>Ga0224486_100054_pt1 | contig 61307 bp, 54 predicted proteins | sample TexhydDE_CT_test_FD_172013 | JGI IMG/M metagenome (GOLD analysis project Ga0224486, IMG submission 172013) | Fracking water microbial communities from deep shales in Oklahoma, United States - hydraulically fractured wells DE_CT_test ... | reverse complement strand
GTTTTAAAGGAATATTATTTATATTTAAGCACCACCCACTCTGGGGAGGTATTTGAAAAATATACCTAAAAAATCAGTTATATTCAGCAACTAAAGCTGATTTTGTATAAAAATTTTTGACACTACGGCTAACCAGAAGGGGGAGACGAAATGAAGAAGTTTGGCCAACTGAATTTTAAAGTGAATTTTAAATCTATAAAGCAATCCTTTAAAAGCAAGAAGTTCAAATATGGTGGATATGCCACTTTGATGGTGGCTGTAGTTATTGCTATTGCTATAATCATCAACTTGATAGTGGATCAAATCCCTTGGGAACTCGATTTGACGCAAAACCAGAGGTACTCGCTGTCAGAGCAGACCAACAACGTGCTAGATAACCTCAAACAGGATGTCAAGATCATCGGGCTCTATGAAACCGGTAATGAAAATAAGATAGTGTTGAAAATCATAGAGCGCTATCAAAGGCGTTCCAAAAGGATTAGCTATACTACCATTGATCCCGAACGATATCCGCAGTTGCTTACAAAATACCAAAAAGACAATACGTCGCTGAGCACGGGAAGCTTGATTGTAGAGAGCGGAGACAAGTACAAGGTAATTAATCGCTATGACTTGATAAATTACGGCTATAATCAGTATTCGGGTGAGTTTTATGCTCAATCTCTGGCTGTGGAGCAGCAACTTACAAGTGCTATATTGTATGTGACGGCTGAGGAGCTTCCGGTGATATATAGACTGATAGGACATGATGAGGATTCAATCCCTTATGACTTAAGAAAGCAGCTTGAATTGGAGAACTACACTATAGAGGATTTAAATCTGATCACCCAAGAATCAGTGCCCGAGAAGGCACATGCTCTGGTAGTGCTTTCGCCCAAGAGGGATATTACAAAAGAGGAAGAGGAAAAGATCAGGAAATATTTAGAAAATCAGGGTAGAGCGATATTCTTTATACAGAATTTGAATGAGGAGCTGCCTAACTTTGAGTCGCTGCTCAAGAGCTATGGTGTGGCACTGCAGAGAGTTGTGGTGGTAGAGGGGGATGCCAATATGCACTATCCCGGCAATCCTCTTTATATAATACCCAACATGGAGAGCCACAGCATTTTGACCCCGCTTAAATCGGGCCAGATGTACGTGTTTGCCCCTCGGTCTCAGAGCATAAAGGAATTGGATATAAAAAGGCGGACGTTGACCATAGAACCCTTGCTGGTCACCTCCGATAAAGCATGGGCCAAGACCAACCTGGAGTCTACTACTATAGAGAAAGAGGAAGGGGATTTAGAAGGGCCGTTTAACATTGCAGTTGCCATCACCGATAAGATATACGAGGATAACGAGACCAAGGAGACCAGGCTGATAGTGGTGGCCAATACTGCTATACTGAACAGCGAGTTGATTTCAATGGTGCCGGGCAACGCCAATTTCGTGCTCAACAGCATTAACTGGCTGCGAGATAGGGAGGAGGGTATCTCGATACGGCCCAAGAGCTTGACAACCTCACGTCTTAGAATATCGGCTTATCAGCAGCTTATATTCTCAGGTATAGTTGTCATATTGATTCCTCTCATCGTGCTGGCTTCAGGGCTTACAGTATGGTTGAGGAGGAGGCATCTATGAAGAAGAGACAGCGAAGCATACTCTCACTAGTGGTGGTGCTGGCAGTGCTGGTCGGTGCGTATTTTTACGTGAGCAACCGGCCCAAAGAGCAGCTTGAGACTAATAAAACCATAGAGATATGCAAAGTGCCTAAAGAGGACATCGTCAAAATGGTGCTGGAATCACGGGATGGGACTACCTTGACGTTTGAAAAGAAGGATGACAAGTGGACGGTGGACTATCCCCATCCTGTAGTTTTGGACCAGACAAGCGTCGATGATATAGCTTACAGCTTTGCCAGCCTGTATGCCGAGAGGATAATAGATGAAAATCCTAAGGACCTATCGGTGTACGGCCTGGATAAGCCGGCTGTTGTTGCCAGGGCTTTTCTGAAGGACGGCACCCAGAAGGTATTGTATCTCGGCAACAAGACGCCGTCAGGCAATACCTACTATTTGATGGCTGAGGGGGACCCAAAGGTTTATTCGGTGTGGATGAATCATGGCGAGCATTTCAGCTACAAGCTTTCGGATGTGCGTGAAAAGGACCTGACTGAGATTAAAACCCAAGAGCTGACCTACCTTAAAATAGCTAAAAAGGGTAAGCCTACCATTGAAATAGAGATGAATGATGAGCAGTCGAAGGATGAAGCCCAGTTTGGCCTGAGCCTGTGGAGGATGACCCAGCCTTACAATGAGCCAATGGGGGTATCGGCCGATAAGTTCCAAAAAGTTTTGGATGGTATATCTTCGCTTACCAGCAATGCCATCAAGGAGTTTGTAGAGGATAATCCCCAGGACCTCTCTAAGTATGGTTTGGATGACCCGGTGGCCGAGCTCATCGTCAAGGACAAAGAAAACACACTGCATTTGTACTTTGGAAAAGATACGGACGACGGTAAAAACGTGTATTTCAAGACCGCCGACGTTAACTCGGTCTATACTATGGAGAAGAGCAAGACGGAGCTACTTGATACAAAGCCGTTTGACATTGTGGATAAATTTGCGTATATAGTCAACATCGATAATGTGGATAAGATCATAATAGAGGGGCGCGGTAAAACCCATGTTCTTACCCTTACCAGGCAAACCAAAAAAGCTGAGAAGGAAGGGGAGGAAGACGAGGTTATTACCACATACATGGTAGACGGCAAGGAAGTAGAGGAAAAGCCCTTTAAGAAGTTTTATCAGAGTCTGATTGGCATACTGGTAGATGCCGAAATCGATAGGGAAATGGCAGAGGAGAATCCCGAAGTTAAAACCACTTTCTTCCTGAATAAGGGCTCAAGGAGAGAGGTTCATGTGAACTACGTGCCATACGATAATGACTTCTACGCTGTATTTCGCAGTGGAAAGGCTGAATTTGTAGTGTCCAGGAGGCAGGTGAACAAGATGCTGGCTGATCTGGAGGCTTTGATCCGTGGAGACCTGGTAAAGGAGGAAGAGTGATTTTTAAGCCTCTCCAGCTATGAGGTGATGCTGGAGAGGTTTTTTGTGTGAATTTTAAGGCGCTTACTTTTATGGGTTAAGTAGTGAAATTGTCATTTTTATGCGTGTTCTGATAGTACTTTTTTGATATAAATGTTATGAACGCCATCTGAAAATCTTATTGAAAGGGGATATGCCATTATGGGTAAAAAGGCTCTGATAGTTCGGGGAGGCTGGGAAGGCCATCAGCCCGTTGAAGTGTCGGAGCTCTTTCGCGGTATTCTTGTTGAAGAAGGATTTGAGGTAGAGATTTCCGAGACGCTGGACGCGTTTTTGGATGTGGAAAAGTTAAAGTCGCTTCACCTCATAATCCCTGTGTGGACCATGGGCAAGATAACCGACGCTCAGGTTGGGCCGGTCCTTGAGGCTGTGGCCAGCGGAGTGGGCATTGCAGGGTGCCATGGCGGCATGTGCGATGCCTTCAGGGAGTGCGTCCAGTGGCAGTTTATGACGGGAGGACAGTGGGTAGCGCATCCTGGAGGGGATGGGGTAGAATACGTTGTCAACGTCAAAAGGGGTTCCAGCCCCATTGTTGAAGGGATTGAGGATTTTACCGTAAAGAGCGAACAATACTATGTACATATTGACCCCCGTTCCCAGTTCGTGCAGCCGCCCGGCGCCATTGCCTCTGGGGCTCCGAGATGGCTTGCTGGATGAATAGGATAAATTTAAAAGGATCGGATGATAAAATACGTCCGATCCTTAATGTTTTTGGTCTTGTTTATTGTAAGCTGAGAATTTGCTACGTGGCTACGTGGCGGATCGAAAGAAGCAGCTAACTAGTTGTTATTCAATCCTATGAGGGGTTTTAAGGGCAAGCGCTAGGTTTATTGCAATAGAAGCGGCTGCCATGCCAATTATGAACAGTGGAATAAAGCCCCACGCATCTGCTATGATCCCGGCAAGATAGGGTAAAAAGGTTGTTGGAAAAGTGATTAGGCTTGTTAATACAAAATACACAGGGCGATTTTCTTCATCTGTTATATCTATGGTGTGTTATATCTATGGTGTAGTTGGTATATCCCATCCAGGCTCCCTTGTTTATTCCGCCAAGGACGCACATGGGAACAAGAAAAAATAATGGTGGAATAAATTTATGCAGTCCTAAGCTTATTAAAGCTAGAGAAGGGAGGGTAAAGTTAATTATTTGGGAAATCAGGATAATATATTTGTTGCCCAGACGATGGCTGATGTTTCCCCAAAAAAGGCCTCCAATTAAAGAGCCAATGATTTGGATGTAGATGAGCGTAGAGACCTGGTTTGGAGACAAAGCAAAGGTATTTTGCCCAAAAAGGATTATAAAGGGTAGGATCATGCCTGCAAGGCTCCCGATGAGCTGAGTGGCCAGCATATGCCTGTAGGCTTTGTTTTTGTTTAAATATCCTGGCAAAGTGCTGTAATATTCAAGAATGTTAATCCTTTTATGGCTATTTTCTCTAGGAGAATCTTTGACGAAAGTCATGGCTACAGCCGAAGACAGCAGCAGAATACCCGATAGCCCGAAAAGTATGGAGTATTTTTGTGCGCTGGAAAGGAGAGCATTTTCCAGCGTTATCTTTATTATAAATCCTGCTGCTAGGCTTCCTATACCGCCAAATAGTTGCTGATTCCCAAGCAACTTTCCCCTTTGATTGTCTGGGATTGTACGACCAAAGACGTCCAACCAAGGTACCACAATGAGCCCATCGCTGGCCCATAGAAGCGCATATATGCAAAGGAATACCCACACCACGATATAGGGGTTAACCGCAAACATTAAAATTGGCACCATCAGCAGTGGAAGGGGCCTGAAGAGAAACATTATGGTTGATATAAAAGCTGGTAAGTTCTTTATCCTGTGTATGTACGGCCCCATAAAAAGTTGGGCCAGCAGCGAAGACGCAGATCCCATTGTACTGGCCAGTCCAGCCAGCTGAAGGCTTTGCGTAAAGGTATGTATAAATACGGGTACTACTGAGTTGGTATCCAGGAAAGCCAAGCCGGTGAAAAAAAGGGTGCCTTCTATCATTAGAGCGTAATAGTTTCGATTGTTTCTATTTTTAAAAGGCATATTCCCTACTCCTTCTACTTTGAATTTTTAGAATAGCTGTCTTGTTAATTATACAGTATAACGATGGCAACAGTAAATATGGTGTGTGCTGGGATTGGGGATTTATGGATTGGAGATGATTGAATTTGTTCTAACTCGACAAGAAGATCTCGTACTCATAGAGATGAGTTGTTTAAAGGAAAGCTGGTATGTACGTTGTCATATGCTCAGTAGTGGGTGTGTATCCTCTATAGGATTGAAGGGTATTGACGCCAAACATAGTATAAGTTAAAATATATTCAAAGCATGAATATATGTTCATATTTTAATAGTTTTTCAGGAGGGATGTTGACTTTGAATAACGAGGAAAAGTTGGATGTATGTATGGATTTCATCGTCCATCGGGAAACCCTGGACAGCGTCAATAAAAACGCCTTGAGCGACGATGTGGTAAATGAGCTGGCTGAGTTTTTTAAGGTGTTCGGCGATGCCACGCGCCTGCGAATACTGTATGCCCTGTCGATAGCTGAGATGTGCGTGTGTGATTTATGCGAGTTTCTTGGGATGAACCAGTCTGCGGTTTCTCACCAGCTCAAGGTGTTAAGGCAGAGCAGGCTTATAAAATACAGAAGGGAAGGAAGGAACATATATTATTCGCTTGATGATGAACACATCCAGCAGATAATTCAGGTTGGTTTAAAACACATAATGGAGAAATAAAAGAAGTTTATTTTAATATGTGAGGAGGTCTGTTGTGAGGTTGAACATAAACAACAATGTTTATCACCGTGAAGCAGGGGGCTGTAGCTGTTGCGGTTGCAGTAATACAGCGGGATTACAAACAGAACGGTTTTCCAAAGCGAATTTAAAGGAAGAGGTAATGGAAAATCTCGACCTTATAGCAGGTGCTATCATCTTTTCAGTTGCGGCTTTCTTTCCGTTCTCGAAATGGATAAAGGCAGCGCTGTATTTGATAAGCTATGTGCTTGCGGGAAGGGAAGTCGTGCTGCATGCCATCAAAAATACCATCAAAGGCAAGGTGTTTGATGAGAACTTCTTGATGACCGTAGCCACAATAGGTGCTTTTGCTATCGAGGAGTTCCCCGAGGCGGCTGCGGTGATGCTGTTTTACCGTATAGGGGAATGGCTGCAGGACAGCATTTTAAGAAGGTCCAGGCGGTCGATTGCGGAGCTCATGGATATAAGGCCAGAATATGCTAATAAAGTGGCTGGGGATGATATCCAGAGAGTACACCCCGATGAGGTGGCGGTGGGCGATATTATCGTAGTCAAGCCTGGTGAACGCATACCGCTGGACGGGGTTGTTGTCAAGGGCCAGTCGACAGTAGACACCTCGGCTTTGACCGGCGAGCCTATGCCGAGGGATGTGGTGCCGGGTACCAGAGTGCTATCGGGGTTTGTAAATCAAAATGGAGTTATATACGTTGAAGTGACAAGCGATTTTAAAAACTCTACTACCTCTAAAATACTTGATTTGGTAGAGAATGCCAAAAGTAATAAGGCACCTACCGAAAAATTCATAACCAGGTTTGCCAGGTATTATACGCCGGCAGTGGTTTCAGCCGCTGCCTTGATAGCCGTCGTGCCGCCGCTCCTGTGGAGGCAGCCTTTTGAGGAATGGGTGTACAGGGCCCTGATATTTCTGGTAGTCTCGTGTCCCTGTGCTCTTGTGATATCGATACCCGTTGGATTTTTCGGGGGATTGGGCGGTGCCTCCCGTAGCGGCATACTGGTCAAAGGAGGGCAGTACCTTGAAGCCCTTGGAAATGTTGATACCGTGGTGTTTGATAAGACGGGGACATTGACCAAAGGAGTATTTAAGGTTGCTAAAGTGGTTCCGGTGGCCGATATGATGAGAGATGAGCTGCTTCACTACGCTGCCCTGGCCGAAAACTATTCGAACCACCCCATTGCCCTCTCGATAGTAGAGGCTTACAGCAAACCTTTGGACCGGCGGCAGGTTGACGAATATGCTGAGATTCCGGGATATGGCGTCAAGGCCAGAATAAAGGGCAAGGAGGTGCTGGTGGGCACTGCTGGCCTGCTTAGGCAGTACGGCGTGGCATGTCCGGAGGTTGAGCTTGCTCATACCGCTGTGCACCTTTCCATAGATGGGCAGTATGTAGGATATATCATAATAGAGGATGAGCTTAAAGAAGACTCCAAACAGGCCATCGATGATTTAAAGCGAATGGGCGTAAAGCGAACCGTTATGTTTACAGGGGATAACTATCATACGGGACTCAAGGTAGGGCAAAATTTGGGGCTGGATGAGGTATATGCCGAACTTCTTCCGCATCAAAAGGTGGAGAAGCTGGAGGCGATAGAAAGGACCAAAGCCACCAGGAAAGGCAAGGTGGTATTTGTGGGCGATGGAATAAACGATGCGCCGGTGTTGGCCAGAGCAGATGTAGGGGTGGCGATGGGAGGGTTAGGTTCCGATGCCGCCATCGAAGCGGCAGATGTGGTGCTCATGACCGATGAGCCCTCCAAACTGGTAACCGCCATAATGATAGCCACCCGTACAAAGCGTATCGTGTGGCAAAACATCATCATGGCTCTGGGGGTTAAAGGGTTGGTACTTTTGCTGGGGGCAGCTGGCACCACCAGCATGTGGGAAGCGGTTTTTGCCGACGTAGGGGTCGCCATACTTTCTATACTGAATGCCTCGCGCGTGATAAAAAAGCCGAGAAGCCGTAGATGCAATCAGGCAACTGCAGCATAAAAAGATCAGACAACGGTGGCATGAAATAAAAAACCTGGCATAAAAAAACGGGGCCAAGGCGAAAACGCCTCTTGGCCCCGTTTTTTATCTTTTCGTGCTTATGGCGTCGGCAAAAGCTTTTTACCTATCGTCTGCTTGTTGTGTTGGTGCATCTCAAACTTTATGCAAACCGTTCATTTCTGAAATCGCTATATGAGGCAACATATTATGTGCTTTACCACTGCCATCCCTTGAATAGGTGGAAACTCCTGTTTTTCTGGAAGTATCTTACCTGATTCCTGAGGTAAGGGATCAGGTAATAGTCCACTCCCAGCGACCTTCCGGCACCGGCCAGCATGGCTATCGATGCCATGATGTACCACAGGTCTGGCAGACCAGTATTGGTGGAAGGAAGGCCTGTCGATAGCATAAAGTTGATGTTCATGGCAATAGATACCAGTCCAGCAATAAAGGTGAATATTCCGAATATGAAAGCTATTCCCAGCCCAATCTCGGTGATTACTATGAGCTTCTGGAACAGCAGGGCATTGGGGTATATGATGTTTTCGACTATCCAGGCATACCAGCCGGGAGTATGATCGCTGACCAGGCTGATGATGGATGCCGATGATGTGGCATCGGTTGCGCCTCCAGGACCCAGCATTGCCCAATCACCGAACCAACCGGCCTGTATTTTTTGAATACCCGACGTCAGCCACATGATTCCCAGCCATATTCTGAGCGGCACAAGCCAGAAGGTAAAGTTTCTTCGCTTGATGTGACCGATGGCTGTCTCTATGAAGGCGTTGTACGTTCTGGCCTTGTACAGGAACTGGTCGTAAATATAGTCCCATATGAGTTCGAGGCCACCTATTCCAAATAGATAGTGCATGTTTACCAGATGCTTCATGATGGTGGCCCATATACCGATCAGCAGAGGCAAGCCTTTGATCTGCGCCACCGCAAAGAAGGAACCTACCGACACCATTACGCCGTGAAGCTCGGGTTTAAACCTTTGTTTTTGAGTGCCCAAAATCTCTGCGGCAATGTTTTGTGCTGCGCATTTGCCTGATTGTAGGGCTGACTCGACCAGGGCCGGGAGCACATTGCCGTTTTCTTTAAACTCCATTATGTCGCCGATGGCATATACATATGGATACTCAACGGTTTGCAGGTATTCGTTCACCACTATTCGGTTACGCTTGCCTAGCGTCAGCCCCAACTCCTTTGCAAACTCGTTTGCCTCAACGCCCCCGGTCCATATGAGGGTCCTGGTGGGTATAATGTCTCCGGTCTTCATGCAGACTTTGTCAGGATGGACTTCGGTTATGGGTGTGTTGGTGTATACCTCTACGCCGTGTTTTTCAAAGAAGTTTACTATTTTTTTAGATAGCTTTTCGTCCAGTATCGGGCAAATGGTGGGCAGCGCCTCAATGACCGCAAGCCGCACCTCTTCTTTGGGTATGTTGTACTCACGGCACAGGGTGGCCGTCCATTCCATAAGTTCGCCCATCATTTCTACGCCGGTGAACCCGCCTCCACCAACTACAAACGTGAGCATTTCCTTGCGTTTATCAGGGTTTTGCTCCTTTGATGCCAGCTGGAACATGTGTACTATGTGGTCGTGTATTTTCTGTGCATCCTCCAACGACCACAATGTGAAGGCGTATTCTTTCATCCCAGGGATCCCAAAATATGCGGGCTGACTACCGGCGGCCAAAATCAAATAATCGAAGCTGTACTCATGGTTCGCCGATATCAGCTTTTTGTTTTTGAGGTCGGCCTTTTGTATTCTGTCGTGTACGAATTTTACTTTTGTATATTGCAAAACGTGCTCGATTGACACCTTAACGCCCTTGGGTTCAATCCTGTGGCCAGCTACCTGATGGAGCTCGGTAAGCAGCGTGTGGTAGGGATTTTGATCTATAAGGGTGATCTCTACATCGCTTTGCTTTTTTAATAGTTTGTGCAAAGTTTTGGCCGCTTCCAATCCACCGTACCCTGCACCCAGTATAACCACCTGCTTGGCGGACATCGCATCGGACATCGCATCTACCTCCTTTGAGTTATACACGGATTATTTGTGCATAGAAATGTGTTATAAAATTAACACTTATTAAAATTTTAACATATAATCTAAATGTTTAAAAGACATAAATTTATCAAATAAAAGATATAATTTTAACGAGCATATGCACAATATGTGTATAATAATGGTTAAAATCAAAGAAAATGGAGGGAGATTTATCTCAGAATGAGCAAAACAGTGCTTATAATCCCTATTATTGAAAAAATTGGAGAGAATAAACCGATAGAAGTATTGAATATATTTGTGTTTTGCGATAGAATAGACAATGATTAAAAAATAACAACAAAAAGGAAAAGGAGGAGTGCATGCAATGAAAAAGTTACTTAGCTTGGGATTAATAGTGCTGTTGACCATTGCTCTGTTAACAGCCTGTGGTGGTGGCGCCGCTAATGATTCCAATGAGCAAGGACAGGAAGCTCCTAATGGTACCGCTACTGAAGAACAAGGAGCCACTGATGAACAGGGCCAAGAGGCTACCGATGAAAAGGGAGCTGAAACTGCCGCTTATAAAGATGGAACATATAAGGCTGAGGAGCCAGAGTTCGATGATCACGGCTGGAAAGGGCAGATTGAGATAAAGGTTGAAGGCGGCAAAATTACCGAAGTCAATTATGATGAGGTAAACCAGGAAGGCAAGAAGAAGAGCGAGGATACAGAGTATCATAAGAGATTCAAGGAACAAAAGAATGTAGACCTGTTGGATGCATATGAGACATTGAAGAAAGGCCTTGTTGAGAAGCAGGATCCCGACGCTGTTGATACTTACACCGGTGCCACTGGCACAACAGAGAAATTCAAGACATTAGCAAAAGAAGCTTTAAAGGAAGCACAGAGCAAGTAAAATTTAAATAAAAGACCTGTCGCAAGACAGGTCTTTTATTTAATCGTAATTGTGTTTTTGAAAAGCTTGTCATAAGGGGTATCAGATGGTATTATATTTTATTATGTTGAATTAGGGCGTCGAAAAAATAAATTTAAAAAGCCACACTGTATGGATGTTACATCAAAATCAAATGGAGAGATGGGGGTTTACATTTGAAAAGGTACCAACGAATTCGTGCTTTAATCATAGCGATTTTTTTATTAGGAGTGGCTTTGCAGGGCTGCGCAAGGACAGCAGGGCCTCAGGAATACCGCAAGGATATATTTGCTCTCAATACGTGGGTCAATATACGCATATATACGGGCAAAGAAGGGCCCGATATTTTGGATAAGGCTATAAAGCGGATTGAAGAAATAGAGAACCGCATGAGCGTTACGATACAGGACAGCGACGTGAGCCGTATAAACAGCAATGCCGGCAAGCAGCCCGTGAAAGTACACGATGACACCTTTGAAGTCATAAAAAAGGCATTGGAATATGCAGAAATATCCAATGGAGTCTTTGACATAACCATATATCCCATCGTAAAGCTGTGGGGGATCACATCTGAGCATCCCCGGGTGCCTACAGAGGCTGAGATACAAGATAAGCTGAGGTTTGTGGACTATCGCAACGTTGTGCTAAACGAGGCCGAGAAGACCGTTTACCTTAAAGAGCCTGGCATGGGCATTGATTTGGGGGCCATTGCCAAGGGATACGCCGCCGATGAAGTGGCTAGGATTTTAAAAGAGGAAGGCGTGGTGCACGCCCTTATAAACATGGGTGGAAATGTGGTGGCCATGGGCGGTAAGCCCAATGGCCAGCCCTGGAGAATAGGCGTACAGGATCCTAGAGCTGAAGGAGCGCGGCGCCATATTGCTATTATAGAGGTAATGGACGGAAGCGTTGTCAGCTCGGGCGATTATGAACGCTATTTCGAAGAGGCCGGCAAAAGGTACCATCACATATTCGATCCCTCGACAGGTTATCCTGCAAACAGCGGGCTTATGGCTACAACGGTGGTCGCTCCAAACTCCATTGATGCCGATGCGCTGTCCACAACTGTATTTGTCATGGGTGTCGAAAGAGGGCTTGAACTCGTTGATAAGTTGGAGGGCATAGATGCCCTGGCTATCACATTTGATAAGAAAATATATACCTCAAAAGGTCTAAAGGGGAAGCTGATTGTGACCGATAAGGAGTATGAGCTTCAATCATGAGAATGCCTATGAAAGTAGGGGATTTGATAGTATATATCTTTGCCGTTGCGTTAATTATGGTGGGTTTGTTGGGCATGTATGCCATGGGGACACAGGGTGGCGATAAAAGTGTAGTGGTTGAGCTGGATGGGCAGGAGGTGTATTCCTGCCGTGTATATAAAGGTATGGCGCCGGTGGAATTTCGCGTGGACGCAGGGAACGGCCAATACAATATTGTATTGATAACATATGAAGAGGTAAAAATAAAAGAAGCCAACTGTCCTGATCAGGTTTGCGTAAAGTCAGGTCCCATCCGTCATGCCGGTCAAGCCATAGTGTGCCTGCCTCATAGGGTGGTCGTGAAGATAACGGCTGGCCATGAAGAAACGCCCGATGTAGATGATATTGCATCTTGAGGAGAAAGTTTATGAATAAAGTTAGAAAGATGGTCATGCTGGCGCTTATCATTTCGCAGGCTTTAGTTTTGCATCTGATAGAGGGTTTTATGCCGGTTGTGGCTCCGGGGATAAAGCTGGGATTGGCCAACATTATGACCCTGGTCACTTTGGTACTCTTCGGCTTTAAAGAGGCGTTAGTGGTAGTTATAGTTCGCTCGGTGCTGGGTTCGCTTCTTGCAGGCAGCGTTACGGCAATGCTTTACAGCCTTGCGGGTGGGATTTTGAGCTGTTTGGTGATGGGCTGGTTGTATTTCAGGTGGAGGGCTTATTTCAGCATGATGGGTATTAGCACAGCAGGAGCTATATTCCATAATATAGGGCAGCTGCTGGTGGCGTCATGGGTGTTTGGAACGATAGGTATATTGTTTACCTATTTGCCTGTGTTGACCGTTGCTGCTGTGGGTACTGGATTTTTTGTAGGCCTGGCATCCAGGTATATTATTAAATACCTAGAAGAGCAAAAGTGGTTTAAGTGGGAAAGGGGTTAAACGGTTGTTGATGAAGAGTCAAAGCAAAAGGTTAACCGTGAGCTATGTCGATATAATCGGGGATGAGCTTAAAAGGGTTGATGAGCACATCAAAGCCACCCTCTTGTCCAAGCAAAAGGTGTTGGAAGCGGCTTTGAGGGAACTGCTGGAGGCCGGCGGCAAAAGGCTTCGACCTGCCCTGGTGTTGCTTTCGGGCAAGTTTGGAAAGTATGACGATAAAAAGCTCATCCCTTTGGCGGCGGCCGTTGAGATACTACACATGGCTACCCTGGTCCATGATGATATAATCGACGCCTCAAAGATACGGAGGGGCAGGCCTACGGTTCAGTCGCGGTGGGGGAAAGACATAGCCGTCTTTACGGGTGATTTTTTGTTTGCTAAAACCTTTTTGCTGCTTGCCCACAGCACAACATTTGAAAACATGCGGGGCCTATCCAAAGTGGTTAAGGCCATCTGCGAAGGCGAGATTGCACAGTACCAATCGAGGTATGACAAATACGTCACCGTTAAGCAATACCTGAAAAGGATAGGGCGCAAGACGGCACTGCTGTTTGCACTGAGCTGTTATATTGGAGCGCATGAAAGCGAGTGCCCGTCAAAGGTTGTGCGGTGCTTGAGGGAGTTTGGATTTAACTTTGGCATGGCATTTCAAATCACCGATGACCTGCTGGATTTTACAGGCGATCCTGCTAAGACTGGTAAACCGGTGGGAAGCGATTTCGTTCAAGGGGTGTATACTCTGCCCTTGATATATGCCATCAACTCATCCTATAGAGACGAGGTTACAAAGATTTTGGATAAAGAAAGCTATGTTCCGGAAGATGTGGAACGGGTCATTGAATTGGTACATGCAAGTGGAGGTATTGAATACAGCAGAAATATGGCCAGAATCTATTTAAAGCGTGCCAGCACATTTATTGATGGCCTTGCACCCATTCCGGCCAAAGCGGCGCTGGAGAATCTTTTAGATGGGCTCACCGAGCGCAGCTATTGAAGCAAGGCAGTAGGTTTAGGTATTTAGTTAAAAAATTGGAGCGTTTTTGGCTGCAATCCAGCAAATATAGTTGAAAATATATACTGCTGATGCTAAAATACCTAAATAAGAAACCGAGGGAATTGTTGTAAATATCGCGTGTTTTGTGAAAGGAGCTTGGTGTATGGAAAAAAAACAACAGGAGTTTGTTACCCATATAACTCCTAGGGAAGAGGACTTTTCTCAGTGGTATACCGATGTGATTTTAAAGGCGGACCTGGTCGATTATGCTCCCGTAAAGGGCTGCATGGTAATCAAGCCATATGGATATGCCATATGGGAGAACATCCAAAAAGAGCTGGATGCGCGGTTTAAGGCCACCGGCCATAAAAACGCATACTTCCCTCTGTTCATACCCGAGAGCCTTTTGCGCAAGGAGGCCGAACATGTAGAGGGGTTTGCGCCTGAGGTGGCCTGGGTTACCCGGGGCGGAAGCGAGGAGCTGGCCGAGCCTTTGGTGGTCAGGCCAACATCTGAGACCATAATATGTGCAATGTACGCCAAATGGGTGCAGTCTTACAGGGACCTGCCCATACTGTACAACCAGTGGTGCAACGTGGTGCGCTGGGAAAAATCGACCAGGCCTTTTTTGAGGACTGCTGAGTTCCTGTGGCAGGAGGGCCATACGGTGCATGCCACTGAAGAGGAGGCCGAAGAGGAGACGCTGAAGATTTTGGGCATTTACAAGGAGTTTGCTGAAAACGTGCTGGCTATCCCCGTCGTTGTCGGCCGTAAGTCCGAGAAGGAGAAGTTTGCCGGCGCTTTGCGCACTTATACCATGGAGGCCATGATGCAAGACGGCAAAGCGCTTCAAGCGGGGACGTCGCACAATTTGGGCCAGCATTTTGCCAAGGTGTTTGATATACAGTATTTAGATAAGGATGGTCAGCTCAAATACGCATGGCAGACTTCATGGGGCGTATCCACCCGGCTGATTGGCGCCATAATAATGGTACACGGGGATGAGCGCGGTCTGGTATTGCCTCCTAAGGTTGCTCCTGTACAGGTGATCATCGTGCCCATTGCCATTCACAAGGAGGGCGTGCTGGACAAAGCCAGAGAGGTATACAGGCAGATTGCCGATGCCGGCATTCGCGTAGAAATCGACGAGAGGGATACGCAGACGCCGGGCTGGAAGTTCAACGAGTGGGAGCTCAAAGGAGTGCCGGTGCGCCTTGAGATAGGGCCCAAGGACATAGAGAAGAACCAGGTGGTACTGGTGCGCCGCGACAACTTTGAGAAAGTATCTGTACCCATGGATAACGTTGTGCAGGCCATCAATGAGATGCTTGTTGAGGTGCACAAGGGGATATACGACAAGGCTTTGAAGATGCGAGAGAATTTTACCCATGTGGCACGCAATTTTGATGAGTTTAAAGAGGCTATAGAGGTAAAGAAGGGCTTTGTCAAGGCCATGTGGTGCGGCGAGAGGGAGTGCGAGGACAATATAAAAGCAGAAACCGGTGCTACTACCAGATGTATACCTTTTGAACAGGAGCATATAGATGACCACTGCGTTTATTGCAGGCGCCCGGCCAAACATATGGTGTATTTTGCTAGGGCATACTAAACCTGCGATGAAAATGGTGAAGGTATTTCTGCAGGATGATGGAATGGGCTATGGGGTTTGTTTTGTGGCATGATTTGGGAAATAAGGAACGCGAAGTATTGTAAGATGGCTTTCCTGGCTGCTTGGATATTGATTTCAAGCAGCCAGGGAAAGTAAAAATTTCTACTTTACAAAACGGCTGTATTGGGTTATAATATAACTCGCTAGTTGACACAAGTCCATATCGTGGGGCTATAGCTCAGTTGGGAGAGCGCAACACTGGCAGTGTTGAGGCCAGGGGTTCGAATCCCCTTAGCTCCACCACAAGTAAGACCGCCTGACAAAAGAGGAGGGCGGTATTTCAGTTTTTGGGAGATTTTTTAAAAATTTGTTTTATCTATTTCTATATAATTCGTTTTCTTCTGTAAGATGAAGGTGAATTATCAGAAAGAATGTAGTAAAATATTTTCTGGTGAGTCTATATGTCTGCTAGATAGTTAGTATCAAAATACTCAAGGTACCACTACCTCGAGTATAATAAGTGGATAGGAGTTCGTTTTAGAAAGTGATATGATGATTATGTTATTTAAATGGGCTTTATTGGCGGTGAAAACATTTGATTTATCAAATGAAAATTAAAAGTTGATGGTCTTTTAATCATTGTAAATGAAAGCAAAAATTTTGCAATATGATTTTGCTCAAGAAGGTGTTAGGCGGGGAGAAGAAAATGGAGAACGGTAAGATTACATTAAGACAGCTTGAAACACATCTGTTTAAAGCAGCCGATATATTGAGAGGCAAAATGGATCCTTCCGAATATAAAGAGTACATATTTGGCATGCTATTTTTAAAACGTGTTTCGGATGTTTTTGATGAAAAACGTGAAAAACTCATTGAGGAATTAGGCAAGCAAGGTCTTTCACAGGAGGAAATAGAGGAGCTGCTTACAGAGCCTGCACTATATGATGATACCTTTTTTGTGCCTAAAAATGCCAGGTGGGAAAACATATTAAAGTTGAAACAGGATGTGGGCAACCAGCTTAACAAGGCGCTTTCATCTTTGGAAGAGGTAAACCCGGAGCTTGAAGGCGTCTTAAGACATATAGATTTTAACGCTACCAAGGGCAGAACAAAGCTTAAGGACCAACAGCTTGTGGACCTCATACATCATTTCAATAAGTATAGGTTGAGAAATGAAGATTTTGAGTTTCCGGATCTTCTTGGCGCTGCTTATGAATATCTTTTAAAGGAGTTTGCAGACTCTGCGGGCAAAAAAGGAGGGGAATTCTACACTCCTACCCAGGTAAAGACACTTATGGTCAGGCTTGTAAAGCCCCGGGAAGGCATGACTATTTATGACCCTACTGTGGGCTCGGGAGGATTTTTAATTGAGTCGTATCAGTATGTTGAAGCAACAGGACAAAACCCTAGAAATTTAGGTCTTTACGGCCAGGAGCTAAATGGTGTTACATGGTCAATATGTAAAATGAATATGATACTGCACGGCATACCCGATGCCCATATAGAGAACGAGGATACCCTTACAAATCCCAGGTTTGTTGAAGGGGGGTATATAAAACAGTTTGATAGGGTGCTGGCAAATCCCCCGTTTTCGCAAAACTATACCCGGGTAAACATGCAGTTTCCCCAGAGGTTTAAGTATGGTTTTACGCCTGAAACGGGTAAAAAAGCTGATTTGATGTTTCTGCAGCACATGATTGCAAGCCTGAAATCGAATGGTATGATGGCAAGCGTTATGCCTCATGGTGTTTTGTTTAGGGGCGGGCAGGAAAAGGTTATAAGGGAAGGCATAATCAAAGATGATTTAATAGAGGCCATAATCGGCTTGCCGCCAAAGCTGTTTTACAATACGGGGATACCTGCATGCATTGTTGTGATAAATAAGGCTAAACCTTCCGATTTTAAAAACAAGATATTGTTTATAAATGCTGATAGGGAATACGGGGAAGGCAGGAATCAAAACTATTTAAGGCCGGAAGACATAGAAAAGATTGTCACGGTTTTTGAAAAGAAATTGGAAATACCCAAGTACTCCAGAATTGTAGACGTTGAAGAAATAGAACAGAACGATTATAACTTAAACATCCGTAGGTATGTGGATAATTCTCCGGATCCCGAAATTGAAAGCGTATACCATCATTTGCATGGCTGTGTGCCAACAGAAGAGATTGAGCTATATAAAGGTCATATGGAGAAATTTAACTTTAAGCATTATACGTTGTTTGTTGAAAAAGATGCTAAAAGTCTTGATTTTAAAGAAACCATTGATGATAAAAATAAAATAAAAGATATTGTTGAGCAGCATGAGGGCGTAAAGAAGGTATACTCTATTTACTTTGAAAAATTAAATGAATGGTGGTATGAGGTTTTAAAAGATATACAGGATTTTTATGGAAATAACAATATATGGAAGTTTAGAGAAAAGGTACTGGAGAGTTTGAAGCAGAAATTGCTGCCTTTGGGGGTATTTGATGACTTTAAAATTGCGGGAATATTTGTTAACTGGTGGGAAGAATTAAAGTATGATTTTAAAACCATAGTTTCCTCAGGTTGGAGCAAAAAGCTCATCGACGATGAAAGACTGATCAGCAAATTCTTTGATAGGGAATTAAAGGAAATCAAAGAAGTTGAAGGTGAGATTACTGAGGTTGAGGGGGAATTGAACGAGCTTCTTGAGGAGATTGAGGATTGGGACGAAGAGGAGCAGGGCGATAAGACGGTAAAAAAGGTCAAGGACTACATAAAAGGCGTTATAAAAGACCTGCGAGTCAGCTTTACAAATGAAGCCATAGACGAGGCCTATAAATGGGAAGATTTGCTTAAAAGGATAGAGGACAAAGAAAAAGAGCTCAAGAAATTGAATAGAGAATTAAATTCCAAGAAGAAGGTCCTTGAAGATGCTGTAAAGGAAAAGAGAGAAATGTTAACCGAGGCAGAGGCAAGGGAATTGATTTTGGAGAAGTTTAAAGAGGTAATGGACGGATATCTTGAAAAATACCTCAGCGCAGAGAAGAAGGAATTAATAAAGATTTTTGAAAACCTTTGGGATAAGTACAAGATTTCTTTAGAGCAGTTAACAAAAGAAAGAGATGAGGAAATCAAAAAATTAAACGACTTTTTGACCAAATTGGGGTGTTACTATGACTGAAAATTTAAAGCTGCCGGAAGGATGGAAAAGGGTAAGGCTGGGGCAGATAGGAGAAATTAAGACTGGTAAAACTAATGTACAAGATGCTGTTGAATGGGGTGAATACTTACTATTCGATAGGTCTGGAGAAATTAAAAGGAGTAATAAGTTTTTATTTGATTGTGAAGCAATAATTATTGCTGGAGAGGGTGGTGATTTTATACCTAAACATTATAATGGAAAATTTGATTTACATCAGAGAGCTTATGCAATTTTTAATTTTTATAAAAGTGCCTATGGTAAATTTTTATTATATTTTATATTTTTAAGGAGGCGTTATTTTTCAGTTTGTTCAGTTGGTACTACTGTGAAATCTCTTAGATTACCAATATTACAAAACATGGAAGTTTCCCTCCCCCCTCTCCCCGAGCAGCAAAAGATTGCCGAAATCCTTGAAACCATAGACAATGCTATAGAAAAAACTGATAAAATTATAGAGAAATACAAAAGAATAAAGCGGGGCTTAATGCAAGATTTGTTAACCAAGGGTATAGATGAAAATGGGCGGATAAGAAGCGAGGAAACCCATAAATTTAAAGATTCACCCCTTGGAAGAATACCGGATGAGTGGGAAGTAGTAAGATTAGGAGAGATAAGTAAAGTTAAAAGAGGGGCTTCACCAAGACCTATAGATGATCAGATATATTTTACTGAAGAGGGTGAGGGTAGAGCTTGGATTAGAATAGAAGATGTTGCTCGTTCTAATAAATATCTAAAAAATACAAGACAATATTTATCTAAATACGGAGAAGAAAAAAGCATTAAAGTTGACCCTTATGAGGTTATAATGAGTATTTGTGCAACCATAGGGAAACCTATCATTGTTGAAGTTCCGTCATGTATTCACGATGGTTTTGTAGTATTTAAGAACTTATCATCTAATGTGAAGGAAGAATACTTATATTATTTTATAAGTTTCAAAGAAGATGATATTAGTAAATTAGGGCAAACAGGAACACAAGGAAATTTAAATAGTATTATTGTGAGTAATATCCTCATTCCCCTTCCCCCTTTCCCCGAGCAGCAACGCATTGCCTCTATACTTTCACAGATTGATCAAGTTATAGAAAAAGAAGAGGCCTACAGGCAAAAACTTGAAAAAATCAAAAAGGGATTAATGGAGGACCTACTGACGGGAAAGGTAAGGGTAAACAAATTAATTGAAGAAGCTGTGCATTAGGGGGTTACTTTATGTTTCTTACCGAAGAGCACTATGTTGAAAATTCTTTTCTTGAAGTTCTACATAGACTCGGTTGGAAGGTTTACAGGCAAAATGACAGCGATCCCGAAAATATAAGGGAGATTGTGGGGTTTAGAGCCGACGGCAGTTCTTTGAAACCGGTTTATGGCAAAAGAGTAAAATTTAGAGAAAGCTTTAGAGATGTTGTACTTGAGGTAGAGCTTAGAAAAGCTATAAAAAGAATCCAGCCGTGGATAGAAGACGATCAGATAAGCGAGGTTATAAGGGCTATAACGTCTCCGCAGGCAAATTCTTTAGTTGAAATTAACCGGGAGATTCACGATTTGCTACTTGAGAATACCTCTGTATCGGAAAACAGGAAAACGGGGGAGAAAAGCCCGACAGTAAGATATATAGACTTTACTAATATTGAGAATAATTCGTTTATTGCCATATCTCAATTTAAAGTAAATATTCCTGGTACCGAGAAGCATATAATACCTGATATAGTATTGTTTGTAAATGGTTTGCCGCTGGTTGTGGTGGAATGCAAATCGCCCAAGATTTCCAACCCTGTAAATGAAGCTATAACCCAGCTTATGAGATACTCAAACCGAAGAGGTGTAAAAGAGGGCAACGAGAGGCTTTTCTGGTACAACCTTTTTATGGTAGCAACCTCAAGACAGGTGGCTAAAATTGGCACAATAACTTCTGAATATGAACACTTTAATGAGTGGAAGGACCCATACCCTTTTGCCCTTACCGATATAAGCGATAAAAACCCTACAAGCCAGGAACTTTTGATATATGGCGTGCTTTCAAAAAACAATTTGCTGGATATCCTTAGAATATTTACGCTGTTTGTTGAAGACCCGAAGGGAGCGGGAATAATAAAGGTTGTTCCCAGGTACCAGCAGTTCAGGGCTGTGAAAAAAATAGTAAAAAGGATAAAGGAGGGCAAAACTCCAAAAGATAAGGGTGGAATAGTTTGGCATACCCAGGGCTCGGGTAAATCCCTGACTATGATGCAGACGGTGAGAGCAATATACCGGGATCCTGAACTTATGAATTTTAAAATTGTGTTTGTAACCGACAGGACACAGCTTGAAAAGCAGCTGGCAGAGACCTCCAAAAGCGTTGGCTATACGGTAAATCGTGCGTATAGTATCAAAGAAGTAAAACAACTTTTAAGTACTAACACACCTGATTTAGTAATGGCAATGGTACATAAATTCCAGGAAACGGATATAAATCAGGAATTTCCGGTGCTCAATGAGTCACCCAATATTCTCGTTATTATTGATGAGGCGCACAGGACGCAATACAAGTTTTTAGGTGCAAACTTAAGAAAGGCGCTTCCCAATTCAATAAGAATTGCGTTTACTGGGACGCCAATTGAAAAGACGGAACTCACCTTTGGGGAATATATAGATAAGTACAGCATAAAACAGGCGGTTGAAGATGGTGTAACGGTAGAAATTGTATATGAAGGGCGTACGCACTCGGCCGAACTTTCTGATGAGGAAAAGGCCAATGCAAAGTTTGAAGAGGTATTTAGTGCTGTAGATGCAGAAGAAAAAAGGAGAATACTGGGTAGATACACATGGAGGGCTTATCTTGAAGCCGAAGATGTGATAAGAGACAAAGCAAGGGACATGATAGAGCATTACGTAACTCATGTTTTTCCTAATGGCTTTAAAGCTCAGGTTGTTGCTGTTTCAAGGTTTGCGGCGGTGAGATACAAACAAAAGCTTGAACAGGCCCTTAGTGAGAAGATAGAGGAACTTGAGGTAAATGACCCTAATAGAATAGATATTGACACTTTGAAAAGGCTTAAGGTTGCCGTCGTAATTTCCGGTTCCCCCAATGACGATCCGCTATTTTACAAAAAAGAATATACGGATGAAAGAGAGCATGAAAAAAATATACGGAGTTTTAAGATGCCCTTTGGAAAAACCGATGAAAGTGGAATAAGCGGAGAAGTGGGTATACTGGTGGTAAATGAAATGCTGATTACGGGATTTGATGCGCCGATTGAACAGGTTATGTACCTTGATAACGTTTTAAAAGGCCATAATCTGCTTCAGGCCATTGCCAGGGTAAACAGGATTTACAGGAATAAAAAGTGTGGATTTATTGTCGACTACGTTGGAGTTTTAAAACACTTGAAAGAGGCACTAGCTATATATGCCGATGATGACATTGAGGAAATTACTCAAGTTGTTGTAAACAAGGAAAAGATTAAAGATGAGCTTAGATATGCGCATACCAGGCTGGAGGATTTCTTTCAAAAGCACGGAATTAAAAACTGGAGGCAGGATATTGATGAATGTATCGATATTTTAGAGGACAATGCGATAAGAAATAAATTCATAGCACTTGTTCGTGATTTTAGTAATGCGATGGATAAGGTGCTGCCGGATCCTGAGGTTTTAAAGTTTGTATCGGATTTAAAGATTGTCAATTTCATAAAAGAATCTGCACGGAACAGATACAGGGATGATAGGCTGAGCATAGCCGATGTAAGTGCAAAGGTTAGGGAAATCGGAGAGGAATTTTTGATATCAAAGGGAGTAAATCCTAAAGTGGCGCCTCTTCCTCTGTTCTCCGATAGTTTTATCGACAAGGTAAGAAAAAATCCGCCTAAAGCTAAGGCTCAGGAGTTAAAATATGCTATTAAAGAGTACATAGAAGAACACTACGAAGAGGACCCCGAGTTTTACGAGAGGTTTTCAGATAGGCTTAAGAAAGTGCTGGAGGAATACCAGGAAAACTGGGAGATGCTTGCCCAGGAGCTTGAAAAAATCAGGAATGATATTGTCAGGGGAAGAGAGATTGAAAACACGTTTGGGTTTGACCCCAGAGAAGAGATGCCTTTCTTCGGCTTGCTCAAAAAAGAGATATTTGGAAAAGTTCCAGTTGAAGACCTTGCAGAAGATGATATAAACCTGCTTATTGATTTGACAAAAGATATTGTGGAGGCAATTAGGAGAAATGTCGTTGTAGTCGATTTCTGGGATAATTATACGAAGCAGAAACAGCTTAAATCGTATATAATGCTTCATATTCTTTTGCCCAGAAAAGCGAAAAACAAAATCCTGTACCAAAAGAATAAAGAGATAGCCCAGAAGCTGCTAGAGGTTGCATATCGTATTTTTGGAGGTAAAGGCCATGTCAATTGAAATCAGCAAAGTTATAAGGACAAAAAGAAAGACCATCGCACTTCAGATAACAGATGATGCTACCTTGGTTGTAAGAGCTCCTTTTGGGGTGAGCGATGAAATCATAAAAAAAGTTGTTGAGAAACACAAAAGCTGGATAGAGAAAAAGATTAGGGAAGTTCGTGCGAGGGATCCCAAGGTTGCTAAAAAGGAATTTGTAAACGGTGAGGGGTTTTTATACCTGGGGAAGTACTACAAGTTACATATTGTAGATAAGCAGGATGTCCCTTTGATGTTTAACAATGGGTTTTTCCTGTTAAAAAGCTATGTTCCGGTGGCACGTGAGTTATTTGTTAAGTGGTATAAAAAGATGGCCTATGAAAAAATCTCAGAAAGGGTCGAGTGGTATGCCGGGGCAAGAGGTTTTAAGTATAATAAGGTTAACATTACAGATGCGCAAAAGAGGTGGGGCTCATGCTCTTCATGTGGAAATTTAAACTTTTCATGGCGGCTTATCATGGCTCCCCTGCCTGTTGTGGATTATGTTGTTGTTCATGAGCTTGCTCATCTAGAAGAGAGAAATCACGGTGAAAAATTTTGGGCTATAGTCAAAATGCTGTTTGCTGAGTATGAGAGATATCAAGACTGGTTGAAAGCAAACGGGTATATGTTGACGCTGTAATGCTTGCTTGTAGATATAAATTATGAGTTTTCCCATAAATTAATCACAAAAAGTATAAAGCTAAAAGTAAAAATTTTAAAAGGGTTTTTGAAGCTTATAAGGAAATTAATATGTTGGCTGTTTTAAAAAGAATGTCTTACAGAAAATACCGATATATTTATTTGAGAAAGGGGATTGCCATGGAACATCATTTAAAAAAATTGAGGGAGATGCGCAAAAATAAAGGCCTTGGCTACTGGGGAAGCAGGATTTTATCCCAGCTTGAGTATGGGCTCAAGTTATCGGAGGTTAAAGACCATCAGTTTGACGGCCTGCTTTCAAAAGCTATCGATTTTGTGTACGGGGAGTTCGGCAAAGAAGGCGCCATCACAAGGTCCACCTGTGAAAAGGCAGAGGAGATGCTGGCAGAGCTTTCACAGCAGGCTAAGAGATTTAAGGTGATCTGTGCTGCTCATGCGCACATCGACATGAACTGGATGTGGCGCTGGGATGAAACGGTGATGGTTGCTATGGATACTTTCAGAACGGTGCTCAACCTGATGAACGAGTATCCGGATTTTACCTTTTCGCAGTCACAGGCATCTGTGTATAAAATACTGGAGGACTATGCGCCCGAGATGCTGGAAGAGGTTAGAAGTAGGGTCAAGGAAGGGCGCTGGGAGGTTACGGCCTCTACAGGGTGAGCGCAATTTCATATTTACAGGCTGCTACACCAGCCAGTCCAGGATTAAGATGGCCAACCGTATCAGCGAGGCAGCGCTAAATGAGGCCGAGATGTTCAACGTGTTTTCAAGCTTTTGCGCCGGATACAGGTATGACAGCAGGGCTTTTGAAAGCGCGTGGCGGAATGTGCTTTTCAACCAGTTCCATGACATCATTCCGGGTTCGGGGACAATAGATACCAGGGAGTATGCCATGGGGCTTTTCCAGAACACCATGGCCATAGCTAACAGCAGGAGGAGTCTATCGCTTCAAGCTATCGCTGCACAGATAGATACCTCAAGGTTTATTGTGTCTGAGGAGGACGATAAGGACAGCGTATCTGAGGGGGCCGGAGCTGGATTTGGCACAGAACAGTTTAAGGTGACCCAATCTGAGAGGGGGAGGGGAAAGACCCGCGTATTCCATGTCTTCAATCCTGCGCCGGTGGAAAGAGATGAAGCGGCTGAGATAGTGGTTTGGGACTGGTTGGGCGATGTCGACAGGATGGTTTTCAGGGATGCTCAAGGTAACAAGGTTGAGCATCAGGTACTTGACAAAGGTTTTAACTCTTACTGGGGACATCACTATATGAGGGTACTTATTAAAGCAAGAGTTCCTGCATGCGGGTATAACACTTACATCCTGACGGAAGATGACGAGATGGAGACGGCATTGCCCTTCCCCAGGGATCCGCGGATAGAGGGTATAGACCAGTTTGTCCTTGAAAATGATCATATAAGAGTTGTGTTCAGTAGCCGTGATGCAGCCATCGTATCGTTGGTGGATAAGGCTACGGGAGAGGAGTTTATAAAGGGGTCACCTGCCGGCATCTTCAGATTGATCGAAGAAGACCCCAGTAAAGGTGGAACAGCATGGGTTGTAGGTCGCTACATGAACGTTATTGACTTGACCCGTGACGTTAAGATAAAAAAGGTGACTTATGGAGCAGGCAATATCAGGCAGTCCATTGCTTATGAGTGCTCTTTCAGGGATTCTAGCTTGAAGGTAACTGTTTCGCTGGATTATAACAGCCCTATGCTGCGCTATGATGTGCAGTGTGACTGGCACGAGGTGGGTAAACCAGGCATAAGCGTACCCCAGCTCAGCTTCTACATGCCTCTCGGCTATGAGTGTTCGTGCTATAAATACGATATTCCCTTTGGCACCATAGAGCGGGAGGGCATGGATAGGGACGTTCCGGCCAACAGTTGGGCATTGGGAGTGAGAAAGCAGCCTGGCGGGAAATCCGTAATGCTCATTACGGATACCAAATACGGGTTCAGATGTGTGGATAACTCTATGTCCATTACCTTAATACGCAGCTCTTATGACCCGGATCCCTATCCCGAGTTTGGCGTGCACAAGTTTAGTTTTGCCGTCTGTCTGGTGGATAATGCCAGCAACAGGGAGCTTATCCAGCAGGCATATAACTTCAATCATCCATTGAGCGTTATTTCCTCTTCTGTACACGGAGGCTCGCTGCCTGCCTCAGGCAGCTTTATGAGTCTGGAGGAAGGGGATGTGGCGCTTTCGGCTGTTAAGATGGCCGAGGAACAGGGCAAAGCAAAACGGGTTGTGATGAGGGTCTATGAGACCGAGGGCAAGGCTGCTAAAGCTGTGCTCAGGTTGTGGAAACAACCCGTACAGGCTTATTATGTGGACTTAAACGAGTGTAGGATAGATAATGGCCTTAGCATTTCTGTTGACGGTACGTGTGTATCATTTGAGGTACAACCCTATAGCGTTGCCAGCATATGCGTTGAATTTGAGGAGTAAAGAAATGTGCAGTGCTATCCCCCGACTGCCATGATAATTTCAGTCGGGGGCTTTGCTTTCCAAATCTTGACGTGTCCACTATGTGAGGTTATAATAGTAATTGAACTGGTTCAATTTTTGGCAGGACATTTAGGAGAGATATATGGCTATAACCATCCGCGACGTGGCAAAGCGAGCAGGTGTGTCGCTGGGTACTGTATCCCGATACCTCAATGGGTATAGGTTGCGGGAAGAGAACCGTTTAAAGGTTGAGAAAGCCATCCAGGAGTTGGGTTTTAAGCAGAATATCATCGCTAAAGGCCTCAAGAGCAACCGTTCCATGACAATTGGAGTGGTAATCGACGATTTTACAAATATTTTTTGCACTTCTATCGTAACGGCCATAGAAAGGACTGTGGAAAAGGAGAATTACAGCATCATACTGTGCGATTACGAAGGCGACACTGAAAAGCTCGAGCAGAAGCTGAATTTTTTAAGGGACCGTTTTGTTGATGGGCTTATCCTTTTTTCCAATAACGTTCGTTTGAGCATAATGGACGAGTATATTCGTGAGGGGATTCCCATAGTAATAGTAAATGAAGATATTCCCGGCTTTAATACCGATAAAGTACTGGTGGATAATGCCGGGGCCTCTTTCAGAGCGGTTGAGAGGTTCATCCACTCCAATCATACCAAAATTGCCATAATAAATGGGCCACCCAACTCATGGGTCAGCCAGCAAAGGTTTGAGGGATACAAGCAAGCGCTGGAGGCCTATAATCTGCCTGTGGAATCCCGTTGGATCAAGTATGGCAATTTCACTACGGTAGGAGGTTATCTGGCTGCAAAAGAGTTCTTTGAAGGACCTGATGTTCCCACTGCCCTGTATGTTACCAATTATTATATGACGCTGGGGGCTGTGATGGCTATTCACGAATTGAATATCAAGGTTCCGCAGGAGCTGTCTCTCATAGGCTTTGATTACTTCGAGCTGTCAGATGTCATAAAGCCTTCCTTGACGGTGATCGAACAGCCCACCTCAAAAATGGGGGAAATAGCCGGGAATCTCATATTAAAGAGGATAAAGGGAGACTATACAGGTTACCCGGAGGTACACAGGCTTCATACCAGGATGATTGTAAGGGATTCGGTAAGAGTCATTTCTTAGCCTTAGCAGTTAAGATAAACTTTAATACCTAAATAAACCGTAAATATGTTCCTCTAAATATGTTCTTTAATTGTTTTACCTTCAATTTGAACCGTTTCAATTTTGAGATTAATCTGTTAGAAAGAATGGATTGTATTTTTGACTACTTGTTTTTTGAAAAAACTAAAAAACAAATTTAATGGAAAGGGAGATAACATGGGTAAATTGCGGTTTAGGCAGGTTCATTTGGATTTTCACACCTCCGAGAAGATTGTGGAGGTGGGGAATGCTTTTGACCCTCAAGAGTTTGCTTACACCTTAAAAGAAGCCGGTGTTGATTCCATCACCTGCTTTGCCAGATGCCACCATGGCATGATCTACTATGACACCAAATTTCCTGCACGGCATCCCGGCCTCAAAAGGGACCTTTTGCGGGAGCAGATCGAAGCCTGTCATGCGGTGGGCATTCGGGTACCCATCTACATAACCGTGGGCTGGGATGAATACATGGCAAAGCGGCATCCCGAGTGGTTGGAGAGGATGCCGGATGGCAGGCCTTATGGTGCTGGGCCTTTAGAGGCAGGCTGGAAGCATTTATGCTTTAATACTCCGTACATCGATTATGTAGAGGAACAGACCATTGAAGTTTTGGAAAAATTCGGGGATGAAGTGGATGGCTTGTTTTTTGACATAATAATTCATCTATTTTGCACACCCTGTGTTTTCAATGTATCACAAGCACGGAGCAAGGGTTTATAAGCAGCTGGTGGTAAACGCTTTGCGGCTGCTTTTGCCTGATAAGCTGGTTGAAACCAATGCACCCACCACGGCGCATATGCTCTTAAATTACCAGAAGCCTTATAATCGGTACATTCTCCATATACTTCATTATATCCCTGAAAGGCGATGTGAAGAAATAGACATTATAGAAGACGTCATTCCTCTGTATAACGTAGAGGTGAAGGTAAAGCTTCCTTCAAAGCCGGAAAGGGTGTACTGTGCTCCTAAAGGCACACAGCTGGATTTTGAGTATACGGATGGATATGTAAAAGTGGTGGTGCCAAGGGTAGAAGGACACGAGATGGTGGTGTTTGAACAAGGCGTAAAATGATGAGATGCAGTTTATGCATGTGAGAGTTGATATGATGCTGTTGGGGAAAATATATGCTCAGAAGCGATTGGGTTGGCGAAACCACTCCACCCTCAAATTGTGAATTTCGTTTTGAGTAGCAAAATAGGTTTTTTACACTAAAATTAAAAATTTAATACATAAAAAGGAGGAGAGATTTATGGCCAATATTGAAGGAATGAAATTGATTCCACCGCACAACAGGTTTAAAGGACGTGAAGGAAAAGCTCCTTCGGTTTACCAAAGCTGCTCTGGCTGTGGCAAACATGAGAGGTAAATCCTATCTCTCCATGGGTGGAGTATCGATGGGCATTGCCGGCTCTATGGTCAATCCTGATTTCTTTGAGAGCTATTTGGGGATGCGTGTGGAATACATAGATGAGACCGAATTCATAAGGCGTATCGAGGAAGGCATCTACGACAAAGAGGAGTTTGAGCGAGCTTTGCGCTGGGTAAAGGCCAACTGCAAAGAGGGCCCTGATAACAACCCGCCAGAGATGCAGGTTTCCAGGGAGAAAAAGGATAAGGACTGGGAAATGGTCATAAAGATGACAATGATTGCCCGTGACCTCATGGTGGGCAATCCAAAACTGGCTGAGATGGGGTTTGAGGAGGAAGCCTTAGGGCACAATGCCATTGTGGCGGGATTCCAGGGGCAGAGGCAGTGGACCGACCACTTCCCCAACGGCGATTTCATGGAGACCATACTCAATTCCTCGTTTGACTGGAACGGCATAAGGCAGCCTTACATCCTTGCAACCGAGAACGACTCGTTAAATGGCGTTGCCATGCTGTTTGGACATCTGCTCACCGGTACGGCTCAAGTTTTTGCCGATGTGAGGACCTACTGGAGCCCCGAGGCCGTAAAGCGGGTCACCGGCAAGGAATTAACCGGGCTAGCAGCCAATGGCGTTATCCATCTTATCAATTCCGGGTCGGCGGCATTGGACGGTACGGGCCAGCAGACCAAGGACGGCAAGCCGGCCATCAAGCCATTCTGGGAAGTGACACCTGAGGAGGTTGCACGATGCCTCGACGCAACCCAGTTCAGGTATGCCAACCTGGGCTACTTCCGCGGCGGCGGTTTCTCCACCGATTTTACCACCAGAGGCGGAATGCCGGTTACCATGTCGAGGATAAACATCGTGAAGGGGTTAGGGCCGGTGCTCCAGTTGGCCGAGGGCTACACGGTGGAGCTGCCTGAGGATGTGCATGATATACTTGATAAGCGTACTGATCCAACATGGCCCACCACCTGGTTTGTTCCCATACTGACAGGCAAGGGCGCCTTTAAGGATGTATACACCGTCATGAACAGCTGGGGTGCTAACCACGCGGCTGTGTGTTATGGCCACATTGGAGCCGAGCTCATCACTCTGGCATCCATGCTGAGAATCCCGGTGTGCATGCACAATGTTCCGGAGGACAGGATATTCAGGCCCAGCGCATGGAATGCGTTTGGCACAAATGACTTGGAGGGTGCAGACTACAGAGCATGTGCTGCCTTTGGTCCGCTGTATGGCAGGAAATAAGTGCATTTGTTCTGATTGAGATATCCGTCATCGATTTACAAGCATTATTTGCCGATTATACGCTCATTGGGGCCGATTTCCCACAAAGGGTAGGCCCCTTATTTTTTAGAAAATGTAAAGCTTGCAGCAGCTTATTGCAGAGCAGAAAAAAGTTATTGATGAACTAAAACAAAAACTGGATGCAGAATATTCCAGGGTAAAAGGCGAGTTTGCTGAAAAAGGGGAGGACAGAAAGTTAATTCCTCCCTATTGTGTCTACAGTAAAAACAGTTTATAATTATAAGTATCATCATAAACGTGGGGACACATTTCTATAATCATCAATTATGTCTTTGGCTGAGTTTATTGGGTAATATACTCTCAGCCATTTTATGTTGTTAATTTTATCGAGAAAGGAGCTCTTTCATTCATCCATACACAAAATTTTGGACAGCCTCTTATTTATCCTGATATCAGGTCAGCCGCTTATCAGAACCAAGCTGTCCCTTAATATTAACAGCCCTTTAAGACAGCGCCTGACTGTTAAATACAACACTTCAAGGCTTGTCTAGAGAGGAACTACCGGAATACATCAAAACACGCTTAAAAATAGCCGGCCTTACACAGGATATCTTCACACCAGCTGCACTTCAGGCCATCTATGCCAATACTAAAGGATTCCCCAGACTGGTAAACGACCTGGCCACCACCTGTCTTATGTTTGCCGCCAGTCAAAACAAAATGCTGATAGACGAAGAGATTGTCTATCAAGCCCAAAGCGAAGTTACCCTGTAGAGGAGGTGTAACAATTATGGTACAAAACAAGTCCAAAAGGTACGAAAAAATACTGAGAAACCCTACAACCGTAAAGATGCTGGCACTTCAAATCAAAAAATTCGTCAAGCTTGGTGAACTGCCGGATGTGGACCCGCATGTCGGTGGTGTGAGAGGACGGGGGTTAGTCACCCCCTCCTACTCGATTTTTTTGGTAATGTTTGATACTGTGTTTTATGCACAATGTACTTACATAAAGCATATATTGTATGTATGTAGCTTACTTACCACTATATGTAGTGAATTGCTTTTTGTATAGTGATGTGTATAATTTGAAATAAGGGGAATTAAAAACTTAAAAGGAGAATGCCTAATGGAAGAAAAGGAAAATGTGCCTGTATATTATTGTAATATTGCACAAATAGAGGTAAATATCTATGATTTTAATTTTAAATTTGGCATTAAGAAAAAAAGAAATGAACCTATTAGTGAAGAAGACTTTGATTTACAAATTATAATGAGTCCTCAACATGCCAAAAGCTTATTAGAAGCATTAAACCAAACTATTAAAAATTATGAAGAAAATTTTGGAATTATCAATACTGAACCTGTAAAACAAGAAAATCATGATTAAAATTAGACTAAAAGGGTAAGATAGAAATGAAAGAAGAAAAATATATATTTATTACCACCGATCCGTTAGGGAGGCAAGTTGCATTAAAAGCTGATACATGGTCGAGACATATTAAAGAAAAACACGGGGAAGATCTTATTACATATGAAACAATTAAGAAGAACGTGGAGAATCCTCTTTATATAACCCAGAATGTTAAACCTAAATATGATGGCAGTAAAGAGCTTATAATTGATCCCCATAGGCAAGATTATTGGGATTTAATACCAGGGGAGAAACATTTTTATTTAGTCAAAACTATAGTTGAGTTTGAGGGAGAAGATAAAGGAACGGTAGTAACTACTTATTTGTTGAGAAACTTGAAAGAAATGAGAACGACGGGAGGAATTGTATATGATGGTAGACAAAATAAGAGTTCCAAATAGTTCATTAAAATACATCTACAATAAAGAATTTGATATACTTGATGTTTTCATTGAAAAAGTATCCCCATCGTTCTCTGAAGAAAATTATTACGGGATATACACTTATTATGACAGAGAAACTGAAGAAATAATTGGAGTATCTATAGTGGATTATAAAAAAAGGGATAAAGAATTTATAAAGAAATATCTGCCGTTTAATCTCGACTTTGAATATATAGACAAACATGTAGTGAATTAAAAGAGAGGCCTAACAGCCTCTTTTATTACTCATGTAGAGCGGCAATCCCACCCGAGCGGCTAGCCGCTATTTTTTATTGAGCATTTATGTCTATAATTTTTTATGTCAATTGTGGATTTAAACTTATACGGCTTAGCTCCACCATAGGTAAGACCGCCTGATAATGAAGTCAGGTGGTGTTTTTGTTTTGCTGTTGCTGTAAAATTTCTTGCAAGGTGACCGTCCTTGAGTGTAGCTGCTAGCTTAATGTGAATTTTACGAAAGTAGCGGGATACACTTATCAAAAAACATGGTAGAATATACTTAAGATTAATTATGGCAAAAATATGCTTGAGATTTTCAAATGTGAATGATAGTTCACAAAATTTCAATTTGAGTGTATGATAGATGTGGCTGTTGAGCGCTAACGAAGGAGGTGGAGGCTGTGAAAGCACTGTTTTTATCGGTATCAGCAGGTCATGGCCATAATCAGACGGCCAGGGCTGCCATGGAGAGTTTGAAGGCTAAAGGCGTCGACTGCGTGTTGCTGGATATATTTGAGTATATAAATCCCATATTGAGCGAATCGGTTGCCAAGGCCTATCTCATTTCTACGAAATTTACCCCCGCTGTTTATGGGAAATTGTACCGGCTGGGAGAAAGATTGGAGAAATCCAACGAAAAGCTCTACATAGGTAAGATAATAAGCTCGCTTTTGTCCAGGAAATTGACGGTGTTCCTCAGCGAATATCAACCTGACGTGATCATTTGCACCCACATTTTCCCTGCACAGGTGATAAGCTATCTCAGGGAAAAGGGGCTGTCGTGCAAGAGCGTGGGTATTATAACCGATTTCACTGTCCATCCTTTTTGGGAAGATACCAATTTGGATTATTACGTCACTGCCAGCAGCCTGCTGAACCTGCAGGTTCAGAGAAAGGGTATACCCCTCGAAAAGGTCTGGCCCATTGGGATTCCCATTCATATAAAATTTGCCAGTAAGATGGACAAAGTGGAAGCAAGGAAACTGCTGGGCATTGAGGATAAGACCACCATCCTAGTCATGAGCGGAAGCATGGGTTACGGGAATGTGGATGACGTCATTCGCAGGTTGGATAAAATGGACATGGATTTCCAGATAATTTCGGTATGTGGCAATAACACTTCTTTGAAGAAAAAGATTGATTTGATGGACATAAAGAAAAAGATTTACAACTACGGCTTTGTGGATAATGTTGATGTCATGATGGACGCTTCCGACTGTATATTGACCAAGCCTGGAGGGCTTACCGTATCTGAAAGCCTTGCCAAGTGCATTCCCATGATCCTGATAAACCCCATTCCGGGACAGGAGGACAGGAATGCGGAATTCTTGCTGAACAATGGTCTGGCCATTAAGACCAGCGAGACTTTTACGGTGGATGAAGCGGTCTATCATCTGTTTCACAATGAAAGCAGAAGGAAGTATATGATCGAGATGATGCGTGAGGTAGGCAGGCCATATGCTGCGGATGAGCTGGCTGACCTCATTATACAGCAAATAAAAATGGGGGCTTGAAGCCCCCTTTAATTTAAACTATTTTCACTGAGAAGTTTGTGTAGGCTGTGATGGGTTTTGCTGAATAAATGGGCAGTGCCCACCGAAACCCATACCTCTTCTCCGTCCGAAACCACCGTTAAATTTGCCACGGCCAAATCCTGGCAGGTATCCTTGTTCGGCTCGGAATTTTTCCATCTGGTCTATTCTCTGCTTCATAAATTCTGCCCGTTCTTGGTCGATTACTCCAAACTCCAGATATTTGTCCACGATTTGTTTCTTGAGCTCGGTAATTTTTGAGTACAGCTGTGCCAGCTCTTTTTTCTGCGATTCAGTGAGCTGTGTTCCCGCAGCGTTGGAAGGAGTTTGCGTATTTTCGTTTTGAGCCCATGCAATAGGCACTGCAATGGCTCCTACCAGCATTATGGCGATGGCCATGATCCACCATTTCTTCAAGTCTGTTCACCTCCTCTTTAGATTTGTCTTATTAATATTGTACCCGTGTTCTATATTAAAGTTGTGAATATCGTGTGAATATTGCGTGAATAATTTGTAAATTATCTATATATAATGATGGACCGATTCCTTGAGTAAAATTCAAACATAGCTTACAAAAATAAAACTCAAGCACAGATTGTTGAGAGCCGTTTAAAATATAGCCCTATCAAGACAACGCCTTTTTTATAAGGTCTATTCTGGATAGTATGCGCTGGAAGAGCAAATCCACTACCGTGATGGCCGCCATAGCTTCCACTACCACCACAGCGCGGGGAACTATTACCGGGTCATGCCTGCCCGTCAATACAAGCTGTGTGTTTTGCATATCATGCGTTACTGTCTTTTGCGGCATGCGAATGGAGGGTGTGGGTTTAAATGCTGCGCGGAATACGATGGGGAATCCCTCGCTTATCCCTCCGGTTATACCCCCCGAGTTGTTGGTGGGTTTGGTAAGCCCCCTGTCTGGATCGTAGATCAGCGGGTCATTGTTCTGTGAACCGGTGAGATAAGCTGCCTCAAATCCTCTACCGAATTCGATGCCCTTTACCGCGCCAATGGACAGTATAGCTTTAGCAAGAGCTGCGTCAAGCTTGTCGAAGACCGGCTCTCCCACTCCGCTGGGCAGGCCCTGGATTACGCATTCCACGACCCCGCCTGCCGAGTCGCCCTTTTCCTTAAGCTGCTGAATATACTCTGCAGCCTTTTTCGCTGCTTCACCGTCAGGCATGGCCAGTGGATTGCGATATATCTCGTTCTCCTCAAAGTTTTCTGGGTTGACCTTTATGTGGCCTATAGAGAGGGTGTAGGCTTGTATTCGCACTCCCAGTTGGGACAAAACTTTTTTGGCAATGGCGCCGGCGGCTACCCGGGCGGCCGTTTCCCTGCCTGATGCGCGACCACCTCCCCTGTAATCCCATATGCCGTACTTCTGATGATAGGTATAGTCAGCGTGGCCAGGGCGATATGCATGTGCGACCTGGGAGTAGTCTTTTGAACGCTGGTCCTGATTGGCGATGATGAGGGATATGGGCGTACCAGTGGTCACGCCTTGGAACACGCCTGACAGTATGGTCACTTTGTCTTCTTCGCGCCGTGGTGTAGAGTAAGGGGATTGTCCCGGCTTTCGCCTGTCCAAATCCCTCTGTATATCCTCTTCGCACAGCGGGATGCCGGCCGGGCATCCGTCCACAACCACGCCCAGGGCTTTGCCATGGGATTCTCCCCAGGTGGTGACGGTGAAGTTCTTTCCGATGGTTGAACCTGACATATAGACCTCCTTGGCATTGAATTTTACAGAATTGTACCATTTTGGAGCCATGCTGTACAGCATCTCTTCATTAAATTTGGTGGTGAATTAAGGGAAAAGATATGTTAAAATATACTGGGAAAGGACGATAGGGATCACCGTTAATACGGGAGTAGTAGAGCGGAATGAGAGCAGAGCGGAATAACAAAGGGTAAGGGACTATTGGGCATATATAAACCTGGGAATGAATGGGCTGGAAGGAAGGAATGCGGTGATCGTTGGAACTGGTATAGATATCATCGAGGTTGAGCGGATAAAGAATGCGTGTGGCAAAACGCGCTTTTTAGAGAGGGTATTTACCGAAAGGGAACGGGAATACTTTAAAAGCCGTCGAAATAATCTATACACCATTGCCGGAAGCTTTGCGGCCAAGGAGGCCATAATGAAGGCCCTGGGTACGGGCTTGGGTGGTGTGGGCTGGAAGGATATAGAGGTGCTTCACGGGACTGATGGCAGGCCATATGTGCAGCTTCATCGCAGGGCGGCGCACAGGTTGTCAAGCCTGGGCGGGAAAAGGATATGGATTTCCATATCACATATAAAGGAGCTGGCAGTAGCCCAGGCGGTTATCGAAGCTGAGGAGGATGAACATGGTTGTCGTAACCCCATCCGAGATGAGGAGAATTGACCAGAGGGCTATTGAACAGTTTGGCATCCCGGGAATTGTGCTTATGGAAAATGCTGCTCTCAAGGTTGTGGAAGTGATAGAAAATGTCTATTCGCTAAAAGAACGGGATAGGGTTGTTGTACTGGCGGGTATGGGAAATAACGGGGGTGACGGCCTGGCCGTTGCCCGCCATATATTTTTGAAGGGCGTAAATGTGAAGGTTTTTCTGCTGGCGCGGGAAGAGGCTGTATCGGGAGATGCAAGGATCAATCTGGATATCGTCAAAAAGCTGGGGGTGCCCCTGTCCTTTGTACGGGACCAGAGCGATGTAGCAAAGCTTGAGGAGAGCTTGAAGGGTGCAACGCTTGTGGTTGATGCCATATTTGGTACAGGGCTTTCCAGGCCGGTAGAGGGGATTTTTGCAGAGGTGATCCAGCTGGTCAATCGCATGTCGGTTCCTGTTGTGGCTGTGGACATACCTTCTGGCGTCAATGGCGCAGATGGGCGCGTTATGGGGACGGCCATAAAGGCTATGAATACGATAACATTTGGGTATCCAAAAAGGGGGCATCTGCTATACCCGGGCCGAAAGCATACTGGGAGGTTGCATGTTGTTCCCATAGGACTGCCGCCTGATAGCGCCCAGGTTGTTGGAGCGCAGGGCTTTACACTGAGTGAAGATGAAGCGGCTAAAATGCTTCGGGAGCGGCCTGCCGAGGGACACAAGGGGACCTTTGGCAGGGTGGCCGTGGTGGCGGGTTCTACCGGCATGACGGGAGCCGCTTGCCTTGCCGCTATGGCAGCATTGCGCAGCGGAGCGGGGCTGGTAACTCTGGGGATACCGGCCAGCCTAAATGATATTTTGGAGAACAAGCTGACCGAGGTTATGACCAGGCCGCTGCAGGACCATGGAACGGGGTGCCTGCAGGAGGAGGCCCTGGATGATGTACTGGACCTAGTGAGGGATGCAGATGTTTTAGCCATAGGGCCAGGGCTGGGGAAAAGCGGTGCCGTGGTTGAAGTTTTAAGGAATATTTTAGGCAGGATTGATATATCCATAGTATTAGACGCAGATGGATTAAATCATATATCCCGGGATATTAGCCTGCTCAGTAAGCATGCAGGGCCTGTGGTGATTACGCCCCATCCTGGGGAGATGGCAAGGTTGACAGGATTGAACGTTGCTCAAATTGTGGAGTCTCCTGTGGAGGTGGCACAAAGGTTCTCACAGGAAACAGGAGTGGTGGTATTGCTAAAGGGTGCCACTACGGTGGTGTGCCATCCGGATGGCAGAGTATACTTCAACACGACTGGGAATTCCGGGATGGCTACGGCGGGAAGCGGTGATGTTTTAACCGGCATCATTGCCGGATTTATTGCACAAGGGTATGAGCCTTTTGACGCGGCGGTATTGGGCGCGTTTGTTCACGGCTATGCAGGCGATTTGGCGGCTGATGCCCACGGTCAGGCAGGGATGGTGGCTGGGGATATACTTGAGGCCGTGCCGCTGGCACTTAAGAAGATGTATAATTTGCTGGCTGAGCATTGTAAAAGCTGGTCACATCGTATATAATACTGAATATAGTTATGGTGTATGTTAGCACATCAGCGTGAGACCAGCCATGAATCTTCCTGCTTCCCCGAAAGAGCATCGCTGATATTGTTTGTGGAGGCAGGGGGTAATTTTGTGCAGGTGGGAAGCTCCGGTTTTTGCTGGGGAGCAGTTCGGGTGGGAATCTTGAGTACATAATTTATAGGAGGTGCCCACTGTGGCTGAATTAAAGAAGATTTTGGTGAGCTTACCTGATAGCCTTTTGAGGGAAGTTGATGAGATTGTCGCAATTGAGAAGAGAAACAGGAGCGAGTTTATTCGAGAAGCCATGAAACTTTACATCAGGGAGAGGCATAAGATGGAAATAAGGGAAAAGATGAAAAAGGGCTACGAAGAGATGGCAAAAATAAATGCCGAGTTGAGCAAGGTAGGATTTGAGTCCAGCAACGAGGCGTTGGCGACTTATGAAGCCCTTTTATCGGAGAGTGAATGATTAATTATGATGGTGAGAAGAGGAGAAATCTATTACGCTGACCTCAGCCCTGTAGTGGGCTCGGAGCAGGGCGGAGTGAGGCCGGTGCTCATAGTACAAAACGATATAGGAAACAAATACAGCCCCACAGTCATCGTGGCGGCCATCACTTCGCAGATTAACAAGGCCAAGCTTCCCACCCATGTGGAGCTCAGCGCATCCGAGTATGGGCTGCCCAAGGATTCGGTCATTCTGCTTGAGCAAATAAGGACAATTGATAAAAAGAGGTTGAGGGAAAAAATATGCACGCTGTCGTCCGAGGTTATGGAAAAGGTAAACGAGGCACTGCAGATAAGCCTAGGACTTATTGATCTGTAAATCAGGATGGGGTGGGCGTTTAATTTTTTGATTGTAAGTGGGCTGATTATGGAGTAGAGATAACGGGCGTGGAATCTAATTCTTATATGCGCGAGGAGAGTACTGCACCAGAAACAACAAAAGGACTAAAAAGGAGTACTTCATGAAGAAGCTGTATTTGCTGATAAAAGATTATGTGCTCATAGTGGTGGGCACGTTTTTGACCGCGCTGGCATTCAACTTCTTTCTTATACCACACAAGATTGCTCCAGGGGGATTAAGCGGTATAGGTACGGTATTGTACTACCTTTTTGGGATTCCAGTGGGCGTTACCATGCTACTTCTCAACGTGCCCATATTTATAATGGCCGTTAAAGAATTGGGTAAAGATTTTGGATTTAAGACTCTTTTGGCCACGGTATTGCTGTCGGCATTTATTGATCTTGTAAAGGTTTCCTCGCTTACACATGACTCCATACTCGCTTCTATCTACGGCGGCGTGCTGATGGGTGTTGGCCTGGGGCTTGTCTTCCAGGGCAACGCCACCACCGGTGGCACCGACCTGTTTGCTAAGATAGTGCACAAATTTTACCCTCTGGTGGGAGTGGGCTGGATACTCTTTGTCGTCGACTTTTTGGTGGTGCTGACGGCTGCCATCGTTTTTGGGCCAAGCCAGGCGCTTTATGCGCTGGTGTCTCTGTACTTGAGCGCCCGCGTGATAGACGTGGTGCTGGAAGGCTTGAACTCAGCCAAGGCTTTTATCATCGTTTCTGACCATGCCGATGAGATAAGCCACAGGATTATGACCGAAATAGACAGAGGTGTCACCTTTTTAGAAGGTAGAGGTGCGTATACCATGCAAAGGAAAAATGTAATTTTATGCGTGGTGAATAGAGCACAGGTGGTACGGCTAAAGGCCATCGTAAACGAGGTGGATCCTTTAGCTTTCGTTTTGGTTACCGATGTGAGGGAGGTGATGGGTGAGGGCTTTTGATTGGGCCCAAAATGGGTTTTGGCAAATCTGTCGGTTCCCTCGGACGCTATATATACTTCAGGCTTTTGCTGGGGAAAAGGGGTTGTCAAATGGCTAATGAGCGCAACGTTATGATTTGCGTGACGCGACAAAGGGCTTGCGAGCGCTTAATAAAACTGGGAAAACAGATTGTAAAAGGCTATACCGGTGCTAAACTGTATGTGGTTCATGTGGCTAAAAATGGGGTGAATTTTCTGGGTAATCCCGATGAAGGGGAGGCCCTGGATTACCTGTTTCAGGTCTCCAAAGAGGCGGGGGCTGAGATGACAGTGCTTCGCTCTGACCGCGTGGTGGATACGCTGGTGGATTTTGCGAGAAAGAATAATGTTTCCATTGTGATTATGGGGGAATCGCCCGGTTCTCGAGGAGATGGCGATAGAAACATAATACAGGAGATGGAGAAGCGTTTGCCGGATTTGGAGCTGAGGGTTGTACCCCAAAGTTAGCGTTTGAACTTTTCCACAAGTTGTCTCACCCACAGCCTGTGTGGGCTTTCCACTATGGACATGGGGTCAGACGCCTCGCCCCTTGATTTTGGGAAAAGAAGGATTTTAGGCCCTTTTCGGGATTGATTTTCCCATACATGGGTGTGGAACAAAACGTAGTCGATATATCCCTCTTTGTAAACGATGAGAGTAACCTCACCCCAGGTTTTGGGGAATATATTTTTATAGTGTGCGTCTTCGATTATGGGTACCCGGATGGCCGGGGTTAAGCCCTGGGCGTTGGTCATAAACTTTTTTCCCAGCTCAGGGATTACTACAGCCGCCCCTTCAATAGGCCTTTCGGTAAACCCATCCACCACCTGGGGTTGTATATACCCGTAATGGGGTTCGTATGTAGGGTTTATTTGTGAAAATGCTTCAATATGATGTTGAAAACTTTCATCGTAGAAAGAATAGCCGTTGCTTATCAATGAAACAATCACCACCATTATCACAACAATGGTCATCAAGGATTTGATCCGATCATACACAGCATTTCACCTCCACCATTCACATAAATATATATTCATCCTATCAGCCGTGATAGCACTCATCCCGTCAAACCTCCCTAGGTTTTGTGGCATTGGATTTTTTTTTGATTTTATGATCTGCATTGGAGGGGTTATTATGGATGATCATGGCAGGGGATTCAAGGGGGTTGTAGCCCTTTTATTAACAGCATTTCTGGGCGCATTCCTTTCCGGATGTTATTTGTTCCCCAAGGAAGAGGAGGTGTTGGCACCGCCATTGATTGAACCCCCCGAAATTACCTACGACGTTATGGAGGTAAAGAGGGGGACTATAGAGAAAAAGATTACCGGCTCAGGGACCTTTGTTTCAGTTGAGCAGGGCAACATGTTTTTTAAGGCACGGGGTGGGCGCATAAAGGCCATCCATGTTAAGATAGGGGACAAGGTCAAGAAAGGCGATTTGCTGGCTGAGCTCGATACCGCCGGGTTGGAGTATGAAATTGAACAGCAGAAGCTGGTGCTTCGTAAGGCACAGCTTCGATACAACCAGATCAAAGAGTCGGGGGGAGATAAATACTCCTTAGCGATAGCTGCCTGTGACATTGAACTGGCAAGGCTCCAGTTAAAAAATCTGCAGCGCCAGTTAGAAGAGGCCAAACTGGTGTCCACCATGGATGGCACTGTGGTCTACGTGGATAACCGGTTGGGGCAGGGCGATTACATAGATGCGTATTCCACCCTTGTAAAGGTAGCAGATCCTACTAAGCTTCAGCTGCAGTATTCGGGCAGCAATCTTTCGGACTTCCAGGTGGGCATGAAGGTAGAGGTGAAGATACGCGATAAGGTGTATGAGGGCGAAGTGGTGATGACGCCGGCTACTGTACCCGTCGATGCAGATGAGAGCCTTAAAAACGTAGTTCGCATAGAAGTGTCCAATCTACCCGAGGACGTCACCATGGGCGATACCGCTCAGTTTACGCTTACTTTGGATAAGCGTGAAAACGTCATAGTCCTTCCAAGAAACCTCGTAAGAAACTATATGGGGCGTAAGTATGTGTTGGTGCTGGAGAATGGTCTCAAGAAAGAGCGCGATGTTGAGGTGGGGCTGGAGACTCCTACTGAAGTGGAGATCATCAAGGGCCTTGAAGAGGGCGAGCAGGTAATCGTGAATTAAAGGGGGTCTAAGCCTTGATATTGATGGTACTCAGAAAGATGCTCAACAACAAGTGGATGGTCGTATGCCTGCTTACGGGTGCAGTGCTGGCAGTGGCCATGATAAGCAGTATACCCATTTATACCAATGGTGTGCTTCAACGGATGCTGACAAAGGATCTAGAACAATATCAGATATCTTCCGGGGTCTTCCCTGGGCAGTGCCTTGTACAGGCTAGCATATATTCGCATTATGACGCCAGCAACCGCATAAAGGCCTATCACATGATTGACAAAAGGGTAAAGCAGGAGCTCATCAGGGATGTGGGGCTTCCGGTCATGGCCGAGGCGGAGGACTTTGTGATCGATTATATGACCGCACTGCCTGAGGTTCAGAGGGAAGAGGAACCCAAAAAGCGGTTTGTCAAGATAGAGGCCATGTCAGGGCTGCAGGAGCACATAAAGATTGTTCACGGGCGCTTGTTCTCCAGCGAAAAGAAGGACGGCATAATGGAGGCCATTGTGACCGAAGAGGCGATGAAGAACCTGGACCTGCGGCTGGATGAGGTTTATGTGGTGAGCGATTTTATCAATCCTGAATCTGAACCGTTTAGGATAAAGGTTGTTGGCGTGTTCACCATAAAGGAGCAGGTTGACCCTTATTGGTTTCAAGGCCTTTGGGCGTTTAGAGAAAGCTTTCTGATAGACTATTCGCTGTTCTATAGGGAATTTATAGAGGCGGAATTTCCTCTGCTGACAAAAGGTCAATGGTATTATGCTTTTGACTATTACAAGATAACCTTGGATAACATCGCATCCATTGTGGATGCATACAAATCGCACAGTCGGTGGTTTACCGAGAAGAGGATAGACTTTAAGATGCCGGCCATTTCTATCCTGGAACAGTATTATGAGCGGGAGAAACAGCTTAAGACCACGCTGTGGGTTGTTCAGGTTCCCATCATGCTCATGCTGATCTTTTATGTATTCATGGTATCTCAGCTTATCGTTGAGCACGAGAAGAATGAAATTGCGGTTTTAAAGAGCAGAGGCGCAAGCGGCATACAGATCTTCTTGATATATTTGGTGGAGTCCATTATTTTGAGCGCTGTGGCTATTGCCATTGGGCCGCCTTTGGGGCTGCTGTTGTGCTCTTTATTAGGAGCGTCTAACGGATTTTTGGAATTTGTGCAGAGGACGGCTCTCCCTGTTCGTCTAAATACAGCTGCCTATGTCTATTCCTTTTGGACGGTTTTAGTATTCATGGTCACCATGCTTATACCGGCCTCTCTGTCTTCACGAACCACAATCGTGCAGTACAAGCAGAGAAAGGCGCGCACAGCGGTGTTTATGCTGTGGAAGAAGTATTTTCTGGATGTTGTTCTTTTAGGAGTTGCAGGGTATGGGCTTTACAGCTACCAAATGCGCCAGCAGGCCCTAATGGTGAGCGGTGTCAGCGGTACTGACCTTGCCATAGATCCACTTCTCTTTATCATTTCGACCCTGTTTATACTGGGTGCAGGCCTGGTTTTCTTGAGAATTTTCCCATATATGGTCAGGTTGATATTTTGGCTGGGCAGAAAGGCTTGGTCTCCTGTGCTGTATGCGGCTTTTATACAGGTGGGAAGGTCGAGCGGCCAGGACAGGTTTTTGATGCTGTTCATAATTCTTACTCTGTCTGTGGGCATTTTTAACGCCAATGCGGCGCGGACGCTCAATAACAATATCGAGGAGAAGATTCGATACAATATAGGCGCCGATATAGTGATTCAAGCCCACTGGGAGGATAATAAGCCGGATATAATGTCGGCTGATCCGGCAGCCATGATGGGGATGTCGCAGCTTCCGGGGTTGGAGGAAGAGCCTGTGCAGTATATAGAGCCTCCTTTTCTTCCGTATACTGAGCTTTCGGGGGTGGAATTGGCAACCAAGGTGTTCAGAAAAGAAGGAGTAACGGTACAAACTGCCACGAGACAAAACGTGAACAGGGTCTATCTTATGGGCATAATACCCAACGAATTCGGAAAGGTGGCTTGGTTCCGCGACGATTTGCTGACTCCTCACTGGTACCATTATCTTAACCTGATGTCACGCCATCCACAGGCGGCGCTGGTATCAACGTCTTTTAAGAAAGATTTTGAGGTGCAGAAAGGTGATTCCCTGTGGATTACTTGGGGAAATCAGGGATATCTTGAGGTAGTCGTATATGAGTTTGTGGATTACTGGCCCACTTTCAACCCAAATGTAACAGAGCCGATTCAAACCAGCTCTCCTTATCTTGTGGTGGTAAATCTACCCTATATACAGGCCAATATGGCGCTGGAACCCTATGAGGTGTGGCTTAAGAAAGCGCCAGGAGCCACCAGCGAACAGATATATAAAGATATTGAAAATAAGAAGCTTCTGATAGAAAGGCTGGAGGATAGCAGCCAGCAAATCATAATAAAGAAAAATGATCCGATGCTGCAGGGCACCAACGGCACCTTGACGCTGGGATTCATAGTGACTATGGCTGTAAGCACAATCGGTTTTCTCATCTACTGGATTTTATCCATAAAGCAGAGGGTGCTTCAGTTTGGAATATTCAGGGCCATGGGGCTGTCGGTCAAAAAGATAATTGGAATGCTGGTGTGCGAGCAGGTGCTGATATCAGGGACGGCAATACTGGTTGGCATAATTATTGGCGGCATAGCGAGCGATCTGTTTGTACCGCTGCTTCAGATGGTGTACAGCGCGGCTCAACAGGTACCGTCCTTCAAGGTAGCCGCTGCACGGGAGGATTACATCAGGATTTATGCCGTCGTATTGATGATGCTGACCATAGGACTGTCGGTTTTGGGCTTCATAATATCCAGGATAAAAATACACCAGGCCATTAAGCTGGGTGAGGATTAAAACGGATTTTCCTTTTACGGCTATTATGATAGCGAAAAAGAAGTAGCTTTTTTGATAGTGGGGGAGGGTGTATACATAACCTATATTTGGAAGTATAAAACGATAGCGTTGTGAAAGGTTTGCATTGAGCGTTAGAATTTTTTTGGAGGAATATGAAATAGTGGTATAAGGTACTGTCCCCAACGATATACAAAACTGATTAATGCAGTGGTTAACGTTCTTTGTACGCGACACAGCAAGTTTTTCTTTTCGTTTTTAGTGAAATGGCACTCGATAATTAACTCGATAATTAAAAGATTCTACGGTCCTGGTAGGAAAGTATAGGCTTTTATAATGTAACGCTTAACTACAGTGTTGTAAGGTCAATTTGTTATATGCATAATTTTGCTGAAAGGATGATGTCACTTGTTATATAAGAAAGATTGGGAGTTAACAAAATTGGAGTATGAAAAATGGTGGAATAAGGAGACTAAAAAGCCGCTTCTGAGCATCACTGTGTCTAAAGAAAAATATAAGGGTAAGACGTATAAATGGGATGGCTGGGATCTGCTGAGGGAAAAGGATGATCCCGAAAAGGCAGTAGATAACTTTGAAAGAAGGGCACAAGACATTTTGTATTTGGGAGGGGCATATCCCAATCTGTGGCTTAATCTTGGGCCAGGAGTGTTGGCGGCTTATATTACCGGCTTTTTAAAATTTACGGGTGATACCATTTGGATGGCCCGGGAGAGATTCCCCATGTTGATATGTTGTTGGACATAGAGGAGATAGACGGTATACAATGGGTCCCCGGTGCTGGCAACCCAAATGTGATTTCCGAGGCATGGCTTAAATTGTACGAGAGAATCCAGAAGAAGGGCAAATTGTTGGTTTTAAATTGTGACTCAATTACCCTTGATAAGATACAATGGCTTTTTGAAAGGATTTCGCCTGAAGGCGTTTATGTATCAGGACATTGTGATAGTGAAGATGAGGCTTATGAAATTTTGGAGTGGAGAGAGAGGATTTGACAATAATATCAGTAAAGGGGTGCCTTCCATGATACCCCAGGAGCATTTAAAACCACAACGATTGGACCTTTCCAAAACCAAAACCTATAGCGCCAGGGAGCGCGTTAACCTGGTTACAATAGAAAACCTTGCACGGCCAGGGATTGATCCCATACCCGAGTGGCGCAATGAAGAATTTGACGAGCTGGTACAGCGCATTATAGAAGCACGCCAAAAAGGCAGGCCGGTTGTATGGTTCATGGGCGCTCATGTGGTAAAATGCGGGCTGTCGCGCTATGTGATAGAGCTGGCAAAGCGCGGAATTATAACCCATATAGCAGGGAATGGCGCTGTAAGCATCCACGATTTTGAATTGGCTTACCTGGGTGGTACATCGGAACACGTGCCGACGGCTATTGAAGATGGCACTTTTGGCATGTGGGAGGAAACCGGGGCGTGGATGAACCAGGCCATCAAAGAAGGATATGCTATGGGGCTGGGATACGGAGCCTCTCTGGCTTACTATATCGACCGCCATCCTGAACGGTTCCCCTACAAGGACGACTGATTTGCTGTGTAATTTATATTAACGATTATTATGCCTGTCATCATGGAGTACCTGATCTATTACGATTACCAGGGTCAGTATGAAAGCGTAGTCCTCATCATCTACAATATCTACGCCGTAGGTATCTCCAAAAGACAGCCACCGCTTGGATACCTGTGCCACTTGCCTGCCGTTTTTGAGGATTGAGAAGTCCATGCCCCAAAAATTGCCCTGGATGGTGTAGTTTCCGTACGTGCTCCAGATACTAAACCGCGGCTTAAAAAAGGTAAAATCCTTTTTTACTGTTGCTACGGCTTGGCCCGACTTGTATATGGTATATTCGGGCAAGAGCCGTAGCAATTTTTGTTCGATGTAAAACAGCTCTTGACCCTGCATGTCGTAGATCCTCAGCTTATCCCCCAGAGCAAACACTTTGCCCCTTACTATAAAGCGATCATTCCCCTGGTCATCCTTAATGACGAAGTTATCTCCAAACGAGAATATTTTCTGTTTGACTAAAAATCGCATTTTAAAGCTCCTTTCTTAAATTTTTTAGTATTGAGTGCATATTTGGCTTATTGAGAGGTTTCGAAAAACAAATCGTTATAGATTGTTAATGTTTTTGTGAACGTTAATATTAATTGGCGGAATAATTATTCGATATAATAAATATAAGCTTTACAGGCTATTTTAATACCGCTTTACATCATCAAAGGCACAAAATAATGTTCATTGGGTCAAACCGGCTTCAGTATGCTGCCTGTTGATTATGGGGAGGGTAAAATAGATGGTGGTGCCTTGCCCTTTGACACTCTCTGCCCATATCCTGCCGCCGTGTTCCTCGATTATGTGCTTGCATATTGCCAGGCCCAACCCGATGCCTCCGTAATTCTGCGAGCGGGATTTCTCTCCACGGTAAAAGCTTTCAAATATATGGGGGAGGTCTTCGGGGGAGATGCCCTCTCCATTATCCTTAACGAAAACTTCAAGGAAAGTCCCTGAAACCCTGGCACCTATTATAATTTGCCCATCATTTGGTATGTACCGCCTGGAATTTTCAACTATGTTGTCTATAACCTGCGATATTCTTTTGCTATCTGCTTTGACATACACCTCGGGTAATGGGCGCTGCACTACGAGCTGGAATGAGCTGTTTTTGGCCTCAACCTCAATGGGCGAGAGTATCTCTTCCAGCATTATTCTGCTGTTTTGCACCTTGAAATCCATATGCAGTTTTCCTAGCTCAATCTGTGAAAAGTGGAAAAGGTCGTCTATCAGGCGGTCAAGTTTGTCTGTTTTGTCTTTTATTATGCTGAGATACCGGTTGAATTTTTCTGGATCCCGTGCTAACCCGTCCTGTAGCGCTTCCACATATCCTTTAATTGAGGCAATGGGGGTGCGCAGGTCATGGGATATGCTGGCAATGATAGCCTTACGCGAATTCTCATACATGTTTTGCTTCTCCAGGGATTCCTTTAGCTTGCGCCTCATCAGTTCAAAGGCCTGACATAGGCGTCCCAGCTCATCGTTTTTGCTGTATACTATAGTGAAATCAAGATTGCCCTGGGATATGTTTTGTATGGCTGAATTCAGTTCGCTCAAAGGTACCAGGATGCTTCGCGAGATAAGCCAGGACAGCAGGATTATCAGTATCACGAGGGATGTCAGGCCCAGCATATAACTTCCACCTATATACAGAATCACTTTATGAAGCACTTTTGGAGGGAGCATATCCAGGTCATACTGGATTATTATGCTGCCCACTACTTTATCGTCGATCTTGACAGGGAAAGAGTACTGGTTCATGCCGTTTATGTCTTCTTCTAAATTTAAAGCAAAGCCGTCGGAGATCTTTACTTTGAGAATTCTGTTGTCGAGAGAGCCCTCCCTGTCTTCAGAGTCAAAGAGCAGCCGCCCGGAGCTGTCGATGACCTGCAACCTGCAGCCCGTTTCCCTGAGAACCGGGCTTACAATTGCATAAAATTGGTCATAATTCTGGATATTGAAATAGTTTTGTGTAACCAGATCTATAATTTTTTGGAACCTTAACTCTATCTTGGAAAACCTGATTATTTCGGGATCGGTCTTTATGTTTACGGTGGCCAGGTTTATAAATATTAGAGTGATGATGACAGGTATGGTTATAATGCTTAGAAAGGATAATATCAACTTTGTGCGGAAAGTGAACCTCATGTGTCCCCTCCTGTAAATTTGTAACCCACACCCCATACAGTTTGTATGTACACGGGGTTTGAGGGATCTTTCTCGATTTTTTCCCTTATCTTGCTTATGTGGACAGTAACGGTATTTATATCCCCGTATTCGTTATAACCCCATACGTGCTTGAATATCTCTTCTCGGGTAAACACCTGGTTGGGATGTAAGGCCAAAAACCTTAAGATTTCAAACTCCTTTGTGGACAAAGATATAGGTCGGCCTTCTACATATACGGTATGGCCGTTGAGGTCGATGAGTAGGTCATGGAATGACAGGACTTCAGCCTTCCTTGGGGCATATGTAAATTGCCTGTAGCGCCTCAACTGAGCTTTGACCCGTGCAACCAGCTCCTTTGGGCTAAAAGGTTTGGTTACATAGTCATCGGCTCCCAGACCCAGGCCCAGTATCTTGTCGGCATCGCTTTTTTTGGCGCTTAACATGATTATGGGAATGGCGGATTTGGCTCGTATGGCCTTGCACACTTCCATGCCGTCCAGCTTTGGCAGCATTATGTCCAAAATGGCTACATCAGGCTGGTGTTTATCGTATTTTTCAAGAGCCTCTTGTCCGTCAAAGGCGAGTATGACGTTGAAGCCGTCCAGTTCAAGATAATCCCTCACCAGCTCTGCAATTTCCTTTTCATCATCCACAACCAGTACGGTTTCCCTGTGCATGCCCTTTCCCCCATCCCCCTGAAGGATTTATTATATTTTATCACATTTTGAGCACATTTTGGTTGGCGAACGTAAACAAAAGCACATATATTTTGTATATTGATTTTCTGAATACATTGTGCCATAATAATGAAGGAGCTGAGCGTTGACAGGGTGTGGTTTTATTGTTCCGGCGTTTTATGGAGCAAGCGCTGTTGGAGGCTCAAAAGGCGTACGATATGGATGAAGTCCCCATAGGTGCTGTTGTAGTGAAGGATGGGGAAATCATAGCCAGGGGGCATAACCTCAGGGAAACCGGTAAAGACCCCACCCTCCATGCGGAGATGGTTGCCATAAGGGAGGCAGCTCGGTATCTGGGCGGGTGGAGGTTGACAGGATGTGAATTATATGTTACTATAGAACCCTGTCCGATGTGCGCAGGGGCTATTATACAGGCCAGGATCCAGCGGGTTGTGTTTGGTGCAATGGATCCCAAGGCAGGTTGTGCCGGCAGCCTGTATAACCTTCTCCAGGACCCGCGGTTTAATCACCAGGTAGAAGTGGTGGGCGGTGTAATGGAGGAGGAATGCAGGCGGATAATGCAGGACTTTTTCAGAAAAAAGAGAGAAAAATGACGTGGAGAGATGGCCGAGTGGTTGAAGGCGCACGACTCGAAATCGTGTGTGCGTGATGAGCGCACCGTGGGTTCGAATCCCACTCTCTCCGCCAGTATCACTAAAATCAAGGGTTTGCAGTAATCTGCAAACCCTTGATTACTATTTATTCCCGGTATATACCCTTATTTGCTAAAAATTTGCTAAAAAATACTTTTGATTATATACCTATATGTTTTTTAGGTTCTAGAAGAGCGTTTTATATAAATAAGTGAAATAAAAAGGAGCATATTGTCAGTAAATAAACCAAAAGAGTAAAGGATTAGTCGATAACTGAGACTGGAAATTTTTGATTAGTCGATAATTGAGACTAGAAAATTTTGGTTGGTCGATAACTGAGACTTAAAATGGCGGGTTAATCGATAACTGAGACTTAAAATAGGGGGGTTAGTCGATAACTGAGACTGGAAATTTTTGATTAGTCGATAACTGAGACTTAAAGTTGGGGCTAGTCGATAACTGAGACTAGAAAATTTTGGTAAGTTGATAATTGAAACTTAAATGATAGTTAGCCTCTAGATTTTAAAAAGAAAGGGAAAAAACTACGCATTTGTGGCGTAATGGTCTTGTTTTAAAACACAACGCTTGTCTAAGATTAATTTTGTTATTATTTGTTAATGCAAGTGACGGAATATTTAATACGGGGAAATTGACCAGGAACTTAGTTACAAGTAAATTTGTATACATTTAAGGGGTGTTTGATATCAGAGAGTTAACTGGCCTAGTTCGCATTGATAGCGTCTGCATATTTGGCAGGGTGTTTGGCATTAGAGAATTATTTAGGTATTATATGTTTAATTGATGCTTAATACCAATTACAAATATAGTAATGTTATAAATTAAGTTTGCGTTTGATACCAAAAGATTAACTGAATAAAAAAGGATAGATAGTTGGGGAAAGGAGTATATTGTGTACCAAGGTAATTTATTCTTTTCTTGAGACTTTACCCCAATCAGAAAACAAAAACAGGCTAAAAATGCCTGTTTTCTATATATCTTTTATTTTTTTTTCATTAAATTAGTTATGGCTATTAGTGCGGCAATGACAACAACAGTAAGGCAAACTATAACAGTGATTGTTACACTATTCATGACTTTATTCCCTCCTTTCATTTTACTGACATAACCTATCATATAAATAAAAATATTTGTTAATAGCAAATATTAGAGTGGACTTAGGATAACGTAAAGTTTTGGAATGAACCCATTTACTAAAATCCTTTTCGCTATTTCTCATCTTTTAGTAACATTTTTTTGACCTTTTTAGTAAACCATGAAAATATGGTTAACAAAATAAACAATATGCAACCCCAAATAACACGCTCTAGGAAATCATTTGAAAAAACAATAAATAGCAGAATAAATATAGAGTTTGCAATTGCTAGTTCTATAAGCATAAAATCATCATGGTTCATAGAAGATAAAACACCTCCTTATCCCTAAGAATATATAAATTTGACGTATTCTAATGTTTTCCGATTTATTAATTTTTATCGTGAAAACCCTTGTCTCCTTGATTTGCACATAACATTATAACATGCCAAAGAATAACCATTTTTTGGGAAAACAGAATAACACAAATATAATCTTTAGCCTAAGATGGAAATTAAGGGATTTGCGGGACTTCACGGTTCGTGTTATTCTTGATGTTATTCTATTGTTACAATATCTTTAAATTATTATTAATTTTTTTTAACAATTTAAAATAAAGAGCAGTTTGGTAAGCAAATTTTATGAACAAAGATAGTGTTATGAACTGATTTTTGAGTTTGCTATTTTATTACCAAATGGCAACTCAAAATGTAGAATGCAGAAAGAATGTATTTCGTAGTTAATGGTAGAAATAAAATTTCTACAATGTACCTTAAATTTCTGTAATTTGCTTCATGTCTATGAAAGATAATTTCTATAGGTAAAGTCCTCTAACAGCGCAAAAACATGTCTATATAATACCTCGTATATTCATCAACGAATTAGGAAAGGGAATCTTTAGGGTTATAAATATAATTTTCTTTATAACTAATTATTGGGCAACCTAATCTTGCATTGTAAATCATTGCTGCTATAATTATGTTGAAGCAAAAAAACAAAAATATCAAAAATTTTTAGTGTTAAAGGTTGCTATATTTCTTTAGTTATGAAGACAAAGGGGGAAATACCTATGTCGAAATATATATTCAGGAATGTGAACAGAATAGGCGAAAAAGAATATCAAACGGTAATGGATGGCCAGGAACTAGCGCAAATGTGGGAAAATGGAGTAATAACTTATAATCCGGAAATTCAAAGAGGTGTAAAGATAAAAAGGGGAAAGGACAACACGGAAACCGAGGTTCCTGTGTATAGCAAAGCACATGTAAGGAAGATATGCGAGGCAATGTTAAGCGGGCAATATTTTACCGATATGATTACTCTTAACATTCTTTCTGATGGTAGCGAAAGGATTGAATATGATGAAGAAGGGAACCTCATTGTAGACGGGGAAATAGATATTGCCGACGGGCAACACAGAATCAGAGCATTAGCAATGATTTTAGAAGGAAATGAAAAAGGAGATTTGGCCTTTGACTTATCCGAACTAAAATTCCCTGTAAAAATTACAAATTATGATGTCCAAACTGCCCAGCAGCAGTTCCATCAATTCTCGCAAGGGCTAAAAATAAGTTCAAGCCGTGCTGAGTATTTTAATCAAACGGGCCTTGCAAACATTATTGTGAGGGAACTAATGAAAAACAGTGACTTAGCCGGCAGAGTGGAAGTAGTGAGGAATTCAATTCCTAAAAAAGATGAGAGGCATATTGTTACTTTTGCTACTATGGTAAACGCTATAGATTTAGTTTATAAAGACTTAGAGACAAGGGTCCAGGCAATGGAACTTGCAAAGTATCTTTCAGAATTTTTCGACGAACTTATAAACCTCATCCCCGAATTGCATAATTACGAAAAGAGAGCAAAAAGCAAGGAAACATCGTTGATAGCGGAAAACTTCATGTTTTACGGATACGTGGCCATAAGCAAGGTATTACGGGATAAGGAGAATTGGAAGGAGTATTTACCTCTCATAAATAAACTTGACCTGCAAAAATCCTCTAAAATATGGTACGGTGAAATAATCAAGGGAGGAAAAGAAAAAGGTTATTCTATTATTAATACCAGTGAGAGCAGACAGAAGTTTATAAACAAAATAGAAATGATGTTTAAAAACCTATTAAACGAAAAACTGAATAATTAACATTTTGAACAAACATGGCAGTAAGTTAACTGCATGTTTGCAAGCCTTTGTGATTTGAGTAGCGAAGGTCAGTAAAATTAGTTCTACAGTTGCAGATTAGTACACGAATACATTTTCACTGTATAAAAATATGAGATGTACTGTATGAGAAGTTGATAAATACATACAGGGGAGTGACAAAATTGATTAACTTTCAGGATAAAGTTAACTTTATATGGAGCATAGCAGAACTATTAAGAGGACCTTATAAAAAAGAACAGTACGGAGACGTAATATTGCCGATGGCTGTACTCAGAAGGTTTGATTGTGTCTTGGCACCTACAAAGCAGGAAGTATTAGAAAAATATGAATCTTTAAAAGAATTAGGGCTCCAAAACATGGACCCTATACTTAATAGAATAACAAAGCAGGGATTCAATAATACCAGTAAATATGATTTTGAAAAATTGCTCGCTGACCCCGACAATATAGCAAATAATTTAAGAGATTATATTAATGGATTTTCAAAGAATGCCAGAGAAATATTAGAACATTTTGATTTTGATAAGCAGATAACAAAACTTGATGATAACAATTTGCTTTATCTTGTGGTATCTGAGTTTAGTAAGATAGATTTGCATCCAGATAAAGTAAGTAATATTGAAATGGGATACATATTTGAAGAATTGATAAGAAGATTTTCTGAACATGCAGAGGCAGGTGACCATTATACCCCTCGTGAAGTTATTAAACTTATGGTGAACATCTTATTGAACGAGGATAAAGAAGAACTAACCCAGCCAGGGCTTGTTGTAACTGTTTACGATTGCTGTGCTGGAACGGGAGGTATGCTTTCGGTTACTGAGCAGTACCTGAAGGAATTAAATCCTGGGATACAGGTTGAGTTATTCGGGCAGGAAATAAATCCTCAATCATATAGTATCTGTAAAGCCGACATGCTTATAAAGGGACAAAATGCAGACAATATTATATTAGGCGACAGTCTAACTGAAGATGGACATAAAGGAAAAACCTTTAGATACATGCTTACCAATCCGCCATTCGGTGTGGAATGGAAGAAAGCAGAGAAATTCGTTCGTGAAGAATATGAAAAAGAAGGATTCAACGGTAGGTTTGGAGCAGGATTGCCTAGAATATCCGATGGTTCTCTCCTATTCTTGCAGCATTTAATTTCCAAGATGAAACAGGATGAAAAAGGCAGTAGGATTGCTATTATTTTCAATGGCTCGCCATTATTTACGGGAGATGCTGGTTCAGGAGAATCAGAAATAAGGCGCTGGATAATTGAAAATGATATGCTTGAAGGTATTATTGCACTGCCTGACCAATTGTTTTACAACACAGGTATCTCTACTTATATATGGATAGTTACCAACCGTAAAAATAGCGACCCCACGAAGGGACCTGTTAGAACTGGAAAGATACAGTTAGTTAATGCTGTAGACTTTTGTCAGAAAATGAGAAGAAGTCTTGGCAACAAGAGAAATGAAATTACTGATGAGCAGATAAAAGAAATTACAAGAATATATGCAGAGTTTAAAGAGAATGAATACTGTAAGATTTTTGATAATGAAGATTTTGGGTATCAAAAAATAGTTATAGAGAGGCCTTTAAGGCTCAATTTCCAGGTGACTGAAGAAAGAATTAATAATCTTTATAACGAAACAGCCTTTAAAAAACTGGCTGAATCAAGAAAAAAAGGTGCTGCGGGGCTTAAAGAAATAGAAGAGGGCAAAAAATTGCAGCAGCGTATAATAGAAACCTTAAAAACCATGGATTCTACTATTATATACAAGAATAGAGATGCATTTATAAAAGCATTGAAGAAGGCTTTTGAAGACAGTGATGTAAGATTAGATAATACACTATTAAAGGCTATTCTGTCTGCACTATCCGAAAAAGATGAAACAGCAGACATTTGTTTAGATAGTAAAGGTAACCCTGAACCAGACCCGGACTTGAGGGATACGGAAAATGTGCCTTTAAAAGAGGATATACATGAATACTTTGAACGAGAAGTAAAGCCTTATGTTCCTGATGCTTGGATAGATGAAAGCAAGACTAAAATTGGATATGAAATACCTTTTACAAGATATTTCTATAAATACAAGCCTTTAAGACCTTCTGAAGAGATTTTGAAAGAAATTGTAGAACTGGAAAAGAGTATATCAGAGAAGTTGAAGAAGGTGATTGGTGAATGAGTAAGTATAAGAGGTATGAAAGGTATAAGGATTCAGGGGTTGAGTGGATAGGAGAGATACCAGAGCATTGGGAAATAAACAAATTAAAAAGACTTTCCAATATTATAACAGGTAATACTCCACCCAAAAGTGAAGAAGAAAACTATGATGATGAGGGCATACCATGGGTTAAACCAGATAATATTCAAGATGATGGAACCATTTCGGAAACGAAAGAGAGGCTTTCAGTTATTGGGCTCCAAAAGGCACGCTTGATACCTAAAAGTTCTGCTATAGTTTGTTGTATTGGTACTGTAGGGAAAGTTGGGTTTACACAAGAAGATTGTACTACAAACCAACAAATTAATTCTATCATTTTTGAAAGACCTTCAATTTGGAATAATAAGTATGGTTTTTATTGTCTCTGTTCTTCTAAAAATGAACACGAGAAATATTCAAATAAAGTAGTTGTTTCAATATTGAACAAAACACAGCAAGGAAATATTTTAATGCCTGTACCTTCGCTTAAAGAGCAAAAAGCCATTGCCAGTTTCCTTGACCAAAAAACTGCTGAAATTGATGATTTGATTGCGGATAAGGAAAAATTGATTGAACTGTTACAAGAAAAGCGGCAGGTTATTATAACTGAAGCCGTTACCAAGGGGCTTAATCCGAATGTTAGGATGAAGGATTCAGGAGTTGAGTGGATAGGGGAGATACCAGAACATTGGGAAATTAGGAAGTTGAAGTATTTAGGAGAGGCGATAATTGGATTAACTTATAGTCCGGAAGAAATAGCAGATGAAGGTGTGCTAGTTCTACGTGCATCTAATATTAAAAACAATAAGATTGTTTTTGATGATAATGTGTACGTAAATAAAAAAGTACCAAATAAATTAATTACGCGACATGGAGATATCTTAATTTGCTCAAGAAGTGGAAGCAGGGAACTAATAGGCAAAAACGCATGTATTGATGAAAATAGTGAAGGGTTTACTTTTGGAGCATTTATGACGGTATTTAGGAGTAAATATTGGAGATATCTTTATTATGTTTTTAATTCAACGCTATTTAAATATCAGTCAGGTTCATTTTTGACATCTACAATTAACCAATTAACTATTAATAATTTAAATAGTTTTATAGTTCCACTGCCTCCAGAAAATGAGCAAAAGCATATCTGTGATATTTTAGATAAGAAAGTTGAAAATATAGATACTTTAATAACAGAAATACAAAATCAAATCCAAAAACTAAAAGAATACCGCCAATCCCTTATTTCCGAAGCAGTAACAGGTAAAATTGATGTAAGGGAATTTGGAAACATGAGTGAGGTGATTTATTATGAACAAAATAACAGCCCATGCAGTGAATTTACGCACGCTGCTGAATGATAAATACACGGTTCAGTACTATCAGCGGGAATATAACTGGGGAACCAAACAGATTGAAGAACTAATAGAGGATTTGACTAATGAGTTTTTTGAGTTCTATAAAGAAGGTGACAGGCAGATAGACGTAAAGAACTACGGGAACTACTTTCTCGGTCCTATTATCATTACCAATGATAATGCAATTATAGATGGACAGCAGAGATTATCATCATTAACGCTGCTCCTTATTTATCTTAATAATCTACAGAAACAGCAGACAAATCTACCTAGAGTCAATATTGATAACTATATCTATTCTGAAATGTATGGTCAAAAGACATTTTGTATTAATGTTCCTGAAAGGGAAGAGTGCTTAACATCTTTATTTGAAACAGGTGATTATGATATTACTAATGAGCAATCGGAGAGTGTTAGAAATCTTTATAACCGATATAAAGATATTGAGCGGATTTTTCCAGATGAATTAAAAGGAAGCCCTCTCCCGGTTTTTATTGAATGGCTAATTGATAATGTAATTTTAGTGCAGATACGGACTGATTCAGAGCAGGATGCCCATAAAGTTTTTGTAACCATGAATGATAGAGGATTAAGACTTACTCCAACGGAGATGTTAAAAGGTTATCTTCTTTCAATGATTGATGACAATACTATTAGAAATAAGGCAAATGATTTATGGAAGAGTAAAGTTGTACAGTTAAAAGAAATTGAAAAAGACGGCGATGCAGACTTCATAAAGACTTGGCTAAGAGCCCAGTACGCAGAAACCATCAGAGAACGAAAGAAAGATGCAGAAAACAAGGACTTTGAAAATATCGGGACAACATTCCATAAATGGGTCCAAGAAAATAGGCATGTTATTGGTTTAAATTATAGTAAAGATTTTGAGAATTTTATTTTGAATAAATTTAAAATGTATTCGGATATCTATATACGCTTGAAAAATTATTCTCGAACATTTAACAAAGATTACGAGTATGTTTTTTATAATGCAGATAGAGGATTTACATTACAGTATCAAATTATATTATCTGCTATTAAAAATGATGATACGCACGATATCATTGATAAAAAGATTAAGATGGTTTCCTGTTTTATTGACCAATTTATATCTATTAGAGTTTTCAATTTTAAGACGGTGGATTATTCTTCAATTTTATATACGGTATTCAATATTACAAAAATGATACGTAATAAAGATATTAGTGAGTTGGCAGAAATATTAAAACGCTACATAAATGATATGAATTTAACTCTCGATGGCATTGATGGTTTCTACTTAAATCAGTTCACAAAAAGATACATGCTTCATATTCTTGCAAGAATGACTTATTACATAGAGGAACAAAGCGGTATTAACAGCAATTTTGCAGACTATGTGAATAGACAACAAAGGAACCCATACGATATAGAGCATATTTGGGCCGATGACTATACTCAAGGAAATCATCAAAATGATTTTTCAACGGAAGAAGAATTTAAACAATTTAGGAATATGTTTGGAGGACTATTAATTCTTCCTAAAGATAAAAACAGAAGTTTACAGGATATGGAATACAGTAAGAAAGTAATCAAATATGATAGTGAGAACTTATTGGCTCGGACTTTAAATGAAAATTGCTATAGTAATAATCCCCTATTTTTACGTTTTATGAGTAGAACACAATTACCCTTCAAACCATATAAACAATTTGATAAGCAGGCATTATTAGAGAGGCAATCCCTTTATAAAGAAATATGTAAAAGGATATGGGATGTAAATAAAATTGATTTATTAGCAAGATGTAAATAAAATTGATTTATTAGAAATTAGTAATAAGGAAGTGGGGTAAATGGCTAGAACTCCAGAGAAATTTAGAGAAATAGGTTTTGAGGAATATGTGGAAGAATATCTCATAAAATCAGGATATATTAAAGGTAATCCAGATGATTATAACAAAGAATTTGCTCTTGATACTAAACTTCTGTTTGAATTTCTTGAGGATACCCAGCCTAAAAAGATGGAGAAATTAAGAGAAATTTATAAAGAACAATATCAATTTAAGATACTTAGCCGATTAAATAGAGAACTAAATAATCGAGGAATGATTGATGTATTAAGGCATGGAATTAGAGATTATGGAGTATATTTAGACCTTGCATACTTTAAGCCTGCCAGCAAATTAAATGATGATATGATAAAACTCTATAATAAGAACCGTATATCTGTTACAAGACAGGTGCATTATAGTACTAAGAATGATAAAAGTATTGACATGCTAATTTGTGTCAATGGTCTTCCGGTAGTTGTTTTGGAACTTAAAAATCCTTTTACTGGCCAGACATATGAAGATGCAATCTTACAATACAAAAAAGATAGAAGTCCTAATGAGTTATTGTTTCAGTTTAAAAAGAGAGCCATAGTATTTTTTGCAGTTGATACAAATGAAGTATATATGACTACCAGGCTTGCAGGAAATAATACTATCTTTTTGCCTTTTAATAAAGGTTGTAATGGTGGGAAAGGTAACCCTGACAATCCAAACGGATTTAAAACCGCTTATCTTTGGGAAGAGATACTCCAAAAAGATAGTTTAATGGATATACTGAAAAGATTTGTGTTTATTGATGTTAAGGAAAAGAAAGATATAGATGGAAATATCTATACATTAGAAACTGTTATATTCCCAAGATATCATCAATTGGATGCAGTAAGAAAATTAGAAGCCGATGTAAAGGAAAAAGGGGTAGGAACTAATTATCTTATTCAACACAGTGCAGGTTCAGGGAAAACCTATACTATATCATGGCTTGCACATAGGCTTGCTAATTTACACGATGATAATGATAATCCAGTGTTTGATTCAGTGGTTGTAATTACAGACAGGATAGTTTTAGACAGACAACTTCAGGATAGCATTTATCAATTGGAACACAGACGTGGTGTAGTAGAAAAGATAGATAAAGATTCTAATCAATTAGCCGAAGCACTAAGGAGCGGAACAAAAATAATTGTTTCTACCATTCAGAAGTTTCCCTTTGTTATCGAAAAAGTTGGAGAGTTAGAAAAACGTAAATATGCAGTAATTATAGATGAAGCACATTCAAGCAGTGCTGGAGAAAATATGGCTTCATTAAGGGAGGTTTTATCAGCAAATACCCTTGAAGAAGCAGCAAAATTGGATGCAGAGTTAGAGGAATATGACCCTGAAGAGGAAATTTTAAAGGCAATAAAGAAAAGAGGGAAACAGCCTAATATAAGTTTCTTTGCTTTTACGGCTACACCTAAGGCAAAGACTCTTGAGATGTTTGGAACAATAGGACCGGATGGACTACCACATCCATTCCATTTATACTCTATGAGGCAGGCAATTGAGGAAGGATTTATATTGGATGTGCTTCAAAACTATGTCACATATGAAACTTACTTCAAATTAGCAAAGAAGATAGAAGATGACCCCCTTTTTGATAGGGCCAAAGCAACCAAGGCATTAACACGATATGTAAGCCTCCATCCGCATAACATTGCCCAAAAAACGGAAATAATGGTGGAACACTTTAGAAATGTAACCAGGCATAAAATAGGCGGAAGAGCAAAGGCAATGGTTGTTACTAGTTCCAGACTCCATGCAGTGCGCTATAAACTAGCCTTCGATGAATATATCAAAAAGAAGGGTTATAAAGATATTAAAACATTGGTAGCATTCTCGGGGACAGTAAAAGACGGTGATGTAGATTATAAAGAAAGTGACATGAATGGATTTAAGGAGTCAGAACTTCCGGAACGTTTTGCTACAGATGATTATCAGGTACTATTAGTTGCTGATAAGTACCAAACAGGCTTTGACCAGCCTCTTTTGCATACTATGTATGTGGATAAAAAATTATCAGGAGTTAAGGCAGTCCAGACGTTATCACGGCTTAATAGAAAATGTCCAGGAAAAGATGACACCTTTATCCTTGACTTTGTGAATAAGGCAGAAGATATTCAAGAAGCATTTAAACCATATTATCAAGCAACCGTTGTAGAAGAGGTGACAGAACCGAATCTTCTGTATGACATTGAAAGTCACTTGCATGCTTATGGTATTTACTTAAAAGATGAATTGGATAGATTTAATAATATTTATTTTAAACCGAAAGATAAAAAGACTTCTAAAGATGGTGCTATATTAAATCATTTAATAGACTTAGCCGTAGAAAGGTTTAAAAAATTAGATGAGCAGCAAAAGCAGGATTTTAGTAGCCAGGCGACAAAATTTATAAGACTTTATTCATTTATACTGCAAATAACACCATTCGAGGATATTGAACTGCATAAATTATATGTATATTTAACATATTTACTTAGGAAATTGCCAAAAGAAAAAGGTTCTACTATTCATCTGGCAGATGAAATTTCTTTGGAATATTATACCATTAAGAAAACATTTGAAGGAAGTATTTCATTAACTCCAGACGATGAAAATATACCCGTTACCCCTGTTAGATTTGCAGGAACGGGAATAAGAGAAGAAGAAAAAGAATATCTTTCTACTATTATTGAGCGTCTTAACAAACGATTCGGAACTAACTTTACAAAAGCAGACCAGTTATCAATAGAGCAAATAAAAGAGGATTTTGCTGCTGATGAAGATTTAGTGTTGAAGGCGAAGACAAATACTATTGAGGACTTTAAACTTGCTTTTGAGAAAATATTTATAAACAAAGTAGTTGACAGAATGGACCAAAATAGGGCGTTCTTTACTCGCGTTTTAGATGATGAACAGTTTAGGAATGCTCTTATGGAATATATGCTGATTGAGACTTATGAGAAGTTAAGGGGCAGTATCTAATAGATTAATGAGTGAAAAAATATGATTGAAAATAACGGTAGAATGCACTATTATCCTTATATGCACATCTCCTTTATGTCAATAGCGGATTTAAATTGACCCATTTTCAACAGATAAAATTTGACCCACCCTGGCTTTTTTAAAAACTAGACGTTATTACGCAGGCTAGCATATAGCCCGGTTTTTAGCCTGTCCTTTAGGCG
>Ga0224486_100053_pt1 | contig 62276 bp, 54 predicted proteins | sample TexhydDE_CT_test_FD_172013 | JGI IMG/M metagenome (GOLD analysis project Ga0224486, IMG submission 172013) | Fracking water microbial communities from deep shales in Oklahoma, United States - hydraulically fractured wells DE_CT_test ... | reverse complement strand
AGGTCGTTCAGCCAATACGCCCCGAAAAGCACCACCGCCAGGTTGTGGCGGGGGCGGTCGGGCAGACCCAGCCCCCTGAGACCGATTTCTATCTCTTTCAGGACCTCCACTACTTCGCCTGCTTCGACCTCCAGGCTTCTACTCCACAACCACCCTGCCACCCGCCGCAGCGCGTCCTCGTCCGGCAGGGAGGAATACGCTTCTGCCGCGCCGGGATATTGCGCTATTTTGGACTTTGCCACCGGTAGGATGACGCACCGATCCCGGATGGCCCCCTCGTCTATCCTGGATTCCCCCAGGACTACTACCGGGGCGGTAAGATAATAATCCTGGGTGGTCTGGTCCGGCCGGCCACGGGTCTCCCGGCCTGCCCGGTAGGCCTGGCGGAGGTAATGGTGGAGGTTGTCCAGGTGTTGGGGGTATATGTCGCTGGTGCGATATTCATCCAGTACCACCGGGATCATATTCGAGCACGCTAATTCCTTTAAGATTGAGAAAGGGGGTCTCCTGGCCGAACCAAGAGAGTTCAAGGTGTAAAAAGTCCGGTAGAAAGCTTGGATCAAGCTCGATTTCCCGCTCCCTTTAATACCATAAACATTCAAAATTGGAAATTCCCCCCACGCCTGCCGCACCAGCGGGGCCAGGAGCGCCGCGGCAAACCACCCGGCCATCGCCCACGCGGTGGCCGGATCGGCGCACCGGACCAGCTTGGACAGCACCTGCCGGGCGTCCTCGGCGGTGCCGCCGGGGAGGGGTTTCACCTCGAGGAGGAAATCCGGTGTAGCACGGTCGTCGTGGTACACGATCGGGGGCGAGGCTACCGGTCCGTCTTTACCCCATGCCCCTCCGGGGTAGACGATTACGTCGCCCCACCGGCCCGCGGTGGTGGTGTATTTGCCCGTTGGTAACAAGTCTATATTCGCGTATATCACCTTGTGCAGGTATCGCATGACAGTTCCGATGTCATACAAATCATATATGGCGAGACCGCGGTTCAGCACCGCCATAAAACCCCGTTGCTCCGCTATCTCGGACGGTTTTACCCTCTCCTTTGTCCACCGGCCGGAACGGCGAAAAGTGATTTCATAGCGGCGCTCTATAGAATTAACGTCGTCTAATATCGCCGATACGAACACCGGATCGCATATCGGGTCTTCCTTAATCTCACCGGTCTCGGAATCGATGTGGGTTGCCAATACGGCGTCGGGCGACCATTTATAACCCGGCGGGCAGCGCAGTTGGTGCGTCTCCGCCGGCGCGTCCGGCCACACGGAGCCCACGGTCTGCGGTTCCACCGGCTCTGGCTCCTGCGCGGCAGCGGCCCGCCTGGGGGCCTGGCGTTCCCGGATCCGTTCGGCCTCAGCCTTACCGTCAGCTTTAACAGCCTGCGCCATTTCGCCCCGGACGCCCGCTGTCTTGAGCGCCGCTTGCAGCATCGTCTCTCTACCTGCAGCGTAGTACGCCGCTGCCGCGAGCACCATCCGTTCGGGGTCGTTCGAACTCAGCCTCGCGGCGGCGTACTTTTCTAAACCCTCCAGCGTGCCGACTTTCTCGATGCAGCCCAAGATCGCTCCGCCCGTCGGCACCCACTCCGGCGCCCTGCGGATGACCTCCTGGAGTTCCGCCGCGGGATCGAAGCCCAAAGCTTTCCGCCGCCGGATGTAATCATCCAGCCCGGTCTTGTCTTCACCGTCCTCCTCCTCGCCAGGCACCGGCGGTACCGCTGGGAGCGTGATTACTTTCACCACCGCGGCACCGAGGTGGTAAAGCTGTTCCGCCAAGCGGCCGAAGGCGGGCCAGGCAGGGTGTTCCTGCGTGATGTCCGAGTCATAGATGAGGGCGACTGTCTTCCCGCTCCAATCCTGGATCTGTATATCCTCTATCAGAGCTTCCGGGTCAGGGGCTTTACCTCCCGGACCCGTGAGCTTGGCCGCCACCGCCACCGGGTCTTCGTCGAGTTTTACGTCCCGGCGCCAGTTCCATACGCCTGCCAAGGCCACTACAGGGAGGCCATATGCCCAGGCGCACAAGGCCTTCAATTCTCCTTCCGTGATCCAGACCTCTTCCACTCCCGTTAAATCCAAGCCCGGCGGGATGAACAATCGAGGTGATACACCGCTCGGTCGGTAATACTTTTGGCGCTTTCCTCCTTCCCGTAGGACCGGGTTGTCCAGCCGCACCGAAAACACGGCGCGGTCGGGCGGGTACGCTATAATTATCCCATCTAGCTCGTCCGGCCAGTTCGGGTTGGCTTGTTTGGTGCTTCCCAGTATTCCTACCTGGTTCAATTCCCTGATTTTTTCAGATGGAATGGCATATTTTTCCATTAGTCGTTTTTGGTGCTTTTCTAACATGCCTAACGACCTCCCTTGGTTCACGTCCTAACTATAAAAAATAAAACCCCCGGCTTTTGTCGCCGGGGGCGAGGACGTGAAACCAGGGCGCCGGGATGGGTGCGCCCCCCGAAATAAAAAAACCCGGCCTCCCCGGCCGGGTCGGGTAATCAATGTACCGTATGCAGCCCTTCCGCTATCACCGCCCGCTCTTCCGGGCTCGTCTTCGCTCCGCCTCTGCCGCGGCGGCGGCCGCCGGCCAGGGCGACCGCAGTGGCCGAAAAAATCTCGGTTACTTCCGGATCCACGCCGTCGTTTTCTACCGGTTCCATCCCCCGGCAGTCGCCGTCCGGGGCATCGAGCGGACGGCCGCGCCAAGGCTCGATCTCGTCGGCGTCCGGCAGCGAGAGGTCGGCCACACCCCCACATATTATGGGGTAAATTCCTGCTTCTTTTAAATTTGCCTCTTCGCGTGCTACCCTCTTTTCCGGGCTTTCCAAATATTGGCACGCAGGCAGGTCGGGATCAGCGTACCCTGCCGAGGCCAGGGCTTCCTTCATCTTTATCTTTATTTTTTCTCTTTTTTCTTCTATCTTTTGTTTTATTTTTTCCAAACTCTTCTTCATCTGTTGTATTTCTTGCAAATTAGTTATAATTTCTCGCATAAAAGAGTAAGGTATGGCTACCATGTTGCACGTTTGTTGGCCAATTTTTATCTCTGCCTGCGCCCGCCACGTCGCTTCTCGGGATGTCATCGCCGTTCCGCCGCATTCCGGACGAAAGTGCGGCACGTCTACCTTCGTTATCTGGCCGTTCAGAGGTACGCCCCATAATATAGGGTTATTTTCCCGCATATCGCGCAAGGCTCCGATCAAGGCTTGTCGTCCTTCCGGATCGGACGTAATCCGCCGGAAAGCTACCCGTATCGGGATCATACTTTCCTGCTTTTCTTCTTCGGCTTTCCGCACGGCCAAGGCCTGGCGGACTTTTTCCGCCATTTCCGGCCCTGCCAGCGAAGGGTCGCGCTTGAGGTCGTCCAGGGCACGCTTGGCACGCATGTATGTGCTATTTTTTGCTTTTTCTTTTGCTTCGTCGTCCTGTTCATCTGGAACAGGAAAAACCATTGAGGACAGGCGTTTCAGGTTGGCTGTAGGCTCCATTATGAGTGCCTGCGCCACGGCCCGACACGCTTCCTGCCGTTCGATCCGGGGGTGAGTGTTTTTACGCCCCCGCGGTCGGCCTCTGGTATCGCCTTTATTTACTTGTAAATCATTTATCTGTAAATCTTGAACGCTTTCAGGCATACTTTCCCCCTCCCATGCCTTTTGGCTAGGCTAAAGTGCGGTGTATATTTGTCACCTATGATTATATCTTGATGGTGCGTTGAAGTCAACACTATCAACAAAAAATATTTTTCTGGTGTTTTATTCTCACCATTTTTCGGCTATACTTATTATTAAATTAAATAGGGAGGGAAACTCACGATGGCTACTGACAACCGTCAAACCCGGTTGGGCGAACTTCTACGCACACTTCGTCGTCGTCATAATATGTCTCTTCGTGAACTTGCGGAAAAAATAGGCGTGGACCATTCACATTTGAGTCGTATCGAATCGGGGAAAGTGATGCCGAAATATGATCTCATCTATAAACTTGCCACTGTTTTAAAGGCCCCTGAATTGTATATCGCTGCTGGGTATATTCCACCTATGTTATATCCTCCTGAAAGAAACCTTCTGCAAAATGACGACAAAAAAATATTTTATGAACAGCCTCTTTTGCCTTTTAACGATTCCTATAAACCTCCTGAAGACCCGATGCTTCCCTACCTCCGCCAAGCTAGGGATATCGAAGGGATGCATTTCGTATTTCATACCCCTTATGAATACGTGACCTTTTGGGCTTCGCGTGGTATCGGCGATGCCAGGCTTACCCACATTCCGCCGGTGCGGGGAGAACTTATTGCCGTTGGTTCATACGTGCCACCTTATTATTCCAAAGAAGTAGCTCAGGGATATGAGGCTGGATTTATCAACGGTGTGGACAGGGTAGTGACGTTATTGCGTGAAATCTTTCACAACCATAAAGACGGTAGATATTGGTTGCTGGCCGCCATGTCCGTGCCGCCGGATGAGGCGCGGCTGCTCGCTGACGTATGCGACAGGCTTAGGGCATTAAAGTGCGACCCTGATGCCGCCGAGGTCATCCTGGCTGTGCTCTGTGCTTGGGCACGGAGGGCAGAAAGGGAAAAAGCGTCGAGAGACGTTAATCAGGAAGAAGGAGGTGAGGGAGATGGCACGGTGGAGGTATCTAGCGACGGCTCAGACCACTAGTAGACTATCTTTACTACCATACTGCTGCTTAATCAAGGCCCTCAGCCCTCAAGGATGGTGCTTGCGGTGGCTATATTTGGTCAGGATCTAGCGACGAGCTTGCCGCCCCTTACACGCATGTCCGTTTTCCCCCGAAAACGGTAAGCACTCAACAGCCTTACGACTTTCATTTGCGCCTCCTCGTTCGTTGCGCCGTAAGCTATCTTCGCGGCGTCTTTCAGCGTAAGGTTCGTTTTACCGGCCAGGGCCATCATGATGCGTTCTATTTTGCTCTTTCTTGAGAGCCTTTTGTTTTTCCGCATATTCATTGCTCCTTTCTTCATGGTCTTTTTCATCGCTTCTAAAACGAGTATCTCACCCAAAGAGGATTTCCCTGTAAAGGTTAAAAAAACCGGCCGGCGCTCCTAACCTGGAGCCGCCGCCCGGCTCGATTAACCTTTGTTGCGTGCCTCTCGATGCACCCCTGGTTGGCCAGCCAGGCCAGGGTCGCCTCGTTATTGCAGAGAACGTAATTGATGGTTTTATCGCTATCGGCGTGGTAGACGGGCAGGGTCGCCACCCACTCCGGGGCATAGGCAGGGCACTCTTTCTGGTAAAAAGCCTCCCCTGTAATGCCGTCCGGGTAGCGCTTCAGGACCAGGGGGCGGTCCCGCAGGTAAGGCAGGATGACAGGGGCCATGTCGACATAATATTCGATGAGATCAAGCTTGGTCAGTCCCTCCGGCCAAAAGATCTTGTCCGGGTTGGTCAGCAGGAGCTGCTGTCCCGGCAAGCGGGGCCGTATATAGGGCTCAATGTTAACCCGCGGTCCTGTTGTCGTTTCCCGGTCCATATCCCTGCCGCCACCCCCTTTACTCCCGGGCTGCCGGTAGTATTCCCTACCTCGGTTAAAGTTCATTCGGGCGCATCAGGGGCCCATTAATATCATGGGTTATGCTAGAGCCCGGGTAAAAATTTGCCATAATGACGGGAACCATTGCCTCCCTTCCGGCGTCTGTAAAATTAGGAAAAAACGAAAGGAGGCATAATCCATGCATCACGCTCAAAAACCCCTTAAGTCCCTGGCCCTGCTGGCCCTTTTCTTCCTGCTGGCGGGGTTCTTCCCCGCCGCCCCGGCCGGGGCGGCTGATGTAACTATTTTTGTCGACGACCGGGAGCTAAACCTGGAGGAGCCGGCTGTTATCCAGGACGGCTGCGTCCTGGCGCCCGTACGGGCCCTGGCACAGGCCCTCCGGGCGCAGGTAGCCTGGAAGGAGGCGAACAGAGAAGTAATAATAACCGGGCCGCAGACAACCATCAGGATGGTCGCCGGCAGCAAAGAGGTATTTAAAAACGATATAAAGTACACCCTGGCCGTACCCGTGCAGATACGCAACGGCCGCGTACTGGCGCCGGTGCGCTTCCTGGCGGAATCCCTGGGCGCCGGGGTCTCTTGGAACAGCCTGACCCTGACGGTAGCCATCACCACCCCGCTGCCTGCGGTACCGGAACGGGTATACGCGGCGCCCTTCCCGGCCAGGGTGGCCTTCACCGCCAACAACGACCTCTGGCTCCTGGACGGCAGCCAGGCCGGGGCCGGGCCGGTCCAGGTGACGAAGGACGGTGCCGTGCAAATCCTGGGCTGGTCCCCCGACGGCCAGTGGCTGGCCTACCTGCAACGGGAAAAGCAGGAAGAGTGGGCCGCCAAGCCTTACCTCTGGGTGGTTAAGGCCGACGGGAGTGGCGCCTTCCAGGTAGACCCGCGGCCGGTACTTGGGCAACCGGCATGGTCGCCTTGTGAAAATACCCTGGCCTACAGCACTGGCGGTCCCGGCGGCGGCTACGCCCCGGACATGAACTTGAAGCTAGCCACCATCAAAGACGGCCGGGTACAGGTAATGGCCTTGCTGCCGGACAGAAGCGAGCTGGTACAGGACTTCGCCTGGGCTCCGGACGGCCAGAGCCTGGCCGTCTCCCTGCCGCGCACTGAAGATCAGCCTCTGCGTATCGACCGCCTGACCTTGAAGGGCGAGCGCCATAATTTGCTCACCCTGGGCGAGGCCGGGACAGCGGTGGACGAGATCTATTTCAGCTATGCAACAGGATTAAAGTGGTCTCCCAACGGCCGCTACCTGGCCTACTACCTCCACTTCAACGCAGCTTCCCTCTCCGCCGACGGGGTACCCCTCGAGGTGCTTGACTTAGATAATCCCCGTCAACCCCTTGACCTGGGGACCAGCCTGCCCTACCGCCAGTGGCTGGCCTGGTCCCCGGACGGCGATAGACTGGCCTTTATCCAGGGCAGCGGCAGGGAAGCGACGGCCAACAAGCGCCTGTGTATTGTAACCCTTCCGGGAGGTAAGATTACATTTTACGACCAGCCCGGCAGGGTGGATACCCAACCCCTGTGGCTACCCGCCCCATATGACGGCGTCCTTTTCTGCCGCGGCCTGGAAACAACAGCCTGGAAAGGCAAGCAACTATCCGGAGTGCTGGTGAGCGACCAGCGCATCTGGCTGGCGAAAAGCGACGGTCAGGCCCGACCCTTGACCGCCAGTACGCCGGATAACGCCGACTACTACCCCTCCGTTTCTCCGGACGGGCAGGACCTCTACTTCCTGCGCCTGGACAGCGCCGGCAGCAGCTCTTTATGCCTGCAGTCCCTGGACGGCGGGTCGGTAGTGGAGCTGGTACGGAACATAGGCGGCTGGACAGGTTACTACGGCAACTACTACCCGGCGTGGGTAAGCATTTACTACCTGAATAAAAAAATTAGGGCCACCGGTAAGCTGGTGGTGAGCAACGTCGAAGGCCGTCACTTTGAACTGGAAACTGACCGGGGCCGCCTGGTGCTGCTGCCAGAAGAAGGCTCAACCGGTGTAGCTAAGGATCTGGAGAAATACGCCGGCCGGACGGTGATGGTGATAGGAACCCTCACCAAGGAGCCCAATATCTATATGCAGGGACCCATCATGCGGGTGAACTCCGTCATGCCGGTACAATCCCCTACCCCGGCAAGTAACGGCGAGGAAAACCTCGCTGCCAGCATTGACTCTTTCACTATCGCTCCACCCGACCTGGTAATCAAGGGGAAAAACCTGGCCCGGGTGGAGATCTGGGCCGTACCCACCGGGACGGGGGTAACCGAGAAGGATCATACCCTCCTCGGCCAGGCCAGCAAGCAAGCTGAAACTGGCAGTCAACAGATCTGGACTTTTCCTATCCCCCGGGTAACCATCCTGGCTACTGAAATTTTTGCCAGGGGCTATGATGAACAAGGACGTGATGCCGGCAGGGTCTCCCTGCCTGTAACCGGTGTCACCGAACTGAACAAAGCCCTGGGCACTGTGAGCAATTAACCATCTGGCTACCAAAAGCTTTAGCTCCGGTTAACTGGAGCTAAAGCTTTTTAGTTAACGTGCCGGGCGGCGGCCTCGCCAGACCGATTCGCTGATAATACTTGAGCCTCTGAAGGACACGAACGATATCGACTCAGTCTGATCACCCCTTGTAACCGCTGCGCAGGTATAGTAAAATAAGCCAGAAAGCCGTTGTAATAACTTTATCAATTTAATAACACTTATGCCATCCCTTTTCAAGCAAAAAACTCCCGGGAAGGTGAACCCTTGCCTGCCTTTAGATTGTTAGCCGTCTTCGCCTTGATGATGGTGCTTCTCTGGCTGCGGGCCCCGCTGGCACCGGTAATTTTCGGGAGCTCATGCCTCCTCGCCATCCTTTACCGCCTCAGCCCGGCCGCCTTCCTGGCCTCCATCGGGCAGGCCCTTACGGACCCGGCCACCATCGAACTGGAGATAGTCCTCGTCCTGATCATGGTTCTGGAACACCTCCTGGGCAAGCACGGTTACCTGGAAAGGATGCTGGCCAGTTTACGTAACCTCCTGCATAACCGCCGCCTCCTGTTAGCGGTGTTGCCAGCCTTGATAGGCTTGATGCCTTCCCTGGGGGGTGCCCTATTTTCCGCCCCCCTGGTCGCCCAGGCGGCAGCTGACACTCCCCTGACCGCGGAAGAGAAAAGCTTCGTCAATTATTTTTACCGCCACATATGGGAGTACTGCCTGCCCCTCTACCCGAGTCTTTTAATAACCGCCCGTGTTTGCGGGATACCCCTGGCGCAATTAATCCAGGCTACGGTTCCCTATGCCCTGCTGGTATCCCTGCTGGGGATACCAGTCCTGCGGCGCATCCCGGTGGTCAGGAAGCGCGGCAGCACAGACTATTTCCAACTTACCAGGGAGGTCCTCCTTAACCTCTCCCCGGTGCTGGCCGTCGTCTTAATGGTCCTGGCGTTGCAGGTCAAGATGTGGGCGGCCGTGGGTCTCGTAGTAGCGGTGCTCCTGATCCGCCACCGTTATACCCCCATCCAGGCCATCCGGTTATGCCGGGAAGCACTTCAGGTAAAAACCCTGCTCCTGGTGCTGGGTATCATGTTCTTCAAGCAAATTATTTTAGTCACCCGGGCCGTCGACGGCCTGGCCTACCTCCTGGAAGCCCTGGCCATACCGGAGTTCGTGGTCTTCGGGACGTTCGGCTTCCTGGTCGGTTTGATCACCGGCACTGTTTCTTACTCCATGGGGATAATTTTCCCCGTAGTAGTGGCTGCTACCGGCGGTCAGATAGAAATGCCCCTGGTAGTATTTGTCTTTGTGGCCACATTTACCGGGGCCATGTTTACCCCCATGCACCTGTGCCTGACATTGACCGTCGACTTCTTTAAAGCCGACCTGCGTAAAGTCCTCAAAATGCTCATCCTGCCGGAAGCCGCCCTCCTGTCCATCGCCGCCGCCCTGTATGTTATGTTTAAATAGGTGCGGGCCCCTTGCCGGGTGCAGGCGTGGTGGCCAGTAAGACCACAAGCGCGCTTTCCCCCCCTCTTTGTTGTTTTTCTAATCGCCATTTCCCTTGACAAACAAGCTGGCGAAAGTTATATTGTGGTTAATTAGATTTATTTCTAAATATCCCTGAAGGGAAGGATGAAAGGCCATGGGGTTAAACGCCCTCTTCAAGGCCCTGGGTGATGAGACCCGCCGGGAAATCCTGCGCCGGCTGGCCCGGGGAGATATGGCCGCCGGGGAGATTGCCGCAGCCTTCGACCTCTCCTGGCCGACCATCTCCCACCACCTCAGTGTTCTTAAGGAGGCGGGCCTGGTGCAGGATGAGAAAAAGGGGCAGTACGTCATCTATTCCCTGAACACCACTGTTTTTCAGGATATTGCGGGATGGCTGTTCGACCTGCTGGGGACAATAACGGAACGGCAGCCAGCCAAAAAAGGGGAGGCGCGTAAAGAGAATGGAAAATAGGTATCGCGTTACCGGTAAAATAATAGCCCGCGACTGGCCCGCCCTGGTGGTCCTGGCCGCCATGCTTGTTGCCGGCATCCTGGTTTACCCCCGCCTGCCGGACCTGGTCCCGGCCCACTGGAACTTCCGGGGCGAGGTTGATAATTACTTCAACCGCTTCTGGGGCGCCTTCGCCCTGCCCCTGATGACCGGGGGCATTTACCTGCTCCTGCTTTTTGTTCCTTACCTTGATCCCAAGCGGGAAAATTATACCCGTTTTGACCGGGCTTACCAGATAGTGCGTCTGGGGATGGTCTTCTTTATGGGGGTGATTTATGCCACCACCCTGGTCGTGGCCCTGGGCGGCCCGGCCAGCCTGGTCGGCCGGGTAGTACCCCTGGCGGTAGGGTTGCTCTTTATCCTGATCGGCAACTACCTGCCCCAGGCGCGTCTCAATTACTTCTTCGGCGTCCGCACCCCCTGGACCCTGGCCAATGAGGAAGTCTGGCGGCGCACCCACCGCTTTTCCGGTTATGCCTTTATCCTGGCCGGGTTTATGTTCATCGTCGCGGCCTTCCTGCCGCCGCCGGAAAACTTCATCGTAGGCCTGGCCGGCCCGGCCATAGCCGTGATTGGTACCATTGTTTATTCTTATCTGGCCTTCCACAGGGTGTCGCGGTAGGGGCTTGCCAGGGCCGGGGAAGCCCGTGTTAATACCCCTCTCGGAGGTAAAATAAACACCCGTTCCATGGAACGGGCGTTTTGCTGCTGCACCGGCCGGGGTTCCCCCCTTTTAGCTACGCTGGCTGTCCCCTGGCAGGTCGCAGGTCAGCAAGGTTTCCGAGGTTTCATCAGCCATAACTACCAGGCCGCCCTCGGGGTCGGCGATCAGGCTGTTCCCCAGGCTCACCATACCGATGTGGCTGCCCACGGCGTTGGCCAGGAGGACGTAGCAGTGGTTCTCCACCGCCCTGGCGATGGGCAGGGCGCGGTTTTTGGGCAACTTCCAGCGGGCCTCGCCCGGTTGGTAGTAGTGGGCGGAAAGGATGAACAGGGCCCGGGCCCCTTCCCCCGCGATCTGCCGGGCCAGTTCGGGATAATTCTGGTCGCGGCAGATGATGACCCCGAATTTTGCCCCCTTATAGTTAAAGACGAGGTGCCCGGTGCCCGGGGTAAAATAGCGGGCCTCGGCGTCCGTCAGGTAGATCTTGCGGTAGGTATGGACGCTACCGTCGGGCAGGAACACCGAAGCGGTATTGAACAATCGTTCGCCGGCGAACTCGGCCCGGCCGACAATCAAGCCCACACCCAGGTCGGCTGCTGCCCGTGCAATTCTGTCCAGGCTACCCTTCAGTTCCTCTTTAAAACCGGGCCGACCCAGGACGGCCGGGTTATATCCCGTCAGGCCCATTTCCGGAAAAGCCAGGAGCTCAACGCCCCGCCCGGCTGCTTCCCCGGCCAGGCGTAAGATTGTCGCCTCATTGACCGCCAGGCTGTCGGCGATAAACATCTGGGCAGCACCTAGTCGCAAAGTCATCGCCCCCGTGGTAAAGGCTGTGCTGTGCCTGGTGCGCTTGGCGTCAGCGGTACTTCTGGTGCCGCCAGGGCCTCGGCAGGTACCTGGATCTTTACGCCGCTGTTATACCGGTAATCCGTAACCTTCATGTTGATGGTCATGGTTTCCAGGGGCACGGTTTCTCCCTGGTATTTATCCGCAAAAGCGACCAGGCCGGTCATTTCCGAGGCATAAGTAAGGTTGTCTTCCACGCCGACGGCTTCCTCACCCCAGAAGGAAATGGACTTCAAGACGCCGCCGGCCTGGTTCAGGGCCTGCTCCATCTCCGGGGTCAACCCACCGGGCAGGGCCTGCATCAGGGCCTGCCAGTCGTCAATCCGCCCGTAGTAGGCGATACGGTGAACCTTATGCCCGTTCTCTATACCCTCGCCCAGGTACCGGAAGTGGAAACTGTCCTTTAGCCCCGGCGGTAACCCCGCCGCGTTCCTGCTCTGTTCTACCAGGGTTTGCAGATCCGGTAGAGCTTCTTGGGGTAGCTTCATCCACTGGGGTTTTTCCATACCGGGAACCTCTATCTTCTGGTACATAGTGCCGTCCACCAGGTACTGTTCCATGGTCATCTGCATCTTACCGCCTGCCGGCAGGTCTTTACCCGGTGTTTTCACAGCCGGCAGATTAAGGGTCATGTCCACCTTCTGGTGCAGGTTCAAGGGATAGCTGAACTCGCTCATGATATTGCCCTGCATGGAAACCCCGGAAACCCCAGATACTTTCCCGACCGCCTCAGGCCGCAAACGCGCGCTTATAGCCATGCTGCCGGCGAATTTCACGTCTTTGACCTTAGCCTGGGCCTGCTTGGCGGCCTGGACAATCTTTTCCGCCTCCGGGTCGCTGCCAAAAACCCTGGCCAGGAAAGCAACGCCTTCATCCACGGTCAGGATCGCGGCCGCGTCCTGGCCGGGCTGCAGCAGGCCGACTCGTACCAGCCAGGCATAGGGGGTGTAACCCCAGCTCTCCTGTCCCAGGGACCCATTTATATCCGGCGCGGCGACACCGTCCGGCAACCCCAGGACCCGGGAGGCCATTACCGCCGCTTCCAGCAGGGTAACCGGCCGGTCGGTGTGCAGGCCGCCGTCGGGGTAGCCCCTGATGACACCTTTTTCCTTCAAAACCATTACTGCCGGGCTGTACCAGGCATCACCCCGGGTGCCAGCAGTGTCGGCCTTCACCTGTATCCCCGCCGCCCGGGCCAGGAGGGCGGCAAACTCACCCCGGGTCAGGGTTTTCCCCGGCGCCGGAGCCTGGGGAAATACCTGACGAAGTTCATCGGCGGTGACCGCACCTGCCACAGCCGCCGGCGCCAGGGCCAGGATCAGGCCCACGGCAAGTAGCAACATTTTAAACCACTTCTTCATACTTTTACTTCTCCCCTTTCGCTGTTCTTCCCCCTGTACCTCTCTTATTGTGAAGTAATTCTCTACCCTGCCAGATTTCTCCTGCCGGCCGGGAAATTTACAATCCGGTTGCCGCCACGCTCTTTTTTCGCACCGCCGGCGTAAAACTTGTATCGAATTTACCCAAATTAACTCCTTGACAGAAACTAGCTCTCCCTGATATCCTAAAGGTAACAATTGAGGAACGAGTTGAGGGGAGTATTTAGCTTAGATGAGGAGAGACGAGACTGGCCGGAGTGAAGGCAATCACAGCCTGGCGGTTTTCGTCAGGCTGTTTTTTATTTATCCAGCCGTTCCGGGGCTGCAGCCCCGCCGGCAGTAATAATTCATCATCAAGGGGGAGTTATCAATGGAAGAGGTCAAAGTAACCCGGGTGGAAAAGCAGGGGCTGCAGGCCATGGACGTGGTCGTGGTGGCCGTCCTGCTGGCAGCAGGCGCGGTACTCAGGATGATCACCCCGCCTTTCTTTGGCATTACCCCCAACGTAGTCATCGGTATGTATGTCCTGGCCATCATGCTCCTTAGGCCCCGCCTGCCCCAGGTGCTGGGGATCGGCCTGGTGGCAGCCGCCGTCTGCCAGCTGACCACCAAATCCTTGCTGCCCTACCTGAATTTTGCCAGCGAACCGGTAGGAGCTATTGTTACCGCCCTTTTACTCTACCTGCCCTTTGACAAAAACAGCTTCTTCAGGGTAGTGAAACCCCTGGTAGTTACCTTCCTGGGTACCTTTGCCAGCGGTTTTACGTACATTACTATCTTTAAAGCCATAACTCTCTTTGCTACTTTACCCAAAAATCCAGCTTACACTTATCTTCTCATGGTAGTTATTGTTACCGGCATCTTTAACGCCATCCTGGCCCAGGTACTCTATTTCCCCTTAAAACAACTGCTGAAAAATGTTTAACCTGACGGAGCGCAGCAGCGCGGAGGCCGGTTCATGGACCCCATTATTAAAGTAGAGAATTTTACTTTTTACTATCCCGAAAGCCAGGTGCCAGCCCTGGACGGAATAAACTTAACCGTCCAAGAGGGAGAATTTTTAGGCCTGACCGGCCCTACCGGCGCCGGCAAGACCACCCTGGCCCTGGCCCTGAACGGCATCATCCCCAATTTTCAGGGAGGCCGTATGGGTGGCAGGGTAATGGTTGCCGGTTTAGACACGGCAAAAACCCCCTGCGCCCGGCTGGCCGGGGTTATCGGCAGCGTCTTCCAGGACCCGGAAGCCCAGCTGGTGGCGGAAGTAGTTGAGGATGAGCTGGCCTTCGGCCTGGAAAACCTGGCCGTCCCGCGGGAAGAAATGCGGCAGCGCATTGGCGCCGCCCTGGAAATGGTGGGCATCGCCAGCCTGCGCCACCGTAGTTTACGGGAATTATCCGGCGGCCAGAAGCAAAAGGTGGCCATTGCCGCTGCCGTGGCTTTAAGGCCCCGGGTGCTGGTGCTGGATGAACCTACTTCCGAACTCGACCCCCGGGGGACCTTGGAAATCGTGGCCCTCCTGCAGCGGCTCAACCGAGACTATGGTATAACCATCCTGTTGATTGAACAAAAAATTAGTGTCCTCGCCCCCCGGGTCCCCCGGCTGGTCTGTCTTAACAAGGGCCGCATCGTGGCCGATGCCAGCCCGCGCCAGATCCTGGCCCAGGAGAAATTGACGACCGAACTGGGCCTGGAGGTACCCCCGGTGACAGCCCTGTTCCGGATGCTACGCCGGGCCGGCGTCTATCACGGCGACCTGCCCCTGGAGGTAGACGAAGGCCGGCGGGAACTGGAGCGCCTGCTGGGGCACCAGGCGTCCAGGACATAGCAACCTAATATCTGGAGGCGCAAAAAAATGATCCGGGTTGAAAATGTAGAGTTTACTTACCCCAACGGTTTCCAAGCCCTCAGGGACCTGTCTTTTCATATCCGGTCCGGGGAATTCGTAGCCGTCATCGGCCAGAACGGCGCCGGGAAAACCACCCTCCTCAAGCTCCTGAACGGGCTTCTTAAACCCACAGCGGGCAGGATCCTCATCGGCGGCCTGGATACGTCCCGGGCGCGGGTGGCTGAACTGGCCCGCAAAGTAGGTTTCCTTTTTCAAAACCCGGATCACCAGATCTTCCTGCCCACCGTCAGGGAAGAACTGGCCTTCGGTCCTAAGAATTTGGGTCTCAAAGGGGCGGCCCTGGCAGATAGGGTGAAGGATGCGGCTGCCGCCGTAGGCCTCACTCCTTATCTTGACGTTAACCCCCGGCAGCTCAGCAAAGGCCAGCGCCAGCGGGTGGCCCTGGCCTCCGTCCTAGCCATGCAGCCGGAAGTCCTGGTCCTGGACGAACCCACCACCGGCCAGGATTACCGCGAAGCCCTGGAAATAATGAGGCTTGTCAAAAAGCTGCACCAGCAGGGCCACACTGTACTCCTCGTCAGCCACGATATGGAAATGGTGGCCCGCTTCGCCAGCCGGGCCCTGGTCCTGGGGGAAGGGCGGCTGCTCCTGGATGGGCCCGTGGCGACAGTTTTTGCCCGGGAAGATATCCTGAACGCCGCCGGCCTCGTACCTCCCCAGGTCATCCAGCTCGCCCGGCCTTACCAGGAACAGGGACTCCTGCGCCCCGTCCTGACGGTAGAAGAATTGTATGCCGAAATTATCGCCGCTTTAAGGGGTGAGGTAGATGACCGGCAAGTCCTTCCTGCATAAACTCAACCCCCTTACCAAAGTCGTCTGGTCCCTGGCCGTTATTACCCTGGCCTTTGTCTACCAGAACCCCCTGCCGCTCCTTGGCCTCTGGGCCTCGGTCCTGGCCGTCGCCCTGATTGGTAAAGTGTTGCGGGAAATCTTGCCCGCCATCCGGGGGCTGATCATCTTTGCCGCCATCTTTTTCCTCTTTCAGGTCTTTTTAATCGACGAGGGCCAGGTTGTTTTTACCCTGGTACCCGGCACCGGCATCGGCCGCATCACCGACGTAGGGCTCAAGGCCTGCACCATGCTCGCTTTAAGGATGCTGGCCATGACTTCCACCATTCCCGTTCTCCTGGCCACCACCCCGCCCAAGGATATGATTGTCGCCTTTGTGGAAAAACTCAAGGTGCCCTATACTTACGCCCTGATGCTGGTAACCTCTTTAAGGTTTATCCCTACCCTGCAGGAAGAATTGAGCCTGGTCATCCAGGCCCAGCGGGCCCGGGCCTACGACCTGGAAGGCCGTAATATTATCAAGCGCTTTCTGGCCCTCATCCCCCTGGCCATCCCTCTCCTCCTCATGTCCGTCCAGCGGGCCCGGACCATGGCCATCTCCATGGAAACCCGCGCTTTTGGCGCCGGCCCCCGTACCAGCCTGCACACCTCGACCTTCCAGTTACTGGACATAGGGGTAATCTCTTCGTGCCTGCTCCTGACAGTTATTCTCGCGGTTGTATCGCTGCGTTAAGATTATCCACCCGGTAATGCATTAGCCCCGGTATTGTAACCGGGGCTAATGCGTTTTTTGGCATCAGGTATCGGGCGAGTTTTAATGTAAAAGGATTTCGGGGATTCCTTGACTGGAGTTATTTTTAAGTATATACTTAAGGTAAACTTAAGTTCTAACTAATACCTTCTTGGGGGGAAACGCATTGGAATTTGCCACTAGCAAGGAGCTACGTATTTATACCGGAAAGATATTAGAGAAGGTTAGGGCTGGGGAACGTTTTGCCATTACCCATCGGGGTAAGCCTGTGGCATGGCTAATACCCTTTGAAAATGACACTCCCGAAGAATTTTCCCCTCTCCCCTATCATGAGGCGTGGGCAGATATTGAACGGGCCCTGGAAGCCAGCGAGCCATATTACCCTGACTGGCACGAAGCTCTCAAGGAAAGCAGGAGGCAAAAGTGATATTCGTAGATTCTGATGTATTACTAATCGACCTGCGCTATCGCCGTGACCCTAAGTATAAAGAAAACGCTGCTTTTTTAGCCGGGCTCAAGCATGGCAAGCAACAGGGTATTACATCGATCTTCAATGTTTTAGAGGTATGTGGTATCCTTTCCTATAACTTAAACGAGCAGCAGCTATTAAACCTTTATTGTCATTTGCCGACCCATTACAACCTGCAAATTTACCCGCCCTCAAAGGAGTACCTGCCGCGCCTAACAGTAAAAAGTATCCTGGCCATCATAAGCAAAAAGGCCAGCTTTGGCGATGCGCTAATTATCTATACGGTACGAAACATGGGTCCACTGGTATCGCACTATGTAAGCTGGAACGCCAGGCATTTCCTCCAGCAGTTGTCCATACCAGCTTTGACGCCAGCAGAGGCCCTGGAAGCTGGAATTCTGAAAAATGCTTACCCTGAATGAAAGAAGATTGCCCCGGCCGTATAACTATACCCTTTACGGTAAAGGTTAATTAAGGGGTGCCGTGCTTGGAAGAAAAGGACCTTATCCGTAGCCTCAACTGGTTCTATACCCTGGAAATCGAGCAGGTAGACCTCTATAAGAGCCAGGCCCGGGCAGCAACGGACATTTACCTGCGGCAGGTATTGACCCGGATAGCGGCTATGGAACAGGAACACGTCATCAACCTGGAAGCGGAAATCAGCCGCCGCGGCGCCACCCCGACCCGCCTGGGAGCCATCATTGCTCCCCTCCTGGGGGTGGCAGCCGGGACCATCCTCAACTGGACCAATACCCGCACCCTCCTCTGGGCCAACATTACTTTAGAAGAAAAGGCCATGGCTGACTACAAAAGGCTAATCTTGAAAGTTGCCGAAAAACCCCTTTTTAACCTCCTCTGGAGCCACCTCATTGATGAAGACCTGCATGCCGCCTGGTTCAGCAATAAGCTGAAAGAGCTCGATCGCCTGGCCCTGTATTAACAGGATGGTATAGAAAAACTTGACAGGAAAAATAGGATGAGTTATTATTACTATAAACTATACCAAATGAATATACTTTAGATCGGATGTAGTTTTACATGCGCTTAAACCAGGCCACCGATTATGCCTTCCGCGCCGTCCTGTACCTGGCGAAACTGGAACCGGGCACCATCGCCGAAGCCCAGACGATTGCGTCCCGCGAAGATATCCCCATGCGCTTCTTGCTTAAAATCATGCGTTCCCTGGTCCAGGCCGGAATAGTGCAATCCTACCGCGGCGTCAGCGGCGGTTTTGCCCTGGCCCGGCCGGCGCGGGAAATTACCCTGCTGGATGTCGTCGAAGCAGTAGAAGGACCGGTTAGCGTTAACCGCTGCCTTCTGGACCCGGAGTACTGTAATAAACACGGCGCTCCTTACTGCCCGGTACACCGGGCCCTGGGCGCAGTCCAGGACGCCCTGCGCCGAGAGTTGGAGCGTTACAACTTCGCCGAGCTGGCCGGGAAAAATTGAGTAAAGACTTGAAAGGAGGGATTATTTTCAAATAAACTATACTATTCGGGTATACTTTGATGTATTTTGAGGGGAGGAGAAAAGTTATGGACGCACTCTTGCTGGCCAGGTGGCAGTTCGGGATTACCTCAGTTTACCACTTCCTCTTCGTTCCCCTGACCCTGGGACTATCAGTCCTGGTGGCCATCATGGAAACCATCTATGTCCGCACTGGTGATGAAACTTACAAGAACATGGCCCGCTTCTGGGGCAGGCTCTTCCTCATCAACTTTGCCATGGGCGTGGTGACCGGTATCGTCCAGGAGTTTCACTTCGGCATGAACTGGTCCGAGTACTCCCGCTTCGTCGGAGACATTTTCGGTGCCCCTCTGGCTGTGGAAGCCCTGGCCGCCTTTTTCCTGGAATCCACCTTTCTGGGCCTGTGGCTCTTTGGCTGGGATAAGCTGCCTAAAGCCCTTCACGCCGCCTGCATCTGGCTGGTGGCCTTCGGAACCAATCTTTCCGCCTTCTGGATCCTGGTGGCCAACTCCTTTATGCAGGAGCCGGTGGGCTATGTCTTGCGTAACGGCCGGGCCGAGATGACGGATTTCTTCGCCCTGCTGACCAACCCCCATGTCCTCTATCAATTCCCCCACACCGTCCTGGCCGGCTTCGTGACAGCCTCCTTTTTCGTCATGGGGATCAGTGCCTACCACCTCCTGCGGCAAAGCCAATTAGAGCCCTTCCGCCGTTCCTTCCGGCTGGCTTTGATAACGGGCGTCATCAGCAGCCTGCTGGTGGCGGCCGTCGGCCACTTCCAGGGCCAGTACCTGGTCAATGCCCAGCCCATGAAGATGGCAGCCGCCGAAGCCTTGTGGGAGAGTGCCGATCCGGCCCCCCTGGCCCTGGTGGCCCTGGTTGATGAAAAAGATCAGACCAATACCTTCGAGATTAAGATTCCCGCCCTGGCCAGTTTTCTTGCCTATAACAGCTTCCAGGGCGAGGTTAAAGGCCTGAAGGATCTCCAGGCCGCGGCAGAGGCCAACTACGGCCCCGGCAATTATATCCCGCCGGTCACCCCGGTATTCTGGAGCTTCCGCCTGATGGTCGTCGCCGGGCTGTGGTTAATTTTACTGTCCTTTTACAGCCTGTACCTGTGGCGGCGGGGGCGTCTGGAAGAAAAACCCCTGGTCCTCAAGGCCCTCCTCTGGAGCATTCCTGTACCATATCTTGCCAACACCGCCGGCTGGTTGATGGCTGAGATCGGTCGCTATCCCTGGATTGTCTACGGGCTGCAGCGGGTCGAGGCGGCCGTCTCGCCCGGAGTATCCGCCGCCGCTATTTTTACGACCCTGGTGGCTTTTACCCTGCTGTACGGGGTCCTGGCGGTAGCCGACGTCTACCTCCTGGCTAAATACGCCCGGCAGGGTATTGAGACAACTCCTGCCACCAGGATGTTAGATAATTCCGGGGAGGTATCTTTATGGATCTGACTATCCTCTGGTTTATCCTGGTAGCCGTCCTTTTTGCCGGCTTCTTTTTCCTGGAAGGCTTTGACTACGGCGTCGGTATCCTGCTGCCCTTCCTGGGGAAAAGCGATGGGGAACGCCGCGCCATCATCAACAGCATCGGCCCCTTCTGGGACGGCAACGAGGTGTGGATGCTCACCGCCGGCGGGGCCATGTTTGCCGCTTTCCCCCACTGGTACGCCACCCTTTTCAGCGGCTTTTACCTGGCGTTATTCCTTATCCTCGTCGCCCTGATCTTGCGCGGGGTAGCCTTTGAATTCCGCAGCAAGGATGACCGCCCGGCCTGGCGTAACTTCTGGGACTGGATGCTTTTCCTGGGGAGCCTCTTGCCGGCCCTCCTCTGGGGCGTGGCCATGGCCAACCTGATCCGGGGCGTACCCATTGACGCCCGCATGCAGTATGCCGGTACCTTTTTCGATCTCCTTTCCCCCTACACCCTGCTGGGGGGCTTGACCTCTCTTCTCCTTTTCACCCTGCAGGGGGCACTTTTCCTGGCCCTCAAAACCGGGGATGAACTGCCGCAGCGCGCCCGGCAGGCGGGGCTAAAGATAGGTACCGGCGCTGTGGCGGCCCTCCTCCTGCTGCTAATTATGAGTTACTGGGAAACCGACATCTTTACCCGGATTGTACCCGGAATCGCCGCCTGGGGCGCCCTGGTGGCCCTTCTCCTGGCCTGGTGGTCGCTCAGCTCCCGGAGCTACGGCGGGGCTTTTATCTTGAACGGTCTGGCCATCCTCCTGGGCACTGCGGCTCTCTTTGGCGGCCTCTTTCCCCGGGTAATGGTTTCCAGCCTGAATCCCCGGTGGAGCCTGACCATTTACCAGGCCTCCTCCAGCCCCTATACCCTTAAAGTTATGACCATCGTCGCCCTCACCCTGGTACCGGTGGTCCTCCTTTACCAGGGGTGGACGTACTGGGTATTCCGCCAGCGGATTAAGGCCAGAAACCTGGAATATTAGGAGTTGGAGGCCGGGGGCTTGCCGGAACTGGCTACTTCCCTTCTTGTTTCGAAAGTACGGCAAAGGGTGAACGGGGCTAGCCAGGAGTTTTCGAATACGCACCAGAAAGGGTTAGAGCAAGGAAGGTCCTGCGGAGAGAGGGGAAGGTAATTTGCTGCTGGAAAGGAACCTCCTGGGCGAAGCACGCCGGGTGCGCTGGCACCTGGCCGTGACCATCGGCCTGGGCCTGGCGGCCGGCTTGCTGGCCATCCTGCAGGCCGGTTACCTGGCCCGGGTGGTGAACGGGGTCTTCCTGGAAGGGCAGGATCTGCGGGGTGTCTCGCACTGGCTCATGGCCCTCCTGGGCATCATTTTCCTCCGGGCGGGCCTGGCCTGGGGTGTAGAAGTGGCGGCCCACCGGGCCGCGGCCCGGATCAAATATGACCTGCGCCGGCGCCTGGTGGGCCACCTCCTGGCCGTAGGTCCGTTACCTTTAAAGGATGAGCATACCGGGGAGCTGGTCAATGTCCTGGTGGAAGGAATTGAGGACCTGGAGGCTTATTTTGCCCGCTATTTGCCCCAAGTGGCCCTGGCGGCCCTGGTGCCCCTGATGGTTCTAGGTTTCGTCTTCCCCCTGGACCTGTTTTCCGGCCTGCTCCTCCTTTTTACCGCCCCCCTGCTTCCACTGTTTATGTTCCTTATCGGCAACCGGGCAGAAGCCCTCACTCAACAGCAGTGGCAAACTCTAAGCAGCCTGAGCGGCCATTTCCTGGATGTGCTGCAGGGCCTTACCACCCTGAAAATCTTCGGCCGCAGCAAGGAGCAAGCTGAAGTCCTGGCCCGCCTCAGCGACCGTTTCCGGTCCACCACCCTGGGAGTGCTGCGGGTGGCCTTTCTCTCGGCCCTGGTGCTGGAACTTGTAGCTACCATCAGCACCGCCCTGGTGGCTGTCACCGTGGGACTGCGCCTGGTTTATGCCCAAATACCCTTTAATGAGGCCCTGTTCCTCTTGCTGCTGGCCCCGGAATTCTACCTGCCCCTGCGCCTCCTGGGCAGCCAGTTTCATGCCGGCCTGGCCGGCGTCAGCGCCGCCCGACGGATCTTCGCCGTTCTGGATATGGCAGGCCCTTGCACTACCCCGGCCTCCCTGCCTCGAGGCGCGGAAACAGGAAATCTCCCGCCGGGCAGGGAAAGCCGCGTACGGCAGCCGGGGCTGCATATTGTCCTGGCAGGGGTTCATTATACTTACCCGGATAGGGAGCGGCCGGCCCTGGAAGAGGTCTCCCTGGAACTCCGGCCGGGGGAAAAGGTGGCCCTGGTTGGTCCCAGCGGCGGGGGGAAAAGCACCATCGCCCACCTGCTCCTGCGTTTCCTGGAGCCCGACCGGGGGCTGATTACCGTCAACGGCCTTCCTTTAAACAGGATCCCCCTGGAGGAATGGCGCCGGCAGGTGGCTCTGGTTCCCCAGCATCCCTACCTTTTCAGCGGTACTATAGCCGACAATATCCTCCTGGGACGTCCGGAAGCCTCGCGGGAGGAAGTGGTCGCCGCGGCCCGCCTCGCCGGGGCCCATGAGTTCATTGCCGCCCTGCCCCGGGGTTATGATACGCCCATCGGTGAGCGGGGGCTGCGCTTGAGCGGCGGCCAGGCGCGGCGCCTGGCCATTGCCCGGGCCCTTTTGAAGGACGCCCCCTTACTGATCCTGGACGAAGCTACGGCCAACCTGGATCCAGCCACTGACCGGCTAATCCAGGCGGCCCTGGATCGCCTGATGGAAAACCGCACGGTGCTGATTATCGCCCACCGCCTCAGCACCGTCTACCGGGCGGACCGCATCGTGGTCCTGGCCTCCGGCCGGGTGGTGGAGGCAGGACGGCACGAGGCATTAATGGCGCGGCAGGGTTCCTATTACCGCCTGGTCACAGCTTTTCATTGCGCAGCCGGAAGGGTGAAGGTTAGCTCAGCGCCCGCTAACTCGCTCCATTCCGGAAGCCTCACCGGAGCGGTGGACTATACCTTCGGGCAGGACCGGCGTGAATCCGTTAGCATGGCCGCCCGCTCCGCACGCTCTCTCGATATGCCGTACTTTTCATGCCGCCAAAAACATCACCCGCCTGAAGGCACGCCTGCCCCTGGCCTCCAGAACTGCACCGCCCTGTACCGGCAGTTACCCCCTGCCTATTTTAAGCGGAGAACTACCACCAGCACTTGCATCCGTCTCCTGGGTTTGCTTGCACCCTTTTGGGCCGCTATACTGGGAGCCACCCTGCTTGAATTTTTTACCATAGCCAGCAACGTCGGCCTCATGGCCACCGCGGCCTTTCTCATTGCCAGCGCCGCCCTCCACCCGCCGGTTTCAGACCTCATGCTCCCCATCGTCGGGGTGCGCTTTTTTGGTATCTCCCGGGCCGCCAGCCGTTACCTGGAACGTTATGTAAACCATAGCGTCACCCTGCACATCCTTAGCCAGCTGCAGGTTTCCTTTTACCGGGCCCTTGAGCCCCTGGTCCCGGCCCGGCTGCCGGACCACCACAGTGGCGACCTGTTGAGCCGGGTCGTGGCCGATGTGGCGACCCTGGAAAACTTTTATCTCCGCGTCCTGGCCCCGCCCCTGGTAGCCCTGCTGGTCATGGTGGCCGTTTTCGTTTTCCTGGCCCATTTTGCCATCAAACCGGCCCTGGCCTGGCTGTTATTTTTTCTGGGGGCCGGCATCATCGCGCCCCTGGGCCTCAAGGCTGCCGGCCGGCGGGCGACCCGGCAGCAGGGAGAAGTACGAGCGGCCCTTAACGCCGCCCTGGTGGATACCGTCCAGGGCATGCCTGAAATCCTGGCCTGCGGATACGCCAGACAGCAGCAGGAACGCATCGCCGCCTTGAGCCGGGAACTACTGGTTCTCCAGGGCCGCGAGGCGGGGGTGGCCGGCCTGGCGGCCGCCGTGTCAGGCCTGGCCATGAACCTGGCCCTGTGGTCGGTCCTGGTGCTGGCCATCCCCCTGGTGGCCAGCGGACAACTGGACGGCGTTTACCTGGCCATGCTGGCCCTTGGAGCGGCTGGCAGCTTTGAGGCCGTCCTGCCCCTGGCCATGATACCCCAGCGCCTGGAAGCAAGTCTGGCTGCAGCCCGGCGGCTCTTTGCCCTTATCGATACCCGGCCTGCCGTCCAGGACCCGCCCGGCCCGCCGCCGCAGGCGGCAAACTACCACCTGGAGGTAAAAGGACTGCGCTTTCGCTACGCCCCGGAAGAACCCTGGGTCCTGGACGGCCTCGACTTTACCGTGCCCGCAGGGAGCCGGGTGGCTATCGTCGGTCCCAGCGGGGCCGGGAAAAGCACATTAGTAAACCTGCTCCTGCGCTTCTGGAATTACGAGGAAGGATCTATCCGCCTGGGTGGGTATGAACTCAAGGCCTATCCCCCGGAAGAGTTGCGCCGCCTGATAGCTGTAGTTTCCCAGCAAACCCATCTCTTCCATGCCACCATTGCCGAAAACCTCCTACTGGCCAGGCCTGGTGCCAGTCGGGAGGAGATCCGGCAGGCCGCACGGGAGGCCAGGCTGGACGAATTTATCCAGAGCCTGCCCGGGGGATATGAAACCTGTATCGGTGAAGAGGGATTGAAACTCTCCGGGGGCCAGCGCCAGCGTCTGGCCATCGCCCGCGCCCTTTTGAAAAACGCTCCCATCCTGATACTTGATGAGGCCACATCGGGCCTGGACCCGGTGACTGAGGGGGAAGTAAGGCAGGCTGTCTACCGTTTAATGGCCGGCCGGACCACCCTGATCATAACCCACCGTCTGGCGGGCCTGGAAGCCATGGATGAGATCCTGGTCCTGGATAAAGGGCGGATAGTCCAGCGGGGACGGCATGAGGAACTTCTCCGGCAAGAGGGGCTTTACCGCCGGATGTGGGAGCTGCAGCACGAAGTATTGGAGCTGGACAGTTAGCCCTTACTTTTTAGTACCACTTTGGGAATATTGCTCTAAAATCCGGACCAGCTCTTTCCCGGCCCGCTCCAGGTCATCATTAATAATCACGTGCCGGTACCTATCGACATAGCCCATTTCCATATCCACCCGTTCCAGCCTTCTGGCTATCACCCCGGCGTCCTTTTCCCTCCCGGCCAGCCGCTGGCGCAATTCTTCCATATTTGGCGGGGCAATAAAAATCGGGACGACATTTTCAGGGAAGCGCTCCATGACCTCAACGCATCCCAGGACATCCATGTCGGTAATAATGTCATAGCCGTTCTCCAGGGCATAAACAATTGTCGGTAAATGGGTACCGTAGTAGTCCCCGGAATGAATCTGCTTCCATTCCAGGAAGGCTCCCTGAGCGATCATTGCTTCAAAATCAGCTTTACTGACAAAAAAATACGGGAAGCCCTGGGCTTCCCCCGGTCGCATGGGGCGGGTGGTTATTGAGGGCAGGTAGTATATACCCCGGACCCGCTCCAGGGCATAGTTCAACAGGGTATTTTTTCCCACCCCGGAAGGCCCGGAAACGACGAAAAAGTAACCATTCCTGTTTCTCTTATCTTTAATCTGGAAATTGACTACCAGGTCTTTAATAAGTTCTTGTACCATAATGTCACCAGTTAAAGATATTTGGCTACATTTTAACATACTGCCCCGGAGGAAGCAATGTCAGCTTTGCTCCGGAGAATCTCTTATAACCATGGATTTTAAGAAAAAGATAAAATCGAGCAAAATATTGTCCATCCTGGCAGTTCATGACCCTATAGCCACCTGCGGAGCCTTTTACTATTCCTTGTTTCGACGATAGAATAATAGTGGCATATTTCAGCACCGAATTCCCGCAATAACGGGAAACGGGGGATAATTTTTGGGGTGAAGAGCCTCCTGGCTCCGGGCTAACTCTCGGTCCGAACCCGGCAACTAACCTCGTAGGTGTGGAGAGAGTGAGGTCCAAGAAAATTGAAGAAGTGGGGTAAATACTGCCTGACCACCGCCCTGACCGGTTCTTTTATTTTTGCAGCCGCCGGGGTGGCCCTGGCCCAGCCCTATGAAGTAAAAAGGGGCGATACCTTGTGGGCCCTGGCCCGCCGTTACGGTGTTACCGTAGAACAGATCCAGGCGGCCAACAACCTTCATTCTTCGTTAATTTTAGTTGGACAGGTCCTGGAAATTCCCGCGGCCCATCCTTCCCCCGCGGCAGAACGCCGGGATACCTCCTCTGCCTCCCGCGGGCAAGAAACCAGCCCTGCCACCACCGGCAAACGAGTGGCCACCATCGCCCGTAAATATATTGGTGTCCCCTACCGCTGGGCGGGGACAAGCCCCAGCGGGTTTGACTGTTCGGGTTTTACCTGGTATGTTTTCCGGCAGGTGGGTATTGATTTGCCCCGTACCGCTTCCGACCAGGCCACCAGTGGCAGGCAGGTCGATAAAAATAATCTCCAGGCAGGCGACCTGGTATTTTTCGATACCAATGGTAAGGGTATTAGCCACGTCGGCATTTACGTGGGTGATGGCAAGTTCATCAGCGCCTCCAGTTCCCGGGGGGTAGCTATTGATAACATTGATGACCCTTACTACTGGGGACGGCGCTACCGCGGCGCCCGGCGGGTGATATAAGAAGCAATAAAAAAAGCACGCTACTTTTAAACGGAGCGTGCTTTTAAAATATTGGCTTTAAACCCGCCTGCTTGCAAAGTTCATTGGCTGTAATCCGGTCCAGCGTGCGGTGCCTTTTAACAGGTACCGTTTTTATACCATTGGTATAGATTGAATGGTTAGCACCTTCCCGTAGTAAATAAAAACCATTTGCCTCAAAGTAACGAATCAAGTCCCGACGTTTTATAGACACTGCTAAATCTCCACCGGCACCTGTTCTAATAATGCGCCTCCAGGGGGAATTTCTTTCTTTTGCTGGCGATAGGCCAGAATCATCTCCCGAAGGGCATCCTTAAGCATTTCTCTACATTCTTCCAGGGTTTTCCCTTCAGTTATTACCTCAGGCCACTCGACCAGTTGCCCCAGGTAACCTGAACTGATCTTTGTATAACGTGCCGTATAGTTGCTGAGCATAAATAACCCCCCTTACCAAACCCTCATTATAAAGTATAACTCACCGCTCCTGGCCTTAGCAATTTTTTACCTACTCCCACTCTATGGTTGCCGGCGGCTTGGAGGTGATGTCGTAAACCACCCGGTTGACATGGCGCACCTCGTTGACGATGCGGGACGAGATGCGCTCTAGCAATTCATAAGGAAGCCGCGCCCAGTCGGCTGTCATGGCATCGTCGCTGGTCACGGCCCGGACGACGATGGGGTAGGCATAGGTACGCTCGTCGCCCATAACACCCACGCTTTTCATGGAGGGCAAAACAGCAAATGACTGCCAGATTTCCCGGTAGAGCCCGGCCCGCCGGATCTCTTCGGTTACAATGGCATCCGCCTGGCGTAAAATCGCCAGCTTTTCCGGTGTAACCTCCCCCAGGATGCGGATGGCCAGTCCCGGCCCGGGGAAGGGCTGGCGCCAGACTATTTCCTCGGGCAGGCCCAGTTCCTCCCCCACCCGGCGCACCTCGTCTTTGAACAAAAGCCGCAGCGGCTCGATTAGCTCCAGCTCCATGTCTTCCGGCAGGCCGCCGACGTTATGGTGGCTTTTGATAACGGCCGCCGTTTCGGTGCCGCTTTCGATGACGTCAGGATATAAGGTTCCCTGGACCAGGAAATCCACTTTCCCCAGTTTCCTGGCCTCCTCTTCAAAGACGCGGATAAACTCGTGGCCGATAATCTTGCGCTTCTCTTCCGGGTCGGTTACTCCTGCCAGTTTGGCCAGGAAACGCTCACCGGCGTCGACATAGATCAGGTTCACCTTCAGGGCCTGGCCGAAGGTCTTTTGTACCTGTTCCGCCTCGCCCTGGCGCAGGAGGCCATGATTGACAAAGACGCAGGTTAAACGGTCGCCCACGGCCCGGTGCACCAGGGCCGCGGCCACGGAAGAATCAACGCCGCCGCTCAGGGCGCACAGCACCCGGCCGTCACCCACCCGCTCCCGGATAGCCGCTACCTGCTCTTCGATAAAGGAGCTGACCGACCAGTCACCGCGGCAGCCGCACACCTGGAAGAGGAAGCGGCGGAGCATTTCCTGGCCCAGGGGCGTGTGCTTGACCTCCGGGTGAAACTGGACGCCGTAAAGCCGGCGCCCCGGGTCGCTCATGGCCGCCACCGGTGTGTAGGCTGAGCGGGCCGTTACCCTAAAGCCCGGCGGCGGGGCACTGATATAGTCGCCGTGGCTCATCCAGCACTGCATGGTCCGGGGTAACCCGGCAAAGAGGATGTCGTCAGTCGTTACTTCAAGCTCGGTCTTACCGTATTCCCGCCCTGCGGCTGCCTCCACCCGGCCCCCCAGGTCGTGGGCCATGAGCTGCATGCCATAGCATATGCCTAAAATGGGGATGCCGCTCTCATATAGAGCCCGGTCAATGCGGGGCGCCCCCGGGCTGTAAACGCTGGCCGGCCCGCCGGAAAAGACAATACCTTTGGGCCGCCGGGCCAGGATCTCCTCCAGGGGCGTATTAAAGGGGATCATTTCCGAGTAAACCCCGGCTTCGCGGATGCGCCGGGCAATCAACTGGTTGTACTGGCCGCCGAAGTCCAGCACCAGGACTATTTCCGCAGGTTGCTTGTTTTCTCGCATCATCTATCTACCCAACCTCACTGAATTAACCTTTATTTTATTTTACGGTGAAGCTCCTTTTGACGCAGGTCGCCCAACTATAGAGCTCTTGCCGTGCAAGGAGCAGGCCTGGCGACCCTCTTTTCATCTCTGCCCGTTGTAAACCTCCGGTTTTAAAACGCAGATGTCCGGCAAATGGCGGTATTTCTGGGCATAATCAAGGCCGTAACCAACGACAAAATAATCCGGGATGGAAAAACCGCTGTAATCCACATGGACATCCACCAGCCGCCGCTCGGGCTTATCCAGAATAGTGCAGGAGCGCACACTTAAAGGTTTCCGGGCTTTTAAATTTTCCAGCAGGTATTTTAAAGTCAGACCGGTATCAACAATATCCTCCACAATCAGGAGGTGCTTATCTTCCACCGGCACTTCCAGATCCTTCAAGATGCGCACTGCTCCCGACGTAGTGGTCCCGGCGCCGTAACTGGAAACAGCCATAAAATCGAGCTGTAGGGGAATGGTAATCTCCCGCACCAAATCGGCGAGGAAAATAATCGCCCCTTTGAGGATACCCACCACCAGCAGGTCCTTGCCGGCATAATCGCGGCTAATGGCCGCGCCCATTTCTTTAACCCGTTTTTTTATCTCAGCGGCGCTAACCAGGACTTTAGCAATGTCATCCTGCAAAAATAATTCCTCCCCCGAAATAAAAGTACGATGTCACCTTCACCCCGGCAAACTTCCTCCACCGGCCTCTATTAATATACCTCTTGACAGTTTACCATAACCTTGTTATCTTCGCTGTATAACGGCAAAATCCTTCTGGCCGTCCGAATTTGGCGCCAAAGGAGTGAGCTACCGGTGTCTCCTGGCACTAGTACATTAGAAAAAAGGGCGCGCCAGGTCCTGGGAGTCAGTCCCGAGGCCGGCGCCCAGGCAATAAAAAAGGCGTACCGCCGTCTGGCCCGGCAGTACCACCCCGATAGTAATCCAGGTGATAAGGCTGCCATAGAAAAATTCCTCCTGATAACAGAAGCTTATCAGTACCTTTTACACCATAAACTCCCCGGCCACCACTCTCTCTTGGCAGCCGGCGTTACCCTGGAAAATGAGGATGCGGACAAACGGTACGCCCGCTGGTGGATGGAGCATTTCGGGGAGTTTTTCTAAAACTTAAAGTACCAACAAAAGAAAGGTAAGTCTTTTGTAGCACAGGTACTTGTCCAGGAACCTTGTATATGCTATTAATATGTCTAGAGGAAAACTTAAAATATGTTGAGCATAGTTGAGAAACGCTGAGTTAGAGTTCAGATGAGACGACTCGGAGCTTTTGGGGTGAGGACCAGCTTGGTTAGAGCTGGTTTTTTTATTTATAGAGGAGGCCTGGATAGATATGACTACCGCATTACCCATTGTAACCGAAGTCAAAGCACCTCCAGACCCGGAGACCCTTTATGCCGCCCTCGCCGGCGGCCGGGAAAACAGCTTTCTGCTGGAAAGCGCCCTTTTTCACCCCCGCTGGGGCCGCTATTCCTTTTTAGGCAGCGACCCCTTCCTGGTAGTCAAGACCAGGGGCTACCAGGCCCGGCTCTTCTCTCCCGGTCAACCGGTGCGAACCCTTACCGGCAATCCCTGGGAAATCATCCGCTCCCTCCTGGCCCGCTACAACCTCCCCCGGCGAGAACACCCCATTCCTTTCACCGGTGGCATTGTCGGCTACCTGTCCTATGACCTGGGCCGTTACATCGAGAAGCTGCCGTCACAGGCTGCCGACGACCTGCCCTTCCCGGAAAGTTACCTGGCTTTCTATAGTACCATCGTAGCCATCGATCATCACGAGGAGAGGGTCTACGTGGCTGCCAGCGGTTTTCCGGCTACCGGTCCCGCTGCCGTAAAAGAAGCCCTGGCCCGGATAAAGGAAACAACTGCGCGCCTGCAAAAGGTAAGACCCCTGCCGCCCCCGGCAGGAGCAGACGGCATCAGAACACCCGTTAACTCCCTTTTTACTCCCGAATCTTATTGCCGGGCCGTCACCCGGGCGAGGGAGTATATTGCCGCCGGGGATATTTTTGAAGTAAACTTATCCCAGCGCCTGCAGACAGAGCTTGCTGTAGAACCCTGGGAGCTTTACCGACGCTTGCGGCGGGTCAACCCTGCTCCCTTTGCCGCCTACCTGTCCTTAAAAGAAGGCACCATCGCCAGCGCCTCGCCGGAAAGGTTTTTGCGGGTCAGTCAAGGCCAGGTAGAAACGCGGCCCATTAAAGGCACCCGGCCCCGGGGCCGGACCCCGGCCGAAGATGCCGCCTTACGCCAGGAGTTATGGAACAGTGCCAAGGACCGGGCCGAACTGGTGATGATCATCGACCTGGAAAGGAACGACCTGGGCCGGGTCTGCCAGGTAGGGTCGGTGCGGGTGCCGGAGCTTTTTGTCCTGGAAGAATACGCCACCGTTTTCCACCTGGTCAGCACCATCACCGGCACCCTGCAGCCCGGCAGGGATATGGTTGACCTGTGGCGGGCCACCTTTCCCGGAGGTTCCATTACCGGGGCACCAAAAGTACGTTCCATGGAAATCATCGAAGAACTGGAGCCGGTAAGGCGCAGCGTCTATACCGGCGCCATCGGCTACCTGGGTTTTGACGGCGAAGCCGACTGGAATATCGTCATCCGCACCTTTCTCCTCGCCGGCGGCCGGGCCTATTTCCAGGTCGGCGGCGCCGTCACGGCCGACTCAGAGCCAGAGCGGGAGTACCAGGAAACCCTGGACAAAGCCCGGGGACTGATCCTGGCCCTGGGATTATGAAAGAGGGGAAACGGCGCCCGGAAGGAAACTGCCCCCGTTCTTTCCGTCCTACGGCCCGAGCCTGTGGCCGCTCCGGCGAGGACCATGGAAAGTAGAAAAAAGCTCACCGGCAGGTGAGCTATTTTCGGAGGAAAACACCCATGCCTGCAGCAATCATCTACTTTAACGGCTCTCTCCAGCCCCTGGCAGGAACGGCAATCAGCCCCGCCGATCCCGGTTTCCTGTACGGGGCGGGGTTATTTGAAACAATCCGCATCGAAAAGGGCAGGGCCCTTTTTCTCGCCGAACACCTTCAACGTCTTACCAGCAGTGCCCGGCGCCTGGGCTGGCCTGTACCCGAAACCTCCGGCCTCCCAGCAGCTATCCAGGCTACCATCGCCGCCAACCAGGTGACCACCGGCCGCGGCCGCCTGAACTTTTTCCAGGGCTGCCAGGGCTACAACCTGATGTTTACGGCCGAGAACGGCCTGCCCTATACACCGGAAGATTACCGCAAAGGCTGCCGGGCTGCCATAGTCACCATTCGCCGCAACCAGCACTCTCCCCTGGCCGGCCTCAAGACCATGAACTACCTGGAAAACCTCCTGGCCCTGGCCGAAGCCCGGAAGAAGGGTGCCCGGGAGGCCCTGCTTTTGAACCTTGACGGTAATCTGGCCGAAGGCAGCCGCAGCAACCTCTTCCTTATCCAGCAGGATACCCTTTATACTCCCGACCTGGCCAGCGGCCCCCTGCCCGGTCTGGCCCGGGCCCGGGTGCTAAAGCTCGCCGCCGGCCTGGGCCTGGCGGTGAAGGAAGAACCCTTAAAGCCCGAGGCTCTCCTGGCTGCCGGGGAGGCCTTTCTCACCAACAGCCTGATGGAGATCCTTCCCCTGACATGGGTGGACGGCCGGCCCGTCGGCAACGGCCGGCCAGGCCCGGTGACAGCATTGCTCCAGGCCAGGTACAGGGAAGAAAAATTTAGAAAGCATTGTTAGCAGCAACCTGGCGCGAAAACTGTAAAAGCTTTATTTCAACGGCTCCTGGTTATGTGTATTGGTCTACCGGCAGCAACAAGGGCGGCTTCGCGCAGGGTTTCAGCTATAGTAGGATGGGCGTGAATGGTAGATATTAATTCTTCAATTGTTAGTTCGTTGTGGATGGCTAAAGTCGCCTCGGCAATGAGCTCGGTGGCATGGCTGCCCAGGATACTTATTCCCAGGATTTCACCATAGGTTTTTTCCTGGATAACTTTGACCAGCCCTAGCTTTTCGCCTTCGATTAGCGCCTTGCCATTGGCCATCAAAGGAAATTCGCCGATACTGATAGCCGCATTTTCTTTTTCCGCTTCATCCTGGCTGACACCAACCTGGGCCAGTTCCGGGTAAGTATAGACACACATGGGCACGCCGCGGTAATCTATCTCGCAATTTTCCCCGCAGGCATTACGGGCGGCTACTTCCCCTTCGGCAAAAGCCACATGGGCCAGCTGGTAACCGCCAATTACGTCCCCGGCTGCATAGATGCCAGGGATATTCGTTTCCATACGCGAATTTACTTTAATATTTTTCCCTTCCATCGCTATGCCTATCTTCTCCAGGCCCAGGCCATCAGTACAGGCTACCCGGCCGGCAGCCACCAGAACCTTTTCGGCCTTTAAGACATGCTGTTGGGTTCCCTGCCGGCAAAAAACAGTTACTTCATTATCCCGGGACTCAATGCTGGCTACCCTGGTTTCAAGGAAAAATTTTATCCCCTGGCGTTGCATATCTTTTTGCAATAGAGTTACCAGTGAGGCATCCATGCCATTCAACAAGCGGGGTAGAACTTCGATAACTGTCACCCGGGTCCCTAGAGACTGGAATATACTGGCAAACTCCATTCCTATTACGCCGCCGCCAATAATAATCAAGCTGGCGGGCAGCTTTGCTAAACCCAGGATGCCGGTGCTGCTCAAAATATTTTTCTCGTCTACTGCCCAACCCGGTACCCGCGCTGCAACCGAACCGGTGGCAATAATAATCTTATTAGCGTTGATTTCATTTATTTCTCCGCCAGGGTGCTTCACTTGAACAGTTGTTGGGGAAACCAAGGTGGCTTCCCCTTGAACAACCTTGACGCCATTGCTTTTTAAAAGTTCGGTGACACCCTGCCGGAGGGACTTGATTATACTCTCTTTCCGTTGTTGGACTTTGCTCCACTCAATTGCAGGCGTACCGACACTGATTCCAAATTCGTTTAACCTTTGCACCGTGGTATAGAGGGCTGCCGTCTTGGCCAGGGTTTTGGTTGGTATGCAACCCACATTGAGGCAGGTTCCTCCCAAAGCACCCTTTTCAACCAACACAACCTCATGCTGGTGCTGGGCAGCAACAATAGCCGCCACATAACCCGCCGGCCCGCCACCAATGACAACTATCTTCCCTCTAGCAACAACCATCTTCTCTTCCCTTCAATCCTCTAGAGTAAAAGCCCGTAGGGATCTTCCAAGCGTTCTTTGATTAGCTGAAGAAATCTAGCTGCTGTCGCCCCATCAACCGCCCGGTGGTCAACCGTAAGACCCATGGTAAAACACTGGCTAACCTGCACCGTGCCCCCAGCTAAGTAAAGCTTATCCCTTAACCTGCCAACGGCCAGAATGGCTGCTTCCGGGGGGTTGATAATAGCGATAAATTCTTCCACCTCATACATGCCCAAATTGGATATGGTAAATGTACCCCCACTAATTTCCGCCAGGCTCAGTTCACCTTGCCTGGCCTTCCTGATAAGGGCTACGCGTTCCTGGGCTATCTGGTATAAAGATTTGCCATCAGCGTTTTTAATTACTGGTACGACAAGGCCGGCCTCGATTGCGGTTGCTATGCCGACATTTATATCCTGGTGATAGATAATTCCTTCGTCGCTATAAGAAACATTCAATTCCGGGTAATCCCTTAAAGCCAGGGAACTCGCTTTGACAAGAAAGTCTGTCAGGGTAATCTTTACATCCGTTCCCTTCTTGCTCAATCTCTCATTAAGTTCCTGGCGCCACAGGTTTAACCGGGCGGCCTCGACTTCCATTTTCAGGTAGAAAGGTGGTATCTCCCGATGGCTCTGGAGCATGCGCTGGGCTATAATTCTACGCATATTGGATAAAGGTACTATCTTCCCCTGTTCTTCCGGAACGGTTTCTTTACTTATAAAGGTCGTGCCAACTTCCCCCGGCGGGATTACCCTTTGATCTGCCGGTGTTCCCTGGCATGCTCTTTGTCCCAGATAGGCTTCGATATCCCTTTTAATAATACTTTTATCCGGCCCGCTCCCTTTGATGCTTTGTAACTCAGCATCACTTATACCGTGGGCAGCGGCGATTTTACGTGCCAATGGGGAGATCTTTATTCTTTTACCTTTCTGGTTGAGCCATTTTTGCTCCTCGTGTTTTTCATGTTTGATTTCTTCCCCATCGCCGGCAGTTGTAATAGTTGCTATTTCGGCCGCACCCAAAAGAGGTCCTATGTCTTCATCAGGGTCACCGATAATCGCCACCGTAGAAGTTACCGGAGCCGTTTCTCCTGCCGGAACAATAATCTTACGCAGAATTCCGTCGGCGGTTGCTTCGACATCAGTTGTAACTTTATCCGTCTCGATGCTGAAGAGCGGCTCACCTTTTTTAACATATTCTCCTTCCTGTTTATACCATTCACCGATTAGTCCTTCGGTAGTTGTTATCCCTACCTGGGGCATTACCACTCTCGTGGCCATAGTCTACTGTTCCCCCCTAACCAGGCGCCGGACCGCAGCTGCAATAGCATTGACATTGGGTACGACGGCATCTTCGAGAATGGGGCTAAAGGGTATCGGTGTCTCTAAACCGGCTACCCTGGCAATAGGCGCATCCAGTTCAAAAAAGGCCTTCTCCACGACTTGAGCAGCTATTTCCGCCCCCACACCGCAAAAACCATTGGCTTCGTGGACGATAACCAGCCGGTGGGTTTTACTCACCGACGTACAGATTGTTTCTATATCCAGCGGCCTGATGGTCCTGGGGTCGACAATTTCAATGCTGATGCCTTCACCCGCCAGGATATCTGCTGCTTCCAGAGCCCTTTTTACCATCAGGGAGGTGGCAACGACAGTACAATCATCGCCCTCGCGTTTGATGTCTGCCTTGCCCAGGGGGATTAAATACTCTTCTTCAGGTACTTCTCCCTTTTCGTTGTAAAGCATTTTATGCTCAATGAAAACCACCGGGTTATTGTCCCGGACGGCGCTCTTCAATAAGCCTTTGGCATCATATGGTGTTGACGGCATGACGACTTTTAAGCCCGGGACATGGGCGTGCCAGGCTTCCAGGCTCTGGGAGTGTTGGGCTGCCGTCCGGCGGCCGGTACCGGTAGCCGTGCGCAACACCATTGGCACCTTAATGCGCCCGCCTGACATATAATGCCATTTAGCCGCCTGGTTTACCAGCTGGTCCATAGCTATAGTCGTAAAATCGATAAACATGATCTCCGCCACGGGTCGCATTCCCGTCATGGCAGCACCGGTTGCTATACCGGCAATAGCGGCTTCAGATATGGGCGTATCCTTCACCCGTGCCTCACCAAATTCCTCCAAAAAACCGGCCGTTACGCCAAAGATACCGCCATATACGCCTACATCTTCTCCCATGACAAAAACACGTTCATCTTTAAGCATTTCTTCCCTTAGAGCTTCCCTGAGGGCATCCCTGTAAGTTTTAAGCGCCATGGTTGTTTACCTCCCAACTCGTCAGTCAGCGTACACCTGGGATACTGCCTCTTCTACAGCCGGGAAAGGACTGTTGTTGGCGTATTCCACCGCATCTTCTATTTCTTTTTTAACCTGCTTTTGTATTTCTTCCAGCCGGTCCGGGCTTACACCCCGTGCCAGCAATTTAGTCTCATAATTTTTAATAGGGCAGCGTTCTTCCCAGGCAGCTATTTCCTCGCGGCTGCGGTAGCGGCTACCGCGATTGGGATCGCCTTCATGATGGCCCCGCCAGCGATAAGTTTTGCACTCCAGCAGCGTCGGACCCTCCCCTCGACGCGCCCGGGCAACCGCCTCCCGGGTTGCCTCGTAAACGGCTTCCACGTCATTGCCGTCAACTACAACGCCGGGCATGCCGTAAGCTCCCGCCCTGACGGCAATATCTTTAATAGCCTGGTGTCTCTCTTGGGAAACAGATATGCCATAACCATTATTTTCGCAAATGTAAACTACTGGTAAGCGCCAAACCGTAGCCAAGTTAAGGGATTCATGGAATACTCCCTGGTTGGAGGCCCCATCGCCAAAAAAGCAGGCCACTACCTGGCCGGAGTTGCGCAACTGAGCTGAAAGAGCCGCCCCGGTAGCCAGGGGTATACCGCCCCCGACAACGCCGTTGGCACCGACGATGCCCAGTTCAATATCGCTAATGTGCATTGAACCGCCCTTGCCGTAACAGTAACCTGTGCTCTTGCCAAACATTTCGGCCATCATGCGCTTGACATCGCCGCCCTTGGCAATACAATGGCCATGGCCGCGGTGGGTGCTGGTTATCAAGTCTTCCGGCCTTAAGGCGGCACATACTCCCACGGCAACTGCTTCTTCGCCTATATATAGATGAGCGAGGCCCGGCATAAGCCCCTGGGCATAAACTTCAACAATTTTTTCTTCAAAATAACGAATTCTGAGCATTAAACGGTACATTTCAAGGCTCTCTTCCAGTTTTATATCCACCGCTATTTCCTCCCCCTTATTCCAGGCAAGGTAAAACCGCCCCTGCCTGGGGAATTAGCAATACTTTAGCCTCCGCTCCCAGTTCCCTTAAAGCCGCATGATAGGCTTCCGTTAAATTGCTAAAGGGTTCCAGGAAAATTTGCCGCGCGACCTGTACTGGTAAAGAAGACACCAGATAAATCCGTATATCCTGCAAAACCATGGCAATGGCAGCTGCTTTGTGGCCGCCCAGCTCGAAATTGGTATGCACGCGCTCGATCAGGTCTTCGGGTTTCTGCGCCGCAGCGACCCAGGCGGCAAAGGTGGCGTCCCCCAAACCTTCCGGGCATGCGGCCACCAGGATCAGGATCCCGCCAGGCCTGACCGCCCGCCGGGCGTTATCGATGGCCTTCTGGGCCTGGTAAAGGTTGATGTCTTTAGGAAAACCTCCGGCCGAGGCAATGACTATATCTGCTGGTTCAGCAATATTTACCTTATAAATTCCATCTAGATACCTGGCAGCCTGTCGATGGGCCGCAATAGGGTGACCGGCGAAGGCAGCGAGGACATCCTTATGCTCATCCAGGACGACGTTGACAATAAAGTCGACGGCCAGGAAGTTCAATACCTCTTCGATGTCCTGCCGGACGGGATTGTTTTCTATTTCACCCGCCCGGGCCCCGGATTCGACCATCATGCGGTGGTTGGCCTGGATGGCGCGTGGGGTAGAGCACCCCGGCATAATGGCCTTCACCCCGCCGCTGTAACCGGCAAAGTAGTGGTATTCAACATTGCCCACCAGGATCCGCCGGTCGGCTTCTACTACCGGGCGGAATATCTCTACCGGAGTGCCACGCCTGGTTTCTCCCAGGTAGACTGCCTCTTTAGCATCGGCATCAAGGCAGCGGTAGCGGGCATAGATTTCTTCTCCTACCAGTCTTTGCTTTTCGGCTTCCGTGTGCTGCCGGTGGTTGCCGGTAGCCAGGATAATGGTGATATCCTGATCTTTTACTCCGGCCAGCTCCAGTTCTTTTAAGACTGGCGGCAGAAGCTGGTGGCTGGGACAGGGGCGGGTGATGTCGCTGGTGACTACGGCTATCTTTTCGCCAGGCTTTACAATCTCCCTCAGGGGCGGCGACGCTACCGGCCGGGCGAGGGACGCAGCCAGGTCGTTTTGACCTGGCTGCAGGCTAACCTCATGGTGCGCTAAAGTACCCAGATAATTTTTCTCGGCGATGGCTATTTCCTGGTATTGACCGCGGCCATAAGGTAATCTAAACTGCCTGGCCACCCTAATCACCCTGCTTTCCTGGCGGGGGGAATTTCTGCGCCGCTTTTCTCAAGGCCTTGACCACCGGCAATTCTTCCCCGGTCAGGAAGCGCACCAGGCCGCCGCCGGCGGTACAGACATAGGAGAACTTATCCAGGACGCCGAATTTATTGGCTGCCGTCAGGCTGTCCCCACCACCGATGACGCTGAAAGCGGGTGATGCCACAACTCCCTGCCAGATGGCCCTGGTCCCGTAGGCGGAAGCCTCGTTCTCAAAGACGCCCAAAGGCCCGTTGATAAAGATGGTCCCGGCCATGTTTATTTTTTCCAGATAACTGGCTACTGTCCGAGTTCCGATATCCACCAGCAGGCCCTCGACGGGTAGCGAGGTGACTGCCACTTCCTGCCGCCCGTTGTCTGCTACCCAGGCCAGGTCTTCGGGTAAGTAAATTTTGTCGCGGTAGCTGGCCAGCAGTTCCCCGGCTACCGGGATATATTCGGCGAGGTTATGTTTGTAAATAAATTCTTTTGACTGTTGCCCAAGGTCCACCCCTGCTGCCAGGAACATGATATTGGCTACCAGGCCGCCGGTTAAAATACCGTCGGCCACCCCGTCCTTGAGGACAGAAGTCATCATGATAAAGGCGTCTTCAATCTTGGCCCCGCCCAGGATGAAGTAGCAGGGCCGGGCCGGATTTTCCCTCAGCGTACTTAAAACTGATAGTTCTTCTTCGAATAACCGGCCCATGGCTGAGGGCAGAACTTCTTCCATACCTACCAGGGTAGGCTGGGAGCGGTGTGCGGCTGCAAAGGCGTCGCAAACATAGATGTCGGCCAATGGTGCCAGTTTCTGGACGACTATGGTCTTGCTCTGCTCTTCCGGACTTAATTTCAGCCTATTCTCAAAGAGAGTAAGCTCTTCACCCATATAGCGCACGTTATCCAGGACGAGGATATCCCCTGGCTTCAAGTTTTTAATCTTTTCTCTTGCTGCCGGGCCGCAGACGTCGTCGATAAATTCCACCGGCCGCCCCAGTAATTCGCCCATTACTTGCGCATGGGGGGCGGTGGAGCCGAAATTTTTATACTCCAGATCGCCGCCCTGATGGGCCAGGATTACCACTTTCGCTCCTTTTTCCGCCAGCTCTCTGATAGTGGGCAGGCAGCCTTTAATCCGGGTAATGTCCCTCAAACCGGATTTATCCGGTTTGAGGGGGGAATTGATATCTACCCGGCAGAGGACGGTTTTGTTGTAGAAGTCAAAGTCGTCCAGGGTATAAATGCCGTATTTCATTGGCCCGCCACCCCTATTTTAACCCCAGGTATTTATTGGTCATGGCCACGGCCTCTTCGCGGGTGGCCTGCATCATGAGACTGGCGCGGATGGCGTCCATAGTCTCCGGGGTGACTACGGCTTCCTGGGGGACGCTGATGGTGAAGAAGATATTGTTGCCGCTGAAGGCGATAGTTTCTTCGAATACGGCGATCTCATACATATCGCCCCGCGGGTTGCCTAAATCACGAGCATAACGGAACAGGGCGGTATTGGAGTTAAAGCCGTCGGCGATCCTGACTACCCGGATGCGGGGGTGCGCGTTGAAGGCGGCCAGGACTTCTTCCTTGCTGATGCTCTTTTTGGGGGTGGCCAGGATGCTGATAATATGCCCGTGGGTGGTCGGGACATGGACCAGCAAGCCGGTAGCTTCGATATGGGGCATGATGAGCATCAGGTCTTTGGCCTGGTGGTTGGGCACCGGTTCCACCAGGGCCAGGTCGACGACGCCGCGGTGGGTGTCGCCCGGGTCGGCGGAGCGGCGGACGATGGTGACCACGACTCGCTCAATACCCACCAGGCGGTCCAGGCAGTCTACCGCCCGGATGAGGCCGGTGGTATTGCAGGAAGTCAGCTTTAAGTAGTCCTTACCCAGACCTTTTTCATAGTTGGCATAGCCGTGGAAGAAAACGTCGGCGACGTCGTTCTTTTCCCCGCCCTGGAAAACGGCTTTCAGGCCGCGCTTCTGGTAGATCTCTTTATTCTTCCTGCCAACGCCGGCGCTGGTGGCGTCCAGAACGATGTCTACCTGGTCTAACAGGTCGTCTACCGTTCCTTTCACCGGGATGCCGGCGGCTTCCATTTGGGGTATGTTATCGGGGTTGGCACAGTAGAGTTTATAGGGCATACCCTTTTCGGCCAGGGCCCGCAGGGCCAGAGTCGGCGCTACGTCGGCGATACCCACCAGTTCCATATCGCCCTGGCGGACCACGCCGTCGGCCAGGCGCTGACCGATGACGCCGTAACCTACTACACCTACTTTAACTTTGCTCATATTCGGTTCCTCCTCTCTGAAAATGATTCTAAAAAATAGTTGCTTTATCTCTACTCCTCATCTTTACTCCTCAATTATGGCCACGGCCCGTACCGGCGCACCGGTCATGTTCTTCCATTTAATCGGGAATACGGCTACTTTAAATCCTACCGCCACAGGAACGGCATCCAGGTTGGCCAGGTTTTCCAGGTGGTAATACTCTTTTTCCATCATCACCCGGTGGGCTTCCCAAAACTTCTTGATTTCAAACATAGTCTTTACCGGTGGGTCAAAGGTGGGAGCATCGGTACCCATTACTTTAATCCCCTGTTCGATAAGCCATAAAGTTGCTTCAGCTGACATGCCGCAGTGATCGGTAAGATATCTGTCTTGGTCGTTATAACGGGAAGCACCTGTTTTAATCAGGACGATATCCAGAGGTTTGAGTTCATAATTAATTTTCTTTAAGGCTGCCTGGATATCGGCAGTCGTTATAACATAACCTACCGGTTTGTCACTGAAGTCTAATATCACACCGTCACCATAGCAGTATTCTAAAGGTATGCCCTCCGCCCCGGGGGCATCCTTGCGCATATGGCGCAGGGAATCAATGTGCGTCCCTACATGATCACCCAAGACAACCACGCAGTGGGCGGTTAAATGGTTGACCCCGAATTTAGCAGCACCAATATTGCGGGCATAATCTTCGTGGCTCTCTAACTGCACCATTATCGGCCGTGCTACCCGTGGGAAAACCACCATATCAGGAGATACTTCCATGCTAAGGTCGATAATCTTTCTTGTCATTTTCCTTTCCTCCCCAAAATTATTTGGCTTTTTACTGCGTACAGGTGACGCCACCATCTACATAAAGAATCTGGCCGGTAATAAAATCTGAAGCCCGCGAAGCAAAGAACAAGGTTGCTCCCACCAGGTCTGCCGGTACTCCCAGACGGTGCAGGGGAATCCTGTTGACCAGCTTGTTATAAGTTTCCTGATCGGCCAGCATGTCGGCCACCAAAGGTGTTTCGATAAAAGTCGGCGCAATGGCATTAACATTGATGTTATACTTGGCCCATTCGGCCGCCAGGCATTTCGTGTAAAGGTTTAGCCCTCCCTTACTGGCGCAATAGGCGGTATAATTTTCCGGGAAACCAAGCTTCCCCCGCACAGAAGATATGCTGATAATCTTTCCTTTGCGCTGCCGGATCATCAAGCGCCCAACTTCGCGGCAGGTGAGAAAAACGCCTTTCAGGTTGACGTCCAAAACCCTATCCCAGTTCTCCTCGCTGTATTCTTCTGCTTTCTGCCATATATTGGTACCCGCAGTATTCACCAGGATATCTAAGCGACCAAAAGTAGCATCGATTTTATCGACCATAGCCCGTAGCTCACCGGCATTCAAAATATCGACCGCGAAAGCCAAATATTTCCTGCCAAGGCTTTCTATTTCCTGCTGCAAATCTGTTGCTGCTCCGGCCTTACGGCTTGCCACTACAATATCGGCCCCGTACTGGGCCAGGGCCAGTGTCATGGCCCGGCCAATGCCACCCGTTCCTCCCACCACCAGTGCCACTTGACCACTTAAATCAAAAAGGTTGCGGTAATCACTGGTCATATCCTTTTAGCCCTCCATCCTGTTCAGTATCTCATCTAATTGATCGATTACTACCTGCGGGTTGGCTCCCCGGATGTAGTAATATGGCCTTTTAGTAAATTGTTCGATAAAGTTCGCCCTTTGTACCCTTAATTGCTGGTCATCTAACAGTGGCATTGGTAAGCCTGGTGCCAGAAGAATATGCATGCCGAGATAGTCGCAGAGACAGTGGAAGGTTTGATACTGCCTTTCATAGGGAGCCATCTCCCCGGCCAGGGGAGCATAATTGCCATCAATATCTGGTAAAATCACCAAATCTAAAACTGCCGGCCCTTCATAAATGGTAAATTCCGGCGGGCGGGAGAAAAATTTGGCCACGCCCTCGTCTTGATTGGGCTTATCTATTCTTTCGGTACCTTTGGCCCGCTGCCTTAAGAATACATTTTTGGAACCCATAACAACCCGGCCGCTGGCGTCAGTGACAATAGTTTCCGTAGAGATGATGGCGCCGCCACGGCGGCAGGCTTCAATTTGCGCCATGGTCTTACCCGAATTGCTTTCACCGCCTATAAAAGCGATGTTTTTACCGCGATAATGAACGGCTGAAGCATGGAAAAGGTATAACCCGGCCTTAAACATCTTCCTTGCCAGCAGTGAAACTAAAAGCCGCTGGATCTCACCTTCATACCACTGCCCGTACAAGATCACCTGCTTGCCGTCGTATTCCATCCTTTTACCCGGAGCATCGGGATACCACGTCAGATCGGCTTCCGCCAGGGTATAATCCAAATAACGCCGTACCCCGGCCAGGCGGTAATTGAGAAATTCTTCATCCTGCAGAACACGCTCATATTGTCGTTCACTTACGACATCAACCCGCAAAGGTATACCCGCCGCTGCAATTTCTTCGATATGCTGGGCCACATTAGTTACCTCCTTTGATCAGGGCCTGGGGGTAACAGTACTCCAGGCAACTGCCATAGCTCTTAAGTATATAAGGAAACATCCGGGTAGGGGACAATACATTATGGCCTTTTCCCATACCAGACTTGCGCCTTCCGTAGCTGCCGTATCTAAACCCCGGATTAGTTCTGACTATTAAATTCAATATAATCATACTTAATCATACTTAGATACTTAAATTGTAGTTATCGGGCGACTTTGAAGTAAATAAATATTATCGCTTTCAATGGCCCATTCAACGTCCTGGGGTACCCCAAAATATCGTTCTACCTGGTCTCCCAGTTTAACTAAAGCCTGTAGTTCGGCCTCCGTTAAAACCCGGGCAGTAACTTTTTCTGCCGGAACCTTCACCTCGCATAGCTTACCAGGTTCCTGCCCTGCTACCAGCATTATTTCTTTAGTCGCAATATACTCGGATATCACCTTCATTTCAGAGCGATTAAGTATATAGTTATCCGGGGTTATCAACCCCGATACTATGCCTTCTCCCTGGCCCCATACCGCTTCAATTATTAACTCATCGCGATTTTTATTAATAGGATTAACTGTAAACATTACTCCTGATTTTTCGGAAGCGACCATTTTTTGCACTACTACGGCTATAGCAACTTCTTCTTCCGCCATGCCCTTGGCCCGCCGGTAAACAATAGCTCGCGGGTTATACAACGAAGCCCAGCATTCCTTAACTTTAGCCAGCAACTGTTCTTCTCCAGTTACAAAAAGAAAAGTTTCATGTTGACCGGCACAGCTTGCTGCTTCAGAATCTTCCAACGTCGCACTGGAACGGACGGCTACCACCTGCCCCCCCCTGGCAACCATTTGCCGGTAAGCGCTGGCAATATCCTCCAAGATCTCTGCCGGTAGCGACGTTGCTTTGATTAAATTCTGTATCTCCAAAGATACCCTATCTAGCTCTTCTTGTTGTACAGTGCTCACGGAAGCAAGCTTTTTAATTACTACCGGTCGTAAATTGGCTTTATCCATAAAGTAACGAAAAGCGCTCGCTTTAATAGTAAAGCCGGGCGGTACAGGTATTTGTTGGGAGATCATATGGCTCAGGCTGGCACCTTTCCCCCCGAGCTCGGACGCTACCGCATGTTCTAATTCTCCAAACCAGGAGATCCACATCTTTGTACCTCCAACCCGTCCAGATGTTATCCAGGCAATTGGCTTAACTAGCAACTCTCCTAACTCTTGCAGTTTCGTTTTGCTCCTGTCAACCGATATTCCACCTCCTTCCTTCCCAACTTTTTAACTGGTAAGCTTATCTATCCAGTTCACTCTTGACATATTTTACCTTTTGCTACATAAAGAAAACTATCGATTAAATATTATCGATAATCTACTAGTACAATTCTAGCTTATCTACCCAAAGATGTCAACGCCTAAATTCTAATTTCTTTTTTGTATTTCGACCTCTAGCACGAGCAGCTTACAGCAATTTACCCTCAAAAAATAAATCCCTTAGCTTTTACCTATCGGCGTAGCTAAGGGTTTCCAAGCTCGCATGCTAGCGGTAAAGCAAACCCTGTATATATGGACGGCACATAGGGGTGATAAATAGCGGCAATGCCCTATTTACCGGATAATTTCTACTACACCCGTATTGCCATCGACCCTTACCCTATCGCCAGTCTTTATCTTCTGGGTGGCGTTGGAAGTGCCGACTACTGCAGGAATGCCAAATTCTCGTGACACAACAGCCGGATGCGCAAGCACGCCGCCGGCATCAGTTACCAGCCCGGCAATTTTGGTAAATACCGCTACCCATGCCGGATTGGTCATCTTACAAATTAAAATTTCTCCTTTTTGCACCTGATCAAATTCTGCCGGGGATACGACATACCTGGCAATACCTTCAACTACACCCGGCGAGGCAGGTAACCCCTTAATAATATCTACCACTTCTTCGGCTTTGGCTGCTGCCTTTTCAAACTTCTCTGGGAACCCCCATAAGGTTTTGTATGGTTCCTCATACAAAGACCAGCGGGTTACTGTGCCTACCCAATCCGGCGGATGGATTTTAAAGGCCTCCTCCCTTTCCGCGCGCCGCTTTTGTACCAGGGCTTTGGCATCAAAGGCGTCTGGGGTTACAGCTATCTGGCGAAGTTCGTCGTAAGTTAAAAAGATGATATCGTCCGCCTTTTCTAAAATCCCGGCTTTAACAAGGGCTTTGCCAATATTAATCAAAACCAACCGCATGCGCGCATAGGTACCCTGGTCAATGTAGAAATGATGGTCCGGTGTCAAGGGCGCCATACGCAAAGCTAGGTCTAGAGCCTTTTGGAGCCTGGCCCTGGCTTGTTCGTCTTGAACCCTGGCGAACATCTCTTTGATAGCTTGTTCCCGTTCCTGGCAGCATTTATTATAAGCAGCATAAAAATCATAGTCCGTTTCAAGATAATTGATTAACATTTCAATAATTGGCGTTGGGTCTTCAATCCAGGTGGGATAAATATACTCATGGGTATAAATGGCTTTATAGCCATATTCTTTCTGATAAGCCGCAAGGTCCTCTAAAAATTCCTGACCGGCTTTAACCTCTTTAAGGGCAGTCATGATTTTATTTGGTTCCTTGAGGTCAAAGAGCCTCCTTAAGTCTGGATTGCTTTTAATCTTTTCCTTTAATTTCCATAACTCTCTAATTGAATCCCAGTTGCGATCATTGTCAGAAACCAGTATCTTGCCGATATTATCGGGATCTTCTGCTCCTAAAACTTCTTTATAAACAGTTCGAAACTCTAAAAACGCCTGAAACTGGGCTAGATTTAAAATCCAGTGTATTTTGAAATGGCGTTCTTGGATATCCAGGGCCTCTTCCAGGTGAATTAACAACTCAGGGATAGTAGCCTTATCATAAGGATAATTATCCAGGTATTCATTATTCCTAATAATCTCTGGTAAGTATCTCTCTTGCCACCAATCTAAAAACTTTTCTGCATAGACGGGCATCACTGCGCTATAGTAAGGCGCTAATTTTTGTGCTTCTTCCGGCTCCCGCGGTAATACGGCTGTATAAACATAATTATTTATTTTTTTGGCAATCCAGCCTTTTCCAAAAGGTGCACCGAAACGGCGATACATATAAGCACAGGTATTACCCCACCAACCGCCGATATCAAAATACATTGGCGAGATTGGATTGGGGCAATGCAAATCGTCATAGAACCAGTGCAACTGCTTTTCCTCTTCGCTTTCCCAGGTTATGGGAAACTTCTCGTCACCGAAGTAGGTTCCTAATACTTCTGACATTTGCTTCCCCCCATTTATACTTTATTATAAAGCTAAAGATGCTTTTGCTTCAAACCCGAACCTGCGGATTTCAATCCTCTACCTCGTTAAGAATCTCTTCGCTCAATTCTTCAATATGCAGGCGAGCCAAATATTCAGCTTTAGCAGCATCTTTCGCCTCCAGACTGGCTAAAATAGTGCTGTGACGATTGGCCAGGTCATATAAGCTGCGTTTAGAAAGTTTAGTAGTGATAACCGTATAACTGCTTAGCCGTACTGATTGCCATAGTTTGTACAACAGTTCGTTACCAGCAATTTGAAATATGGTTTCATGAAATTCAATATCCTTTTCTATGAACCCCTGGACATCCCCCTCCTTCGCCGCTATTAGCATCTCATTTACCAATTCTTTAAGGTGCTCTACCTCCCCCGCTGTTATTTTATTTGCCGCTTCTTTAGCAGCAGCGGCCTCCATCATCCCTCTTACTGCGTATGCTTCTAAAAGGTTTTTGCGGGTTAATTTCTTTACAAAGGCCCCTTGAAAAGGAGAGGTTTCTATTAAACCCATCTGTTCTAATTCCCGGATAGCTTCACGTACGGGAGCCTGGCTCACCCCCAATTCTTTAGCAATCCTGATCTCAACAACCCGTTCTCCGGGTTGCAAACTACCATTCAGGATAAGATTAATCAGGTACTGCTTTATATCCTCCCTTAAAACTCTGCGGCTTAAAATTTTAGAAGAAACATCGGTAGTATTTGCTGTCTTTTTCAACTTCGCTCCATCCTTAACCAGGTAATTATTATTTTCAATGCTATCGATTAAATATTATCGATAATGCCTATATATAGTATAGCTTCCTGCCGGTACACTGTCAATGGACAATTTTAAGTTTTTTAGGCAGTTTGCCAAAATGTATCCACTCAACCGTCCTTTCTGAAGCCCGGCTGCCAGCACCTGGCTGGCGGCCTGATGTCAGTCATAGGCCGCCTTAATAAAACTCTACCACCACTTGTTCCCTGACATCCAAAACAACATAAACATTATGGAGGTCGCCATGTTTAGGCTTCCCAATACTGCCGGCTTTATTATACCATCAATTCATGTAATTCTTGAGCCATTTTTTCGGCTACTGCAGGAGAGTTGATATTGCCAGGCATGATTACTACTTTAATTTCGGGCTTTAAAAAAGAAAGCAATGCATCTATAAGAGCCTGATCTTCTTCCGGCCCGTAAAACAGTTCACCCGGCATATCCATCAGGGAAAACCCTCCCTGGGGTATTACCAAAGTTACGGGTCCGCGGGCCCGATTTATTTTCTCTGCCAGTACTTGACCAATTTTCTTGTTTTCTTCAATATTAGTCCGCATTAATAAAATGGCGGGGTTATGGAGGTACAACCTGCGGTCTTTGTATTTATCCGGTAACATTTCCGGCGGGCCGAAAGTTACCATGTCCTGTGCTCCCAAGGATATTACCTGGGGTATACCTTTCTTGCCGGCCGCCTCCAATCTATCGGGGCCGGCCGAAAAAGTGCCGTGGAAAAGTTCGTTGGCAATTTCGGTAGTGGTAACATCCAAAACGGCATTAATCACTCCATCCGTTACCAGTTCCTCCAAGGCCCTACCCCCGGCGCCGTTAGCATGAAAGACCAGCATCTCGTAACCCCGGGTTTCTAAAATGGCTTTGGCTTGCATAACGCAAGGAGTAGTTACGCCAAACATTGTGGCCCCTATCTTGACCCTGGCGCTGGAAGTGTTAGTAAAATCTACTTCTTTTCCTTTAACCATACCACATAGTGCCAGGGCTGCATTATATAAAATCTGGCGGGAAAGGGTGTTTAAGCCAGCAATGTCAACTATGGAAGGAAACATAATAATGTCTTTGGAGCCAACATAGGGCCTGGTATTGCCCGAAGCCAAGGTAGATACCATTATTTTAGGTACCCCTAAAGGCAGGGTTTTCATAGCTGTAGTGGCAATACTCGTCCCTCCCGAGCCGCCCAGGCCAATTACTCCCTGGATTTTACCTTCTGAATATAATTTCTCTAAAATACGCGCGCACCCTAAACCCATAACAGTTACCGCCCGACCGCGATCATTCCAGGATATAATCTGTTGTATGCTTTGCCCGGCAGCCCGGGCTATTTCACAACAGGTGATATCTGCCTCAAACGCGGGCTCTCCTTTAATGCCAGTATCTATAACTACCGGTTTTATACCCTGTTCAGCTATAATGCTTTTGATATATAATGCTTCTTCACCTTTAGTATCCAAGGTTGCAATGATGGCCACGGCAAACACCCTTTATCAACCCTTTCATTTACTAATGTAATTAATGTAATTTGTCATAAATATGTGGGCATTGTTGATCAGGGATGAATTTCTTAGATTTTTCGGGTCCACCATACTTGACAGTTTCAAGAAAAGGGTTTATCTTTATGATAATAAATTATCGATTAACTTTTATCGAAAGTCAAGGTAAAATTTTTAACCATCAACATTATGCCGGTAAGAAGGAGAGGGATAATGAAGCCGTTCAAAGTAGTTGGTAAGTCTATTATCAGAAAAGATGCCCTCGAAAAAGTTACCGGAAGGGCAATTTATGGTGCCGATATCCAGTTCCCCCACCAGCTTTATGGGGCCGTTTATCGCAGTCCTTTACCCCATGCCCGTATATTAAACATCGATACTACCAAGGCCAGCGCCCTGCCCGGTGTAAGAGCCATAGTCACGGGAAATGATTTCCATAATCGCTTTGGCCAGTTTATTGAAGACCAGCCCTTCTTGGCTTATCAAAAGGTACGTTACGCCGGAGAGCCAGTAGTTGCTATTGCAGCGGAACACCCGGAAATAGCCGCCGAAGCCGTCCAGCTGGTCAAGGTAGATTTTGAACCCCTACCGGCGGTTTTAGATCCCTTCCAGGCTATGGAACCAGGTTCTCCCTTAGTTCACGAAAACTGGAATGAATATAATATTTTGGGTCAGGCCAGACCGGTGCCGGGAACAAACATATGTGATCATTTTACCCTTAGAAAAGGTGATGTTGAGACAGGTTGGAAAGAGTCAGATGTAATCATCGAGAATGAATTTAACTGTTCCATGCTTCAGCATGTAACCCTGGAGACCCATTGTGCCGTTGCCCGCGTTGATGCAGGGGGCTATTTAACTATCTGGACTCCGGCCCAATCACCCTTTATGCTGCGCGAACAATTGGCACGGGCCTTAAATATGTCCATGAACAACATTCGGATTATTTGTACCTGGATAGGAGGCGGTTTTGGCTCTAAATATGAGCTGCGGGCTGAACCAATAGCCGTAACCCTGGCCTTTAAAGCGCAAGGACGGCCGGTAAAGGTAGTTTTCAGTCGCCAGGAAGATTTCGTAAGCAGTGTCGTCCGCGGCCCGGCTCACTTTAAGATCAAGACCGGGGCCAAAAAGGATGGAACCCTGGTAGCGCAAGAAGTTAAAGCTTACTGGGATACGGGCGCCTATGTCACTGTTGGGCCAAGGGTGAATTATAATGCCGGTTTTGCCGCCGCCGGTCCTTACAAAATTCCCCATATAAAAATAGATGGCTATTGTATTTGCACCAATAAACCCGTCGGCAGCGCTTACCGGGGTTTTGGGGTGCCGGAAATAGCCTGGGCCCATGAGAGCCAGATGGATGCCCTGGCGCGGGAATTGAACCTTGACCCACTGGAACTAAGGCTACATAATGCCTTAGAAGAAGGCAGTATCTCCGCTACTGGTGAGCGCCTGTTCAGTGTTGGCCTTAAACCGGCTTTAGAAGCAGCCGGACACCAAATTGACTGGTACAGTAAACCTTTGCGGACAGTTACCCCGGAAGGTAAACTACGTGGTAAAGGAATTGCTTGCTTTTGTAAACTAACAGGTACCCCTTCTACTTCCTCAGCTATAATCAGGTTAAATGAAGACGGGTCAGTAACAGTTTTGCAGGGTGGGATGGAGTTAGGCCAGGGGGTTAATACCGTCATCGCCCAGATCGTTGCCGAAGAACTCGGCATCTCTGTTAATAAAGTTTCACTGGCCCCTGTAGATACGGCCTTTACCCCCTATGATAAAACTACTACTTCCAGCCGTTTGACCTTCCACATCGGTAACGCTGTTTTGCAAGCAGCCCGCGATATCAAAGAGCAATTAAAAGTTCTTGCTGCCAGAGCCTGGCATGTTCCCCCCGAAAGAGTTGTCGTCAAGGATGGTTTAATCCTTGAACAAACAACAAATGGCACAGGCCGGGTAATTCCTCTGGAGCAAATTAGTAAAAGTGGGATTTTAAAAGAACAACCACCGGTAATAGGCCATGGCTCTTATTCGACCTCGGATATCTTCGATCCCCCAGATGTTGAAACACGGCAATCCAGCCGGCCAACCGTTTTCTGGATGTATGGGGCCCAAGCTGCCGAAGTGGAAGTCGATCCGGAAACGGGCCAGGTTAAAGTCCTGAAGATATCCGCGGCCCATGATGTCGGCCGGGCCATTAACCCCGATGCCTGCCGGCAACAAATTGAAGGAGCCATTATTATGGGGCTGGGCCATACTCTGTTAGAAGAAATGATCCTAGAACACGGGATAGTAAAAAACGCGAGCATGGTAGATTACAAAATACCGACGGCAGCAGATGCTACCGTAGAAACAGTTGTCTCACTGATAGAGTCCAATCATCCGGAAGGGCCCTTTGGCGCTAAAGGTATTGGTGAGCCCGGTCTAGCCCCGACGGCAGCTGCCATCGGTAATGCCGTCAATAACGCCCTCGGGGCCCGTCTTAATAGCCTGCCTCTTAAACCCGAAAATATTCTGGCGGCTCTTAAAAGTAAAGGTCGTATGGGGGTGGAAAGGTAGATGTTACCCCAGTTTGAGCTTTTAAAACCGACCAGCCTGGAAGAAGCATGCCAGCTCGGTTATAATCTCGGCAAGCGAGCGCGATTCTACGCCGGCGGTACCGATGTCCTTGTCGAGATGCACAAATGGCAAAGTAAGCCTGGATATCTTATTGATATTAAAGGTTTGGATGAATTGAAAGGAATTCATTACTCGCCGGAAAAAGGGTTAAAAATAGGAGCCCTGACCACCCATCATGAGTTAGAAGTAATGCCCTTGATTAAAGAAAAATACCCCGTCCTTTTAGATGGTATAAGCCGCATTGGCTCGGTACAAATTCGCCAGCGCGGTACCATTGGTGGCAATATTTGTACGGCTCTGCCTTCAGCAGATAGCGTGGCTCCCCTGCTGGTTTTAGATGCCAGAGTAACAATCAGGGGTCTGGCGGGTCAGCGAGAAGTGCCATTAGAAAATTTTTTTGTAGCTCCCAGACAAACCGTTCTGGAACAGGGTGAAATCCTCTCCTATATCCTGGTGCCGCCAGCTACCAGGTACAGCGGTGCTGCCTATCTAAAATTTACCCGGCGTAAAGCCATGGACCTGGCGCTGCTAGGCGTAGCTGTTTATCTGGAATGCGAACCAGATCTCGTTAGGTGTCAGCAGGCCCGCATCGCTTTGACTACGGCAGGGCCTACGCCCCTGCGGGCCAAGCAGGCAGAAAGTTATCTTAAAGGTAAAGATATAACTGATAGCGTTTTGCAGCAAGCAGGGGTAATTGCTGCGGCAGAAGCAAAACCGCGTACGAGCTGGCGTTCAACAGCCGAATACCGGCAGGAGCTTTTAAAGGTTTTGCTTCCCCGGGCAGCGCAAATAGCTTATGCCAGGTTAAAAAGTGAGGGGTAATAACTAATGAAGGAAAGTACCATATCCTTAAAAGTCAATGGTGACAGTTATACCCTCCGAGTTCCCGTTAATCGGACCCTGTTGCAGGTCATCAGAGAAGATCTGGGCCTTACGGGCACTAAAGAGGGTTGTTGTGAAGGAGAATGCGGGGCCTGCACTATCCTCCTTGATGGACGTCCGGTTAATTCCTGCCTGGTCCTGGCTGTAGAGGCAGATGGTCATGAAATAACTACGGTGGAAGGATTGAGTAGCGAGGGAGTCTTACATCCCTTACAGCAAGCCTTTATTGAAGAGGGGGCGATACAATGCGGTTTTTGTACACCGGGAATGCTTATGGCTGCCTTAGGGCTGTTAAATGAAAATCCGTCCCCTACAGAAGAAGAGATTCTTAAGGGTATAGAGGGTAATTTATGTCGCTGTACCGGGTATACACGTATCATCAAAGCAATAAAGAAGGCATCAGAAATAGTGACCCAGGAGAAGCAATAGCATCGGGCCAGGCAAGTACCCGTCACCAGGGTACAGCGTTATTAGCCCGTGCGCTAAATTTTCAGTGCTTGAATGATAAAACCGCCCCTACTGGGGCGGTTTAATGTTGATGCGCTTGTTAAAATCGTAGAAGTCGACGGTCATGATCAGTTTGTCCTGGGGGCGCTGGCGGTGGGCGGCTTCCAGGGAAACTTTGCGGATGTAGTTGCTTCCCCGTTCCACCCAGAACTGGTAGTAAAGATCCTGCCAGTAGCTGTTGAGGAACTGGTTGTTGACCTGCGGCCGGCAGGTGAGGAGGTAGGGCCTCCCCGGCACCTTTTTCTGGCGGCCCAAAAACTGCAAATCATCCACCCGGGTAATTTTTAAAATGGATAGGGGATTGATTTCAGCCATATACTTTTCTTGCTCCAGGGGGTTGTTGCCAGGGGTGACCATCCAGCGTTTGGAGGTCGGGTCGCGAAAATAAGTGGTATCTTTGACCTGGTAAATCTCCACCGGCTGGCCGGTCATCTGGCCCTTTAAATACAGGCTGCCGTCACCGGCCCGCTCCCCGTCCAGGCTGCTTAAGCCTATTTTATTTCCCCCGGTAATCAGGCTGGCCTCGACGTGGAAACGGTAGCTGGTTGCCTGGTTGGTAATATCCAGGGCCTGGACGATAAGTTCCTGGGGTTCCACCTTTATTTCCCGCAGGTAATAGACATAAGACCAACCACCGGCCAGGGTCAGGACGAGCACCACGGGTAAAATAACCTGCCAGCGTAAAAATTTACCAGCCAACAAAACCACCTTCCCGCCAGAATCCCTATTTAATTGATATGGCAGGCGGAAAGGGTTATACCTGGATATTGCTGGGAGTAAAATACGTCCAGGAGCCAGCACCTTCTAAAACAGGTTACATATAAACACCATATTCAGCTACCGCCCGGTAAAGGGCCAGGACGTTCTGGGGCGGCAGGTCGGCACTCAAAATACCGCTGGAGGTAGAAAAGATATACCCGCCGCCGGGAGCCGCCGCCAGCAGGAGCTGCTCCACTGCCGCCGTAATGGTTTCCGGCGTACCTGAAGCCAGGAGATTCAAGTCGAAGTTGCCCATCAAGCACAGGCGCCCGCCGTATTCCTTCTTAATGGTGCCAATATCCATGCCGGCGGCCGGTTCCAGGCACTGGATGCCGTCCAGGGGTAAAGCTGCCAGGTCGGGTAAAATGGCCTGTAGGTTACCGTCGGAGTGGTAAAGGACCGGTACACCCATAGCCTTAATAGCTTCCACCTGGCGGCGCAGGAAGGGCAAAAAGATTTCCCGCCACAGGGCCGGCCGGATATATGTCCCCCGTTCATAGGCGATGTCGTCACCGATAATCAAGGCGTGAGCCCCAGCCTGGACACAAAGGCGGGCCAGCTCCACGTTAAAGTCGACAACAGCCGCGGCCAGGTCGCTGATGGCTCCCTCCCGTCCAGCCACCGCCAGGAGAAAATCCGTAAAATCAAAAAGCTTACCGGTTCCCTGGAAAGGGCCGTCTACAAAGGCAAAAACGAAGAAATCCGTCTCCTCCCGCCAGCGCCTTAAAAGAAGCAGGTCAAAGGCGTTCGCGTCCGGCAGGCGGTAACTGGCTGCTTCCTTGATGGCGGGGATAGCTGGGGCCTGGACGGTAGTGAAGCCCCCCTGCCGCCGCAGCCGCCGACCCCAGACATCCCGAAAGCAGTCATTCCCCTCTTCCTTTAACGGCGCCCGGGGGGTAACGGCCAGGAGGTCCATCCCCAGAAACTCCCGGGCAGCCACCTCCGCGGCAAAACCTACCGGTCCTTCCCGGCCCAAAAGTACTGTCACCAGCCCGGGTTCAAGCTCAAATTCTCCTGCCGGCACCCGGTCGGGTCGTCCTCGGGATAGAGCCACCTGCACCCGCTCAACATGGTTCACGGGTCTTCACCTCCAGAAGTTATGGTAATAAAAGCGACTTCATAAACACATCCCGGAAGGACGGCCGCGTCATGAGTTCGATATAGCCCACCTGGCGGGCTATTGTTTCTCCCCGCCGCCTTTCGTCCATGGAAAGGAGGGCCAGCCGCGCCCCGGTGCCGGCGGCATTGCCCACCTGGCGGAAGGCGTTCAAAGGAAGTTTGGGGAACATGCCGATGGCAATGGCGCTCTCCAGCTTCAGGTGGGTGCCAAAGGCCCCGGCGACCACGACTTCTTCCAGGTCGTCCACCGTGAGGCCCGCTGCCTCCAGGAGGAGCAGGGTGCCGCTGGCGATGGCCGCCTTGGCCAGCTGGATCTCGCCGATGTCCTTCTGGGTTACCACCAGGTCGCTGTCAATGCCGGTTTCCTCAGCCGGTACCAGGAGGAATTCCAGCGGGCCGCCCCCGGCAGGTCGCCTGACTCGGGGATGATTTAAATCCAACCGGCCGTTGGCATTAATGACGCCGGTGCGGTAAAGCTCGGCCACGGCATCGAGAATACCGGAGCCGCAGATGCCCAGGGGTGGTACTCCGCCGATGCTTTCCCAGTAGACCTCCCGGCCGTCGTCACTTAACCGGACGGCAGCAATGGCCCCGGTAATGGCGCGCATTCCCTGGGCGATGTGGGCGCCTTCAAAGGCCGGCCCCGAGGCACAGGAACAGGAAAGCATTTTGCCACCGTAACTTAAAACAATCTCCGTATTGGTACCGATGTCCAGGCCCAGGGTTACCTTGCGGGCTACGTCAATACGGCTACCCAGGATCATGGCCACATGGTCGCCGCCGACAAAGCCGGCAATTACGGGCTGGAAATAAACATAGGCACCCGGGCTGAAGTTTAAACCCAGGCTCCGGGCCTTTACCTCTACCGGTGTGGTCAGGGCCGGGACGTAGGGGGCCCGGGCGAGCTGTTCTACGGGCAGGTGCAACAGCAGGTGGTGCATGGCCGTATTGCCCACGATGACGGCTTCCTCAATGTCGGTCGTTGTTACGCCGGCCTTCCCGGCCAGGGTGGCTGCCAGCCGGTTCAGCCCCTCGATGGCTACTTCTTGAATGCGCCGGTATCCCTGTTCTCCCTCCAGGGCGTAGCCCAGGCGGGCCATGACATCTTCACCGTAGGCGATCTGGGGGTTCATGATCCCGTCGGCAGCCAGGGTAGCCCCTGTTTCCAGATTGATAAGAAAACCGGCCACCTTTGTGGTCCCCAGGTCGACAGCCAGGCCTAAGGGCGGCGGCGCCGGCCGGCCGGCATAAATGTTGATCACTTCTTTACCGCGTACCGTAACCACGCTGGTGCCGCCGGCCGCCATGGGTTCTGTTACCAAAGCCAGGTTAAAATCTATTTCCGGGCGGTCCAGGCCATAAGTGGCCTCCAGTTCGCCGGCCACCTGCTGCCAGAGGGGCCGGGGGTTCTCAATGGTCGTCCTGGTTAAAGAGAGGTTATACCTTTTAACTGGCGCTTCCGGGACTACTGCAACGTCCAGCCCTTCCACCTGAAGTTTCTGAATTCCGAGCATGGATTCCGGCGGGATTTCCACTTTCAGCGGTCCCTGGATGACTGCCTGGCAGGCCAGGCGATAACCCTGTTCCAGCTGCTCCGGCTTCAAGAAGCGTTTTTCCGCCGCGGCCGGCTCCCCGGCGTCGCCAGCGGCTACCCGCACCCGGCAGCGGCCGCACAACCCCCTGCCGCCGCAGGGTGCCGTCAGGCCCCCCGCTCCCAGGGCCAGCCCCAGCTGCTGGGCTGCGGCTAAAATAGTCTGGCCGGCTGCTACCTGCACCCGTCGGCCCACCGGCTGGAAATCAACCAACACTTCCTTCAAACTTAGCACCCCCTATTTTGCGGAACACGCTGGGCGTGTACCCTTCTTGCTTTTTAAATACCTGTCCGAAATAACGGGCGTCATGATAACCTACCCGTTCGGCTATTGCCGCCACTGGCAAATCGGTATTTAACAACAATTCTTTGGCTACTCTAAGGCGTACTCTAGTCAGGTAGTCAATAAAGTTCTGGCCCTTAACCTGTTTGAAGAGGCGGCTGAAATAGCAAGGACTTAAATACACCTGCTGGGCGACTTCTTCCAGGGTGAGATCCTTGCTGAAGTTGGCTTCAATAAACTTGCTGGCCCGGTCAATAAGGGAAGAATTACGTTGTTCCCGGCTGGCTGCTACCTGATCTACCAGGACCATCAGGCGCTCCAGGATGAGCTGCCGCATATCCGCCAGGTTATCAAGGTTTAAAAATTCGCTGCTGGCGGCCAGGGTGAGATTAGAAACGGCCTCCGGATCGGCCCCGCCCTCCAGGGCGGCATTGGCTGCCAGGGCCACCAGCTCCAGGAGTTTCATTTTCAGCAGGGCGGGGCGCCTTTCCTGTTCCAGGGCCAGTTTCATTAAAATATTGCTGGCCTGGCGGTAAGCCAGCTCGCGATCACCCATGCGGATGGCCTGGCTCAGCTCTTGTCCCTCTGAAGCCGGCAGGGAATGGGTGGTCATTGACCTGGTGGTAACGTCGTCAGCGTGAATAACCTGGTCGCCGCCATAAAGCAGGCGGAATTCAGCTGCCACCGTCGCCTCGGCATAGGAGCGGGCCAGGCCGGTGACCTTTTCAGCCGGGCGGCCGATGCCTACGGTGACGGTCACTTGCGTATCCCGGCGCACCTGGCGGCAGATGGCCTCGCCCAGGTGGATAGCGGCCTGACGGACGTCACGTTCCTTTTCCAGGTGATCGAGGGGCAGGAGAACGGCAAATTCGTCCCTGGTGGCGGGAGCTACCAGGGCCCCCGGCCAAGCGGCCGTTGCCTTTTCAATACTTTCCCTTACCCGTTGCTTTAAAAGCTGCCGTTCGATTTCCGAGCCTTCCCGGGCCAGGCTGGCAAAATTATCAATATCCACCAGCAGGGCCAGCCGCGGGAGGGAGGTAATCCCCAGGAAAAGGGCGCGGCTTTCGGCCTCGGCTGCCGTTATATTCCCATTAATCAGATCCATAATAAAACCCAGGCGGATCAGGGGTTTCATTTTTTCCAGGGCCTCTTTGAGGCGGGCCGTTTCCTGCTGGCGCCGGCGGCTTGCAAAAATATCGGCAACCAGTTCATCCAGGAGCTTGATCATTTCTTCCCCGTCTACCGGCTTTAATAGATATTTTGAGGCACCCAGGGAAACAGCTTCGCGGGCGTAATCAAATTCGCCATAGGCGGAGACAAAGATAAGCCTGGTTTCGGGAAGAAGTGACCGTATCTCCCGCCCGGCAGTAAGGCCGTCCATGACGGGCATCTTAATGTCCAGGAAGACAATATCCGGCCTTAAAACTGCTGCCAGGTTTACGGCCTCCATACCATTACCTGCTTCCGCGGCCACCTGGTAATGGGGCCGTTCCCTGGCCAGTAAAAAACGCATGGCCTGCCGTTCCAGGGGTTCGTCATCAACAAGCAGGATCTTGATTTCCGTGGACAAACTCACCTCTCACTTCTCACTTCCCATTTCTCAAATTGTATATGGAAAAGTAAGCTGAATGCAAGTCCCTTTTCCCGGCGTGCTGGTAACATCCAGGGCGCAGTTGCTGCCGAATTGATGCTGCAGGCGCCGGTAGACATTGACAATCCCCAGCCCGCTGACCTGGCCCTTGCCGCTGCCCCGTACCTGGAGGTCAAAAATGGCCTTCTGGACGTCAGGAAGAATGCCAATGCCGTCATCCTTTATTTCTATATGCACCTGGTCCCCCACCCGGCGGCCGGAAACGGTAATTTTCCCGCCCTCCTCCTTGGGCTCCAGGCCATGGATGACAGCGTTTTCCACCAGGGGCTGCAGGACCATGCAGGGTACGCGAGCCTCCAGCACATCTTCCTCTACCAGCACCTGGCTCTGGACCCGGTCCGGAAAACGCGTCTCCTGGATAAAGAGGTAGTCGCGCACGGTGGCTATTTCCTCGGCCAGAGTCACCGTTTCTTTGACCTGGTAGAGGCTGTAGCGCATGAGGCGGGCCAGAGCGCGCACCATCTTTTCCGTAGTTGCCGCCCCCTCAAAGAGGGCCAGGCGGGCGATGGTATTTAAAGAATTAAACAAGAAATGGGGACTGACCTGGGACTGGAGGACTTTGAGTTCGGCATCCTTCAGGGCCTGCTCCAGCTGGTGCTGCCTTTTCAGGAAGTGGATAAAACTTGCGCGCTGCTCCTCCAGTTCTTTATTGACCAGCAAAACGGCATTGAGCTGCATGATCTGCCCGGAGACAAAGGAGAGGAGGCCGCAGACGGCTTCTAGATCCTTTATGGACAGCACCGGTACGGCCGCCTGCAATTGAGCCGGGGCGGGATCGCCCTCTAAAAGGCAGTGGCCGCAGAGGACGGCTCCCACAGTCCCGTCTTCATTGGCCAGGGGATAAGATATTTCCACCAGGCCGGCATGGCAGCGGTAAATAAAAGCTTCTTTAAAATTACCCGCCAGGGTGGTAACATCCATGTCTTTGGCCGGGCTGCCCTGGAGTAAATGGCAATGGCGGGAGCATTCCAGGAAGCCTCCCAGGGGGGTCAAAGGATTGCCGGCGGCATCCACCATGACCAGGTGCAGCCCGGTCATGCGTGTAAAGGCGCGCTGCAGGTCTTCCAGGGAACCTTTCCCAAAAAATAAATCCAGGGTAGCCGGCGCCAGGACCGCCTGGCGTTTCTGGCCGGCGCCGATCAGATCCTTGATCAGCTGGACGGCGGTGGCAGCATCGGGCGCGTAGCCATCGGCCCCCATTTTGGCAGCAATAGTCTCATTGAGGGGCGTACCGCCCACCACCACTTTAACCTTACCCCGCCAGCCGGCCTCTTGCAGGGCTTCAATGGTTTCACCCATGGCTTTACGGGTAGAAGAAAGGAGGGCTGACAGGCACAGGACGTCAGGACGGTATTTAATTACCGCTTCGACAAAGGTACTGGGGGCGACATTGACGCCCAGATCAATTACTTCAAAACCCGAGGCTTCGAGCATTATCCCCAATAAATTTTTGCCGATATCATGGATGTCCCCCTGAACGGTACCGATAATGGCCCGCCCCACCGGCTGCACCTGGCCGGCCAGCATAAAAGGCTTGAGTTCCTTTAAACCGGCGTGAATGGCCCGGGCGGTAATAATCAGGTCGGTGACATAAATCTCATTGCGTTCAAACCTTTCTCCCACCACATCCATGGCGGCCACAAAGCCGTCGGAAATAATCTGGGCCGGTTCTACCCCGGCGGCCAGGGCCTTTTTAACTTCTTCCCGTGCCTGGACGGCGTTGCCGTCGATTACAGCCTGGATCAAATTTTCCAGGGAAAAAGACATATTTTTCCTCCTAATAAAAACGACCGCAGCAGGGAGCCTCCCTGCCTGCGGTCGGATTTACTCGCAGCTTAAGCTTTAATTTTCCCCGCGCGAGCGGCGGCAATATATTCCAGGCAGTATTCATCCTGGCCGGCCAGGGCTGTAGCCGCTTTCAAAAGACCCATCAGGGGCGTATCCAGGGGATCAAGAATAAAGGCATCCATCCCCCTAGTTAAGCACATAACCATAAAAGCCCGGTTTAAAAGCCGGCGCTCCGGTAAACCAAAAGAAACATTGGAAAGGCCGCAGATGATATGAACTTTGGGATACTTTTCCTTTAATGCCGCCACCGCGTCAAGAGCTTCAACGCCGTACTGACTGTTAACCCCCAGGGGTTTGATCAGGGGATCCAGGTATATATCGTCTTCCGGTATCCCGGCCTCTAAAAGCCCTGGTACCAGCTTGCCGGCTACCCGCAAGCGGTCGGCCACTGATTCCGGCATGCCGCCGTCGTCCATGCAGAGGGCAATGACCCTGGCTTTATATTTCTGCACCAGGGGCAAAACTTCCTCCCAGCGCTGCTTCTCTGCAGTGATGGAATTGATCATGGCCCGGCCTTTATGGGCCGCCAGGCCAGCGGCCAGAGCTTCGGCGCTGGGACTGTCGATACATAAGGGTACGTCGACGACTTCCTGGACTATATTGACCAGCCAGGTCATCACTTTGTCTTCTTCACCGATGCTTGTCCCACAGTTGACGTCAACAATGTGGGCTCCGGCCTCAACCTGCTTCCTGGCCAGGTCCTGGATGTATTCCTTATCACGGTTGGCAATGGCCTGGGCTACAGCTTTACGACTGGAATTTATTAGCTCACCGACAACCAGCATTCCTTGGCCTCCTATGACGCCAGCAGCTGGCGGGCAAGATCTACAGCCGAGGCAGCATCGGGAGCATAGCCGTCGGCTCCGATTTCATCGGCAAATTTTTGGGTTACTGGAGCGCCGCCGACCATAATCTTGATTTTATCGCGGTAAGCCGCCAGGCCCTCGACAGTTTTCTTCATCTGCATCATGGTGGATGTCAGCAGGGCCGAAATGCCGACCAGCTGCGGTTTGTGCTCTTCTACCGCCTGGACAAATTTCTCTACCGGCACGTCGATACCCAGGTCAACTACCTTGAAGCCGGCACCTTCCATCATCATGATGACCAGGTTCTTGCCGATATCGTGGAGGTCGCCCTTAACCGTACCGATGACGAAGGTTCCTTTATCCTCCAGGGCGTCACCTGCAAGCAGGGGTTTGACCACATCCATACCGGCATGCATGGCCCGGGCCGCCACCAGGACCTCAGGCACGTAAACTTCATTGTTCTTAAACTTGACGCCAATGATATTCATGGCTGCAATCAGGCCGTCGTTAATAATGGTGGTGGGAGCAATGCCCTCATCCAGGGCCTTCTGGGTCAGCTCCTTGACCTTGTTGGCGTTGCCGGCCATCAAGGCTTCTTTAATTTCCTCCAGGACTGCCACTTTGCCTTGCCTCCTTGAGAATATTCATGTTGGTTCATTTTTAAGTTTATTTTAAGATTACTTACGCTGCAAGGCTAAATTCTTGCCAAAGGTTTGTTTTCTTGCCCTAGGAGGATATTATCTGGATATCTTTTCCCCGTTGGATTCTGGCAGGCCCCTTCCCGGACTTCAAGGCGAAAGCTCCCGGCGATACTTTGCCCGGCCGATCGTATATAAGTCATTCCCCTCGGAGTCAATACCCACAATCACCGGAAATTCTTCTACTTCCAGGCGGTAGATGGCCTCCGGCCCCAGGTCTTCGTAGGCAATGACGGTGGCCTTTTTAATGTGCCGGGCCAGGAGGGCACCCGCACCACCGGTGGCCAGGAAATAGACGGCCCCGGCTTGCTGCATGGCCTGAATTACTTCCGGGCTGCGGCCGCCTTTACCGATCATCCCCCGCAGGCCCTTTTCCCTGATGAGCAACGGCGCGTAGGCATCCATCCGCCCGCTGGTAGTGGGTCCGGCAGAGCCGATCACTTTACCGGGCCGGGCCGGGCAGGGGCCGACGTAATAGATAATCTGGTCGCGGAGATCGACGGGCAGCTCGCCGCCGGCCCGGAGGGTTTCCACCATCCGCTTGTGGGCCGCATCCCGGCCGGTTAAAATAGTACCGCTGATTAAAACCTGATCCCCGGCCCTTAACTTCCGGGCCGTTGCCTCATCCAGAGGCGTCGTTATGCTAAGCACAGGCCCACCCCCTACAGAATTGCGGTGGCATGCCGGGCGGCATGGCACTGCAGGTTGACGGCGACCGGTAAAGAAGCAATGTGGGTGGGATAAATCTCAATATGGACATCCAAAGCCGTTACCCTTCCCCCCAGGCCCTGGGGGCCGATGCCGGTGGCGTTGATAGCCGCCAGCAGTTCTTCTTCCAGTGCGGCAATATGGCTTAAAGGATGGCGCTGCCCCAGGGGGCGCAGGAGAGCCTTTTTCGCCAGGTAAGGGGCCTTTTCCAGGTTGCCGCCTATGCCCACGCCGGCGACAATGGGCGGGCACGGGTTGCCGCCGGCCTCCTCCACCACTTGGAGTACATATTTCTTTATGCCCGCCACGCCGTCGG
>Ga0224486_100052_pt1 | contig 62695 bp, 78 predicted proteins | sample TexhydDE_CT_test_FD_172013 | JGI IMG/M metagenome (GOLD analysis project Ga0224486, IMG submission 172013) | Fracking water microbial communities from deep shales in Oklahoma, United States - hydraulically fractured wells DE_CT_test ... | reverse complement strand
AGTTTATTAATGTAATTCTGCTTATATCATACAGCTCTTTAACCTTTTTTATAGTTAATAACATTCATCATCACCCAATTAAAATTATATCATTTTTTACTACTAATTTCAACTGTTTTGACCTCCCCTTCCCTTTTTGACTACATGTTCTGACTTGAGTCTATAACAAAATAGATTGTACCGTGGGCTTCGTAATCTTTGAGCTTCACAATGTCTTCCTCATTCAAAAAGAGAATTACACCTGCAAGCGATGATGTTGTCTGCATATTCCCAAACACTTTTGTTGACATCTCCATACCTTCCTGATTAAATACTCCTGCAACCTGCACATGATGCAGAATAATCCCGGGAGGATACTGGTCTGCATAGTCTTTTTGAGGTATAAAACCCACATCAACAAAAGTTCCTGCCTTAATTTGTCCACCCACTGCACTTACCAGATCAGATTTTACAGCAACTTTTTTTAAGTTCTGATTTGTTTTTTCACTCGTAACCATCTCTTCGGTGATAACTGACCCCTGAGGAATTAAAACTCTGGCATATTCTTTTCCCGTTATCTTTGTATTTGGTGCCGAAATATTTGTCTTAACGTATTTAATTTTCCCTTGCAGGGACTCATTGGGCTTTATCTCCTGTACAGCTACAGCTACAGTATACTGAGCTTTGTTAAGATTCTGAAGATACATGTATTCTCCAAAGCCAGCCATTACTGCAAGGATAAAGGAAATAACAGCAATTATTATTTTTTTGTTCATAGAATTAATCTCTCCTTTCTTTTTTTTTACCTAAAGCTGATAATCAATGCTTACAATTTTCTTTACCCTTATAGGCACTTCTTTTTTAAAAACATTGTGGACATAGAAGGTTATATCGGCATATATTGATGGTTTTGGTATATAAGTTCCGTCTGGTGCAGTCCCCGGACTGTTATAAATAATTACTTTTGCAGTATTTAAGTCTATTCTCCAATATGAGCTGTTTAATGTATTTGGTATATTTCTTTGAAGGTCATTTATAAATTTCTGGGGGGTGGCAAGAATTTCAATTTCACCATATGCCATTTTTATAGGATCAGTATCTGCTAGTTCTGCTAGTGCTGTCGATATTACTGCATCCTCAAGTGCATCTCTCTGTGCCAGAAGAAGCCTGTAGTTTACAAAACCTATATTTGCAAATATTAAAACTGAGGCAAAAAGAAGTACCAAAATTAGAACAGCTGAACCTCTTTTATTGCCTGTAATAATATTTGCTGACTGAATAAATCGGCCCGTATGACATAGGAAGAGGCATTTCAACTCTCTTAAACCCCCCTAACCCAAAAGTAAAATACGTAATAGTAGTTTGATAGGTTATCTTGACATACACTTCATTTCCGTAATTCACTGGTGTAGGACTGTAGGTAATGCTGACTTTTGAAGTGTCAAATCCTTTGCTGGAAAGATAACTAAGTATTGAATTTACATCCTGCGGCGTAAGTCCGCCATGTGTTTCTGCCAGCAAAAGCGCATCTCTTGCAGCCTGCTTTAGTATATCGTGTTTTGTTAAAGCCACAAAATTCTGAATCGAATTAAAAATAGGCATTAAAAGAAGAGGCAGAACCAGCAAAAACGCAATAATTTCTACTGAACCTTTTTTTTGAAGTCTACCAGTTCTCAAACAATATCACCACCCCAAAATTTTTTCTGATAAAAAATAATAGGGCCCTGCGCTTTGCAGAGCCCATCTTAAGTAGCTTTTTATTACTGTATAGCCTGCTGAACCTGAGTATTTGTTGAATCAACGCCTGCTTTTACAGTCTGGCCCAATGTCTTAATGCTTGGAGCAGTAACTACTGCAATGAAGACAATCAGGATAATAAACCCGATTATCTCTGCTGAACCCTTCTTGATTCTTGCCAGCATTTTGTACATTAGAACCCCTCCCTTGTGAAATTATTCGGTTAGTGTTTTATTTAAAGCTGCACCAAAAGGCACAGCTTTAAAGCTTATTTAGAATTCAATACCTGAACAACCAATTCATTGGTGTGGTCAACACCTGCGGAAACTGTATTTCCTATTGCCCTTGTAGACGCAAAAGTAATTCCCGCAACAAACGCAAGAACCAGTATAAACCCCACTATTTGAGCAGAACCTTTTTTCATATTGGCACCTACCTTTCATATTTTAATGAAGCAAAACTCTTATTCCCGACATGGCGTCCGGAAACAGAGTCGCAAAATAAACCCCAAAAACTCCTGCTGCTATCAGGAATCCTGCAAAAAGGACTTTGTAATCAGAAGTTTTGTTCTTTGTCATTGCCTGACTGAGCTGATATGAATAAAGAGTGTAAGAAAGATTTGCCAGCATTTCTTTTGCACGTCCTGTTACATCTTTCTGCTCCAGAATGTTTGCAAGGGATACAAGCTCAGGTATGTCTGCTAGATTTTTGATAGCACTGTAGAGCTGTTTATTGTCTTTTGTAACGTGATATTCTGCACTTAATCTGCTGAGTTTTTGGGAAAGCCACTTTGTTTTCACAGCTTTTGATGCTAAGTAAAGAAGTTCTCCATAGTCAATATCTACAGCTGTTCCTGCTTCAAAAATATCAACAATTGTTAGAATTTCTTTTCTTACAGCTTCGCGCATTTCTTTTTCCTTAAAGTAAAGGTAAATATCCGGAGCAAAGAAAAGTCCGACTACAAATATTACAGCCTGCAAAAATTCCATCTGAAAAACAAAAGCATATATTAAAGAGGCTGGGAGTATTAAAACTTTGTAAATCATATATTTGTCTGCATTTAATCCAAGAGGATGCTCCAGTTTTTCAAACCTTTTATTGAGTTTTTCTCTGCTTATATCAGACAAAAACGGTAATCTGTACTGCTTTTTTGTTTTCTGATACCTGCTTTTAATGAGAGAGATATATACTTCATGTAAAAGCAGGTAAAATGAAATAAAAAAAAGCAGTACAGCTGCGTACTTAAAATACAATCTTATCCTCCCCTTCTTTTAAATTTTTGAAAAACGTTCTTCAATTTATTGAAAGGAAAAATATTGTAAATTACTCCAGTTCTGAATATGAAATTATCCTGGTGGTATGGATTGGTGCAGCCAGAATACTGAAATCAACTTCATTATTCTGCTCAAGTACAACATTACCCCGGACACTGCCGCCGTTGATAGTCCCTGCTACAAGGGTACCGTATTTTAGCGTCCATGTGGCGCTGCCGCCACCCGTATTCCTCCAGCCAGCATTATTACCTGCTGCCGCTAGTGCAATAGATGTATTTCTGGAATTTTTTAAATTAATATCACTGCCTGCTATGAGAACCAGCCTTTCAGCAGAAAGTGAATTAGCAACATAGATACTGCCTGCGGCTACTATGGATGCGCGCGCATCTGTAACTCCGCCCTGCAAATAAGCATCACCTTCAACAAAATATATTCCTTCAATATCTTCTAATTCGGACACTGTGAAAGTCTTGCTGGTTGAAAAGTAGTGCTGTTTCCCTGTAGCCTTCTCCATTGCCTGGGCGATACTCCGGGCAAAGTCAATCAGCACGTTTAACTCTTCAATACTGGGAAATTCTACTGGAGGTATCCAGTTTGATATAACCTGTCCACTGGCAGCCTGTGGATGTACCCAGCCAGTAGCATAGATATCTCCCCGGATGGTTTCAGCTTTCTGAACATAAACGTCACCATCTACATAAACTGTTCTTTTTTCTTCAGGAAGACCGATAACTGCATTGCCATGTACGAAAAGGTTACTGTTAACCAGTACGTCAGACTTAATAGTAGACGAACCGCCAAACTCGAGCGATGTTTTCCCTAATTGTTTTATCCCGTCCCCATATGCAGAAATCAATGGCACCACACCTGTTTTTATTACTGCTCTGACCGTCTTCCTGATGCCACGACATTTTCCAGTAGAAGTTACCACTGTAATCTGTTCTCCGTTCTGGACAACATGTTCAATTGTTACTTTTTCAATTTCTGATGTATTATCTACTGGCCCTACAGCTACACTTCCATCCGACCACCGAGGATCAGTTTTCAGAAAGGCTTTTATTCTTTCTATTCCAGTATCTGCTGCATAGCGTGCCTGAACTAATGCACGGTCATCTGCTGCTGCTTTTGATGCTCGTGTAGAAAGTGCCGAAACTGCTATCGCTAACATCATGAGAGCAGTTAGAATTACCAGTATGATAAGAACAATAAAACCCCGTCTGTTTTTTAATTTCCTGTATAGATCCAAACGCAAGTTCTTATCCCCCTTTTCTGCCCTTTAAATTCAGCTATAACCAGTATACCACCATCTTGTTCTTTTGCTGAAAAATCCGCAGCTGTAATTCCTTTTGCTACAATACGTTGTGAATTGTTTTCGTTCCGTATAAGTGATTTATTATCAAACGTATAAACTATTGTTTTGCTAGCTGTGCTGACAGCTAATCTGCCCGGAACTGCTGTGTTAACAGCCTCTGCGCGGCGCAGGTCATGCGTAACCCAGTAAACAGCATTTCGAAGCTCAGCGTCTTCATTAAAATTTTCTCTGCTTGTTCCAACAACACTCCATACCCGCCAAGAAATTTCCAGTCCAGCAAGAAGTACTAGAGCAGCCAAACTGGCTACCAGAATTACTTCAAGTAAGGTAAAACCACGCCTGTTATGCATTATATGCCTTGAAAGTCGAATCATCAGAAATCTACCGTCCTCTCAAAAACTACTGTCTGGACCCCTCTTTTACCGCCATACATGGGATAGGACACACGAATTGTGACCTGTTTTGTGTATGAATTTAGATTTTTAACATTTACCGAGTATTTAAAACCTGGATAATCTGGGATTTCAGCTTCAGGTTCGGCTGTCAGCTGGTCCCAGGGTATTGCTTTCAGTTCTTCTGCTTTTCCCTGCGCCAGAAAAACTGCGCGAAAGGCATTTTCGGCATTAAACTGGTCCTTCAAGGGATAAATCAGTGCCCTGCCAAGCACAGCAGTCGCTATAATCAACACTGCTGCTGCTACAAGCACTTCAATAAGAGAAAAGCCTTTTTTGTCAAGAATTTTGCTCAATTGAAACTTCAACTCTTTTTATCCCCTTTCCTGTTAAATGCTCTTTAGAATGGCCACAGCAAAAATGTACGAAAAGAAATTATAAACAAGGACCGCGATACCGGCCGGTGTGTGGGTTAGTGTATAAATATCACGCGGCGAAAGCCCCAGGTACGCCACAAAACTTATCAAAATTATTATCCCTAAAACTAAGTATGCTGTCTTTTTGTTAACATCCTGTTCCTCTTTGAGCTGCCTGTTCTTTAAAGCCTGTTCTTTCAGCTTGTTGAGCATTTCGTTGTAATTCCCGCCGTATTTGTTGTACATTTTTGTGAAGTGAAAGAACTTCTTGAACTCAAGACTGTCAATTTCTTCTTCAAGTGATGTCAGGATTTCGTCGAAACTTTTTAAGCTTCTTTCATACGCAAGAACATTTTTTGAAATTATGTTTTTTAAAGGACGCTTAAGATATTTAGATGTTTCTCTTAAAGCATCAGGGCAGTTGTTAAAAGTATTGAAAAAGTTGCTGTACAGGTTTAAAAAATCAATGTACTGTTTTTCTATTTTTCTGGTGCGCAGGTTCATAACAGATTTGCTAAACTCATACGTGAGATAAAGAAGCACTGCAAGGATAAAAAATCCCTGATAGAACTGCACATAGATGAACCTTATAGAAACTACTGCAAGCGCAAATAGAATAACAATAAAGAGTGTTTTACCATCTATCCCGTAAGTATCTAGCTCAAGAATGTCTATAATTTTATCAAGCTCTTTAATTATTCTGTTTTCAGGGCTGATTGTTGTAAGAAAAAAATATATAGCAGTAGCAAGAAATATCACTGAAGCCGCAAGCAAAATAAAAAACATTCAAAACACCTTCTTTCTATTCTTTGCTGATTTCCATAATTTCTTTTACTTTGAAATTTTCCAGGAATATTACAGCATCCAGAGAGCTGTACAACATGTCTCTCAGTGTTTCTTCTCTTAAATCAACGTTTGCTCGGCTCATAAGCTGCAGGAGCCTGTTCACCACTTCGCCGGCAGAGTTGGCGTGCAGTGTTGCCATTGAGCCTCTGTGTCCTGTGTATACTGCGTTGAAAAAATCAAAAGCTTCACGGTCTTTCATTTCTCCAATAAAGATCCTATCAAGGCTCATCAGGAGTGCATGTTTTGTAAGGTCAAAAAGTGTATAGCTTTTAATCTCAGGGTTATCTGAAATGCGCACAAGCTGAACAATAATATCCGGATGCTTGGGCATTATCTCCATTGTCTCCTGAATCAGTATGCATCTCTGGCTGAGAGGGACTTCGTTAATCAGTGCCCCAAGCAGCGTGGTTTTACCGGAACCGCCTTTCCCTGCAATAATTATGGTTTTTGAGTCTTTTACATATCTTCTCAGTCTTTCTTTTGTTGCAGAGTCAAACATGCCCGCTCTTTCAAGCATATCGAGAGATTGAGATGCGGCAGGTTTTCTTATGCTTATGTTTGGCGAACCTACAGAAATAGGTGGAAGACTTACTACAATCCTCAAATGTCTTTTTCTATCAGTTACGACTACCTGTGCCTGGTTTTGATTTATTGTTCCACCGTTCATTGCAACAATCTTATAGCAGTATTTTAAAAGCTCCTCTTCACTGCGGAAGGTAACAGGTACCTTGATTTTCTGCCCGAATTTTTTAATAAAAACAGTTTGTGGGTTGTTTACCAGAATATCCGTAATTTCCGGATCGTTAATGTATTCGTCAAGGATTCCGTATCCGAATAATATATTTTTCATTGTCTTTACATGTTCAAAACTCACTTTGTATTTTGATAGGAAGTATTTAAGCTCATTTTCAAGTGTTTCTTCCGATATTATTCCATCTGCATACTTGTTTATTACATCAGGCTTTTCTTCAGTAAAGCGGTCACACAGAAATTGAAAGTTAATTTCATCAATTTTTTTAACATTTGTGTTGAGGGGGTCTATAATCATTTAAATCCTCTCCTTTACGACCTTTTTAAGCCCTGTTACAGCAGCTGCAGCCTCTGCATCGCCTTTCCCTACGATTATACCTGTCATAATATCTAAAGGGATATCCCACTGCCCTGTCAAGAATTTAATGTATTCTGAGGTTGTGTAATATGAGAGTTCAAAGGGCTCCATTACAACATATATTCTATCTGCATTTTTCAGTGCAGCATATGTGGATGAAAAAAATACACCGCCGTTGACATCATAAACTGTATCTTCTGTACTCAGCATTTCTATGATTTTCATCATGTCTTCTACCTTAAATTTGATGCTGTCTTCAATATTAAAGCCCGTAAAAACCTTTATTTTTTTTCGTACAGCTAGATATGATTCTATTTCTGTTCTGCCTCTTTTTATAAGTTCCAGGATTCCGGCTTTTGGTACATATTCTATTCCCAGGTATTTGTGGATATTGGGAACAAATTCTTTAAAGTCTACAAGAATACTGTTTGTCTTTTCTGCTTCTCTGATAGCCAGCAGTGTTTTATAAACAGTTTCACCGGCACTCCAGTATACTGTTCTCAAAATTTTATCCCCCCTTTTTTGCGTTCAGGATTCGTACCTGTAAATATATTTCAGGTTGTAAGTTCCGTCGGGATTTAATCCGTTCATTTCTGCTATTTCTTTTATTACTCTTCCTATTATGTCTCCTCTTTCATCTTCCAGGATATCCAGAAATACCAGAATATCGACTGTATCTGTTATAAGCTTTCGTAAGGTTATATCATCCATGTTTTTGTACTCTTTAACTTTCATTTCAAGCTTCTGAAGAGCAAGTGCGACATTTGATGCGTGGATTGTTGTCATGGACCCCCTGTGGCCGGAGTTTAGAGTGTCCAGGAACTCATAGGCTGCTTCAGGGGTTCGTATTTCTGTAAGTATTATTCTGTTAGGGTTAGCTCTCAGACAGTTGTTCAGAATGTCTGCCCATGTAATTGGCCTTACTTCTTCAGTACCTTTCCTTATTTTAAAGTAGTAAACATATTTCAGAGGAAGCTGCATTTCACGGGTGTCTTCCAGTACCGCAACAACGTGAGCAGGCTGTATGAAAAAAGTTAAAGCGTTCAAAAAAGTAGTTTTTCCTGCTCCGGTCTGTCCTACCGCAATAATGTTCTTCCTTTCAACAACCGCTTTTTTGAAGTATTCTATCATTTCGTCTGTAAGATTTACGAAACCGCTTTTTAGTTCATACAAATTTTTAGCCCTGCTGGTGTGCTTTCGTATTGTAATTACCGGAACTGTGGACTCCGGTGGAATAACCAAAAGCGCGCGTGAACCATCATACAGTTCTGCGTCAAGGTGTGGATACTGGGCGTTTATTGTCTGATGTGTCAGAGCTGCTATTTTGTCTATCACTCTTCTTGTTTCCTCCACTGAAATAAAGCCCTGGGGATCGTCTTTTTTTATCCCGTTTTCTATATACGTTATAGAAGTGCCCAGAACATATATATCTGTTACGTCAGGATTTTTTAAATGCTTCTCAATAGGGCCCAGTCCAAAAAGAAGGTCGTAAACATAGTCGTATATGCTGTCATCCGGAATGTCTGTATAGTTTTCAGAAAAATATCTGTCTATATAGTACCTGCAGAGCTCCCGCATTTCTTCTGTATTGCCTGCGATATTCTCATGGTTTTCAAGAACGTTGTTTCTAACATACTTTAGAAGCGCTTCATCCACAGAAGGACTGCGCTTTCCTTTTGCCTGTGCAATTCTGTCGGTAAGACCCAAATTGCATCACTCCTTTTTGTTCAAAAAAACATTTATTGTGTCAGCAGCCTTACTATTTTTCTTGTATGATGAAAAAGCCTTTTATCCTGGTAGCCATTTAATTTTTTTATAAAAGGTACAGAATAAATTACGGGCAGAGTATATCTTATTTTGTCCATATACATCGGCGTCCTGCTTAAACTCTTATTTTTCAAAAAAACAAAATTTGATAAATCGCTCAGGTTGTTTACTGTAAGCCACTCCAGGAATCCGTTAATTCTTGCGCTCACCGCAAGATTATCTTCTACTACCAGTAAAACTTTATCCGAGCTGTTTATGGCATCTAAACATATTTCCATAAAGTTTGGCTGTATATCGAGAATCAAAACTTCATAAAGCTTTTTAAGTTCGTTTATCATCCTGTTAAAATCGTCGGGAGTAATTTTTTCATATTCCCCCGGATATCCTCCAATAATAACATCAAATTTTTTGTATTTGGGAGTTTGGATTAGATCCCTAATCTGTTTTCCTTCTGATATGCCGGTTATGGTTTTTGAAGGATTAAGATTCAGGATCACTGCGAAATCACCGGGCGAAAAATCAAACTCTACAATACATGTCCTGTAGTTATGTGAAAATGCTTCTGCAAGCGCAAGGGAAATTGTTGTTTTGCCTACTCCCCCTTTCGGGGAAAATATTGAAAAGAACACTGTTCTCACCTCTTATTGATTTCTTTATTTCTGGATCATAATAACATAGTTTTTATCTTTTAAGAACGGTGCAAAAGCAACAGCCTTATCTTTTGTTGTTCTGACAATTGCCACTCTCTGCTGTGAACCTGAACTGTTAACAGTGACTACAGATTGAACATAAAGTCCGTCTATTACCTGTGCCGGCAGCTTATCTGATATTGAAATAGTTTGAATCATCAAAACAGAGTCTTCAGAGACAAAATCCTTTAGGGCAGGAGGGATTTCTACCGGAATTAAAACTTCATTCTCTTTAAGCTCAATTCCCTTGTCTTGTACCATGGCTTTAAAAATTATATCACCTGCCATACGCGGCAGAGCCAGCTGTTTGCCTGCAACTTCATTCGGATTCCTGAAAGTATTGGGCGGAACCATCGTAACCGGCAGCTTCATCGTTGTAAGCATTTCAGGCGTTATCTTAACTCCTGCCTGAATATTTTCTTTTGCTATTACAACTGTCGTTGTGCTGGTCTGTGTTCCTATAAAAAGATAAGCTACCAGAAGTATTACCAGCGCGGGTAAAACAGCAAGTTTTATTATTTTACTGCTCATTTCCCAAAAACCTCCTTCAAATTTTGTGTTGATAAGCTTTTCCTCTTAATAATGAAAAAGCAGAGATACCCTTTATGGATATCTCTGCATGGGGAATTACTGGTCATCTTCTTCAACTTTTTTGTATTCATACAGGTCTTCTATTTTCTCAACACCCAGTATTTTAACAAGCTTGAATGTATTTTCAAGGTTGGGGATATTCTTCCCTTTTATAATGTCATATACTCTCTGCGGCGATACGCCGAGCCTTTTAGCTATACTGCTTACCGGGATGCTCTTTTCTTCTACAACCTCTTTAACGTGTGATACAACTTTATACTTTTCAAGTTCTTTCCTTATTTCTTCATCTTCATCATATACTTCAATTTCATCAGAAGAAATATTGTTATCAATGTCATCAAATTCATCTGTATCAGCAGGTTCATTAACTGTAGCAAGATTAAGCGACATATAACCCATCATATCTGAAGGTTTTGGACTTTTAAAAAATCTTATAACAGCTTGAATGAGCCTTTTATACTCTTTTTTCACCTCCTCGAGCCCTTCATTTGTGATTTCTGTATATCCACAGCTGCGGCATACTTCCATTTTGACATTCTTTATAACTATTCCTCTTACTTTAACGTCCTTTTTTTCTATCATAAGACTGCTGCCGCAGATAGGACATTTTTTGTCCGTGCGCTGCGCCTTTTTCCATCCTCTTACTCTAACAGCCATAAGTGATGCCCCTTTCTGTTTTGCTCTACTAATATTGTAAACAAAAAAGTTTAAAAAGTCAAAGAGTATATTACGTTATTGCTCTTATTATTTCCTCTTCTATAGCAAGAAGCATTTCGGTCAAAGACATATTTTTGGTAGATCTCCCCAAAAATTTTAAAATTCCTTCGGCTATTTTTCTATCAATGTCACTGGAATCCAGGCTTGAGGTGCTGTAAAAAGCCGGCTGTTCGTCTTCTGCACTCCCGCTGAACCTAACTTTGCCCTGAAGTCCCAGGTACAGATGCTGAACATCTGAAAACCTGGATGGGTGTTTAATTTTTTCAACAACTTTGTCGGGTGTCACAGGGTCAAAAATAATATCGTATATTCCCAGCGCCAGAGCATAACCTATATAGGGTGAAGCTTTGTCCCCCAAGATTAAGACAATTCGCTTGTCCTGCTGCCTTAATGCAAACAAAAAATCTTTAAACGGGATTTTTGTGTTTATTTTAGGTGATAAAACAGCTACTTCACCTTTTTCTTTTAAGAGAAAATCCGGATAAAAGATAATTTGTGAATCTTCCACATTTTCTGCAATTTTCCTGTCAAACTCTTCAAAACCGGTACAGATTAAAACCATAGAAAGCATCTCCTTTTTATGGCGTTGGTTTCTGCAGAACAGTCAGGGGATCTATCCAGTTTTTATTTGTCCAGTCACCTACGCTTACTCCGAAATGGAGGTGCGGACCAGTAGATACACCCGTATTGCCTATTGCTCCAATTTTTTGACCTTTTGTCACAACCTGTCCCACAGATACATAAATTTGTGACAGATGACCGTACAGGAAATCGTGAGTTGGTGTTCTTAGAACAACGGTATTACCATAGCCGGATACCCATCCAGCATATGCGATTTTCCCATTTACTGCAGCAACTACAGGGTCTCCCGTATTTCCAGCTATATCTATGCCTTCATGAAATCTTGGTACACCGTATTCGGGATGAATTCTCATCCCAAACTTTGATGTTATTGTGTAATTACCGGGAGCAGGCCATATTGGAGTATTATCTTTAAAAGCTTCAGCATATTCCCATATTACTGATGCATATTCTCTTCTGCACCTTTCTAAAGCGTCATCTCCTGCATAGCCGCCGTAACGCACAAGCCCTTTTAATGTTTGTTCCTTCCAATCAGGAGAATTCCAGTCTACATTACCTAAATAATTTTTTAAGAGATAAAGCCCCACTTCAATTTGTGCTCTGGGATTCAGTCTGTCTTTTTCAGGGTCATAGCCTAAAACTCTTGTATAAGTTACCCAGTTTTTGGGCATTACCTGCATTAATCCCCAGGCTCCGCTTTTTGGATTTTCCGCATCTATTCTAAAGCTTGATTCTTTCATTATCACTGCTGCGGTAAACCACCAGGGAATGTCATATTTTTCTGACAGCTCATGAATTATATCCCACAGGTAAGGAGGTATGTCTGCTGTAGAAACAAAAAATCCGCTTCCGTAGGCGGAATCTTCTGTGAGCCATGCAAGCCTTTCCTGCATTTCGTTATAGCCTCTTGAGGCTTCCAAAAACATTCTGCGCGTAAATAAAACATCGTCCGGCTTTACTCCCAGGCGGTTAACAATGAATTTGTCCAGTCTTTCGTAAAGAGGTGACAAAAGTTCTGTTCCTTTAAATTCCGGAACTTGATATTTTGTAGTAAGCTTCAATCCTGTTTCTTCATCAACAGTCGTATATTCTTTCCACACTATTTCATATTTAAAAATTTTATCACCTGCTATATTGTTTGATCTTACAAGCAGATAAACATATGAATCTAATTCTTTTGTTACTACATGAGGATTCCCTTTTTCATCTTTTTCTACTGTATCATAGTAAGTTTTAAGAGGCTGTCTTTTATATTCTAAGACAGGAGAAAGCTCTTCTGCTATTTCCTTAAAATATTCTTCTTTAACTTTTCCTGTAGAAGGGTCATCTATTTCTGCATCTGTAGAATATGAAAAAAATAAAACACCGGATGCCAGATCGCCTTCTGTTAAAATTTCATTTCTGGTAAATTGAAACTGGTCACCTACATTGTAAACAAGGTCGTATGCTTCGGATGGTGATAAATGCTGTCCATCTACATAAACATTTATTGTGTTGGCATGTACAGTGTATTTTTCTGCAGCTTTCTGGTACTGCGTATCTATAGATGAAATTCCTGTAGCTGCCCGGCCTTCTGTAAACTGAATGTATACTGCGGCCATGAAAAGTATAATAAAAACTCCTGCTATTATAACAGGAGCACTCATAACCAGGATATGCTTTGAAAAATTTTTTAAAAGCGTGACTCCGGCTCTAAATGCCCTTTTTTTGAGTTCACCCTTTATCTTTTTTTTAGCCCAATTTTTCAGGCTCAATATAATCACCTCTAATAAAAAAAGCAGGTATCAAAAATACCTGCCTTCTCGTTCGAGCTGTTGATAATACCTGTATATATAGAGGGTTGTAGGAAATATCATTACAACCATATAAAGCCACCAGAAGTTATTAGCAATTAAATCTATAGCGGGTAAATGAGGAAAATATTTAATAAGTAGGTTAGATGTAGCGTTCTCTACTATAAACACCGTTCTATTTTTATCGGGACTTAAAGCGAGGTCAAAAATTGCTACTCCGAAAAGAACCATGTATGACAGGATAATTCCTATTCCCAGCGCGCGAACATATTCGAAAAAATAACCTATTATCATCATAGCTGTTATAAATCCAGCTAAACCAAGAATTATATATAGGGTAGGCAGTGGATTATTTATTGCAAAAGCTGCTGCAGAAATTATTACAACACCAAGGATAATCACATGGGAAGGCTTCATTTTTTATCACCCTGCCTTTCTCTGCTGTGTTCGGCTGCATTTGGATATTCGAAACCTATTCTTCTTTGTGGAGGCTCCGGCGGATTAACAGGAGGAAGCTGATTTGTTTGATAATATACAGGTTCTTGATACTGCGGATAATTATAGTATGGATTGTAGTAGTTCTGGTATCCTGCAGCATAATTGTTCTGGATAGGATAATTTTGAGCCGGATTGAACTGATTTGCCTTTTCCTCTTTTTCTTTCTTAAGACTTATATCAACGTAATATGCTAAAGCAAAGATTATTCCTGATATAATAAGCGCAATGATGAGCCACGTATGATAGTGCTCCGGAATTGGTTCAGTCTTTTTTACTGCATACCAAATTGCAGCTATAACTCCTGTAGCAGTTAAGCCAAGCCCCAGTGAATAGTACAGAAATACTACAAACCTGTTAAAGAAATATGAAAAAACCAAGAATCCTATAAATAGGAGAAAGTAAGTCATATCTATTGAAAATATATCAAAAAGTGTTTTCAACGGATAGACAAAAACAGCATAAAGTTGATCTAAAAACGTTTGATCCATAAACATCACACCTTTCACACTTTCTTACCTATATTTTAAACCTATTTGTTTAAAAAGTCAATACTAAAAAACAAAAAAAGCAGAGAGATTTTTCTCTCTGCTTACATTTTCCAGCGATAACCGTCGAGTGATGTATTGTGATATTTCTGCATATGCATTGAAACGCTGTGCGGACCGCTGAAGGCTGCTGAAATACTGGTGTGCACTATTCTTTTTACAGCCTTTAATCCGGCAAACCCGGACTTTGGATCAACTCCTGTCATCTGGTATAAAGCATTTTTCCAAGTCGTACCCTGTGCACGTGCAGTTTTACGTGCATCCCAGAGCATAGCCCTTGCAGTTCCATAAAAAGCAGCACCCCCTTTAGCTGCAAGTGAGCCGAAGCCTCTGTTAAATCCCAGTGTGCGGTCAGCCAAACCTCCAAACATTGTTCCGTAGTGAGCCACTTTTGATGTGCTTTCAGCGGACCTTGCCAGCGCATAACGTGGGTCACTGTACGGATCAGGTTTTTGCTCGGATGTTGATTTTTCACCGCTTCCAATAACTCCTCCAGTAGGAGTATTTGAATAGGTTCTCCCGGCATTAAACTGCTCAGCTGAAGCATAACCGGGCACTGGTGAAGCCTTTCCTTCTACGTCGCCTGAAGTACCCGCTCCTGCGCCTGACATTACAGACCCGGATGATATCCCCGGTAGGAAGCCGGCAGTTTCACTACCGGCAGAAGTTAGATGAGTTCCCTCTAAATTACTTGCAGAGCCTCCTGGGGTTAGCCCTCCAGATGCTGTACCACCAGATGCTATACTACCAAATGCTATGCCTCCGTTTGCTGTACCTCCGGAGCTTGGGGCCGGACCACTGCCGTGCGGTGATAAACCTGTCGATCCTCCGGATAACCCTCCGCCCGAAGGGTTAAACCCGGTTGATGAAGAGCCAAGCCCAGGAACTGTGGTCATCCCCGCAAGATTTTGCAGGGCAGATGTTTTGGATAAAACCTCCGCTGCTTTCCCTACCATACTACCCACTGCAGCTGCTGTGCCAAACTGTGCTCCTATTGTCGAGATAGCTGTAACTGCTGATGAAGCTCCAAATGCGAGCGCAACGTTTCGAGCTATTCCGGCTTCATTTATGCCTGCGAGGCGTGTAAAGTAGCCCTGCAGAGAGTTCCTTAATGATTCAGCAATTGCTGTAATCATGTACAGCCAGAGCAGTGATTCAAGTGACGTGCTTACATTAACTGTGTTACTACCCTGGTGTACAACTCCCGTTGCTGAAAAGTATATTGCAAAAACAAAAGCATAAAAAAACTGTGTAAAGATGTTTGTAAGCAGCTCTCCAAGCCATACTTTTGCGGCTAAAATGTTTTTATTTATGCTCCACAGTGTTGCTGCAATCGGCGTAAATATATAAAAAATCATTATCACAAATTTTCGGACCGTAAATACAAATACAACAAATGCGTTTATATATGCCATAACAAGCATTCCTATCGCTGTTAAAACAACACTTCCAGTGTGAATGTTTGCAGAAACTATTGCAGGATTAAACATGTCGTCAATATTGCCCGGAAGACGAAGAACTTTGTAAATGTAGTATGTTAGTGCATTATTCATGTACAGTAAAATTTTAAAAATCATTGGAGTTGCAGCTATAATTATTCCAGAAAAAATAATTCTTTCGATTCGCTCTTTGATCTCATCTTTGGATTTTGGAGTAAAACCTACAAAAATCATTTCAAAAGCAACAAAAAGCAGTGAAATAAAAAGTATTACAACGGCGATGAAAATCATCACCTGGTACCAGTAATTCATCACATCAAATTGTGCTTTTGTAAACGGCTGCATATCATTCGGTGTATCAGTGATAAAAACTGCTTCAAAAAGACTGGGTGCACCTGTCAACTTTTGTACAGCCCAGAGAAGTCCTGAAGCAATTCCACCAATTAAATAGGCAATTGCTTTCTCCAGAAGATTACCGGGTTCTTGTTTTATGATATCACCAAGACTAAGACCGTCATTTTTGTTTTTAGTATCTGTATTTAAAGTATCTACTGTTGGACTGCCGGGATAAAATTCACCTGCTTGTGCAGGTACTGTAATGTTTGATATAATGAACACTACAAGAACCACGGCAAGAATTCTATAAAGCAGTCTTTTTTTCAACTTTATCCCCCCTTTCCTACTCTTCCTGCACAATACCTGTTCTAATGTACGGCCATTCAAATGGTATCGGGTCTACTTTTACTGCAGTGATATTTCCGTTCAAAGAAAGAATACATTCTCCAGGGTTGAATGTTTCAAGCAGCGTTCTGGCCCCTTCTGAAAGGTTGAAAAACTGCATGGTTTCATCTACGGATCCCGAATGCTGTCTCATAACTATGTTTGTAGCACAGGATTTTATTATAGCACGCCCGTTTTCGTTACTCAAAAACTCTTCTATATACTGTGAAGCTACTATAAGCATTGTTCTATGCTTTCTGCCGCGTCTGGCTAAATTGTTTAAAAAATCTGCTGATTCAGGGAATTTTACAAACATCCATGTTTCGTCATTTGCCACGATTTTGTCTACTCCTCTGTACTTCTGCATAAAATTGTGTGCTATCCATGTGGATACAACGTAGTTGGCAAGGAGTTTGGTAAACTCATCTTTTATTTCAAAAAAGTCAAAACCTATTGCGTGTGATTTTATATCAATCATTGTTTGGCAGTCAAACATCCCGAGTGAGTGTCCTTTTGTAAAGGGTACCAGAATCTCTGCAAGCTCTCGTGTGCTTTCTTTTTTGTGAAGTTCCTCTACAAAGTCAGAAAGCGTTGGGAGCTCTTTTTTGGTTTTGCCAAAATAAAATTTCCCGTCAACAAACATTTCTTTTTTGTTGTACAGACTGTCAGGGTCTTTTGTAATGCCTCTGTCATTGTAAAGCTTAAAAACAGCCGTATCTATCGCCGAAATTTCTAGACCGCTGAGCGGTCTGCCGTTGAAGTTTTTTGATATTACTCCCACAAATGATCTTATTTCAGAAACTTTTGTCATAATATCCAGAATTTCGCGCCCAGAACTGTCCGTATCGGGTTCTATATCAAAGAGGTTAATTCCTGAAGGTGTTCCGCTTTTGATGCTTATATATTCACCTCCGAGCATGTTTTTTATAAGAGGTTGATACTCTCTTTCAGGGTCTATCACAACAATTTTTTTCCCCAGCAGTGAATACATAGCCAGCATGTGCTTTACTGTTACAGATTTACCGCTTCCAGGAATACCAAAAACAGCAACATGCGGATTGTTCAGCATTCTTGGATAATCGAAATTGTCAATGAATACAGGTGAACCGGTAAAGTAGTTTTTGCCGAAGTAAATTCCCTGGGAGTGCGTAAGGTCTGGATTGGAAATCGGGGACAGAGCAGCTGTTCCTCCCGCTGTTATATTGCGCTTGTATTCTTTTACTGAAAGCTTGGGTGATGAAGGCAGCATATCGTTTAGAGCATCAAGCTGCTGGAAGACAACTGTTCTTGTTATAGCAAATTTTTTCTGAAATACGCTTTCAATATAACGTGTTTTTTGTTCAAGTTCATCAAGGTTTCTTGCCTTTATTTTGACGAATATTGTTACAAAGAACATTCTGTCAATATTTCTCTGGATGTTAGCAAGCTGTTCCAGAAGTTCTTCTCTCATCATTTCCAGTTCCAGCCTATCAGTTATAATATTTTTTCTGTACTTCGTATAAAGCTCTGTTTCTACGTCATCAAGTCTCTTTTTGAGCATTTTAGCCGTAACTGCTGCATCAATGGGTTCTATATGAATAGAAACGGCAACATCGTTTATTGAAAACACATCATCAAGCCAGCCCAGGAAAATCATTGCAGGATACGACGATACAGATAGAATGCGAACATAATTTTCAGGGCCTAAATAAATGTAATCTTTATCTTCTTCTATTCCGTCCGGCAGGATCATATCCTGGAGTCCCAGCAGTGATTTGTCAAATTCTTGAGTGCCGGATAAAGTATCTTTTGCAGCAGTCTTTTTCTGTTTTTCATTGCTTTTGTTCTTCAGCAGTACCAATGCTCTCACCTTCCTCATAGTAATATACATAGGGAACATCTACATACAGAGAAAACGCTCCTGATTTAATTGAATCTGATGGTTTATGGTTCTTGTTGTTTAAAAACCTGTAGATAAAGTCTATTTCCTGCTCAGATGTTAATCTTTCAGCTTTTATTTTTGCACCGTTCATTTGAGCTATTACGAATTCTGCAAGTCTGTTAAGTTCACCGTATGCTTTTTCTACATCTTTTTCAGAGCTGAAAATTACAATATAGTTTTCACGGACATAAATACTTTTGTTGTACATCATGTTTTCAAGATAATTTATTGTTTCTCCTGCAAGGGATTTAAGCTGAAGAGGCATCTCGTTTTCCATTGTGCTGCTGTAAATACTTTCGATGATGTTACTTGTATCTACTGACGATGTAAGAACAATAAACTTAAATGGATTTGGGAGAGCTATTACTGTTTTTATCAGTATATCTTCTATTGTATTTTGTTCTTCCTCAGACAGCAGTCTTACATCAATAGAACCAAGTTTTATAATAACTGCATAGGTTTCATTTTTTAAATGCAGTATCCCATTCCTTATATCTTTTATTTGCAGAATGTCTCTCATACCTGAAGTCTTTTTATACTTAGCATTCTTTTTATGATGTGCTGCTTTACTTTCAGCAGTTTTGGTTTTAGATTTTTTCTTCTTCAAGAAAGGTATATTGATAATTTCTGCATACTGGAGAGCATAAAGAGTTACAGCAGCCCCTATTATGCCAATAATTGCTGCAGAAATTTTTAAAATTGTTAAAAAAGAATTCATAAAAGAACACCTCTACTTTGTATAGTAATATCTTTTGGGTTTTAAGAAAAATTTAATGTAAACTAAGAGAAACTTATCGAAGTACATATTGGCAACTTTTAAAAAAGCAAAAAGCATACTCAAAACAAGCCATGGTACGGCCAAAAAAAACTTTATATCCCAGCTAACCGGCAGGATGCTTAAAAGCCCAAACAAAAGAAAGTTTGAGACAATATAAAAAGTTTGGCGCACAGATATAGGTCCTAACATTGTGTTTTCATGTCTGAATTCAAACGGAATTTTGTACACCCTCATAAAAAAGCAGGGCGCAGACGCGCCCTATGTTCACCTCCTTATTTTACATTTGCTTTATAGAAGTTACCCAGTCCTGTAATGCTGAGAAGTATGCTGAAAATTGTCAGTAACACACCAAAGACAATTGAAGCAGCAATCAACCACCCACCAGATTCCAGTACTTCGGACCTTTTGTGTGGATTTCCATGAGCAACTATTAACCTTATTGCCCAGAGAATTAATCCTAAAAATATCAAAATGACCCCTATATATCTAGCAGCATCTAAAATGGTTTGCATAATTTGGTTTTGCAGTTCAGCACCTGCTTGGCCTACATCAGCCTGAGCAAACATTAATGAAGGCAGCAAAATGTAGACAAACAAATTGGTCCAAAATATAACTTTTTTTAATTTTTCTCTTACGACAAAGTAAACAAAATAGATTTTGCTCACAAAATCACCCCTTCTTTAAAATTTTTACTTAAATGGAGCACTCATTGCCTGTAGAATTCCCATAATTGTGGGAATTGCATAATAGAGCAGAATCCCGACAGCAACCGATATCATTCCCGCTGCACCTGCTTTCTTTATGTTGGAGGAATGAAAAATACTGCCAAAGATAAACATAATAATTGAAATAATCATCATCACAGTTGCAAGTGGAATTATGATACTGCCAAGAGCTTGAGCAAGGATTGTTAATGATTGCGCAATCTTGGATGCAAACTCCTGTACAGCAGGATTAGCAGAATGAACTGGCGGGCTCATAAAACCACCTCCTAGAAAAATAAAATAAGCAGGTTTTGGCCTGCTTATTTCTCACTATGCGGGTATAGGTTTAAAAGTGCAAATATGAAACCGAATATTATGCCTGCAAAAAATCCCGTTCCGAGTCCCGCAGCAAACTCGTACATTTTTTTCACCTCTTTTTACAGTATTTGTAAATATATGTTGATTATCTGATGTCCAAACAACAAGGCAGTAATGCTTCCTAGAGCCAAATATGGAGCAAAAGGTACATATTTCTCTACAAACTTCTTTGCGAAAATCATTTGGGCCATTGATACTAGTCCACCAATAACAAACGAAAAGAACAAAAAAACTATGGTTAATTTAAAGCCAAGTACAAAACCTATAAAAGCTGACAGCTTAAAGTCTCCGCCGCCCATCCATCCCGGCAAAGCAAAAATAAACATTACTACAGCTGCAAGCAGAAAACCATAAAGATAATCTAACAATTCTTGGATAGTCATTATTTTTGTGATAAAAGAAAATATATAAGCTGCTAAAACCAATATAAAACCAGTCACAGTTATCTCTGTCGGTATTTCTTTATATTTAATGTCTATAAATGAAACAGCAATCAGTACAGAAACCAGTATTAAGCTCGTGATGGTTTTTATGCTTATACCATATACTGAAAAAACTAAAACAAACAAAGTACCCGTTAGCAGTTCTACTAACGGGTACTTTATAGATATAGGTTCTCCACAGTATCTGCATCGGCCTTTGAGGAAAATCCAGCTCAATACTGGAATTAAATCTAGTGAAGAAAGTTTATGTCCACATTTTGGGCAAAATGAATTAGGGGGATATATTATTGATTTACCTTCTGGAATGCGGTAAATGACAACATTTAAAAAACTTCCAATTATTGTACCAATAATAAACAAAAACAGGTAAAGAATACTATCACTACCTTTCTTTATTTTTAAATTACAAACTATAGTATTATCGTAATTTCGTGAATATCTGCCCAAAAACCATTAGCGACTTCACTAATTTTAACAGCACTGTATGTTCCTGGTGTTACACATTAAGAAAATTGTTATCATTTTCAATTTTATTTTACTTCCTAATTTTCTATTATTGCATACCGGTAATAATCCCAATAGCTTTCTCCTGTACCAGTAGATGAACCATGTCCAAATTGAAGGCGGTTTAGCGTTCCCAAACTCCAAGCAGCTGACATACCAGTTTTATTAGATATGATTTCAATTCCATCAAGATAAACAGAAAAAGAATTACCTTTCTTTTCTAGTCTAATAACATGAGGTACGGTCATATCTGCGTTGTATATTGTATCTGTGTTACCTGAAAATACAATGTGATCCGGATACAATTTCACAATTCCTCTATATGTTCCATCAGCAATTTCGAAACTGGGTTGGTAACCATCGGAGTTACTCACGACTTTTATTATTCGTGTTTCTACAATAACATGAGAAGCACTAGTTAATTGTGTATTTAACTGATAATACGCATAATATCCGCTTCCTGTTCCTGTATCTTTAAAATGTAGTGTCCCATCCGCTATAGAACGATAGGTATTAACGCCATGAAAGCTCCATCCCGTATTAAGATTTTCAGGCAATATATCAAAAGTTAAAGTTTCATTCCATTTGATAGTATTTGTAGAAGCAGATGCTATTGTAGAACTATTTGATGGTATTGAATTTGCAAAATTATATTGAATAGTGTTTATCGCACCCTTTACTGCGTCTCCTTTTTCTGTAGCAAATATATCATCATTTGTCCCCCATTTCCCATCTTTGCCTACACTTGCTAACATAAACCCACTTTGTGTATTTGCTGAATACTTCGGTATACCCTGTATTAGAGAAAATACAACAAAAATTCCTATAAACAAAATTATTATTGTTTTTTTCAATCCTATTCACCCACTTTCTTACCCAAAATAGCGCCCCAACATTTTTTCGTCTCCAATTTTTTCTTTTGCAGCCTCCATTGTTATAAGCCCTTTTTTGATAAGTTCTGACAAAGATTTTGCCATTAGTATCATTCCTTCATCTCTTCCTGTTTGTATTGCGCTGTTTATCTGATGTATTTTCCCTTCTCTTATTAAAGCTCTAATAGACGAATTAACGACCAAAATTTCAGCAGCAAGTACACGTCCGTTACCTTCCTTTCGTTTTAAAAGTTGTTGTGATATAACACCTTGCAAAACTTCTGCCAAATCCGTTCGAATATTGTTTTGTTGTTCTGGCGGAAATACATTAATTATACGATCAATTGTTTCTGCTGCTGTGTTTGTATGGAGTGTAGACAGTACTAAGTGCCCGGTTCGTGCTGCTTCTAATGCGGTTGATATTGTTTCCGGATCTCTCATCTCACCTACAAGTATCACATCCGGGTCTTCTCTTAAGGCAGCTTTTAGTCCTTCAGCAAAACTCAATACATCTGTACCTACTTCACGCTGATTTATTATGCTATTCTTGTGATAATGAACATACTCAATCGGGTCTTCCAGTGTGATAATATGCTTCCGATACCTTTCGTTGATATAATTGATAAGTGCAGCCAGAGTGGTTGATTTTCCTGAACCTGTAGGTCCGGTTACAAGCACAAGACCGTATGGTAGTTGAGCAAAGCGATAAAGTGTCATCATCATTTCAGGGAAAAAAGAAAAAAGTTCTTTTATATCAGGTATTTGTTTAGGAAGTACCCTTAATACCGCTGCCTGGTTATTCTTTTGAAAAAAACTATTTACACGAAATCTTAAACCACTATCTGTTTCATATGCAAAATCATAATTTTTCCTGGTTAAATATTCATTATGTTTTTTATCATCCTTAAAAAGTTGTTGTACAAGAAAAGCAGATTTATTCCCATCAATTATTTCTTTCCATTCAGGGAAATCATTTAAAAAACTTGCTACCTGTTCTTTATCAGTTATTTCCGTAATTTTTAATAAAGTTCCATCCAATCTCATTGTTACAGGCGTACCAACCGTAATATGAATATCAGAAGCTCCTATTTTTACAGCTAAATTTAGTACTTCATCTATGTGCAAAGAATAACCCCCCTTTTTTTATAACTAGTATTAGTGAACAACCATTTTTCAGTTAGTTCCAGGATGTGGTATTTGTTCATTAGTTCTCAAAGCGGATTTTGCTGCTGTTGTTTGATCGATAGTTACAGAAGACTGACCTACTGTAGGCTGTACGCTGTCAGTTGTGTATACGTCATCTGCTGTTCCCAACTGCCCGTCTTTACCAGGTGATGTAATGACATATCCTGTTACATTGCCGTTGCTGTCCTTTATAAGATTGTAGTAGTATGCATAGCCCCATGGATCCTTTATACCTGTGTTGTCCCCTGTCCAGTTAATTCCACCATTCTTTAATATTGTTCCTACATAGTTTGCTGCAGTTGAATCTGGTACCGGATATACTCCATTACCTTGATCTGCTGTGTATGTCTCTATTACTGTTTTCATTGTGCCCAAGTCGCTCATAGCTCTTGCCTGTCTTGCCCTGTCAGTATAGCCTAAAAACCTTGGCACTAACGCTGCTGCAAGTATTGCTATAATCGCTACTACCACAAGCAGCTCCACTAACGTGAAACCTTTCCTGTTGTGAATACCGTATGCCAATCTGCCAAACAAAGTCTTCTCCGCCGGTTGCACCTCCTCTCTATCCGGTTTTTCTGCCCTCTTGAACAGATTTAACATAGAACCACTCCTTTAATTTATTTTTTTTAGTACGTGCTCTCGCACGCCCATTAAAAAAGGCACGACCTCTAAGGCCGTGCCGGCTAAGCAGTTATCAGTTTAAATTTGGGTTCGTTTAAATAGGGATTAAACATGTTTTGTTGTAAATTTTGATTACTTAGGTTTTTAAAAGCTATGGTTTGTATCACCTGCTGATAATAATAAGGGTGTCCCCACGGATCAACTATACCATTTTCGTCTCCAGTCCACTTAATTCCATGCTTTTGTAATACCGCTGCAATAGAATTAGGTATTGTTGGATCATTACTGTTTATAGGAAGCTGTCCATTTCCTTCATCTGCTGACCATGCTATTATAACATCTCTCATTGTATTTATGTCTGCCATTGCTCTTGCTTCTCTAGCTCTTTCGGTATAGGTCATAAATCTGGGAACTAATGCTGCAGCAAGTACTGCTATAATCGCTACTACTACAAGCAATTCTACCAAAGTGAATCCTTTTTTGTTTTTGAAATATCCAGCAAACTTCAAATTTTCACCTCCTTTAGCAAAATTAAGTATTTTAGACATTTTAAAAACTATTTTTGCCTTTAGCACCTACACCTAACAACAAAAAAGGCAGGACAGAGTTATTACTCCATCCTGCCTTTGTTTTTTATTGTGATGTCAAGTTTTGTACCTGAACTGGAGTGGTTCTATTTGTGTTAGTCCCATCGCCTAATTGACCATAGTTATTTTCCCCCCAGGCCCAGACGGTTCCGTCACTCATTAAAGCTAATGAATGAATGTATCCTCCATTCACTTGTTGCACAACCATCTGTATCTTCTTCTCCCCTGCAGAAGGTACTGCCTCTGTTGTGGATATGTTTATGATACTCCCTTTTACTGCAGGCTGTGATGCTGTTGCTAATACGTCATCCTCTGTGCTCAACTGCCCATCCTTTCCCGCACTGGCTAGAATAAATCCCATCATTGTATTGCCACTTGCCTGAGGTATAGCCTGTATTAACCCTGCAGTAATAAAAATTCCTATTAGCATATATATCATTGCTTTCTTAAAGCTGTTTCTCAGTTTTATCACCCACTATCCTAATAACAAAGGCAGGACAGAGCTATTGCTCCATCCTGCCTTTTTAGAATTACTGAGCGGATTTTGCTGCTGTTGCTGTGTCGACTGTTATATCAGGCTGTCCTGCTGTCGGCTGTACGCTGTCAGTTGTGTATACGTCATCTGCTGTGCCAACCTGCCCGTCTTTACCAGGTGAAAGAATAATGTATCCTGTTATATTGCCATTTGTGTCTTTTACAAGGTTGTAGTAGTATGGATAGCCCCATGGATCTTTTACACCTGTATTGTCTCCTGTCCATTTAATTCCGCCGTTCTGGAGTATTGTTCCTACGTAGTTTTCTGCTGTGGAATCTGGTACTGGATATACTCCATTACCCTGATCTGCTGTATATGTCTCTATAACTGTTTTCATTGTTCCTAAGTCTGACATTGCTCTTGCCTGTCTTGCTCTGTCAGTATAACCTAACAGCCTTGGCACTAGCGCTGCTGCAAGTATTGCTATGATCGCTACTACTACCAGGAGTTCTACCAGTGTGAAACCTTTTCTGTTTTTAAGCCCGTATGCTATTCTCCCAAACATGGTCTTCTCTGTAGGTGTCACCTCCTTCCTCTCTGTTTTCTTTGCTGCGTTGAACAGCTTGAACATAGCACCACCCCTTTTGTTTATTTTTATTGGTGCGCACTTTTCGTGCGCCCAATAAAAAATGGCACGACCTCACGGCCGTGCCTACTGCTCTGCATTTACCTTTTTAGGTTTTTATATACATTCATAACAGCTTGTACGAACTTTTGAGTTTCTTCATATGGAGGGATGCCATCATACTGCTTTACTGCTTGTGGACCTGCATTATATGCAGCAAGTGTTAGCTCCATGTTGTTATTAAACGTATCTGCCATCATTCTTAAGTATTTTGCTCCTGCTTTTATGTTTTCTTCAGGATCATATACATTTTTTACTCCGAGGTTTTGTGCTGTCTCAGGCATAATCTGCATTATACCCGCTGCACCTTTTGAAGACTTTGCATTAGGATTTAGACCGCTTTCTACATATGCTACTGCTTTCAAAAATAAAGGATCTATATTTGTTTCCTTGCCTGCTTCATCAAATATTTTGTCATACTGCGTCTTTAAAAGTTCTTGAAGTGATTGTGGATTTGGCAAGCTGTTTAAAGTATTTGATTGGTTGTTATCTTGATTTTGTTTTTCTTTTTCTTCTTGGCTTTTAATAAACTTCTGTTTTTCCTGTTCTTCTGACTTTCCATTCATAACTATTTTTGAACTGCTGGGGAAAAAATAAAAAAGAAAATCTGATGGGATATCTCTCCAATACATGTACAAGTTAACTGTCCCATCTGCTTGTCCGATTTTCTCACCTGCGTTTACAAAACCATCGGCTGTGGAAGGATTTATATTTTCATAAACAATCTTTATATTACCTGACTGAAGTGTTACACTTTTATCATTTACACTCAAATTTCCATCAACTGCTGCAAATACATCTCCGTGTACTTCGAATGCCGTATAAGGCTGAAATCCGTTTTCCGAAAAACCAAACTGGCTGATAATTTTGCTGTTTTTAAACGGGAAAACAGATTTTGTTGAATGCACATACTGCTGTAACTGCTGCACTTGAATTTCACTTATACTGGTAGGCATATAATTTTCTGCTTCTGCTGGTATGCTTATTACTAAAAATGCAGTAGCTAAGAACAAAGACAGTGTTTTTTTCTTCAAAAACACACCTCCTTTTAGAATTTAGTGCCCGGCAATTCTACCAGCGTTCCACTATTGTTTTGTCTCTGTACTGCTGTATGGTGGGACTGTCTGGCTGCTGTTATTAGTCTGCTGCGTACCAGATGGTGAACTGCTCTGCTGCTGTGAAGTTTGTCCACTGCTGCTGTTCTGAGGTAAACCGCCAGATGCACTGTTGTCAGCGTTTGAGCTGCTCTGATGTGATTGATTGTTCGGCGTATTTGTTGAACTCTGCTCCTGCAGTATCTTTTTTATGTCCGGATTAAAGAATGGGTCATATCTCCCGCTTTGTCCGTTAACATACACCCTTTTTTCGGGTGGGTTTAAAGAATACAAAAAGACAGTTGCTTTTACTAAAACTGTACCATCATCCTGCTGCTGGATAGAAATTGGTTTTATTTCAGCAGGAGTATCTAACCTTTCAAGACCTGAAAGCAAATTAAAAACGCTAGGAAAAGGTCCTTTTATTACAAGTTCATAAGGAAGTGCTCTTAAGTGCCCCATATAAAATCCTTGCTGCAGTGGATGAGGCGTTATAGAGACATCTCTTATTTTGTACTTATCGGCCAAAATACCAAGCTGATTGTAAAAATTCCCACCTTCAGGGTCAAATATATACAGCTGTTTTACTACTTCCCACTCTTCTTTAAGTCTTTCGAGTTCTTGTTTTGCTGATGTTAAAACAGACGCTTTTTGTAATTCTGCCTGTACCTGGGTTTTTACCGCATTATAACTTGTTTCTGCCATTTCTACTTTGTTAAGGCCTAAAATAAAAAAATGGGCTGCGGTTACTATCCCCAGCAGAATTCCTAGATATATCAGTATAAGTTTTTTGTTTTTAATCATTTTTTCAAACATCTTTATCCCTCTCTTAAAAATCAGAAATTGAAGCCGTAATAGGGAAATTATATACAGATGAATCGTATTCTATTTTGCCTACCGTAACATTTTTTATAAAAGGAAGTCTTGAAAGATTGTCTACAAATAAGCCTATAGATTTTATACTTTTTGAACGTACTTCTATTACTATAGTATCAGGATTGGTTAGAGGGTTAATTTCAGTTTCTTCACCGCTGCTTTGAGGGCTGTTTTTATCCTGTGTTTTATTAGAAGTTGTTTGAGAAGAATTGTTTATTCCCTGCTTATTTAATGCAGTATTGCTGCTTTGATTTTTGTTAACATCTATCTGCCCGGGATTTTGTAATGCTTCGCCTGCAATTTTAAATTCTAAGCTTTTTATTTCGCAGTCTTTGGGGAGAGCATATCTTATGCTGTTAAGCATTTCAACATATGATTGTATTTTAAAACTCTGTACTACATTTATCTGCTCTCGATATCTCTTTATTTCTTCCTGTATCTCTTGTGCTTTTCGAGAGGACATTTCTAATTTAATCAAATTTGTCTGATAATTTTGAGCAAGCATATTAAGTCTGTAGGCGTATATATAAGGTGCAATTGTTATGCCAATCGCCAGGACAGAAATAACAGCAGCAATTTCAGGTAGTTTGGGTTTTTTCATCTCTGTAGGACGTACTTTTTTGTATTCACTGGGGAGCAGATTAACACTAGCAGCATCGTTTGGCATAAGCATACAGCCCAGTGCTAATACGTATCCCATCTCATCTTCATTGAGTTCTATTATATCTACGTCTTCGGCACTAAAAGCACTTTTGTAATATTCAATAGAGCGCAGTTTTTCAAAATCAGCACTGGAATCAAGCGGAAATTCTCTGACAAGCTCTATTGTCCTGCGTCCTGCAGCAACATAAACAGTTTTTTTGTCCTGAGCAGTTATGATAATAGGTTTATCGGGACTGTCACGGTTATATGTTGCTCCCCTCCATAAAGCAAACACACACAAATCAAGTGCTGTAAATTTATCTCTGTATTTTTCTGCAAAACTATTTATAACTTTTGTAGGGACAGCTGCACATATTATGTTTACTCCGTCTTCTACTGTGTAATCAGTCTTAATGTAAAATATTTGGTAATCCTGCAGATTGCTTAGCTCAATAAACTGCAGTCTTACCGCCTCAATCATTTCTTTCTTTTTAAGATTATGTGGAAGTATAACATTTTTGTATATTACGGATGTATCAGACATACATGTTGCAACATCATAAATCCTTTTTAATTTTTTTTCAGCTTCTTCAATGGTAGTTTTTTCTTTTTCTATCAAGTTATTCTTTGTATAGGCTATATATGCTGTATTTCCAGAGATATACAAACCTGCAGAAGTTGCTTTCTTTTTGCTAAACATTTTTTCACCTCTTTTTAGAAACTAAAAATATTTCTTACTGCTTCTTCTGGTGAAATAATTCCTTGTATTACCTTTTCTCTAGCAGATTCTTTAAGAGTTATCATTCCGTTTTTTACAGCCTGTTCCCGAATTTCTTTCTCCGAAGCATTTTTTCTTATAAGTTCACGAATTTTACTGTCTACATATAAAACTTCTGTTATCGCTGTTCTCCCCTTATATCCTGTATAGTTGCAGTGCGGACAACCTTTCCCTCTTTTTACTTTTGCACCATGAAGATTTAAAATTTCATTTACTGGATCATTATCATCAAGAACATATTCTTCTGCACAGTAAGGGCAAACTTTTCTTGCCAGTCTTTGAGCAGCAACACAGACAAGAGATGAAGCAACAAGATATGGTTCAATACCCATATCAAAGAGGCGTGTTGGAGCTGAAGAAGCATCATTTGTATGAAGCGTAGACAGCACCAAATGTCCTGTCATAGCTGCCTGTACAGCTATTCTCGCGGTCTCCTCATCACGGATTTCACCAATCATAATTATGTCAGGGTCCTGTCTTAAAATGGAGCGAAGTGCAGTTGCAAAAGTAAGTCCTGTTTTTTCATTTATCTGCACTTGATTTACTCCAGGAAATTCATATTCTGGCGGGTCTTCAACTGTTATTATGTTTATATCGTCGGAATATACCCGTGACAAAATAGAGTATAAGGTCGTAGTTTTACCTGAACCTGTAGGACCTGTAAGCAAAATCATTCCATAGGGGGATCTTATCGATTTTAGAATTCTTTCAAGAGAGATACCTGAATACCCCAATTCTTCAAGTGTTGCTATTTTTCTCTCTTTGTTCAGTATCCTTATTACAACTTTTTCACCATGTATTGTAGGCATTGTTGATACTCTTAAATCTGCCTCTTTTGGACGTTTTAACATAATTCTCCCGTCCTGCGGTATTCTTCGTTCAGTTATGTTAAGCCTTGCCATTACCTTGATTCTTGATACTATTGGAAAGTGCATATTTTTAGGATATTTAGAAATACTCTGCAGTACACCGTCTATGCGGTATCTTACTTCTGTTCTATCTTTGTGCGGCTCTATATGAATGTCACTTGCTTCTTCAAGTAATGCTCCTTCAATTATATCTCTTACTATCTTTATGGCTGGCGAATCAGGTGCTTCCAGGTCTTCTTCTTCATTTTCTTCTATACTCATTTCAATGTCCATATCTGTTTCTTCACGTTCGATCCACCGCTTTACAGCACGTTCTATTTCATTTGCAGCAGCAACAACAGGAATAACATCAAGTCCTGTTGCTATTTTTACACTATCTGTCGCGTTTATATCTGCTGGATCACTCATTGCAAGATATAATTTGTTTCTCTCAATTTTGTAAGGAAAAACATTATATTTTTTAGCTATATCAACAGGAATTTCTATAACTGGTTTTACATCTAACGGCAAATATACACGCTGGAGTTTATAATACTCAGCAGTTGCATCTGCTATATTATCATACGTAATTTTATTTAAGTAAAGCAACTCTTTCTCAGGATCTTTAAGTCCTTCAAGGTCATCCTTTGTAATTATTCCCTTCTTTATGAGAATATCAAGTATTTCACGTTTCATAAGTTTGCCCCCTTTTTATTCCTTTTAGCTAATAGTTTGATATGTTGCTATCATAGGTAAAAACAGTGAAAGGAGCACAATAAGAACACCCACCCCTACAAGTATTGTTGTCAAAGTTTCAACCAGTGGAGGAAGTCTACCTAAGAGTATATCTGTTTCTGTATCAAGTAAAGAAGCTGCCTGCTCAGCCATTTTTTCAAGATTACCTGACTGCTCTCCAACGAGTATCATCTTAATCTCTGCAGATGGAATCCACTTTGAATCAGCTAACCCCGAAGAAAGTGTTCCACCTCTTTGTACAGTAATTTTTGCATTTTCCAGTTCCTGTTGCAGTGATATAAAACCAGTTATGTTTTTCACTATATCCAGTGCATAATCAATCTGGATACCTGATCGAACAAGAAGCGCTAGTACCCAAAAAATTTTTGATAGGTTCATCAGTCTGAATATTTTTCCTATTATAGGGACATGCAGAAATTTAAGTTCTATTCGGGCAAATATTTTTTCATTTCTTTTTAATGCTTTAAACAGTAAAAAAAGTAAAAACAAAAAAGCAATAAATCCCAATACAAAAAAGATAAAATGTGAAGAAATATAGAGCATTATTCGTGTTATTAATGGAATTTGTATTCCACCCTGTGTAAGCATTTCTGCAAATTTGGGTACAACAAAAGTAAAAAGCCCAATGGTTACAATAAGTGCAAAAACTACAACTATAGAAGGATAAGTTACTGCCTGTCTTAGTTTTCTTTTAAAATCGTCTGTTCTTTTGTAATTATCTGCAAGCCACAAAAGAGCATTTTCCAATGAACCGGATTCTTCAGCGGCACGTATTGTACTTAAAAATACTGTATCAAAAACATCAGGGTATCCACCTAAGGAAGATGATAAAGAAAAACCAGCTCTTATGTTATCTGCTACCTCTTTTAAAACCGCACTCATTTTCTTGTTTTCTCTATCTGAAAGCGCCTCTACCGCTTCTAATACAGTTATGCCGGAAGAAATTAATGCATGCATCTGCCTGCAAAAAAGTTCAAGTTCTTTAGGCTTTACTTTCCCTAAAATTTTATTTTTGTTTTTGCTTTTATTTTCTGCTGTAACACTTAATATAGTAATACGCTGTGCTCCTATTCTTTCATATGTTTTTTCTATTGCATCTTTTTCATTTTCAGCTTCCACTGTGAATATTCTTATTTTCCCCATATAGTACACTTTTACCTTGTATGTCATATCAATCACTTCCCTGTGGTTCTTTTTCTACATAAAAACAACAAAGGCAGGACAGAGTTATTACTCCATCCTGCCTTTGCCAAAGATTACTGAGCAGATTTTGCTGCTGTTGCTTCATCAACTGTAACAGCGGGCTGACCTACTGTCGGCTGTACGCTGTCTGTTGTGTATACGTCATCTGTTGTGTTAAGCTTGCCGTCTTTACCCGGAGATATAACAATGTATCCTGTTACGTTGCCGTTGCTGTCCTTTACAAGATTGTAGTAGTATGGATAGCCCCATGGGTCCTTTACACCAGTTTGATCTCCTGTCCAGTTAATTCCGCCATTCTTTAGCACTGTTCCTACATAGTTTGCTGCAGTTGAATCTGGTACTGGATATACACCATTACCTTCATCTGCTGTGTATGTTTCAATTACTGTTTTCATTGTACCCAAGTCTGACATAGCCCTTGCCTGTCTTGCCCTGTCTGTGTAGCCAAGTAGTCTTGGCACTAACGCTGCTGCGAGTATCGCTATAATCGCTACTACCACAAGCAGTTCTACTAATGTGAAACCTTTCCTGTTCTTAAGCCCGTATGCTATTCTTCCAAACATGGTCCTCTCTGCTGATACCTCCTTCCTCTCCGGTTTCTCTGCTCCCTTCAGCAGTTTTAGCATAGCACCACCCCTTTGGTTTGTTTTTTTAATGCGCACTTTTTGTGCGCCTAATAAAAAAATGGCACGACCTTAAAAGATCGCGCCGACTTGTCAAGATTACTATGCTATACTGTTTGTTTCTATAACACTTAAGGCTTTTGTTTTTTTGGGTTTTTGCTTTTTGTCTTTCCCCTTATTTTTGTCATTTTTTTGTTGATTAGAATTATCCTGCTGATAATTCCCAGTGACGTCCTTTTCATTTAAGAAATTAACTGAAATTAGTTTACCTTTAGAAAAGTTTGCACTTAGTGTGCGTACTATTACTTTTTCGTTATTTTCACATACTCCTGTAGAAGTTATTGAGATAACTACATAATCAGTTCCAACTTCTAAATACTTTAAAATAACACTTTTAACATAGCTGTTATTTTCTGCGTTTCCTTCCGCTTCTTTTATTTCAATTGTATTACCAGTAGTATGATTGAGTGTTATATACTTATCCCAGTAGGGTTTTGTCCTTTCTATTCCTGTTAGTGCTGTATAATAAGCTTGTGTCGCTTTTTCAATATTTAACATATGTAGCTGTCCACGTACAATATTTGAAACAAAAATCATGCTTAAAACCATCATAATAGAAAGCACTATTATTACAAACATTAGTATATTTCCTTTTTTACTTTGCATAGACCATCGTCCTCATTTCTACTCCGTTTTTACTTACTGTTACGCCTATTAAACTCCCTGTTCCATCAGAGGTTTGTATAAATTTTAATGCATCTATTTTTGTTATTAGAACTTTTGAATTTCTACTTATTGTTCCATTATCGTAAACATATGTAATCTGTTTGCCGTCTGAAATTATATCTACTCTGGAATCTGTAACATTTACTATATCAGCATTATGGATATCTTTCGTGAAAGTTAGCATAAACACGCTTATTTCCTGAGTTGCAGAAAAAATATTGCTTTGTTTTGCAAATGAAATAGATGACAATGTAAGTAACTCCAGCACTGCAATTACTACAATAATTCCTAATACAGCAGAAAGAATTACTTCAAGGAGTGTGAATCCTTTTTTATTATTATATAAGTCATACATTTTAACCTTCTCCCAAACTATCGTTCATATGGGGAAAAATATCTTTCAGTTGATAAAGAGGTTTTACCACCTGGGAAAGTTACAGTAACAGTTACTATTTTACCAGTGTCTGTAATGTTTGTAACGTCTACTTGCTTATAAAAACCTGTGAATCCAGGGATTTTCGTTGCTGATTGTGAGAGTATTAAATTGTACGGCTGTGTTTGAATTTGTTCTATTACTTCTTGCGCTAAGTAAAGAGCTTTTATTCTATCTCTTATATAGGCGTTGTTATGAATTGTATGAGGAGCAAAAATAGTTAGAATGTGCACAATCACAACTACTAAAACCACACTTATAAGTACAGACAAAAAGGTAGTTCCTTTTCTGTTGTACATCATATATACAAGGTCTGCATTAGATTCTACATTTTCTATTCTTGTTGTTAAAACTTCTTGAGTAAGAATGCTTTTTATTTCTCCAAGTGTTATATTTTTTTCAGAAATCATATTCAAAAGTTCAATTAGGTTTTCTTTTGCCTCTTCTGAAATTCCTAGAATATATTGTTCTACCAGATTATTTGCCGTTTTTAATGAAACTGCATTGTAATATAAAAGTTCCACTAAAAACAATATTTTAATTTCACTGTCAATTTTGGGGTTTTTTATTATTTTGAGCATTATATTTTTTTGGTATAAACTTAACTTCATTTTTATCCCCTTCCCGCTTCTGGAATTAAATTTACTGCAACTTTTTTAACTGACTAAGATTAAAATCAATCATTATGTTTCTCCCAAACATTTGTAATTCTACTTTTATCTTTTCTTTTTCTTTATCAATATCCTTTATTACGCCAATAAAATTTTCAAAAGGCCCCTCGGTTATAATAACAGTCTCACCTACATCAAAACCCTCAAAAGGCGTGACATCTTTAATTCCCATACGCTTTATTTCTTCTCTGGTAAGTGGGATAGGTTCTGTTCCTGTCCCTACAAAACCTTTCACTCCACTGATGTTTCGTACGACTTGATAGGTACTGTCATTCATAATCATTTTAATAAATACATAACCTGGAAATAGTTTTTGTATTTTTGTTCTTTTTTGCCCTCTCTTTCTTGTAATTTTTTCTTCTACAGGAATTTCTACCTGGAAAAACATATCCTTGTAACGTTCATTGTTTACCATGAGCATTTTTATTTTTTTCTTTACCTTTTCTTCATAGTTCGGCAAAGTATATACTGCGTACCAGTTCGGTGTTTGCATACCCATCTATCCTTTCATAAAAGTCTTAATTAATCCCAGAACAGTGATATGAAGCGGATAATAAGTATAAAAAATATATTTGTTAACATTGATACGAGTGTTTTTAAAACATAGAATAAGAGGCAGCACTATTAATGACGATAACTGTAAATCCCACTTTATTAAAACTGAGTATATAACTGTCACTATAGAGAAAGTTAAGAAAAGCATTTTATGATTGTTCCCGAAATAATAAAAAAACACTGTTATCAAAATGCCATAAACCCCATATTCGGGCTTCAGCAGGTATGCAATCGCTGCAGGGATTAATACTGCAAAGAAATTGTATCTGTCAATAAAAGTAAGTGATATCAGCCCAAGAAGAAGTGTAAAAATTGCATTTAAATGATTACGGCTTATAAAAAAGTAATATGGAAGCTGTGAGATGACTGCAAAAATGAACAGTCTATACATATAAAGCTTTAAATCTTTCGTGTGAATATATCCCTGCGAAATTCCGTATGCGAATATAGGAAAAGCAATTCGTCCAACTGCTCTTGGCCACATCAGTTCAGGGAAAAACAGATATCCAATATGGTCTATTGTCATTGAAATAATCCCAATAATTTTTAACATAATTAGCTCTCCAGGATTTTAATGAATTTCTTGATGTTTAAATCTATTTTTTCTCCTAATTCTGCTGCTTCTTTGTTTGTAATACTTTTTTTGTGATATTTTGCAAGTTTTTTGTGTCTTATAACATAAATAGAGTTATGCTTCCAAAAAGCAAAAATTAAAAAGGCCTTTCCACCCGCTTTTTCAAAGTCTTCAAGAAAAGCCTTTTCTTTTTCAGAGAAATGAGATTCGGTAAGCTGTATTCTATCTGAAGTGGTTTCTTTACACTCCAGTGCAACAGGAAGGCCTTTTACAACGCCCAAAAAATCCACAGGGGCTCCTTTTTTTGGAAAAACTTTGCCTCCATAATTGACCCATAGAACATTCTGCTTTAAGAGAATTCCCTGTCCTGACAGTCTCAGCTGCACAGCAATGTTTTCTATAAGTTCTTCCAGAGCATCACCTTTTTGCATGTTTCAGCATCCTTCCTCTTGCTTTATTTTGTAATATAAAAAAACAGCAGCAAATAAAAACAAAAATATAATCAGTAAAAAAAGGTTTATTCTTAAATTCCAAGTGATAAATGTGTGATCAAAATTAAGGGTTACCTTATAGGCTTGCATTGTTTTTACAATTTTCTCCATTGCATTAAACAGTGTTAAATCAATATAAATCTGAACTAATATAAGACAAAAAAGGGTTATAACTACAGCAATTATCATATTAAACACCCTTTTTCTTTTAACAATTTTTTATTTTAAATCGCTGTTAAATATCTTCTTAATCGTTCCTTTTGGAACTACGATGTATTGTTCCAGTGGTTTTTCTACCACTCCGCCCTCAAGTAGGTTATAATATTTTTCTACTTTTTTGTACAAATAAGGTTTATCAAGATTATCTTTTTCAATTAAATCCCATTTAGAGGCAGGAAGTTTGTAAACAGTAGTCCTCAGTGGATTTTCAGATTTAACAACTCTGACAAAATAATATATGTTTTGATCTATGCTGCCTATTCCCAATACAAAAGGCGAATCCGAAAGAGCTAAATTGTCCTCCAGAGAAATAATATATTCTTTTGTTTCAAAATACCTTTTACTGCCAAACATTTTATTGTCAATATATGAGTTATTTATTGCTATTACAATGAATATTATTGTAAAAACTGCTATTAGTGCCAGTCCTTCTGCTGTTCCCCTTTCATCTTTTATAAAATTTTTGAAAATGCGCATATTTGACACCTTCTTTATTTGTTTTTAAAATACAAAATTTTAAAAATTTGTTTGCAGTTCTGCATGTTTTATCATAAAAAACACTCTTTTTTTAAAATCATTCTTTTAAAATCTTAGGGTTTTCATCTAAAATCTACAATAGCATAAAAATACTCCCCTTTAAAAATTCTTAATTACATTTTTTAATTTTTCATGATTGATGTCCTCCTCCACTTATAGGAGCAGAAAATACCCTGTACGTACTTTAGAGGAAGTCACGTACTTTTTCTCTTAAAACTTCTACAAGGGCTCTAAAGTATCACCCTACGACTTTGCTGTGTTTTTTTTAACAAATCAGCAACCACATCATACTGCACTTCTGGTTTTTCATCTATTGTTTTAAAGTTTACATAATTCCCTTTTACTGTAGGTCTCAAAACTACCTTTATCTGCTGCCCTACAGAGTAGTTGCTTTCGCCGAAGAACGTAATATCATTATCAAGCTTTATTAATTGCCATTTTTCATTTCTCATTATTTCTATAACCTTTCCCTCTACCAAGAAAGCAGGTTCTGGGTTTTTATAGCCAAAAGGTTCAAAATTGTCAAAATACTCTATCTCTTGCACAGTGGGTTTATAAGTTAAAATTCCATCCAGTATCACGGGTTCAAATTTAACAGGATTCTTTAATGTGTACATATTGAGTGCCTTTTGAAGTCTTTTCACATCAGATGCAGAAAAGTGTACACCACACGCTGATTTATGTCCACCGTACGATATGTCCACATACTGCGAGGCAAAATCAAACGCAGCCATTAAATCAAAATTCCCCGGTGTACGGCACGATGCCGTGACAATATTGTTTTCTTCCATTGTACCTACCAAAGCAGGTTTCTGATATTTTTCAGCTGCACGTCCAGCAATCAAACCTATAATCCCCTTGGGACAGTCAGGAAAAATATACATCAAGAACAGATCTTTTTTATCCGTTATCTTTTCCATGTACTGGTCTATTATTTCCAAGCGTTTTCTGTTAATCCGATTTATTATTTCAACGCCTTCTCCATTAAGGAGCAAGTTATACGCCAGAACGGGGCTGTCCATTCTTCCAGGAGAATTAAGTCTAGGGGCAATAATCCAGCTGAGTTCAAAACCTCCAAGCTTTTTCTGCTCAATTGAAGCCGTTTCTATAATTTTTTGTATGCCTGGAATTGGTCTTTCACGCATGTACTCCAGACCCTTACGGGCTATATACCAGTTGTTGCCGTCTAAAGGAACAACGTCTGCTACTGTTGCAAGGCCTGCAAGCTGAAGAAGGTCGTCTGTTACAGGAAGATTTCTAGCTCTAAGTAGTTCTCTTGCTACCAGGAAAGCTACTCCCGCCCCGGAGTAATCCTGGTATGAGTTATAAAGTTTAGGATCAAATATTATGTCTGCGGGAGGGAGCTTCTTTTTTGGCTCATGGTGATCTGTTATGATGACTTTCATACCAAGTTTTTTTGCTTCTTCTACTGCTTCAAACGCTGTTATTCCGTTGTCTACTGTGATAATTGTGTTAAACCCTTTTGCTTTAAGCTCCTGGACATGGAATGGTTTTATACCGTAGCCTTCTTTTCGTTCGGGAAGCCTCACATAATTTTTTATGCCAAGTCTGTCAAGCGTCTTTTTCATTATTACGGCAGAAGATATACCATCCACATCATAGTCTCCAAAAACAGCAATTTTATCTGTATTCAGGACTTCTCTTACTATTTCCTGGAGTACAGGAAAATCATTCCGCTGTACAGGATATTCTCTTTTTAGCTCAAGTGAAGTATTTGGGTTATATATCCATAACATTTTTTACAACCCACTTTCTTTAAAAGTTTCTGCAAAATTTCGGAGTCTTTCTCTAAGCAGAGTATATCTGATTGAAGTATCAATGTTTTTTACTGCAATCCATACCGCTTTTTTTTCTCCCAGAATAATAACCTTGTTTTTTGCTCTTGTAACAGCTGTATAAAGCAAATTCCTTTTCAGCATTATAAAGTGCTTTGTCGTTGTAATTATAATTACAGTGTCGTATTCACTGCCTTGAGCCTTGTGAACAGTTGTTGCATATGCAAGTTCAATATCTCCTATCTCTTCTTCGACAATATCTACTGTATTCCCGTCAAAATCTATTACCAGGTGTCTTTGAAAGTTCTTATCGATATATGCGTCTTTTATTATCCCTTCTTCACCGTTAAAGACCATTTTTTCGTAATTGTTTTGTGTCTGAATCACTTTGTCCCCCACACGGTATACAGTGTCGCCGTATTTTACTTCTTTCTTTTCGTTGGAAGGAGGATTTACAGCTTCCTGAATCAGCTGGTTTATATTCTTAACACCTATTTCACCCCTTCGAATAGGAGTAAGGATCTGGACATCACTAACCGTTTTTCCGTATGAGAGTTCCTCAAGGTAGATATTGACGATTTGCTCCGGTGTTAAAAGTTCATCATATATGAAGTCTCTCAAATTAAAAAGTGGCATGGCACCTGTATTAATCTTCTGAGAATTGTAGATTATAGACGAAACAGAACTTTGCCTGTGAATTTCGTCCAATCTTACAACAGGTACAATTCCTGATTCAACAATATCATTCAATACATTGCCTGCTTCTACAGGAGGCAGCTGATCAGTATCTCCTACAAGTATCAGTTTTGTTTCATCTTTAAGCCCCTGGAGCAGAAAGTACATCACATCATTTCCTACCATTGAGGTTTCGTCCACAATTACTGCATCTGCTTCCAGAGGATTTGACTCATTAACAGCAAAATATGTTTTCCCTGTTTTTTCATTGTATCTTGCCTCCAGAAGCCTGTGGATTGTTTTTGCTTCATATCCCGTTGCTTCTGTCAATCTTTTTGCTGCCTTCCCTGTAGGAGCTGTTAGCTCAACAGTCCACCCGTTCTGCACTAAAATTTCTATTATTGCTTTTATGATTGTTGTTTTACCAACACCAGGGCCTCCTGTGATTACCAGAACTTTTTTCAGAAGTGCTTCTTTAATCGCAGCAAGCTGCTGTTTTGTATAGATAATTCCAGCTTTTAGAGAAGTTTCTTTAAGAATCTCTTTTGGATTGCTAATGGTTTTAGAGACTGGAGTGTCCATTATCTTTTTTAATTTTTCTGCAATAAATTTTTCTCTGTAGTATAAACCGCTTTTGTATATAAAACCTTTTTCTTCTATGAGCTCACCGCTGTGAATTAGATAGTTTATACTGTCTTCAAGAGTTTGCCCACCGAAACCGAGGAGTTCCACAACTTTTTCTTTAAGAATTTGTTTGGGCAAACAGACATGTCCTTCTTTTTCGCTGCTGTTCAGAATATATTTAATTGCTCCCTGTACCCTTACAGGACTGTCTGCAGGTATGCCAAGTTTTTGTGCTATCTCATCTGCTTTTATAAACCCAAAGCCTGCTATGTCATCAGCGATCCTGTACGGGTTCTCCTTTAAAATTTCTACCGCATCTTTTCCGTACTGCTTGTAGATTTTCCTTACTGTGTTAAGAGTAACACCAGCAGGCAGTAAAAGCAGTTTTAACTCGTTCATTTCTGCTTCCTTTACAAATTCATCATGTGCAGTTTTTACTGCAGATTCAGGTATCCCTATGTCAATTAATTTAAAAGGAGCTATTTCAAGCACTTCAAGAGTGCTCAATCCAAACACTGATGCAATCTGCTGGGCCCTTTTAGGTCCTATTCCCTTCAAATGCTTCAGGAATATTTCAATGTCTTTCACAGAGCAATTTATGCTGTACCGCCGCTGCTGGTTGTTTATAGAATAAATCTTGAATTGTTTCCCGTACTTTTTGTGTGTAACCCATTCCCCGTTAATGTCAATTTTTTGCCCCTGCACCAGAGGATATCTGCCAACAGCAGTAAACTGATGGCCGTTGTATTTTAATACCGCAACGGTATAACTGTCTGCTTCAAAGATTATTCTGTCTACTAAACAGCCTTTAAGTTCCATGCAGGGGCACCCCCTTTCTCTTGGATTTCTATCAAAAAAATTAAACTTTGCCTGACAGCAATTTTTGGTAGTATTCTACTGCTCTTTTAATACTCTCAGCTTTTTCGCCTTTTAACATGTTGTATTCGTACATTTCATGATACATCTTCAGCATTTGTGCAGGATCATCTACGTATCCATAACAGCGGTGCCCATCTCTCCACTGGAATCGGGGATCTTTAAACGCTGTACATAAAACTCCATCTTTTTTCAGGCATTTACTGCATTCTTTCGGGAACCCACTCATTTTCCCTTCCCTCCGATAATATTTTAAATAAAATCGTTGAAAAAGTCAATTCTTTTTAAATATTTTCGTTTAAAATTTCATGTATTCAGGGTGCTTTCTCATTGTTTGTTCTACCAGATACTCCCATGTTTCTATTTCGCTTTTGTCATTTTTTTCAACTGCCTGCGCAAGTCTGAAGACGCTGTTAAAAAAACACCATTTTAAGTCATCGGTTTGTGCATCGCGAATTTTCTTCCACTGCTTGGAAGGGCGGGAAGAAGCGTATTTGATGGCATCATTCATCCCATATCCCCTCTCTAGTCAAAAATAGATTCAAGATCTGCTTCTATTTGAACCCAGTTGTCATCTTCAACCCGGGAATCTGGAGTCTCATCTTTGTGTTTTTCAAGCCAGCTTTCCCAATTTTGTTTTTTCAGTTCTTCTATGTCAAAAACTTCATCTACTGCTGGTACTCTGTAATGGCTTTTGTCAGCTTCTTTCCTCATTGCTTTGCCTTCATATATCCATTCCTGGCCTTTTTCACAAACACAGTGAAGAATGTATTCAGCCTCATAACCGAATTTTGTTTGCTTTTTATAGAGAACAAAACCTTGATCCATGCAGATAAAACACCTTGCCATTTTTGCTTTTTTAACTTCAGAGTTGTTGAGTATTTCCTGGGTTCGTTCTTCTAACATTTTGGCAAAATCAGATTCTTGATAAGAGCTCATTATTGACTCCTCCTTTTGCCATCTCTTAATGCATATTTTTGTTTTTCGGTTAAAGCGCCCTGGTTTTTGCCGTTAAGCAGCTTTGTAATTTTATCTGCTATAGCCCTTTTATCCATCAGTTTTTCTTCAAGTTTGCGCTCCCTGTACTGATTGTAGAGCTTTATAAAGTGTGCACGTACTGTGTCAATATTTTCTGTAAGGCATATTTCATTCCAGCCTATAGCCTTTACAACTTCCCTCGTTATTTCATCGAGGCTTTCTAAAGCTTCGTCTGCTCTGTAAATACCAAACCATCTTACGGCATTCATTACCTGCCCCCAGGCTTCAGCAGCATCTAGCGGGTTTTCTTCAAGGAGTTCAATGATTTCTCTTTTGAAGTCATAAAGTGTGGGCGGGTATGGACTTTTTGAAACCACCCTGTAGAGTGCTTCTACTGCAAGACTAAAAGGTATGTCCTTTAAAAAAGCACTCCAAACTAGTGACATTCCTTCAATGTTTTGATTTATCTGTCTTGTATAGGATGGATACGAAGAAGCAATCATTTCAAGTAATCTGGTGACTTCATTTGAAGTCATATTAAATTCCCCCTTTTTAAAAGTTTTTAAAAGCTGTTATTTGCCCGTTATTAAATCCTCCAAAATTCGTCATCGCTATCCCTAGGAACAAAAAACGGGTCATATTTGAACGGAGGATCTGGAGGATCTGGAGGGTCCGGAGGATCCGGCACATTATCATCGCCATCGTCACTGTAGTTTATACCAAACCTTTTGCTGAGGATATCTAATAATTCACTGTTAACAGGATTCTGATCTTTATTACTGCCAGCATCCTGCTCCTCATCCTCTTCAGGTAAAATCAAGTACCCGTCTTCGTCATAAAAGCCCGAGTAGTCTATGAGAGGAGACTTGTAGTCAACTTCGTCTATACTTTTACCTTCAATTTTGGCAAGGGCCTTTTTAGCCCTATACTCAAATGTGTCTTCGTAGCGATCTGGAGCAAGATAGCGCCAGTCTCCGGTTTCTGCGAACTTTTTCAATTTTTCCTGCAGCGTTCTTTCTTTTCTGTAGTTTTTCATTACTGTTTTTCTGTCCATGAACTGCTCAAGTGCTTTTGTGATGAAGTTTTTAAACGAATATGCGTATGTCCACCAGAACATATCTGGGTGTTTCATTACATAGGCGTAATTGTCAATAGCCTGCTTAACCTGTTCTTCACTGTAGACTTCCAGCACTTTCATTGCCTCACTAAGGGCTTGTCGAGTTAGGCTCTCATGTGGTATAATACCCTTGGAGAGCCAGTGCTGGAATATCCTTTCTGCTTTGGCTTTTAGTTCGTCTCGTTGCTGTGACTTAGTGCTGCGTCTTGTGGAGGCTTTGCGGCCTCCCTCTTTTTTTGCGTCTTTTGCTGCGGTTCCAGCACTGCCCTCCTCTGTTGATGAAGATACTTCAACCTGAGTATTATTTTGGGTTTCGAGTAAATTATTTACATCACCGGGGGTAGATGTTCCTCCGTTTTGGTTTTCGTCATCAGTAACTAGGAAGATGCGGATTCTTGGTCTGTCTATATCTATATCAGTGATTCTGCAGTGATGTAGCCCAAGTTGTTTATCTTCGCTAGAAGTATTTGTTTGGGTTTTGTTGTTACTAGAGGAGATGTTGTTGGGTTTAGAGGGTTTAGAGGGTTTAGAGGTTGTGTGCGCACTAGTGCGCACAGTACCATCTGCAGAATCTTGCGATTCTGCAGATGGTACTCTTGTTCTTTTTCCCTCTTTCTCCCCCCTATAACCCCCCTCTATCTCCCTAATACTACTCTCTATATAGTTATTACTATGTGTAAGAGTATTATTAGAGTTTAAATTAACTAAGGGGGAATCTTCTATAGTAGTCTCTGTAGTAGTTTTTGTAGTAATCTCTGTAGTAATCTCTGTAGTAGTCTCTGTATTTGTCCGTGCAAATTTGCTGATACCTCCATGCAAATTTGTTGATACCTCTGTGCAAATTTGCGGGGAGGTGTGTGCAAATTTGCTGAGAGGTGTCTGCAAATTTGCTGATACCTCCGTGCAAATTTGCTGAGAGGTGTCTGCAAATTTGTGGGGAGGGTCCGTGTAAATTTGTTCAGAGGAGTCATCATCAGATTCTTCCTCTGCAGCGGTTATACTTCTAGAAATTAACTCTTCTGCATAGGTTGCATCATCAGTTGTTTCTCCAATTATTTCTACAGAATTGTATGTAATTTCTTTAATTTTCTCAGGAACAGGTTCTACATACATCACATTTGTAAGTTTTATTCCTGAAATTGAAGTTATATTTCTGAATTCAACTTTAATTAATCCCTGCTTTTCTAGTCTTTTTATAGCTCTTCTAACCTGTTCTTTACTGTACCCAAATTGCTGTGCAAACTGATCATAACTTTTTTGAAGTTTATCCGCTTTAAATTTCTTTTTATAACCTATAAGCTTACCTGAAATTTCATCTCTAACCTCTATGGGTCTATACCAGTAAATAATATCAGCTAGAAGCATTATTCCTATGGTATCCGGTTTTCCTGTTTCTGTTTTAATATGATTAAACCAGCTAATAGGAATAATATTGCCTTCAAAATTTATTTGAGCTATTTCTTGTATTATTTTATCTGTATTCACAATTTTTACCTCCCTGCTGTTTTTTATTGCACTTTAAAAAAACGCATAAAAAAAGGGCGTGCTGGAGGAAAGGGGGAAAACCTCCAGCACGCCAAAAAACAAGGATGCGACCAGCTGGCCGCAAACTGTGTAAGGGGGATTGAGAGCCGCAGGGAGGCGAGTACACAGGCTGAAAAGGAGGACCGAAACAGCCTGTGCAGTGCGTCTTCCCCTCTGATAAAAAATAAAAAAAGGCGCTTCGGGGAGGGCGCCTTTGTGTTATAATATGTATTGAAAATTTCAATAAGCACAAGCTTTTTGTTTCTTATCATTTTTGTTAATTAATTTCTCTTCAACTTCGCTTTCTCTTTTTTCTTCTTCAATTTTGTTTTTTAACTCATTTATTAGCACTGCTTCATAAGAAGCATATAAGTTTGTATGTACATTATAACTTGCTGGCAGATCGGCCGGCCTTTTCCCGTATGTTTCGTTAAAAACGAAACGTTCTTTTTGGGGATTATAGTCATATGCACTTTGCGTAAACTCAAATAAACTTTGTTTTGAAATTTTTCTTCTTTTAACAGTTGAGTTTATTTCTATTTGATGCAGTCTATTCATCATTTCTTCGTCTGCTAATTTTCTTGCTTTTTCTAGGACATCGTATAGCGGATGCTTTTTTAATATCTCACTTACCTGCCATAGTTGGATGTTAAATTTTTCTGCTATTTTTTCTTCTATAAAACAGAAGCTGTAGTCTAGTGCGCTGTAATTATTTTCAAAGTACTCATGAATTTCCTTTACTAGCTCTTTTTCTTTGTTCTTTTTTTGTTTTTTATATTCCTTCGAATACTCATTTTTCTTTTTCTTCAACTCTTCTTTTCTTCTTTCTTTTTCTGAAGCATATCTTTTATCGCCTTGTACTATTCTGAATGCAGAGGCGGTACTAATTCCTAATTTTTCTGCAATAGCTGTAATTTTCTCCCCTTTTTCGTAATATAAAAAAATAACCTTTTCTTTGATGACTGGAGGAACCACTTTAAAATCCTCCTTCTATGTTTTCCATTTTTGCCCAAAATGAAAATTTTTTATTCCCTCAAAATTGGGCGTTTTTGGGCATAATACACCTATATATATACAGGTGCTTTACCTGTAAAATTTTTGCATCGTTATTCAAGCTTTTTTCTTCAACTCTTTTGTCTTTTGTTTCATTCTGTTTATTTCTTCAACAACTTCGTTTAGGTCTACTGCTGGGAAGGCTTTTTTTAATTTTTCAAGGAACTCCGCTGTAGTTGAAGATTGTCCGGTTTTAATTCTGTAAAGTTGACTGCGGCTGATGCCAATCCTTCTAGCAATTTCCTTCTCAGTCACATTGTATAAAACTTTTATTTTTGTGATGAACATTGTTGATGCCCCCACGATTGAATGCTAGTTACATTATACATTAATTCGCTGTAATAGTCAATAGCTTATTGCAGTATTTTTATTGCTCATGACAATAGATATTATTTTGGGTATTTTAAAAGTTTGGCGTTTTAATGTTGCATTTATGCAACGTTTTTGCTATAATTGGTAGTAGAGTAAAATGAAATAATTTTTTTTGTACTTTAGGGTATTAATATGTTTTGTTTGAATAATCGTTTGGCTAATTATATTTCATAGAATTTTTTACAGAATAACTTTTACAGAGGCAGGTGATTACTATGGAAACTTGGCTTAGAAACATGGGAGAATTAGTAAAAACACTCCGTCGCTTAAAAGGATGGTCCCAACGTGAATTAGCGAGACGTGCAGGAGTAAGTGGCGCAACAGTATCAAAATTGGAGGATAATATTGAGACCGGAAATATCATGATAGAAACAATTCAAAAAATTGTTAATGCTCTGGGATTGTCTTTTGAGGAAGCAGTAAAAATTGCGAAAGATGAGCGGAACTTTGCAAACTATATTTTGTCTCCTGAAATACTAATTCAAACATCTAAATCTGAATCTAAAGGCAAATTTACAGGCAATATAGAAGAAAAAGTTGGCAGGATACTAAAAAAGCATAGAGAACAAAAAGGATTATCATTAGAACAATTGTCGGAAACAACTGGCATGCCTACTGATTTACTTGCTAATTTGGAGTTAGGAAAAGAAGAATTAGATCTTACAGTTTTAAAAAAAGTTGCTAATGTCTTGAATGTTACAGTCGACGAAGTTTTGGAAGAAGCAGAAAAGGAAGAACAGAATACTACTATATCATCTCATGAAAAAGATCTAAAAGCCTTTTTAGACAGTGTAGATGGTATTATGTTTTATAACGGACAACCTCTAAATGAATCCGATGTGAGCCTTATAAAGGACATAGTTGAAAGTATTGTAAGAAACAAAATTTCAACGCAGAGTAAAAAATAAAAGGCACACCTAATGTCTAATAGTACCTGTTTTGATACAGCTGCGATTATCATCTGCTAGAGTAACATTACAAATAAGTTGCAACTGCACGGGCAATATCACTGCAAGAGCAGATCTGCGAGATCCAGACGTTAGTGGAACCTGTATTAAACCGGGATTGCCTAAAAACAAGCCCTCCGCTTCTTCTGCCTACGGCAGATGAGCTTAATTTTTCATACGGGCAGGCAGGATTTGAACCTGCTTTGCTGCGCAACTGCGTGCCTGCCGGCTGGGTTCACCCTCGGCAGCCACGAGGTAACGCCTCTATCCGACACGCAGTATCCGGTGTGTTCCCACCACACCGCTGCCCGACAAAAAAATGCACTGGTTATTTTAGTGAGAAATGTTTTTGTTTCCTACAATTTCACGCGAAACTACTTCTATATATTTGCTTTTGCATTCAAATTATGATAGAAATTTGATTTCTGACAGACCTGCTTTTAAATCATTTTTGCAAATTGATACGCGATAGCTTTTTAGCTGAAAAAGGTAAAAATGTTCGTATTCGTCAATTAGCGTTGCTTCGCCATTATAAAATTTAATGCCATCAAAAGTTTTTATGTAAGCTTTCCTTTTTTGCATTATAATCCCTCCACAGGCAATTTAAGATCAAATTTGTTTTTTTATTTTTCCCAGTTATTCTTCTTTTTCAATGACTTCTTTTTCGACTTGACTTGTTCGTTTTTCTTCCTCTATTTTGTTTTTTAGCTCATCTGTTATTGTCATTTGTATATGTACTTTATAATACTTCTTTAGATCTCTTGGTTTTTGTCCGAACTTTTCTATGAATATAAAACGTTCATTTTTGGAGTCGTATTCATATGCACTCCTGCAGCTTTCAAATATAAGCTGCTCAGAAATCCTGCGTCTTTTGACTGTTGCATTGAGTTCTAGCTGGTGTAGTCTGGCCATTTGTGCTTCTGCCGATATTTCACGTATTTTTTCTATTTCTTGGTAGCGTTTGTCCCTTGAAAGAACATCATAGACTTCATGTAGTGGAATATTAAAGTGCAGCGCAATTTTTTCCTCGGTAAAATCGTATAAAAAGTCTAATTTGGACAGATTGGTAAAAAAATAGTCAATAATTCGGTTTCTAAAATCTTTTTCTCCCTGTCGCTTTTCTTTCATCCAGTTTTTTTTATATTCTTCGTGCCTCACTATATATTTCTTTTGATTTTCTATTTTTCGTTTTTCTTTTTCTAATATATACTCAGGAAACTTTTTTAGTGTTTTATAAACCGCCTGTTTTGTTATGCCTAGTTCTTCGGCTATTTCTGTGGGTTCTTTCTCTTCGACAAAATACATTTCATGAATTAACCCTTCGGTTTTCATGGTGTCTTTATTCCCCTTTTTTAGAGATTGTTAATAAATTAACGAAAGTTTACTTTTTAGTCAACAAAAAATTGCCTTTTTTAGGGCATAGTTCACCTATATAGAGGTTTAGACCTCTTTTTTGTGTTTTTCTTTTACACCTTCTTGCTTTAGTTGTTCAACCTCTTTTATTATTTGATTTAAATCCAGCTCTGGAAAAGCATCCTTTAATTTAGTAAGGAATCTTGAAGAGGGGAAGGATTTCCCAGTTTTTATTCTGTAAAGCTGACTTCTGCTTATTCCGATTCTTTCTGCTAATTCTTTATCGGTTAGATTAGAAAGATATTTTATTTTTGAAATAAACATTTTAAAATCCTCCATATCTTAATTTGAAATTTGCTAATTTTATTATATAACCTTCCTGATTGTATGTCAACACAAATTTTGTTTTGCTGTTATTTTAACTAAAATGAGCAAAACTTTTATTAAAACAGAAGGTTACTTGAGTTTTAACTTATTTTTTAATGTTGCACATATGCAACATTTTTGATATAATTGGTAGTGTAAAAAGTATAAACGGCTTTTTGTTCATAGTGTTTATTTTAATCAGCAAATTGGGGAAAATAAAATATAAGCATTTAGATCTTTACATTAATGTAATGGGTGGTGATGCCAATGGATGTTTTACTTGATAACCTAGGAGAAATAATAAAAAAAATTCGCAAGGCAAAAGGATTATCACAACGTGAACTAGCGAAATTAGCCAAAGTTAGTGATGCAACTATATCAAAATTAGAAAATGGTACAGGAAATATAACAATAGAAAACATCAAAAAAATTGTTAGTGCACTAGGGTTTTCTTTTGAAGAGATCTTAAAAATAGCAAAAGGGGGAAAAGTGTTTGCAGAAAATATATTAGTATTAGACCAGTCTTCCCTACAAAAATACCATGAAACAGCTGAAAAAGATGAAAAAAAAATTGGTAAAGTAATAAAGAAGCATCGAGAAATGAAAGAGGTTTCATTAGAAGAGTTATCAAGAATAACAGGTTTGCCAATTGACTTACTTTTTAGTATAGAATTAGGTTCTTCAGAAATTCGATTTCCAGTTTTAAAAAAGATTGCAAATGCACTAGGTATTACAGTAGACGAAATAATAGAAGAAGCAGAAAAAGAGGATATAAAAACAAAACCTGAAACAAACCAAGAGAGAGATTTAAAAGCATTTTTAAATGGACTAGATGGTATAATGTTTTATGGGGGGAAGCCGATGAACGAAACTGATATTAAGCTTATAAAATCAATAGTTGAGAGGCTAATGGAAAATAAAGCTTCTCAAGACAGAGAGTGATTTGGAACACTTTTATAATAGCAAAAAAATAGAGCTTAATGGAATGTTCTAAAAAAGGAGAGGGAAATTACATGTTAAATTCTATTCCTTTCATTAAAGAATTGGTGGGTTCTTTAGTTGAAACTCACAGTACGCGTGATCCTTTTATAATTGCAGAAGAAAACGAAATCAATATTATATATTTACCCTCGGATTTTTCTTTTACAAAAGGTTCGTCTATTACAAAGTCTGACGAAGCTGTAATTATGATAAAAGAAGGTCTTTCAACAGCAGAGCAAAAATTTGTAACAGCACACGAATTGGGACATGTATTTCTCCATCGTGGACTGAATTTTTATTTCATTACGGAATATACTCATTTCCCCATATCTAAATTTGAACTTGAAGCCAATATCTTTGCTGCAGAGCTTTTAATCAGTGATGATACCTTACTGTCGTACAAATATGAGGGTTATACTTTTGAACAGCTTTCAAAGATATTGGATATTCCACTTATAGCTGTAAAACTCAAATATGCTCTAATTTCAGGAGAGTCCATTGAAAGCTACTATTCTTAAAACCTAAAGTTTATTTTTCACTGACTTTAACAGTTCATGACTAAGTAAAGGCTGTTTCTTTTTTACATTTTCTGGTTTATATTCTAGTAATATTTGAAGCGCAGTAACCATTCTTTCTAAATCAGGTTCATACTCTGGTATATAAATTAGATTTTTGTTTTGTTTCATTTAAAGGACCTCCTAATTCGTTTCTTTTTACTTATTATAATTACATCTAATGAAGCGACAAGCTTTTATCAATATAATTTGAAAAACTGTTAATTTATTGAAAAACTATAAAAGGAGGGTAACAATAATGCGCGCAGCTGTTTATGCACGTGTAAGCAGTGAAGAACAAGCAGAAAGGGGAACAATAGAAAATCAAATAGAATTTGCTACCAAATATTGTGACTTACATCAAATTGACATTGTAGATTTTTATAAAGATGATGGAATTACAGGAATTATTCCATTAGAAGAACGCCCGGAAGGTAAAAGATTATTGGAAGACGCTAAAAATAAAAAATTTGATTTAGTGCTTGTTTACCGATTGGACAGACTTGGTCGCTCTGCAAGAATAATTCTAAACGCTGTCCATGAAATGGAACAAAATGGGGTAAAAGTTAAGAGCATGACCGAACCATTTGATACAGGTGATGCAAATGGTCGTTTTCTGTTGACTGTTTTGGCTGGTGTCGCAGATTTAGAGAGAGAAACAATACTGGAAAGGATGTGGCATGGAACTAATAGAGCTGCTCGTACAGGAAAATGGCTTGGAGGAATTGTTCCCTATGGTTACCGTGTTAATGAGGATGGCTTCCTTGAAATAAACGAAGACTTGTTGCCAGGTTTAGAAATGAGTGAAGCAGATGTTATAAGAACTATTTACTATCTTATTGCGGAACAGGGTTATTCTACAATTAAAGTTGCAGACTATTTAAATGCACTTGGCGTACCAACAGCATATATTAAAGATGGTCGCCAAGTAACCCGCGGAAAAAGAAAAGTTAACACTTCTGGAATTTGGACTCCCGGAAGGATAAGGAATATGATTGTAAATACAACTTACAAGGGAATCCATTATTATGGTAAACGTACTAAGAAAAATCGTGAACTTATCCCGCGAGAAGTACCTGCCATAGTTCCAGAAGAAATTTGGGAAAAAGCACAGCAAAAATTAAAAGAAAATCAATTAGAAGCCACAAAAAATGCAAAAAGAAAATATCTTTTAAGAGGATTAATTAAATGTGGTTTGTGTGGGCTTACTTACCAAGGACAATCCTATAAGAGTTCTGGGGACAAGTCAAGAGCTTATTATGTCTGCGGCGGAAAAACAGCATACAGAGGTCCCCTTCAGGGTAAGTGTTCTTCCAAAAACGTACCTGCAGAGTGGATTGAAAATCTCGTGTGGGAAGAATGCATAAAATTTATAGAAAATCCGGGTGAAGCAATTAAAGAATTAGCAAACACAATGGAAACAAAGAAAACACAAAGAGAAGAACTAGTACATGAAAAGCAAATGGCATTTAAAGCTCTAAAAGAAAAAGAACTTGAAAGACAAGATATTTTAGATCTCTATCGTAAAAAACTCATTACTGCTGCTGATGTTGAAAAACAATTTCAAAAGATAAAAGAAGAAATGGAAACTTTAGAAAAAAGAATAAAAGAAATAGAAGAGCAAATTATTACAGAAGAAACTTTGCTTAGCAGTTTCAACACAGCTGAAGAACTACTAGCAAATCTACGATCCAAACTAAAAAACAATCCCCCGTTTGAAGTACGTAGGGAGATTGTTCGTACTCTTGTAAAAGAAATTGTTGTCGATACAAAGTTTGATGAAAAAAACCGTCCATATGCGATAATTAAAGTAAAGTATCATTTCAGTGATGTTACACGCACGGTCAAGGATTCATCGCGAGGATCAATATGAACTTGCTGGGATATGTAAAGCTTCCGTTGACCCTAGTGATAGTTACAAACTCGTCCTCTAAAGGTTGCCTTAAAACTTCAATGGCATCTTTTTTAAACTCAGGAATCTCGTCCAAAAACAAAACTCCGTGGTGAGCTAAAGATACTTCTCCAGGCTTTGGATATTTACCACCACCTACCAAGGCAACTGTAGAAACAGTGTGATGAGGAGACCTAAAAGGCCTTGCTGTCATAAGAGGCGTCCCTTTGGGCAAAAGCCCTGCGATGCTGTATATCTTTGTTACTTCTAATGCTTCTTCAAAGGACAAAGGAGGAAGAATGGTGGGAAAACGCCTTGCCAACATTGTCTTGCCAGAACCTGGCGGTCCTATCATGAGCACGTTATGGGAACCCGCCGCAGCTATTTCTAAAACTCTTTTTGCGTTTTCTTGTCCTTTAACTTCTGAAAAGTCTACCCCATAGTCCGGGCTTTTAAAGAAATTTTCTATATCTAAAGAAAAAGGATTAAAGGTCTTTTCCTCATTTAAAAACTCTACTACTTCCTTTAAACTCTTCATTGCATACACATTTATTCCTTTAACTACAGAGGCCTCTTGGGCATTTTCATAAGGCACTACTACAGATAAGATTCCACTTTCTTTTGCCCCCATCACCATTGGAAGAACGCCATTTACTCCCCTTAAGCTACCGTCTAAAGAAAGCTCTCCAATAAAAGCAATGTTCTCTAGGTCATTTTTCACTACCTCAGTTCCTTTCAGAATCCCTACTGCTAGAGGCAAATCAAAAGCGGTGCCCTCTTTTTTAATGTCGGCAGGGGCGAGATTTACCGTTATCTTCTTTAAAGGAAAGTCAAATCCGCTGTTTTTTATAGCTGCCCTTACCCTATCTCTTGCCTCCTTTACCTCTGTATCCCCTAATCCCACTATGTCAAAAGAAGGTATCCCTGTCCCTAAATCTATTTCTACATCTACTACATATGCGTCTATTCCTAAAATGGCCATGGTTTTTACTTTAGAGAGCATGACAATATTTCCCCCTTAAGGTTCTTCAAGCGAAATTCTCCCCAAGTTCCCCTTTCTAAAATCTTCTAGCAATACAGTTGAAGCTTTTACAAAGTCTACTTCTCCTCCTGATACTAAGCAACCCCTTTTTTTACCTATATCTTCTATGATTTTTATTTCTTCTTCCCATATTTTATCAAGTTTATAGCGATTTATCAAATAGTCAGGATAGCGATTTTTTAAAATAGAAACAAGAAAAAGAGCTACTTCTTCCATCTCTAGTATCTCATCCTTTATGGCCCCTGTTATTGCAAGCATGAATCCGGTAGTTTTATCTTCAAATTTTGGCCACAGCACCCCTGGAGTATCTAAAAGGTCAAGGTAGGGCGTCCTTATCCAGTGAAGGCTTTTAGTAACTCCAGGTTTATCGCCAGTTTTTGCTTTTTTTCTCCCTATCAGCGTATTAATAAAAGTAGATTTGCCTACATTTGGTATTCCCAAAATCATACCCCTTAAGCGGGGAGTAAGGCCTTTTTTGACCTTTGCCTCTAGAATATCTTTGCAAACTTCTTTAGTCTTTTCTTCTAATTCCTTAAAACCCTTTCCCGTTATAGCATTTACTTTTACAGCTTCTATGCCTTTTTCTTTAAAGTGCTTTATCCAAAGGTCTGTTATCCTTTCATCCGCCAAATCTTCTTTGTTAAGAAGCATTATCTTCTTTTTTCTCTTGGTTATTTCATCAAAATCAGGGTTTCTGCTGCTTCTAGGAATTCTAGCATCGACAATCTCATGTACCACATCCACCAATTTTAAGTTGGAGATAATCTCCTTTTTGGCTTTTGCCATGTGACCTGGATACCACTGTATCATCTCTTAATTCCTCCGCTATAGTCAAAAAAGGGGTAAAACCCCCTTTTTACTCCATCAATTCTTTTATCTTTGTTGCAGCTTTTCCTACTCTCTTCCTCAGGTAATAAAGCTTTGCTCTCCTAACTTTTCCTCTCCTTATCACTTCTATTTTTTCAAGCCTTGGAGAGTGAAGAGGAAAAGTTCTCTCTACGCCTACGCCATAGGAAACTCTCCTCACAGTGAAAGTTTCCCTGAGACCACTTCCACTTCTCTTTATGACTATCCCTTCAAAAGGCTGAATTCTCTCCCTATCTCCTTCTATGACCTTGTAGTACACTCTTACAGTGTCACCTACATTAAAAGGCGTAATGTCTTTCTTAAGCTGCTCGCTTTCCACAGCCTTTATCAAGTCCATGCTACATTCCCTCCTTCCTTTTCTATATCTCATATCCTTTTTCTCTAAGAAATTTTTTATCTTCCTCAGTCAAATTGGCTTTTTTCAATAAATCAGGTCTTTTTAAAAGGGTTATCTCCAAAGACTTTTGCCTTCTCCATCTGGCAATTTCAGCGTGATTGCCACTTAAAAGCACCTCAGGCACTCTCATTCCTCTGAATACTTCGGGTCTCGTGTACTGAGGGTATTCGAGGAGATAGTCAGAAAAGGATTCCTCTAAAGCGCTCTGAGGATGAGACAAAACCCCATCAATTAGCCTTGTCACTGCATCTATGACCACCATTGCGGCCAATTCTCCACCTGTCAGTATAAAATCTCCTATTGAGATTTCACCGTCTATCACTGCATATACTCTTTCATCAATTCCCTCGTAATGGCCGCATAAAAGAGCAATTCTTTCCATCTTTGAAAGTTCTCTTGCCATTTCCTGAGTAAAAATTTTGCCCTTTGGACTTAAGTAGTAGACAGGAATGTTCCCCTGACTTTTCACAAATTCGATGGCATCAAAAAGGGGCTGGGGCATCATGACCATCCCCGGTCCCCCGCCATAAGGATAGTCATCTACTCTTTTATGTTTATCTTTTGAAAAATCCCTTATGTTGATTAAATTCACTTTTAGCTTACCTTTTTCAACAGCCCTTTTCAAAATGCTGTGAGAAAGAACGCATTCAAACATCTCAGGAAACAGCGTTAAAACATCAAAAATCATTTATAGCCCCTCCAAGAGGCGCACAATCATCACTTTGCCTTCTACATCAACTTTCTTTATCACTTCTTTTATTGCAGGCAACAGCACTTCTCTTTCTTTTGCTTTTACGACGTACACATCATTTGCCCCTGTCTGCAAAACCTCCTCCAATGTGCCTATTAATTCTCCTTCCTCTGTGTAAACCTTCATTCCTATCAGGTCAGTTATAAAATATTCGTCTTCCTCGAGCTTAAGTGCATTTTCTGCATCAACCTTAAGAAATAAGCCTTTTAGTTTTTCTGCGTCATTTCTGCTATCAATTCCTTTGAGTTTTAAAAGCACCATTCCTTTTGATGTAATTTTTACATTTTCAATCTCATATTTGCAAGGCATGTCTTTTTCATCAAAGACCCATACATAGGGGATGTCGTAAAATCTCTCAGGCACATTGGTAAGGGGATATACCTTTATTTCCCCTCTTATTCCGTGGGGAGAAGTAACTTTCCCCACATTGTAGTAGTCAGCCATACTATCACCTAGATTATCTCAACAATCACACGCTTTTTCTCCTTTAGGGCAGCAGCTTTAACCAAAGTCCTTATAGCCTGTGCAATTCTTCCCTGTTTTCCAATGACTTTGCCCATGTCTTCTGGAGCAACTTTAAGTTCTATTATTATAGACTGATGCCCGTGGATTTCGTTGACTTCTACTGCATCGGGGTTGTCGACTAATGCTTTAGCTATAGTTTTAACCAGTTCTCCCATTTTTACACCTCCTCATTGACGAGGATTAATTATTGATTATGCCTTCTTTTCTAAATAGTGACTTGACTGTATCCGAAGGCTGGGCACCAACACTCAACCATTTCTTTGCCTTCTCTACGTCTATTTTTATCTCTGCAGGTTCGGCTATAGGGTTGTAGTAGCCTATCTCGTCGATAAATCTTCCATCTCTCGGAGACCTTGAGTCTGCAACTACTATTCTGTAGAAAGGTCTCTTTTTAGCTCCGAACCTTTTAAGCCTTATTCTAACTGCCACTTTCTCACCTCCTTTAAAAGTCGCCCGCCTTCACCTACTGCAAGAAAGGCAACCTCAGTTTGCCTCTTTTGAGGTCTTTGTCTATATCAGCAAATCTCTTCATCATCTTTTTGGTTTCTTCAAACTGCTTCAAGAGGTTGTTCACCTCCTGGATTGTAGTGCCACTGCCCCTTGCTATTCTTCTCTTTCTACTTCCATTTATAATGGAAGGGTTTTGTCTCTCTTCTTTTGTCATAGAAAGTATTATGGCTTCAATTCGCTTTAAATTCTTCTCAGAAACTTCTACATTTTTCAAAACACTCTTGTTTATACCGGGAATCATGGCAAGCAGCTGATCAAGTGGCCCCATATTTTTGAGGCTTCTCAACTGCTCTAAAAAGTCCTCAAGAGTAAACTGCTTTGACAGTATTTTTTGCCCCATCTCAAGGGCCTTTTTCTCATCTATTGCAGCTTGAGCTTTTTCTATAAGGGTTAAGACATCACCCATCCCTAAAATGCGGGAAGCCATTCTATCAGGGTAAAAAGGCTCTATATCTCCAAGCTTTTCTCCAATCCCCACGTATTTTATAGGTTTTTGAGTCACAGCTTTGATGGAAAGAGCAGCTCCACCTCTTGTATCCCCATCAAGCTTTGTCAGTATAACACCAGTTATATCAAGCCTTTCATTAAAGGAAGAAGCCACATTTACTGCATCTTGTCCTGTCATGGCATCAACCACAAGCAGTATCTCATCGGGATGGACTGCTTCCTTAATCCTCACAAGCTCCTCCATCAATTCATCATCAATGTGAAGTCTTCCTGCTGTATCAATTATAACCACATCCACATTATGGGACTTGGCATAGTCAATGGAGGCTTTTGCTATGTCAGCAGTGTCCACCTTATCTCCCATGGTAAAAACGGGTACATTTATGTTTGCTCCCAAAACCTGCAGCTGTTTGATAGCCGCTGGCCTTACGGTATCGCAGGCCACCAGCAGCGGGTTCTTGCCCTGTTTTTTTAAAAGATTAGCCAGTTTGCCGCAGGCAGTAGTTTTTCCGGAGCCTTGTAAACCCACCATCATTATAACAGCAGGCACTTTACTGCCCAGATTCAATCGGCTCTCTACAGAGCCCATAAGCTTTATGAGCTCTTCATGCACAATCTTTATCACCTGCTGGGCAGGAGTAAGGCTCTCCATTACTTCCTGCCCCAGAGCCTTTTCAGTGACAGAATTTATGAAGTCCTTGACTACCTTGAAATTTACATCAGCTTCCAAAAGCGCAACTTTTACTTCCCTCATCGCTTCTTTTATGTCTTTTTCCGTCAGTTTCCCCTTACCCCTTAGCTTTTTAAAAACTCCCTGCAGCCTTTCAGAAAGGCTTTCAAAAGCCATCAAAAAATACCTCCTAAGGATTTAACTCTTCCAACTCTCGAGCCATATCCTCAATAATTTTTAGAATCTCTTCGTCCTTTTCCCTTTCCTTTATTAATTTTATGCACTCTTTAATCTTTTCAATTTTTTTCATCATTTCCTGGTGCTTTTTTACTAATCCCAACTTTTCTTCATAAAATTCCAGGGAATCCTCTGCCCTTTTTAAGGCGTCATACACTCCCTGACGGGATATATCGAGAATTTCAGATATCTCTCCGAGAGAGTAGTCATTCAGATAATACATTTCGAAAATTTCTCTCTGCTTATCAGTGAGCAAGGCCCCGTAAAAGTCATATAAAAGGGTCATAAACAAAAAATCATCTTCCACAAGGAATCCCACCCGTTAAGGTTTTGACCTTTACATTAAGATTTTATATGAAGCCCTCATTTTTGTCAACTCTGTTTTTTCATTTTTTTGCAGTTTTATTCACTGAAAAATAGCAGAAACAAAGGATTTTGCGTCAAAAGCTTGCAAATCCTCCATTCCTTCCCCAATTCCTATATATCTTATAGGCAAGTTAAGTTCTTCTTTTATAGCTATGACAATACCACCTTTGGCAGTTCCATCTAGCTTAGTAAGTATTATTCCTGTTATGTCAGCGACTTCCTTAAATATCTTAGCCTGCTGTAGAGCATTCTGACCAGTAGTAGCATCTAAAACTAGAAAAGTTTCCACTCTAGCCTCACTGTACTCCCTGTCTATAACTTTTCGTATTTTTCTAAGTTCTTCCATTAAATTTTTCTTGTTGTGAAGCCTTCCAGCAGTGTCGCAAATAACTACGTCTATACCTCTAGCTTTTGCTGACTGAAGACCGTCAAACACCACTGATGCCGGATCAGAACCTTCCTGATGCTTTATTATAGGGCAATTTACTCTTTTCGCCCACACCTCTAGCTGGTCAATGGCAGCAGCTCTGAAGGTATCAGCTGCCACCATCATTACGCTCTTACCCTGCTTTTTATACAAATGAGCTAATTTTCCAATAGTAGTAGTTTTTCCTACCCCATTTACCCCTACTATCAAAATCACCATCGGCGAAGTCAAAACAAAAGGCTCTACATCTTTCTGTAAAATCTCATATATCTCTTGTGCCAAAAGTTCCCTTACTTTGCTTGCTTCAAAGATCTTTTCCTCCTTTGTCTTCTGCTTAAGCAATTGAATAATCTTGTAAGTTGTATCAACCCCTACATCAGCTAGTATAAGTGCTTCTTCTAGTTCTTCAAACAATTCCTCATCTACTTTTTTGCCAAAGCTTAATACCTCATTTAACTTCGCAGTTAAATTTTCTTTAAATTTTTGCAGAAAATTAAGCATGTGTGAGCAACCCTCCTGACCTATCTTCAGTATTTAGCTTGATAGATAAAAGCTTTGAAACTCCCTTTTCCTGCATGGTGACGCCGTATATAGCATCTGCTGCCATCATAGTTCCCCTTCTGTGAGTAACTACTATAAACTGCGTATCCTTAGAAAGTTCTTTCAAAGCCTTGGCAAATCTGTCCACATTAGCGTCGTCCAAAGCAGCATCTATCTCATCCAAAACGCAAAAAGGCGTAGGTTTCATTGTAAGCATGGCAAACAAAAGAGAAATAGCGACAAGAGCCTTTTCTCCGCCAGAGAGGAGAGAAAGGTTTTGCAATTTCTTCCCAGGAGGCTGTGCCTTTATTTCTATCCCTGTTGTAAGCAGATTCTTTTCGTCTGTCAATACAAGCTCAGCATTGCCCCCACCAAACAATTTTTTAAAAGTCTCCTTAAACTGCGCCCTCAACACCTCAAAACCATCCTGAAATCTTATCTTTATTATTTTACTGGCTTCCTCAATTACTGAAAGCAGAGATTCTCTTGCTCTTATGATATCCTCCATCTGATTTTTTAAAAAGTCGTACCTTTCCTTCACCTGCCTAAACTCCTCTATGGAGTCCAGATTAACATTTCCCAAGTTCTTTATCTCTTCATTTAATCTTTCCACTTCGATCCTTAGTTTTGTAATTTCTTCTTCTTTCACTTCTTTTATAATTTCTTCCAATGCAAGGTTGTACTCTTCCCACAGCCTTTGCTTTATATTGTCAATCTCCATCTGAAATTTCTGCATGTTCATCTCCACATGATGAACTTTTTCTTTCAAGCTGGTGTATTCCTCCTGAAGTGCCAAAAACTTTTCTCTGTCTTTCTGCGCACCTTTTTCTTCTTCAAAGAGTTTCTCTTCTAGATAAGAGAGGTATTCTCTAGACTTTTCAACTTCCACAGTCAAACTTTTAAGTGCCTTTTCTGATTCTTCCATTTCAATTTGCAGCTTCTCAATTGACCTTTTCATGCTTTCAATTTGAACTTCCTTTTCTTTTATGGCTTTCAGCACTTCTTTGAATTCTCTTTCTTTTTCTTTTAAGTTATTTACCTCATTCTGAAGCTTTTCCCCTACTTTAGCAATCTCTATTTTTAACTCTGTGAGCTGTTTTTCAAAAATAGATAATTCATCTCTATTTTTGCTATTTTGCCCGCTGAAACCTTTGACTAATTCCTCAAGTTTGTCTTTTTCTACTTCCAAAGCTTTTAACTTGAGAGACTCCTCTTCAATTTCTTTTCTGTAGATAGAGATGATTTCATCGAGCTCTTTTATTTCAACAGAAATGTCCTGCATCTTTTCTTCTAAATTTTGTATTTCTTTTTCAACAAAATCCTTGCCCTGCTTTGTAGCTTCCAATTCCCTTTCATTGATATAAATCTGCTCTTCTAACTTTTTCAACTCTGATTTTACAGATTCCTTCTCACTTGCAACCACTTCTACTTCTGCTTTTATATCTCTTTCACTATCCAATAGTTCTTCTATATCTTTTCTCAGCCTCTTTATTTCGTTTCTCCTTGAAAGAATGCTTGTATTAGTTGACTTTAAACTTCCTCCTGTGATAGCCCCACCTATGTTGATGAGCTCTCCGTCTAATGTGACAATTCTAAAGGCCTGATCGTACTTCCTAGCGAGATGTATCGCAGTCTCAATTGTATCTACTACCAGGGTTCTTCCAAGCAAAAAATTAAAAACTCTCTCAAGGGAAGGGGCATACTTTACAAGGGAAGATGCTATCCCCATGACCCCTTCTTCAGTCAAAGCAGCTTCTCCTTCAAGCTTTTTCCCTTTCACCAAGTCAAGAGGCAAAAAAGTTAGTCTTCCTAAATTATGCTTCTTTAAAATTTCTATCAATTCAGCAGCTTTTTGAGAATTTTCTACAACTACGTTTTGGATGTTAGAGCCCAAAGCCACCTCTATAGCTTGCCTGTAGCTTTCCTCCACTTCAATAAGCTCTCCGACAACTCCTACTATTCCTCTTTTATCCGCCACCTTAAACAGTTTTTTCACGGTATCGCTATACCCTTCATAATTTCTTTCCATATCTTCCAGAATAAAAAGACGGGACTTCTTCTTCTCAAGTTCCTCCCCGAGCTCTTTCAGAAGCCTCTCTTTTAACTTAAAAGCTTCTTCTAGCCTTTTAAGTTTTTCCTCCAAATCCTCTTTTGCCTTTTCTAGTTTAAAAAGGCCTTTTTGTAGCTCAGTTAACTTACCTTCGCTTTCTTTCTTGTCCAAAAGCAGTGCTTTTAACTTTTGTTCGAGAGCTTTTTTAGTTGAAATAAGGTTTTCTCTTTTGCTTTCTGACTCCTCTTTTAGAGATTTATTCAAAGAAATCTTGCTAGTTGCTTCTGCCATCTGGTTTAGTATCTCAATTATGTCTGCTTTAGCCTTTTCAATCTCCTCTTCCCTTTCTCTGTAAAGCCTGTGCAAGTTTTTTTGCTTTTCTTCCATCTCTTTCAATTTACTCTGAAGTCCATTTTTTTCTTCCTGCAGTCTGAAGATCCTGTCCCCCGACTTTTTCAGCTCTTCTTTTAGAAGGAGTTTCTTTTTTTCCAGTTTTTCTAACTCTTCGCTATAGTATTTGATATTTTCTTCTAAATTTTTAACTCTCTCTACTAGAAGTTCCTTCTGCCCTGAGACAATTTCTATTTCCCTTAGAAGGTTGTGATACCTATCCTTTTCTTCTTCTATTCTTCTCTTTAATTTTCCCACTTCTCCTTCAAGAAATAGAAATTTTTTCTCTTCTTCCTGTTTCTCTCTTGTCTTTTCTTCTAATTTTTTCACCAGAACATCATACTGCATTCTAAATTCATCATATCTTTTTATAGCTCTTTTTGCTAGCTGCGCGTAAAGACTTATGTCAGCCTCTTTTTTCTGTTCCTTTAAGAAAAGGTATTTCTCTGCCTTTTCCTTCTGTGCTTTCAAAGTCTCAAGCTGTTTTTCTAATTCCACAACTATGTCATTTAACCTGATGAGATTTTCTTCCGCTGAAACTAGTTTTCTCTCGGCCTCTTCTTTTTTATAGCGATATTTCGATATCCCAATCGCCTCTTCTAGAATTAACCTTCTTTCTTCCGGCTTTGCGGACAAGATTTCATCTATCTTCCCTTGACCAATGACAGAATATCCCTCTTTACCTATTCCCGTGTCCAAAAAAAGTTCATGGACGTCCTTTAGCCTGCAGGGAGTTTTGTTTATAAAGAATTCGCTTTCCCCTGACCGGAAAATTTTTCTAGTTATGACGACTTCATTGTAATCAAAGGGGAGTAAACCGTCAGAATTGTCAAGCGTAAGGTTTATCTCACAAAATCCTAGAGGCTTTCTAGTTTCACTGCCAGCAAAAATTACATCCTCGAGTTTTGAACCTCTCAAACTCTTTATGCTCTGTTCTCCTAACACCAATCTTATAGCGTCAGAGATGTTGCTTTTGCCACTTCCGTTAGGACCCACTATTGCGGTAATACCTTTTTCAAAATTTAAACTGACTTTGTCTGCGAAAGATTTAAATCCATATAGTTCCAGCTTCTTAAGGTACATACCATCACTCCTCATGCACCTTCCATTTTACCACAAGCTCTCTTAATTTTCATCCCTATTTTGCCTGACATCTTCTACGATGGAGATGATGGTATCTTTATACTCAGAAGGTGCAAGAACTTCTCCCCACCCTTCAACCACCTGAATGAGACCGTCATACGCAGTGTCGTGAAAGGTCCTTATGAAGTGGGGAATACCCCTTTCTTCCAATATGCTGCCCACAAGCTGAGCCTCTATTTCGTTCTCCAATTTTATAATTCTCTCAAAATTTTCCATATCAAACCACCCCATGCATAAAAATAAAACCTGCTAAAAAGCAGGTTCAAATTATCTTGGCTCTACAATGAACTTTATGGCTGTCCTCGTTTCTCCGTCTATCTCGATCTCTGAGAAAGCGGGAATTGCAATTAAGTCAATCCCATTCGGTGCCACAAATCCTCTCGCAATGGCGATTGCTTTCACCGCCTGATTGACTGCTCCCGCCCCTACTGCCTGAATCTCTGCAGAAGATTTTTCTCTTAGGACAGCAGCCAACGCACCTGCTACAGATTTGGGTTTAGATTTAGCTGATACTTTGAGAACCTCCACTGTTAGATGACCTCCTTCATTTATTATTGTGAAAATGAATACATGTGATATATTATTATATATTCGCTAAAAAATCAACATTTCCTTCTTTTTCACAAAAATTTTTTTAAAAAT
>Ga0224486_100051_pt1 | contig 62733 bp, 61 predicted proteins | sample TexhydDE_CT_test_FD_172013 | JGI IMG/M metagenome (GOLD analysis project Ga0224486, IMG submission 172013) | Fracking water microbial communities from deep shales in Oklahoma, United States - hydraulically fractured wells DE_CT_test ... | reverse complement strand
TAGGAGGTGAAAAAATGTTCTGGTATGACCCAACGTTTATAATATTAGTGCCAGCGCTGTTATTGTCTTTATGGGCATCTATAACTGTCCAGTCACGGTTTGCACAGTACTCTCGAGTTAGGTCTAGAATTGGAATGACAGGGGTTGAACTTGCTAGGTTTATTCTTGACTCAGCTGGACTATACAATGTGCGTATAGAGAGAATTCATGGTTCGTTAACAGACCACTATGACCCTCGAGAAAAGGTTGTAAGACTCTCACAAGCAACATATAGTAGCGATTCTATTGCCGCACTTGGTGTTGTAGCACACGAAATCGGACACGCTATACAAGACGCGAAAGGATACACTCCACTTGTTATAAGAAATGCTATCGCACCTGTTGCTCAATTCTCCTCTAACCTCGCTTGGGTATTTTTCATAATAGGGCTTGTTACCGGTATGTTTGGTCTGGCAAAGTTTGGGATTATACTTTTCTCAATAGCTGTTCTGTTCACAATAATTACACTCCCTGTTGAATTTGACGCAAGTAGAAGAGCATTGCAGATTCTCGAAAAGAATTTGCTGATGCCCGCTGATGAACTTAAGGGTGTTAAAGCTGTGCTCTCTGCAGCTGCGATGACCTATGTTGCAGCTATGCTTATGGCTGTTTTGCAACTCATAAGGATGATACTGATAGCAAGAAGAGATTAAAATCAAAAGTAACAATCAAGAAGCCACCTCGAAACTGAGGTGGCTTCTTTTTATTGCTCGTTTAACTTTTTAAGAACCTTTACCATTATGTCGTAGAGTTCGGTGAATTCTGGAAAATATTCATCAAAGATTTTACCTTCCTGTTCTACAACTTCCCAATCTCCTCGTTTTACAGGACCAGTGAGTGCATCTTTTAAATTCTTAGAAGCAATATTTTGACTAACACTTTCAAAGAGTTTTGAAATAACCTTCCTTGAGAGTTCTTCTGAAAAACCAATATCTGTGTAAAGCCTTCGGGAAAGGTAAGCCAAAGCTATTGAAAAGTTGCTTGCAATAACTGCTGCCAAATGATATTCGGCTTTCCTTTCCTTTGGTATCACAACATACTTACCTCCAAGAAGCTCAACCAAGTTTTTTGCTAACTGGAGCCCTCTTTCCACTCCTTCGATACCAAATATCACGTCTCTAAAGTTATACCTTTCATTCGAAACTGCGCAGTTTGGATGCATAGAAACAGAAGACCAGCTCTCTGGTAATATATCAGAAGGCAAAAATCCACTGAAGTGTATCGCAACAATGTTTTTATCAACTTTCTTTTCAATCAGCTTGCAAACATCGGGCAAAGCAGAATCACTAACACCAAACAAGACAATTCCACTAAGTAAAAAATCATCCTCGTACGTTTTTGCTTCTGCACCTATTTCTTTTGCTAAATTCTCCGCTTTATTTTTGTCACGTGATATAACATAACCAAACTTTACCTTTCCAACAAGGTTTCTTGCTATTGAAGATGAAACACGGCCAACACCTATTATGTTAATCTTAATATCAGAAAGCTCCGAAATACTTCCGCTTAGAAGCATAATTTAAGATTTCCCCTCAATGCGTGAGTGCTTTTGGCAAAATTTTGCAATCACATCCCTTACAAGTTCTGAAACTTGTACAGTGTCTGTCAAATTCTGGTTCGATAGAATTTCAGCAATATCTTTGTTTATAATGACTTCAGCATGTTTCTTTATACGTCGCTTAGCTCTTTCATTTATTTCTCCTGTATCTTTCAATTTAATTCTATGGTTCTCGATTTCTCTGTGAAGTTCTTCAATTCCCTTCCCAGAAGTTGCAACCGTTAGTACTATGGGTTTTGAAGCCTCAGAAAACTGGAGAACCATCTCAAGGTTTACTTTAAGTATATGAGCACCTTCAAGGTCTGATTTGTTTATCACAAATATGTCAGCTATCTCCATAATACCAGCCTTCATGAGCTGAATTTCATCACCAGCAGCTGGAGAAAGGACTAACACAACCGTATCAGCAACATAAGCTATATCAACTTCACTTTGACCAGCGCCTACAGTCTCGATAATAATGTAATCAAACCCGTAGAGTTTGTACAGGGTAATTACTCCAAAAACTGCATCATTCAGTCCCCCAACGTTCCCTCGACTACCCATGCTTCTAATAAAGACATTATCATCGGTAAAATGTCGCTTCATTCTAATACGGTCACCCAAAAGTGCTCCTCCTGTGAACGGACTCGAAGGGTCTACGGCTATTATCCCAACCTTTTTGCCATCTGACCTTAGTTTAACAACGTAAGCGTCTGTTAATGTACTTTTCCCCGCACCTGGACTGCCTGTGAAACCAACTATGTGAGAACTGTTTTTAGATAGAATATCTTTGTATTTTTCTTCAATATAAAAAATGAGCTCTGGGTTGTTTTCGATAAGCGTGATAGCCCTTGAAAGAGCAAGCTGGTCCTGAACAATTATTCTGTTTGCCAAAGACAAAATGCTTTCAATTTGGTTGTTCACAAGGTCTTTCCATTTCTTCTCCATTTATCAAGCTACTCCTTGTCCGACAACTTCTTGAACTTTCTTGACAATTTCCGATATCGGAGTGCCAGGTCCAAAGACGGCAGCAATTCCCATCTTTAAAAGTTGTTCCGCATCGTCTGGAGGTATGATTCCGCCTACAAAGACTGGTACATGGAAGTTGTACTGTTCCATCAGCTCTAAAACCTTTTTGCATATGCTCATATGCGCACCTGATAATATCGACAAGCCTATTACATCTACATCCTCCTGAATAGCCGCTTTTACTATTTCTTCTGGTGTTTGACGTAAGCCTGTGTAAATTACCTCCATACCTGCATCTCTTAAACCTCTCGCGACAACTTTTGCACCTCTGTCATGACCATCAAGACCAGGTTTGGCTATGAGAACACGAATTTTTTTATCCATATCCCATCTCCCCTTTCTGCATAGGAAATCCACAATATTTTGATTTTTCTCTTTTTATTTTAGCACGAGCAATGATAATTTCAAACATTGTTGTCTGTAGGTCTAATGCTTTTCAAAAGCTGTGAAATCGAAAAAAGAAGAATTGCTTCTCTTTTCAGAAATTTAGCTATGCAAAGCAATATTTGAGATATTTTCGCTAATCTTCCAATTTCATTTACACATTTCTACAGCAGATGACCACAAGTGTCACTTTCTTAATAACAAATAGAAGTTTACGTAAAGAAAATTTAATTATTGTCACGATGTAAATTAAAATTCTCACATTATAATACTATAAAAGTAAATTGTGCAAAAAGGGGGACATTTTATTATTATGTCTCATGGATGTTGTTTATTATCTATCACGGCACAGGGGGAGTGGTGACATTTGATTCATCTCTTGGGGGATTTTTACATCGATGAAGTTCCCGATTGTGAGCTCTCAAAAAGTGAGCTTATAGTTTTTTCTTATCTTATCGTAAAAAAACAAGCGTGGTTAACAGAGGTCCTCAACATCCTTCGAGCTAGTGATTATTATGATGAATCATATATTAGGAAGATATTAAAAAACTTAAATAGAAAATTGAACGGCTACTTTAAGATTGATTTGCTAAAACATTCAAAGATTATCATAAAACACTCTCTTAATGTTGATATTAACATCATTCAATCACAAATCGAGGCACTTAATACGAGAAAGCAAGAGTTTCAAGAAGCTGTTACACAAATCTTGGAACTTTACAAGGGAGATTTTTTACCATTTCTGCATAACCCATGGATAGTTTCTTTCAGAAATCTTTTGAGGTCTCTTGTTTTCTCTGTATTTTTGAAAGCTTATTTCGATTCCAGAATCCCTGATCACATAAAGATTAGATTTTTGAAAATTTTGCCAGAATCCTATCTCTCATTGGCGAATCCCGCCATTCCTAAGTTGATATCTGAAGGATTTGAATTTTCTATAGCTGATATTGTTTTCGATTTTTCGGAAGGTTTGACTGCTGTTAAATTAAAAGTCAAAGAACCAGAGATTCTAAATCAGATACTATCTAAAGGCAAGAAAGCTTCCATACTTAGTGATACTGAAATACTTCTTTTAGTTGAATCACAATTAGCCAAAGAAATTCTTACTCTTCACAGTGTTAAATAACAAATTAGAATTGCCGAGAAGTCAGAAAAGCGACAGAGGTGAGAACGTGCTTTATATCAAATTTTTCGGAGCTTGGAAAGTTTATAAAAATGGAAGTGAGTTTAACGATTTTACTTCGAGAAAGGCTTTAAAAATTTTGTTTTACATTCTGCTTTCTAATAGAAGTAAGGTTTCTGTCGAAGAGCTTTCGAGAACTTTCTGGCCCGGTTACGGTTCTGATTATTTTAGAAAGAATTTGAATGCCCAACTTTACTATATCAGAAAAGATTTAGAAATTCCTTACGATTATTTGAGGAACGAGAGAGACTATGTATTCATTAACCTCAGCTACTTTCCGAGTGATTACAGCGAGTTTATGAAAGCTATCGATAACGCTGATGCAAAAAGAGCTTCAGAATTATATACAGGTTTGTTACTTGATGGTCTTGAAGATGATTGGGTGAGAAAACACCGGATTAGGTGTCAAAGACTTTACGAAGAGCTTCTCAAGGTAAGTTCTAAGACTGAAACGGAAAATTCAAAAGTGACTGTTTCATCGATTTTGAAAGCTAAGATATTGCTGGAACATCAAAAAGCTACCCGTGAGAAGTATTTTATACCGATTGAATTAAAAAAGGGCTATGTTAAAGAAATCAGGGTTCGAAAAGGAGATATAGTCCTTGATTTAGGCGATAAACTTTTTTTGATACTTGAGCGAGGTAAAAAAAGCTCAGAAGAAGTGGTTTTTGGTTTCGCTAAAAGGCTAGGATTAGACCTAAGTTACGTGGTCTTTCTTTCAGAGGAAGATGTTCTGAATCAAATCGATTCAAATATCGCGTAAGGAGATGGTGGAATGGTTAAGAAGTTTGGTGGTTTTATTTTTGTGTTGTTTCTGGCAAAACTAGTATTCGCACTAGAAATATCTCCCAGCTTAATATATCAAATTGATACTTCGAAATATCAATTTACATACGAGTTCTTTGTAAAAAACGACATTCCTACCGAGTCACTCATAACAATAGAAATCATAGACTTTATAACTGACGGCAGAAGCTATTCATTTGACGACCCTGATTATAAATACAGTCTCAAAAAATACGTTCAAGTTACTGATAAGTCTTTCATCTTGGCGGTCAATGAACAAAAGTCAATCAAGGTTGAGTTCAACGTTCCACAAAATTTCCCCGGTGCAACAGGTGTTTTCGCTCTCAAGATAACGCAAGAAAGTGTCTCAGGGGGAAGAGTACAGGTTAGGTTAAATTACATTGTGCCGTTCTTTGTAAGGTTCACAAATATACCGGTCTATCAGTCCTTAGTTATCAATGATATATCCGCCAAAGACCTTCTAACTGAACCTGATGAAAAATACGGTGACTATGGTTCAATAATAACGTTGGAAATCGAAAACAAAGGTAACATCGCATTCATACCAAAAGGGAGTATTCAAATTTCATCCAGAACTCTAAGAACGATTATTGCAGAACTTCCCTTAGATTCGTTTGATTTTGTTGTCTTTCCTGAAAGAAAAACTTTTTACTCAGTATTCATACCGTACATTCTACCTTCTGGAACTATTGATGTTTTGCTCACCGGAAAATCTTACGGGCAGGATTTTAGTATAAGTGGGGCAAAAGAATTGAAGACAGAGAACCAGTTCCTACTTATCCAAACGGTGCCAGATATAGTCTTGTTTTCGGACAATACTAAGAGTGTTACCCAGAGCCTGGTTTTAAAAAACCTCTCACCGTACAAAGAAACATTGCAAGCTAGTATTTCCGAAAATTTTGTTTCACTGTCACCAAGGAAATTTACAGTCTACCCATATAGGGAAATTACCATTGGTGTTAGAAATAAACTCAAAGATTTTAATTTCATAGGTGACAAGATATATTTGGTTGAGTTTTCTATAGACTCGGGACGAAATATCAGAAATGTCTCGCCAAGTTATGTGGTACTACGTGGAAAGAGCATAACTCCATCATTAAAAGCTTCTCTTAACTCTTCACAAAGAAATTCTATACTAAGTGTGCAAAACACTGGAGACTGTCTTTTGCAGTTCAATGTTTTTTACAATAACCGAATGCTCAACGAAACACCCATAACCATATTTCCAGGTCAGACGATAAACTTGGATTTCGGAAACGTTGTTAAAGGAAACCTTTTGAAAGTAGAATATTTTCCTTACGGTGAAGAGAAGAAATACATCTTCGATGACTTTTGATAAATCCTTGTTTTGATAGATTGGGGGAATATAAATGAACCGGGGGGTTGTATTACTTTTTTTGTTAACACTTTTTACGATTTGTGTTTTAGGGATTGAAGTTTCATTTTTTAATACAAATATCAAAGACGCACTCAATATGCTTTCTGTAGATACAGGTGCTGTAATTATATATGAACCTTCAATAAGCGGTGCCATTAGTATACAAGTTGAGGCGGAATCTCTCGAAAAAGTTTTAGATCTTTTGTTAATGCCTTACAGCTACTATTGGACAAAAGTGGATGGTGTATATTTCGTAGGAAATTCAAATCCTAACTCCAGTGGTTTCACAAACGTTGCAAGAACCTATCAAATTCCTTTGAGATACAACTCCGCAGAAACAATTATGAAATCCCTTCCTAAGGCTTTCCAAGATTATATTCTCAATCCTGTCAACCAGAATAGCCTACTTGTCTATGCCCCTCCACCATTGGCTTCAAAAATAGCGTCCTTCATCTCCCAAATAGACTTACCAAGAAGGGGGGAAGAAGTGTACGTAAAAATAATAGATGTGAGCGAGCGCTTTCTGAATTCGTATCTAATTGACGTCGGAATACAACCTTCCGTTGCTGGTACAAGCTATATGCTAAACTTTTTTCAAATACCAGTTCTCAGCACAAATCTCTATTTCATTTTGAATCTATCAAATTCTAATATCGACGTTACTGATTTAGAAGTGCTCTATGAAGGAAGAATTAAAGCATTTGACAGCGTTCAAAGTAAGTTATCAGCTCAACGCAACTTCACAACCACGAGGTATGTAGATGGGAAATTAACAAGTGTAACGACTCAAGCTAACGTAGAACTTTCAATTGTTCCCAGATTCTTGTACAGCAACTGCGTGCTAGATTTATCAATCAGAATAGAAGGCTTCCCCTCTGTCAATGAACTGAATACTGAGACACGTGGGACTTCTTTACAAACTACTTTAGGTGTAGAATATAACAAACCTTACGTTGTCGGTACATTTAGTTACGAAAGAGTTATTCAGAAGGAAGGTGGTGTCAGCTTTTTAAAAGATTTACCCATTATCGGTTGGCTTTTTAAAAAGTTTTATAACGAATCTGAAAAGCGATACATTGTTTTCCTATTGTCCATAGGTTCAGACTTAGGAAAAAATAACTTGGTTGGTGATTCGAAATGAGGACTATTAAATTGACCGTTTTAATTGTTTTTACCTTTTTTGTAATTTTTGATGCCACTGTTCTTGCTTTAACTGCTAATTTTTCAAATATACCTCTTTCTGAATTCTTGAATTACATATCATCTCAAGAAAAATTGAATTTTGTTTATCCATCCAAGCTGGGAAACGTAACAATATCTGTTGACCTTCAAAATGTAGATATCGAAACTGCCTTAAGAATGGTTTTATTACCACTAAGATTTGACTATGAAAAGGTCAGCAACGATACTTATCTGATAATTGACCTCTCTTCTTACACTCACAGGCCAAATTACGTAGCAGTATACGAACCACGTTACACAGACCCTAAAGCATTAAAAGTAATACTTCAAAAGATTGGAATTGAAAGTTTTCTTTTGAATAGCAAGCTGGTCTATTACACAATCACTAAAAATCAGCTTTCGCAAGTGGCAGATTTACTAGCCAATCTCGATACAACCGAAAAACTTTTTTCTCATATGCTTTTAGTCAAATTTACGTACTTTTCACTATCTGAATTCCATTCGTTCAAAGAAATTTCAGCAGAAGATTTTGGAAAAATACTTTTAAAAGAAAAATACAAAAGTCTTTTACAAGATACACGCTATGTTCTGTTTAACTATTCTACTGAAAAACAAAACTCCAATCTTGAAGAATTTTTGGTAAGAGAACCATCAGATACATCTATCCCAGAGTTGATTTTAGCAAATTTCGAATTTAACGAAAATGATATTAAGATAAAGCTTGAGCTTTTAAGAAAAAATGAGAGTACCATCTTGAAGGTTTCAAGCGACCTTACGCAATATGAATTACCGCTTTCCGAAATAAAGGATGACGAAAACATAGATGAAGCTTTTGAAAATGCTGTATTCTTAAAGTCAGGCAATTTCGTTGTAGGCATACAAGCTTACAAAATCAGTGCTCGTTCTTTATTAATCAAGGAAGATACAATCTCTACGATTCCTAATAATGATTTCCGCAAAGTTCAGAGTAATGTTTTAAAAAGCTCATTTGAAGTTACTATCGATGCATCCACTGCGGAAGTATCTGTAGCAAGCGAAAATAAAAAGTTTTATATGAAATTAGCACACAACTCGCAAAATGGATGGACAGACTGGAATGTACAATCCACAGGTGTTTTAGTAAAAATTTTGGATAAAACCTACGCCGGTGTTCTGTTTAACTTTTTTGATAACACTCCGTATTTAGTAATAGATGACGAAATCAATATTTTCAAACAATTCTCTTTAACACCTAGAATCTTGTTTAATGTCAATTCTGGTTCATTCTCAACTTCCATAGGTTCAGAATTTTCTCTATCTCTTTCCGGAGTATCAGTATTAATCAGTGGTAGAATATCGAAAGATTCTTCAGCAATTACACCCATCTTTAACTTCAAAGCTGCTCTGGGATTTAAATCAGGTCTTATCGAATACTGGGTAGGCGTTAATTTAGAGGACAATAAAACAGGATTTTACGGGGCTATTAAGTGGTAAACTAAAACAAAGTGTTTCGCAACCTCTACATTCAGAAAGGATAAAATGTGAATTCCAGTACAACAGGGAATTCTTCTGCTTGCAAGTTCTCCCAGTCTATTTCAAAAACTATTACCAAGTTGCCCTGTAAATTTTTAGGAGTTACCATAAGAACTTCACCAATGCCTATTGTTTCTGAGCCAATTTTCACTTGCTTTGGTACAACCAACGGTTGAATCGAAGTCTCGGCAACATAGACGTTCGCTGAAATCTTAAATTGCTTGTTTGAATATATTCTTATAAATCCAACCACCGATTCTGAATCTCCTCTATCTACGGCTATTGGCTGCGTTTCATCATACTGCCATTCTACCTTTACCGTTTGTTTTACTGTAAAGGTAAAGATTTGACTCCATGTCGTTCCACCGGGTTCAATAAGTGCGTAAAAGGTTCCAGATGCAAAGCTCTTTAAAGCAATCAGTGTAGTAATTAACACAAAGACTTTGAAAAGTTTTTGCTCCATTTTCGTTATCAGCTCCTTAGCAATAAAAGTTAAAGGGGTAAAAATACGAAGGTGAACTCTACTTTGAAGTCTTCAGGCGGTTCAATGTATGAAAAGTATATTACCATGGTTCCATAAACCCATTTGTTTGTGACAATTGTTGGGCTCGATGGATTCATAGATATAAATTGATTTTTTATTCTAACACCAGTTACGGTTACACTTTGAACGTCTAGAACTTTTGGAATTACATAAAATTTGAATTTTACGTTGGAGTATATGTATATCGTCCCTATACTTACTCTTTGGTAAATCTCATCTATAATGAAAGTAGTTCCTTCATCATAATACCATTCTATGTTAATTGTCTGCGATAAAGCAAGAGAACTAAAAATCAAAGCGAACAAAAAAACCAGAATTCTTCCAAATCCGAAAATGCTTACATGATTGTGTATTTTTAGCAGAATCCTCAACTTCTTCATCACCTCCACAAGATTATATCACAACTCATCTTAAAAATAAAAAAGGGGCAAACGCCCCTTTTTGCTTTTTTACTCTTAATCAATTGTTAGAATGGAAGGAATGTAAAGTCAAATTTTACTGAAAAGTCATTTTCTACATTTAATACTTCAGGGTTGAATCCAATCTCAAGTACTCCGCTCAACAGTTTTGTAGAAACTTCCGTCGGAGTTGTCGAAGAGTTTGACAAAACTACTGAACCTACTTTGACCGATACAACATTCACGCCTGATGGAAGTGTGTTACCAATACCATAGTAAAGTTTGAAGCTCTTGTTGGACTTAAATTCAATGTTTCCAACTGTTGCCGTATAGCTTGTGTCGTCAATTGCAAAAGCTTGCGTTTCATCGTAATCCCAAGTGACTCTTATCCACTGGCGAACAAAAAAGGTTAGCGTTTGACTCCAGCTTGCATTCGGGTTGAGTCTCAAGGAAACACTGCCTGCTGCGAAGATAAAACTTGCAAGAATCAATGTGACCAAAACAACAAACACTTTTCTCACAAAAATCCCTCCCTCATTTATATAGGTTGTAAACTTTCAAAGTCCACTTCAAATTATATGGGTTTTCTTGTGCATAACAAAGGAAAAATGATAAAATTTTGATAAAAAATAGTGAGCGGGGTTATCAACCATTGGTACGTTCAAAAAAAGTAAAAGATGTAAGCATAAGTGAGTTAACGCTTGCGTCTGGTTTTACGGGTATTTTATTTCCCAATATCTATATGTTCGTTGTGTTTTTCTATCCATAGCTGTATTGAAGATGCACCAATCTTACAATTTTAAGCATAATAAAAACACTGGTGGCTTTAACCACCAGTGTTTTGCCGATAAAAATATTGGAGTTGTAGCGTTTAAAATTTTTACTCTAATTCCACAAGCACTTGTCCTGTATCTACGTTGTCCCCTTCTTTTACGTATATCTTCTTCACAATACCTGGCTTGTCTGAAACTATATCATTTTCCATTTTCATAGCTTCAAGTATCACCAATTTTTGACCATATTCAACCTTTTGCCCCTCACTAACAAGAACTTTTAGTATGACACCTGACATAGGGGATACTATTTTTGCTCCACCACCAATTTCTGACACCGTTGAAACTGGGGCGCTCTCTTGTTTTACCGGTTTACTTTCAGGTTGAGTAGGTTTTGCTGACTGGACCTGTTGTTGTACAACAGGTTTTGGTTGTTCGAGAATTTGTGGTTGTTGCATCGCCTGGGCTGGTATGCCGAGTTCTTCAACTTCAACAATGTACTCTTTTCCATTAACCCTAACAACAAACTTTCTCACCATCTATTTCCACCTCGCCATCCGTATGTTCTCCATTCTTCCCAACCACGTTGACCTTTGGTTCTTGGTACATTCGAGGAAGCTCTGTTAATGGATCTAATTTTTATATTCGTTCCAAGCATGGCATAAATAGCCGCAAAAACAGCTGCTATTTCTTCTGTTTCATCTACTCCCTCTGGCATGGCTTCTTGACTTTGTTTTTTTGCAACCGATTGCATCAATCCTTCGTTTTGTTCTTTAGCAACCTCTCCGATCATTTTTGAGGACGGAGTTTTTATTCGCTTATTCTTACCTCTTCCAAAAACCTCCATCAATTTGAATATTGCGTAGAGTATTACGAAAACAAGAAAAACAGTACTTACTCCTACAATTGTAACCGTAACCTCTATCGGCAATGCCGTAGGTGTAGCACTATGAGCTACCGGTTGGGCTGTTTGAGATAATGTAGTCGCAGTTTCATTGATTAGTTGTGTAGCAAGAACAGTTTGTGTTGCTTGCGCTGCCGTAGTTATTGTTGCTTCTATAGGCATCCGTTTATCACCTCGGAAAGTTTTAAATTACTTAAATCACAGCGGTATGTTTCCATGTTTTTTTCTAGGTCTTGATTCAACTTTCGTTGCGCTGTATTCAAGTGCTTTTGTAATCCAACTTCTCGTTTCTCTTGGGTCAATTACGGCATCTATGTAACCTCTTGATGCTGCAACATACGGATTAGCAAAGAGTTGTCTGTATTCTTCTATCTTTTGTTTTCTGGTTTCCTCTGGATTCTCCGAAGCATCTATTTCCTTTTTGAATATGATGTTAGCTGCGCCGTCAGGACCCATGACAGCTATCTCTGCTGTTGGCCACGCTGCCACAAAATCTGCACCAAGGTGCTTGCTTCCCATTGCAATGTAGGCTCCACCATACGCTTTTCTGAGGATTATCGTTATCTTTGGAACCGTTGCTTCACTGTAAGCATACAGCAACTTTGCACCGTGCCTAATTATTCCTCCGTGCTCCTGTTTTACGCCAGGGAGATAGCCCGGTGTATCAACAAACGTTACAATCGGTATGTTGAATGCATCGAGGAATCTTATGAACCTCGCTGCTTTGTCGGAAGAGTCTATGTCAAGCACCCCAGCAAGGTAGTTTGGTTGATTTGCAACGATACCTACCGATTTTCCATTAATCCTTGCAAATCCAATAACTATGCTCTTTGCAAAGTGTTCGTGCACTTCAAAAAACGTCCCTTCATCAACGACCCTTTTTATAACATCACGTACATCAAAACCTTTCTTTGGGTCGACAGGAACAACTGTTTGTATATCAGATGTATCTGGCTCAATTATTTGCTCTTCTAAAGGAGGTTCTTCCATGTTGTTTTGTGGTATGTAGGAAAGTAGTTTCCTTACCGTCTCTATAGCCTGTCTATCATCTGAAGCTAAGAAATGTGCGTTTCCACTCTTTGTGTTGTGAACCAACGCGCCTCCAAGGTCTTCTTTTGATATATCTTCACCCGTAACTGCCTTAATAACATTTGGACCAGTAATGAACATTTGAGCTGTTTTGTCAACCATAATTACAAAGTCGGTTATCGCAGGTGAGTAAACTGCACCTCCAGCACATGGACCAGCTATAACCGTGATTTGTGGTATTACTCCAGAGGCTATCGTGTTTCTAAAGAATATCTCACCGTACCCGTAAAGTGAGTCAACGCCTTCCTGTATTCTTGCACCACCGGAATCGTTTATTCCAACAAGGGGAATCCCCATCTTAAGAGCCAAATCCATTACCTTCATTATTTTTTTCGCATGCATTTCGCCGAGTGAACCACCCATAACCGTAAAATCTTGTGAGAAGGCAGCTACGGGTCTTCCATTTACCTTGCCAATGCCAGTAACAACACCATCAGCAGGTAATTTCATTTTATCAAGCCCAAACATTGTATTTCTATGCTTTACGAATTTGTCCAGTTCTTCAAAGGTTCCTTCGTCAAATAACAACTGGAGCCTCTCGCGAGCCGTTAGTTTTCCTTCAGCATGCTGTTTGTCTATCTTTTCTTGACCTCCACCTAACTCTATTTCTGTTTCTAGGTTTTTCAGCTGCTGTATAAGTTCTTCCATTTCCATCTAATCCACCCCTTTTATCTATAGAAATTGAAGAAATTAATGTTCGCCTTCAACAAGTTCAATTAAGACTCCACCTGTTGTCTTTGGGTGCAAGAACAACACCCTCGTTCCACCTGCTCCCGGTTTTGGTTCTTCTGAAAGTGGCTGAAGCCCTTGCGCCTTTGCCAAAGCCGCTGCTTCGTCAATACCGTGAACGTTGAAAGCTATGTGATGTATGCCTTCACCCTTCTTTTCAAGAAAACCTGAAACTTCAGAGTTTTCATTCATTGGTTCTAATAGTTCTATTCTCGTGTCACCAACTTTTATAAAGTAAACCCTTAGGCCTCTTTCAGGTAACTCTTCTACCTCTGTAACTTCCAACCCAAGAAAGTCTTTGTAAAGTCTTAGTCTTTCTTTTGCATCCTTTACAGCTATTCCTATGTGGTCTATCCTGTTCGTATGCATAGTTTAACTCACCTCCGCAAGAGCTTTACTTAATCTGAAAATCGGATTTGAATTAATTATTCACACTAATATTGTACAGCTCTTTTCAAACTTCTCAAACTTTTTTAAGCCGCTTCAAATCCAACCTAAGGCTTTTGCTGTCCTTTTCATAAAACTTTTGAGTGCTTCCTTTCCAACTTCAGTTTTTACATATATATCCTTGAATTCACTTTTCTCACATCTAATCACCTTCACATTACCCACAGCAATGCAGGTCTCCGTATATGGTTCATCAATTAACGCTTCAAGACCAAAAACGTCTGGAAGCTCCTCTGAAAGTAGTGCTTCGTACGTACCCAAAGAGACCTTTACCTTTCCAGATTTTATAATGTAAACGTATGGTTCTTGCTTCCCATTTTCAATTATTTTATATCCGTCTTCAAACTCAAGCGTTTCCACGCAGCATCACCTCTAAAACTTTTGCCATTTTTCCATATCGCCTGTATATTATGTTCCCTTCTTCTTTATATATACTTTCCAGTGTTTTTACCGCTTCGTAACAGTAATCTAAAAGATGAGGATAATAAAGTAAAACTTTTTTTAGCAAAGCTTTGGCAACATATCTATCGTTTAGCACGATGTAAACTTTTGCAGCTGTTTCAATAAGAAACTTTGCACCGATTTGTTCTTCTGGGAACCGCTCCACAAATTTTTTAACTAAATTGACTTTTGTAAAAAGTTTATCCTCTTCCAAACTCTCTATAAGTTCTATTGCCTTTTCTTTGTCTTCAGGTAGTTCTCCCCCGGATAGTGTTAAAAGCGACTCAATTTGGTTTAGATATTCATCTATATTCTCTGTCTCAAAGTTGAAATCATCAAGGACTAAATTTTCAAAGTCTACGGAGGTTTGGTATATAATTTTCCTAAGCTCTACAATATTTCGAATAATGTTTTCATAATCGCTCTCTATATCAGTTTCTACGAGCTCTGTTTCTTCTAAAGCTATGATGTCGTCTTCTAAAGGAAGCCCGAGTAAATACTCCAAAAGTGCTACATATTCACCTTTTGTTAAGTCATGGTAAGTGTTATTTCGAGTTTCTCGAACTGTGCCAGAAACTATTTTGAGAAGTGTTTTAGGTATCTCACCTTTTTTGAAAATTACCCCTTCGATTCTCATCTCTTTCACTTCCCGTCATTGCAAAAGTCTTTCGTAAAAGCAAATAGAGTCCTAACCTCTTTTTATCTTCAACTTTGGTCTTTTGTTGCCAGACTTTTCTCCCTTGCTCTCGTCAATGAGTTTGAATTCTTCGTGAATGGTACTGACTTTTGCAAGCTCTTTCTTTGATTCTTCCTCAGCTTTGTTGTCAACTCTTCTGAGGTTGAGCAGGTAAGAAACTGCCAGCTCGTAACTTCGCATCATCATTTCTGTGAACATCTGATATGTCTCTTTTTTGAATTCCAAAACAGGGTCTTTTTGACCGTAACTTCTTAGCCTGACAGACTCTTTAACGTGTTCAACTTCTTCCAAGTATTGTCTCCAGTTCTCGTCTATTATCCTTAGCACGATAAATTTTGCGACGTGTTCGAAATCTTCTCCGAATTCTTTTTTCTTTTCTTCGTATGCCTGTTTTATCTGATTTACCAATTCCACCTTGAGTTTTTCCCTGTCATCAATTTTTTCTAAAAGTTCATCAACATTTACGTAGTCTTTTATAATAGCAAACGAATCTTTCAATCCTTCTTTGTTCCACTCAGGATTTGAACAGAACTCTTCCAATCTTGACTCAACAAAGTTTTCGATTGCTTCTTCCATGAAGTTGTCAACGTTATGTTCCAAAATATAGTCTCGATATCCGTAAACTGCTCGCCTTTGGGTATCTAAAACGCTATCTAGTTCAAGTAAGAACTTACGAACCCCAAAGTTTATGCCCTCTACTTTCTTTTGCACCTGTTCGATTAGTTTAGTCAGCAACGGATGATAAATAGGCTGACCTGGTTCAATTTTGACCATATCCATAACTTTTCGTAGCCTGTCTCCTCCGAATATTCTCATCAAATCATCTTCGAGAGAGAGGAAGAATATCGATTCGCCAGGGTCACCTTGCCTACCAGACCTCCCACGTAATTGGTTATCTATCCTTCGGCTTTCGTGCCTTTCTGTTCCTATAACTAACAGTCCCCCGAGCTCTTTGACACCAGGACCGAGTTTGATATCTGTTCCTCTACCTGCCATATTTGTTGCAATCGTAACCATACCTTTTTGACCTGCTTGTGCTATTATCTGCGCTTCTTTTTCGTGATACTTTGCATTCAAAACTTGATGAGGAATTTTTTCTTTTTTGAGCATTTCACTGAGTTTTTCACTTTTCTCAATCGATGTTGTTCCAACAAGAACAGGCTGACCTTTCTCGTATCTTTTCTTAATCTCTTCAACAATTGCTTTGTATTTCTCCTCGGTTGTTCTGTATATCAAATCGTCCCTATCTATCCTTATCATTGGTTTGTGAGTAGGTATAACCACGACATCTAAACCGTATATCGCTTTGAACTCTTCTTCTTCTGTCTTCGCAGTTCCAGTCATACCAGCGAGTTTTTCGTACATTCTGAAGTAATTTTGATAAGTTATAGTGGCGTACGTTATACTTTCTTCTTTTATCGGAACCCCCTCTTTTGCTTCGATTGCCTGATGTAATCCACCACTGTAACGTCTTCCTGGAAGAACACGACCTGTGAACTCATCAACAATCAAGACTTGCCCATTATGAACGATATAATCAACATCCTTTTTGAATAGGTGAATTGCTTTGAGAGAGTTGATTATGTGGTAAATGCTGTTGACATTCGCTGGGTCATACAGGTTGTCAACACCTAGTAATTTCTCAAGATAAGATATGCCTTCGTCAGTAAGAATTACCGAGCGATGTTCTTCATCCACTTTGAAATGTTTATCTCTTTCCAAACGTTTTGCAATTTGGTAAAAATGTTTATAAACCGCGGCATTGTTTTTCGACGGGCCACTGATTATCAGCGGTGTTCTTGCTTCATCTATAAGTATGCTATCAACTTCGTCAACAATAGCGTAAAAATGACCAGTTTGTACTTTGTCCTCCAAGGAGATAACAAGGTTATCCCTGAGGTAGTCGAATCCGAATTCTGAATTTGTTCCGTACGTTACATCACATCTGTAGGCTTCTTTTTTGCTAACTTCAATAACATCCACCTCAAACGCTTCAACCGCCTTTTTAACTTTTGCTTCGTCCGGTAGAAATTCTCCATCAAAATCCTCGGGCCAAACGCAGTAATTTTCTTCAAGACCTTTTTGGGCCAGCTCAGGATTTTTCCAGACCACTTCATAAGCTTTTCCGGATGTAGTTATGACCCCTACTCTTAAACCAAGAGCCAGATATATTGGACCCATCCACATGGCATCTCTTTTTGCAAGGTAATCGTTCACAGTGACCATGTGAATGTTTCTGTTCATAAGCGAATTCAAAACGACAGGTAGAGTTGCAACAAGCGTCTTACCTTCTCCTGTCTTCATTTCAGCTATCTTTCCTTTGTGGAGTACTATGCCACCTATCAGCTGGACATCAAAATGCCTCATTCCTACCGTTCTTCTTGCAACCTCTCGTGTGAATGCAAAAACATTTACCAGATGTTCATCAAGCTCATCCAAGCTTTGTAAAGTTCCCTTCTTGGAGAGTATGTAGTCTCGCATTTGGGAAAATGACATCTTTCGAACTTCCGGTTCGAGTCTATTTATTCGCTCGACTAACTTTTTCGCTTTCCTAAGCTCCATCTCATTTTTGTCAAATAACTTTTTCAGTTTTCCAAACACTTTTGTATTCCTCCCTACGTCTGCCAATTTTTTCACATCAACAATATTCTACCACAAAAAAGAAAAAGGTCATCCTGCCGTCGGGCAAGGATGACCAGAAAGAAATATTATATTAGAAGTCTATACCTTCGAGGAGCATGTTATTAAGTTCGTTCAATATCTCGTGAGGTGCTATAAGTTCGCCACTGACTTTACTAAGTAATCTCAGTTTTGTTCCAGGTTTTATTAGCTTCACTACTTCGCTTGCGTATTGACCCAAATTCATCTCAGCAACCAACACATTTTGAGCATTGGCAAGTCTTTTTCGCATTTTTTCTATCGGAATAGGCCATATAGTTATCGGTCTAAGCAATCCTACCTTTATTCCTTCTTTCCTTGCTATCAGCACAGCTTCTTTTGCAGACCTTGCCACGGAACCATAAGCTATTATTATCGTTTCAGCATCCTCAGTCATAAAGTCTTCGCACTCAGCAATCTTGTCTATGTGTAACTTTATTTTATTCACAAGTCTTCTGATAAGTTTTTCGGCAGTTTCCGCTGTCGCCATCGGAAATCCTGATTCATCGTGAACCAAACCAGACACATGGAAACGCGTCTTTCCCATTTCTACTAGCGATGGTGGAAGGTTTTCGGCATACTCACTTTCAGAGAACGGAACAAAGAGTTCTTCTTCCTCAAGCTCACGAGCAGAAATTCTCTCAACAACCTCTATCTCACTATCAGGTGGTAAGATGAAATTTTCGTACATATGTCCAAGCACTTCGTCCATCAAAAGTATGACAGGAGTTCTGTACTCTTCAGCCAAGTTAAACGCTTTTATGGTGTATTTGTAAACTTCTTCTACTGTCGAAGGATAAAGTGCGATAATTGCATGGTCACCGTGTGTTCCCCACCTTGCTTGCATAATGTCACCTTGTGAAGGTTTAGTTGGCATACCGGTTGAAGGTCCACCACGCATTACGTTGACAAATACTGTTGGTGTTTCAGTCATTATTGCATAACCTATCGCTTCCTGCATAAGGCTGAAACCTGGACCACTAGTTGCGGTCATAGATTTTACTCCAGCAAGCGATGCACCTATTATCGCAGCAGCACTTGCTATTTCATCTTCCATCTGGATAAATACGCCTCCAACTTTTGGTAATTCTCTTGCCATAGTTTCCGCTATCTCCGAAGAAGGAGTGATTGGATAACCTGCATAGAACCGGCAACCTGCTTTTATCGCACCGTATGCGCAAGCTTCGTTCCCTTGCCAAAAGACCATCCTAGGGTTTTTAGGCATTTTCAACACCTGCCTTGCTCTCTTCAGACACTTCAACAATATTTATAGCAAAGTCAGGGCAAAGATTTTCACACATCATACAACCAATGCATTTGCTATGGTCAGGAACTGCTGGCCTGTTCAGTTCTCCTTGGATAATGGTTTTTGTAGGACAAACATGATAACAAATACCACATGCCTTGCACCACTGATATTTTATCTCAACTCTGTACTGTTTTTTTGCCATTTTCTTACCTCCTCTAAGTCAACTCTTTGAACTACCTACCAAAAATAGCTAAGAAAACACCTGCTGCAACCGCCGAACCAATAACACCTGCAACGTTTGGGGACATGGCATGCATAAGAATGAAATTTGTTGGGTCTTCTTCTTGCGCTACTTTTTGGGCTACCCTTGCAGAATCAGGTACCGCCGAAACTCCAGCAGCACCAATAAGCGGGTTAATTTTATCTTTCAAGAAAAGGTTTAATAGTTTTGCAAACAAAATACCACTTGCCAGTGCTGAAATAAATGCAAACGCCCCCATGCCAAAAACAAGCAGAGATTGTGGAGTTAAGAAAATATCTGCCCTTGCGGATGCACCAACAGACAAGCAAAGCAAGATTGTCGTTGTGTCAAGAATATATTTGCTTGCTGCCTCAACAAGTCTTTTGACATTTCCAACCTCTCTGAGTAGATTACCAAACATGAGCGGACCTACTAAAGTTAGCGACTGAGGGACAATTAATGCAGTAACAAGTGTTGTAATGATTGAAAACACTATCTTCTCAGCTTTTGAGACCTTTCTCGGAGCTTTCATTCTTATTAATCTTTCTTTTCTAGTTGTAAGTAATTTAGAAACTGGTGGTTGAAGTATCGGGATAAGGGCAATATACGAATAAGCAGCAATTGCTATTATAGAGAGAAGCTCTGGTGCAAATTTTGTAGAAATATAAATAGATGTTGGTCCATCAGCACCTCCGATTATACCTATAGATGCAGCTTGTTTGAGTGTGAATCCGAAAGCACGCGCAAGAAGGAATGTTATAAATATACCAATCTGGGCAGCTCCACCAAGGAATATCGTGATTGGATACGAAAGCATAAACGAAAAGTCCGTAAGTGCTCCTATTCCCAAAAAAATGAGAGGTGGGTAAATACCAAGGTCAAGACCTTTTTTTATATAGTACATAAATCCTCCAGGAATAAACCTACCATCGGTGAAAGTTTGTGGAGGGTTCAATATGCCTGTTGCAATCGGTGGAATGTTGGAGAGAATGATACCGAAAGCGATAGGAATCAAAAGTAAAGGTTCCGCATCCTTTTTAACAGCAACATATATCAAGGCACCCGCTATCGCTATCATGAAAATGTTTCCGAGCGTCATCTGTGAAAATGCCGTTGTTTTCAAGAATGTAAAAAATTCTTCCAGCATTTGTCCTGGCCTCCTGATGCTTTATTATTCTTTTTTGGTTGTACTTTTCAATACCCAGTATACTATCACCACAAAGACTTTTCAACTACTAACTAATAGGAGAAAATAAAGTATATGAGAATATTCTTCTGAATTCTCTTAAAATTCAAAGTTTAAATTCTTCAATACTCCATCTTTCATCAGAAATTCGCCTTTAGATACCACACTGACGATTTCCAAATTTTCCTCATTTACCAAGATAAAATCAGCATCGTAGCCTTTTTCGATTCTTCCCTTACTTAGTTTAAAGACCTTGGCTGGGTTGATAGTTGAAACTTCTATAGCCTTTTCCAAAGGCAAGCCCCTTTCCACCACTTTGCGTATTGTATACCAAACTGAGCTAACACTCCCTACGCTGAGTCCTACGACCGTCCCCATTTCGTCAAACTTTGGAAGACTACCCTGTCCATCCGAGGAAATGGTTATATTCTCTAATAACTTATTTTCGTACGCTTTTAATATTGCATCGACTGTGTTAAATTCACGTTTGGAAGGTTCATCGTTTTCTGGTTGGAGAGCTGTTAAATCTATCATTCCACCTTTCGTAGCAAATTCTAATCCTTGTTCGAAAAGCCTTTCGTTTCTACTCATGTGTGTAGGGTACAAGTGATGAATCGGAATTTCTGTGTTTTTAATGATTTCAAAAAGATAATCAATTCCTCTTTTACCAGCACCCACATGGAAATTCACGATACCTGCTTTTCCAGAAATCATTCCACCTACCCTTGCATCTGCTACAATCCGCAAAATCTCCTCAAAAGTGGGCTGAGACGAACGATGATCGGATATGGCTATTTCCCCAACTCCAATAACTTTGTCAATTAAAACGATATCTTTTACCACACTACCAGTAAATGTTACAGGTGGAACACGGTAAGAACCTGTGTATATAAACGTGCTTAAACCCTCATTTTCGAGGGATTTTGCCTTTGCATATAAATTCTCAAGACTTCTAGTAACTCCGTCCGTTCCTAAACAACCAATAACCGTTGTTATTCCGTTCTTAATACAGTCTGAAATCTTCAATTCCGGGGTCCTGGTTTCAAACCCACCTTCTCCGCCTCCACCAGTTATATGCACGTGTGGGTCGATAAGTCCAGGTAATAACAACAAACCAGATGCATCGTAAATTTCTACTTCGAAGGGGAAGAAAAAAGGATTAATGTCTTTGCTTATGTGAATGATTTTATTGTGAAAGATAACATCTGCTTTCCCTACATACTTAGGGGCAAAGATTTTTGCGTTTTTTATAATTCTCACCACTTGGATTCCTCCTTCCTAACTAATAGAACCATCAATGGCTATCTTTTATCCCATACTTGAGTATGAATCCGGGATTCGTTGCAACCGCTTTTTCTATACTCTCAGTGGTCAAAGGAACGCTTTGGAAGTAGCCTCCCCTTCCATGGTCACAATTGTTTCACTCGGAATATAAAGCCTTGCCTTCTTGAAGAGATCCGAAATCTCCTGTTTTTCGCCACCTTTGTAGAAACTTACCAGAAACTGATAGGACAAACAATCCACACATCCTTTTGGATTCAAGCATCTAAAATGTATCTATGCCTTTTGCGGCTCCAAAAGCATACTGAGTAATGTGTGCCAAATAATCAATTCTTTTCTCAAATCCTCTGTAACCACTTGAGGCATCAGTCTCAGTATCAATTAAAAGTAGTTTTTTAGCAATCGAAGGAATTAGGTTTTTCAAAACTTTCTGCGTGTGTTCAAAATTAAAAATTTCTTCAGGTTTGATAGCGTAGAGCGTTACTTCGCTGGTTGAGGTCACCTGCTCCTGCAAAGGAAGATTGAAGAGCGACCATTCACCAAATGTGCCTGAATTAAACTCTTGAACCTTCCTAAAAAGTTTAGTTTAGTTTAGTTTCAAGTGTTCCATCCACCAAATAATACAAATATTTCGGGATTTCCGAATAACCGTATATCTTCATACCCGGCGAGAATACAATAATTTCCATAAATCCCCTTGGACTTTGGTTTGGAGACGGTTTGCCTAAAGAAAAACCGGGCACGGAATGTGCCCGGTCTAATTCTATCATATAACAGCCAATTTCTTTCCAACCTTTTCAAATTTTTCAAGTGCAAAGTCAAGGTCTTCCTTAGAATGCACCGCGCTTATCATTACCCTTATCCTTGCTTTCCCTTTTGAAACGGTCGGATAACCTATCGCTTGTGCAAATATGCCCTCTTCGAATAGTTCTTTACTGAACTGTGTCGCAATTTTTGCATCGTAGAGCATCACTGGTGTTATCGGTGTTTGGCTTACTCCAAGGTCGAATCCCAGTTTCTTCATTTCTGTCTTGAAGTAATTCGCGTTGTCCCAAAGTCTTTTAACTCGTTCATCACTTTCTTGGAGTATCTTTACTGCCTCTAGACAAGCTGCAACATCTGCCGGTGTAAGCCCTGTGCTGAAAAGGAACGGTCTTGCTTTTTGTTTTAGATATCTGACAAGTGTTTCACTCCCGGCAATATATCCGCCAAGCACTCCAAATGCTTTTGAAAGCGTTCCTATCTCCATATCTACTTTACCGTGTAACCCGAAGTGGTCAACAATGCCTCTTCCACCACGTCCTAACACACCTTCACCGTGTGCATCATCAACCATAACAGCAGCTTCATATTGTTCTGCCAGCTTTACAATATCGGGTAGTGGTGCGATATCTCCGTCCATACTGAATACACCGTCTGTAACTATTAGAATTCTTCTGGCTTTTTGAACATCTCTCGCTTCTTTAAGTCTTGCTTCAAGTTCGTTCATATCGTTGTGCTTATAGACATATCTTTTTGCTTTTGAAAGCCTAACACCATCTATAATACTTGCATGATTGAGTTCATCAGAGATAATTGCATCGTTTTCATCACCGAAAATTGTTGGTATGGCCGCTTGGTTTGCTACAAAACCTGACTGCAAGAAAATTGTTGCTTCTGCACCCTTGAACTCAGCAAGCGCTTTTTCAAGTTCTTCATGGATTTTCATAGTTCCAGCAATTGTTCTAACAGCACCTGGTCCAACACCCCATTCTTGAATAGCCTTTATCGCAGCTTGTTTAAGTCTTTCATCATTTGCGAACCCAAGGTAATTGTTTGAACAAAGGTTCAACACCCTTTTCCCGTTGACTACAATCCATGCCCCCTGCGGGGATTCAAGCGTGCGTATGTTGATGTAAAGACCTTCGTTTTTTAACATTTCCATTTCGTCTTCCAATATCTTGTAATTAAACATACTGTTCCCCCCTTCAAAACTAGTTTTTAATCATCAGTCTAAATTCAAAACAACTTTACCACATTGCTTATTTAACATAAGTTCGAAACCTTTTTCCCACTGATCAAATGGGAGAATATGGGTAACTACTTTTGAAAGGTCAACCTTCTTTGTTCGGAGCAATTCGTCCGCAATTCTCCAAGTTTCGAACATGCGTCTACCTGTTATACCGTAGACAGTTAGTCCTCGCATTGTAATTAAAGCATCAAAGTTTATTTCTATCTTCCCACCAAATATTCCAAGTACGGATACTTCTCCACCCATGGTAACACATTTCAGTCCATCTTCAAATGCCTTTCTGTTACCACTCATTTCGAGCAAAACGTCCACACCATCACCAAGAAGTTTGTAAACTTCCCTGACTAAATCTTTCTCAGCAGGATTGATGACAACATCTGCACCATTTTCCTGAGCCATACGAATTCTTAATGGGTCGACTTCCGAAACGATTACTGTACTTGCTCCGGCAACTTTTGCGACCTGGATAGCCATTAAGCCGATAGGTCCCGCACCGGTTATAAGTACTGTTTTACCAAGTAAGTTTGTAACAGAGGCCGTATGTATTGCATTTCCGAATGGTTCCATAACGGAAGCGTAGTCAAGAGGTATCTCAGGAGAGAATCTCCAAAGGACCGTTTCAGGTATAATCGCGTATTCTGCAAATATACCGTTTGTATCGACACCCAAAATCTTAAGATTCTTACATATGTGCATCCTACCGGTTTTACATTGATAACAATGTTCACAAGGAATATGTGTCTCGGCTGCTACCAAGTCTCCAACTTTGACTTGCGTAACCGCGTTACCAACCGCAACAACTTCACCTGCCATCTCATGTCCCGTGATTAATGGAGGAATTATACGTGACTGTGACCATTCATCCCACTTGTATATGTGAACATCCGTTCCACAGATTGAAGCTCGTCTTATCTTAACAAGCACGTCCCTCGGTCCAAGGTCTTCTTGTGTAGGTTTCTTAACTTGCTCCATTACTAATCCAGGACCTGCCACCTTTTTCATTATCGCTTTCATTGTTCCATTCGTCGTCCCTGTTCCCAAGACAATCGCCTCCTTCTATAAGAATGTTCATATTTATTAAGCTCTACATTTCAATTATACAACCAACAAAAAAACATCGAAATTCTATCAAGCGCTAAATTAACGAGTATACAAGAGAAAAACCATCAGAAGAATTCTTAATATGGTAAAATTCACTAATTTTCTCAAAAACGTTCGCTACGTGAATTTTCTACAAACTTTCACGGAAATATTTCTGTTATTCGAATTCCGCATAGTCTCTAACATACCGTTCGTTCCTTATTCTCACCTTTTTTCCATCCATTTCTATAATTCCCAGCTTTTCAAGTTCTATAAACACTCTGGAAAGTGCTGGTCTTGTTGCTCCAAACTCCCTAGCAATTTCTTCTTTTGACATATCCATCGTAACGATAGACGAACCCTGCTCGTTCATCAAACGAATAAGATACGAACAAACTTTTTGAACAAGATTTTTCATCGTTATCTCGTAGAATCTATCAGTTACAAAAGTAAATGCATCGCTTACATATCGAAGATAGTTTCTCAAAAGCCTTTCGTTTTTCATCATTAACGAGACAAAAAAGTTTTTATCTAAATTCAGAAAAACAGAAGACCTAACGGTTTCTACATCAACGGGGTACTTCGCATCAGCTGAAAAAATAATCGCAGCTGCCAAAAGTTTTGGCGCAAACATGTGATCTATCTGCAGAACCCTTCCCTCAGGATTCGTAAACAATCCTAATGCTTCGCCTTCGACTAAAAATAGCAATTCATTACATTCATCACCACGCATCCTTACTAATTCCTTTGCTTTGTATCTTTCAATCTTTGCGTTGCGAACAACTTCCTCTATACAGTTCCTCTCCACACCTTTGAATATTTCACATTGTTCAAGAACTTCTATAAACTCCTTATTTGAATTGCCCATACGCATAATATTTCCCCCTTAACTGTTAAGCTTTCACTAATTTTCTTGTTTCCAACAAAAATTGTAACATAGGTTACGGAAAAATGTGGGCAATTCCGCTACAATAGTAACGAAAGGTCAAAAGGAATGTTTAACAAAATTTGTAAGGTGAAGAAAACAAGAAGAATATTAAGTTGTAGGAGGTGTGATTATGGCGTTGAACATGTTTTGTTACCAGTGTTCGCAAGCGATGAATGGTGAAGGTTGTACGGTAACCGGTGTTTGTGGCAAGGAACCAACAGTTGCAAGATTACAGGATAACCTACAATTTATACTGAAAGGCATCTCTGCATATTACTACCATGCAAGAGAACTGGGTTACAAAGACGAAGAAATAGCAGCATTCCTCAGCGAAGGGCTATACACAACTCTCACAAATGTGAACTTCGATGCTCAGGAGTTTGTAAATCTTGCGCTCAAGGCTGGTATGATGAACTTCAAAGTTATGCAACTTTTGAAAAAGGCACACATTGAAACTTACGGAGAACCAACACCTGTTGAGGTTGAAACAGGAACAAAGGAAGGTCACGCAATAATCGTTACTGGTCACAACTTGAAGGCTCTTGAGGAATTACTTAAACAGGTCGAAGGCACGGACGTTTATGTGTATACACACTCAGAAATGCTACCAGCCCACGGGTATCCTGGATTGAGAAAATACAAGAATCTTGCTGGTAATCTTGGTGCAGCCTGGTATGACCAGAGAGAACTCTTCGAAAAAATTCCAGCCGCGATATTAGGAACGAGCAACTGTGTATTGCTTCCAAAAGAATCTTACAAAGACAGGATGTTCACAACATCAATTGCAAGACTACCTGGAGTGAAACACATTGAAGGTTACGACTATTCGGAAGTTATAGCCAAAGCAAAGTCGTTGCCAAAACTCCCAGAACAACCAGGGAAATACAAACTCACAACCGGATATTCAGCAAGCGTTGTGAAGTCCCTTGCAGGAAAGATAAAAGAACTAGTTGAAGTAGGTAAAATCAAACACTTCTTCGTCGTTGGCGGCTGTGATACACCGACAAAACGCGGTGCATATTACAGGGAATTTGTTGAGAAGCTTCCAAAAGAGACCGTTGTTATTACACTCGCCTGCGGAAAGTTTAGAATTAATGACCTGCAACTCGGAGACATTGAAGGCATCCCAAGACTTATTGACGTTGGACAGTGTAACGATACAATTGTGGCACTTGAAATTGCAATGGCGCTTGCGGAAACGTTTGGAGTTCCAGTCACTGAATTACCTCTAACGCTTGTTCTCACATGGATGGAACAGAAAGCTGTTGCAATATTATGGACGTTACTTGCTCTTGGATTGAAAGGTATCTACATAGGTCCTGTACTACCAGCGTGGGTTAATAAAGACATACTCGATGTTCTTGTGAACAACTATGGTATAAAGCTCATCGGAGAACCTGAGGAAGATATTAAGGCGATTTTGAAAGCATAAATAAAATAAAGCGGTTCCTATTCAATGGGAACCGCTTTTATCTTTTCATGGTAAAAAATTGGATAGTTCCATCAGCCAAAGTTACAAGGATTCCATTTTTGTAAGGTAAAACATCCATCACAAATCCTGTCGAAACAACAAACTTATCATATCTTCCAGTATTTGCATCGATAACAGTCAGTTCTCCGTTGTTAGTTCCCAGCACAAGTTGCCCAGTGTCGAGGATTTTCGGGGAGCAGCCCATCGTTGAAGAACCTATATTGCTGGACCAAACAATGTTCCCATTCTTCCCATCTATTTTATACACTTTACCGTTAATTGTGGAAATAAATATAAAATCCCCTATGTTTTCAACGGCTGAATAACCTATACCTGGGATTCTTAGATTCCAAATTTTTTCTTTTTTTCGTATATCCATCGCATTAACAGTTCCATCGATATTTGAGTAAATCAGTAAAGCTCCAACAAGTGTGGGAGTTGAACTACCAGATGTGTAGTAGGTTTTTCCAATGTTAAATTGGTCAACCAGCTTCCCATATTCATCTATCAAGTAAATATTTCCGTCCCAGGAAGGTTGAAAATAAATATTATCTTCGAAAAACGGCTGCACTTGGAGCAGGCTTTTTAAATCGTGTTTTGCAATTACTTTAAAATCAGAAAGCCTCAAGATGTGGAAATATCTACCAGCACAGATAGCAATCGTAGAATTACCTGCTTTTAATGAATAAACTGGCTCTGACAATTTTATCTGCCTAATCAAATTTCCTTTGCTATCAAAAAAATAAATCTTTCCTTCTAAATCTCCTATAACTACTTGCCTTTTCTCCACTTTTGAATCTCTTGATTCTGAAATTATCTCCACGTTTGCCACAACGGGACCTACACTTTTTCTCCAAACTACATTACCATCTTTCAAAAAGACCAAATTTCCAGAGTAATCAGCAACAATAACTCCACCTTCGAAAAGTGCTGGTTTTGAATAGATAGTGTCTTCCAAGCTGAAAGTCCAAGCCCTCTTTAATACATTCTGGTCGTTGCTTTCTGCCTTTTCCAATTTAAAAAATCTTTGGTAAATTCCATCTTTACCAACAATGGAAATTCTCAAAAGAACGGAAAAATCCGTTTTTGGAACGTTAGTAAGTGTAATTTCGTAAGTTGAAAGCTTCTGGGCGTTGTACTGCAGTGCTCGTTCATGTACCAATCTGCCATTAGCCAAGATTCTTATTCTCTCAGCTCCAAGGTAATCAACTTTTAGTTTCATCGTATTATCAGAATTATCAGAAGCTTTCAAAAGTTTTATCGTCGCATCAACCAACTGCCGTTTTTTCTTTTCAAGGGGTATGCTTTTAATCATTTTAAAGTTATCGCTTTCAAGGTTGTAGCTCCATAGGTAAGCATTTTCTCTGTCCCAACTTAAGACTGTCATACTTCCATCCTTTGCAGCGCCAAGGGTTTGAAACCATGCACCGTTGTAACTACCAGAATAATCGTATTTATGAACATGCCCAGAAAAGGTAAAAATAACATCGTATTTGGATATTAGATCGATTATTTTCCAACCATCGTCCGTGTATGTTACAGGTCCACCCAACGGATGGTGTGAAAGTAGTATTACCTGTTTACCTTTCGCTCTGGCTCTCTCTAGCTCTTTTTCCAACCAATTTATTTGAGCTTTTCCAATATGACCACCGTGTTGGAAATACATTGTGGTGTCGATACCCAAAAAAATAAAGTTACCAACTTCCTTGGAAAAAACTTCGTAAAGACCTTTCGAAAAATTGTCCGAATTTTCCAACACCTTACTCTTCCTTACCACATAGCTCCAACGCACGTCATGGTTCCCCAAAAGAGAACTATATGGAATTTGTGCTTTTTCAATTATAGATAGCGCATTTTTTAATCCTTTAAATTCTTCATCACTTCCCATCTCGGTTAAATCTCCAAGTAAGAACACATGCTGTGGCTTAATCTCTGTTATTTTGTTTAGCAAACTTTCTATGGTTTTTTGTTTGTACGGAAAGTGCAAATCCGTCAGCAAAATAACGTATCCTTGGTGCGAGAAGAACGGATAAGATTTTACATTTCCATCTTGTCTAAGAAGTAGCTTTGGAGTAAACACAACAAAAACCAAACACAAAAACACTAAAATTCTTATATTTTTGCTTTTCAACTTCCAGGCCCCCTATTTTTTGAGATTTTTACAATTTCATTTCTGAAAATTCCCGCCGTTGCGGTGGGATGGCTTCCAGAATCTTATTCTTTTCACTGCTTCTTAGCTTGGTAATAGCATCTTTTCGTAGATTCAATTTTGCCTTCCTTTTTCAGTGACTTTATCGCTTTATCAACATCTTCTTTTGAAAGTCCAGCTCTTTCCGCAATGTCACCCGGTCTTAAAGGCTTGTCTGATTCCATGAGAACTTTGAAAACCAGCTCCTTCTTATCCATCGGTGTATCCCCCCTAAATATAAAGTGAACCTACTTTAAATTGATACGTGGTATAATTATTATAGCACAAATGCCAAGGGAGTGACTGGTCTGAAAAAAGTAAAGGAGAGAGAAACTATGACTGCGAAAGATATTAAACCAAAATTAGTTGTTAGCAGATGTTTTTTTGAGCACACAAGATACGATGGTGGAATCATCTCGAGTGAAATTGTAAGAAAGCTTGAAAAATACTGTGACTTTATAAGAGTTTGTGCTGAGGTTGAAATAGGCTTACCAATTCCCAGAGAACCCATAGATGTCTTTCTTATAAGAAACGAATTGAGACTTATGAACAAAACAATGTCACAGGACCTTACGGATAAGATGATTTCTTTCAGTCATAAATTTGCCGATAGTCTCCCAAACGACATCGACGGAATGATATTAAAATCCAAGTCTCCATCCTGTGCTTTGAATGATGCAAAACTCTACGGAGAAAATGGGAGAGTCATTTCAAAAACGCCTGGGTTATTTGCAAAAGTTATGTTAGAAAGGTTTCCTCATCTTGCCATTGAAAGTGAAATGAGACTTACAAATGATAAGCTAAGATTTGAATTTCTCACATTCATTTTCACACATGCACGTTTTAGAAACGTCACCAACAAGAAAGAACTTATTGAATTCCATTCAAGGAATAAGTATTTACTATTAGCGAAAAATGAGAAAGTGATGCGTGATATGGGAAAGTTGGTAGCACAAAAGGGGTTTGATGACACTATAAAAATTGCATACGAACAACTGCTTGTAAAGGTACTGAAAACACCTTTGAAAGTGCCAAAGGTTATTAATACACTTCTACATTTGTATGGCTATTTCAAAGACAAGCTATCATCGCAAGAAAAAGCGTATTTTATGGATTTGTTAGAAGACTACAAAAATCATATTGTAAACTTGCAAACTCTACTAGCAATCCTAAAATCCTGGGCTATGAGATATTCAGTCGATTATATCTTGGATCAAACATTTTTTGAACCATATCCCAAGGAATTGGACCAGCTGAAACTCGAAAGAGATGTAACCGAGAGGTGAAATAAAGTAAATGAAAGTTGCTCCTAGCATTGTTTCACATGTTATGCACACACTCTTAAAGATTACCAGTTTTTCGAAAGTTGTTGAAAAGAAAATGATAGAAAACAAATTTAATAAATCTCCAGCGCCTCCAAAGAAATCTATCTATAGAGTGGCTGATGTTTCTCTCTCGTATATCTTAGAGAGACAGGTTTGGGAAATTAAACCGAAGAATTCTAAACCAGAAATCGTGGTTATCTTTCTTCACGGTGGAGCGTATATTGCAAATATATCTAAGATGCATTGGAATATTGTTCAGAAAATATTTGAAATGATTCGTCCAATAATTTATGTACCAGATTATCCCTTAGCTCCAGAAGCAAACTGGAAAGATACTTATAAATTCATGGATGAGTTATATTGCAAAGCGCAAGAAAAATATACAGATAAGAAAATCGTTTTTATAGGTGACTCAGCCGGTGGAGGACTAACCTTGGGGTTTGCACAAAAGTTGAGAGATGAAGGTAAGAACTTACCAAACCACATTGTTCTTTTTTCTCCATGGCTTGATTTAAACATGGACAATCCCGAAATCAAAAAATACGAAGATAGGGATGTGATCTTAACTACTAAAGGTTTGATGGCAGCTGCCCAAAAATATGGCGGAAGTACTGATTTTAAAAACCCTTATCTTAGTCCTATCTATGGTGATTTCTCAAAACTTTGCCCAATGACTGTCTTTACAGGAACAAATGATTTACTGCATCCAGACTCTAAAAAATTACGGGAGGTATGTACGTCTCAAGACCTCCCGTTGAATTATTTTGAATATCCTGGAATGTTCCACGACTGGGTAATCTTCACATTTCTACCTGAATCAAAAGATGCGCTTGAAAAAATGAAAGACATACTAGTAAAGGAGTTAGGTCTTAGTAATTATTCCAAACAAATCTAATTATCTCATCTTGATACTGCATGGCAACGTACGTTGGAACGATAAAGTTGTTGACCATTATAGCGAACGCTACTTTTCTACCAGTCTTTGTAATCATTATCCCTGCTATGTTTGAAACTTTCTGCAAAGTTCCAGTCTTCGCGTATATCGTTATATCCCCAAGTCTTCTTTCCATCGTGCCCTCTGTTCCCGACCTTGCTAATGTTGCTATAAACCCGTTGAAGCCACCGTGGGTTTTGTAGGCGTAAGCTAACGTTTGTGCAACCATGTATGGTGTAGCAAGATTATAAGTTGACAAACCTGAGCCGTCGTTCAACTTGAAAGGATAATATTCTCCAAAAAGATTCTTATAAAAGTCATTCATCACTTTGAGCGAATTGTAAATACTTCCCAATCCGTAGACTCGCAGACCCACAGTTCTTAATATTTGTTCAGCGTAAGAGTTGCTACTGTACTTGTTTGCAACTGATATAAGGTTCTTCAAAGGGACAGATTTAATTACTATGAACTCTCTATAGTCATTTCTTAATTTGCCTACTTTAACAGTACCATAAACTTTGATTCCGTAATCATTGAGAATCTTCCTAACACTGAGTCCAAAATTCAACGCCACGGCGTTAATATCGTATGGATTAAACGTATTAGGATTTTCTTTAAGCACAAGTGCATCAATACTTGGGTTTTTGTAATCCCACTCCCAACCGATACCCCATCTTTCGTTTGAGAAAAATGAGTTATCGATAACAATATCACCTTCGATTTCTTTAACACCTTCTATAATAAACTTTTTAAAATTTTCCCTGAGTGTTTCAACACTCATAGAAGGATCTCCATTACCTTTTATGACGATATCTCCCCTAATTCTTGGTGAAATGTTGCCACGTGGAACATAAACAGTGGTGGTGTAGCGGAACTCAGGTCCAAGCACTTCCCAAGCCACAAGTGTGGAAAACAGTTTTGTCAACGAAGCGGGAATAAAAAGATTATGCTCATTATAGTGAACGAGCGTACTACCATTGTCTGCATCAGCAAAATATACACCGACAAACCCACCTTGTGGTACTTTTGATGTTATAAGTGAATAAATGTCTTGTGATAAACCAAAGGAAGGAAAAAGTAAAAACGACAACAATAAAAATAAGAGAAAGGAACCGGAATTTTTAATTTCTTTACTCAACAACTTGATGAATGCTCTGGACACCAATTACTTTGCCTCCCACATCAACATACAAAGTATCTTCTGTAATTTTTAAAACAGTTCCTTCAACAATCTGTTCATCAACTTTTATCTTAATCCTATCTCCTTCTCTTGGGACTAAGTATTTCTTCCAGAGTTTTGTAATGTTCTCCGTTTCATTTCTGTAACTTATCAATAAGTTCCACGCATGTTTGTTAATGGCATCAAGTAAGTAAGTGATTTTTACCTTTTTCTTCAGAATATCTTTTAATGAGATTGCAATATCTTTCAAATCATCTGGAATGTCATTGTTCACGTTGATTCCTATACCTACAATTATCGCAACTACTCTGTCGTTAACAGAAACAGCTTCTGAGAGTATGCCCGCAAGTTTTTTACCATTGTAATATATATCGTTGGGCCATTTTATGTAAGCCTTCACTTTTAACTTTTTTAATACTTCCACAATGGCTATAGAAAATACTTTTGTGTATACATGAAGGCCTATGTGCACCTTCGGTTTAAAGAGAACCGAGTACCAAAGTCCACCTTCTGGAGAATACCACGTTCTTCCCATTCTACCTTTGCCAGCTGTTTGCTTAATGGCAACTACTATAGCTCCATCGTGAAAAGACTTATAGTTCCTTTTCAAAAACTCGTTGGTGCTATCGACCTCGTAAAGTACTTCTATCTCTTCTCCTATCATCTCTACACTCAGCTCCCTTTATCCGTTTTCCAGCAAATATACCTGTAAAACTATAATGCTTTCCTTCTCAAAAACTCTTTCAACCTGTGTCTCAAGAAAATTGCGGAAAAAATTAAATAAACCACTGCGCCAAAAATTGTGGATGGAATCACCCAAATACGTCTTGAAGAAATATTAGAAAAGAAATAAGTCGCTACCCCCATGATAAATGCAGACAAGATAATGTACAAATCATCTTTTTCGAAAAGCTTTTTGTTTTGTTCGTTTATCAAAAGGTACAGAAATCCTACTATTCCTGCAACACTTGTAGCTAACGCGACGCCAACTGGTCCATACTTCAAGCCAACAAGAAGGTCCATCACTACATTCGATACAGCAACTATCGTTGTTGCTTTCAAAGGTGTTTTCATATCTTTCATTGCGTGGCGCGCACGTGTCATCGTTGAATACATACCATAGAAAGGTAGTCCTAAGACGTAAGCGTTTAGTACTTGAGCAGTAGTTCTGGTATCTTTCGCTGTAAATTGCCCATATTCGTAAAATAACCGAAGTATAGGTTCGTCGAGAACGATAAGACCGATTGTTGCAGGGACCGTGAAGAACAGTGTCGAAGTTATACCATGTTTTAAATGCTGAGTATAATTATCTCTATCGTTGCTGATTGTTGAGAGTATCACAGTTGCCACAGCCACTCCAAACAAACCATATGGGAGCATATAAAATCTTGATGCATATTGGAGATAGGAAACTCCACCGCCAAGTCCTCGACTGTAATAAGAAACCACGTTCGTGTCAACTATGCTGTTGATTTGAGAAATGGACATCGCTAAGAAACTGGGCCAAAATAGTTTTAAGAACTCGCCTGTGTATTTAAAAGTAAAACGGAGTTTGTGCCTTTTTAACGGATAAGCAAGCGCCAAGAATGCAGCGGCTTCTCCTATTAGAAAGCCCCAAGTGGGTCCGTAAATACCCAAACCTGGGACCAACATAAAGATTATAATTACGATATTTGGAATAATAGGTGTTAAAGCCGGATAAAAGAACTTACCACGCGTATTCTCAATAGAATATGTTATCGCCCACCAAAAGATGAAAAGTATCGAAGGAGCCGTTATCCTTGTCAGAACGCGTATGAGTTCTTTCGTTTTCGGTGCTGCACCTGAACTGAAAAGGTATATGACTATATCTGGGAATATCATGACCGCCGAAACTATAACTAATAAGACTATTGTAAAACTTGTTAGAACGGAAGATAAGAACTCATCTTTGTCTTTAGACTCACTGTAAAGTGGTACAAATGCAGAGGTCATCGCACCTTCACCGAAAACTCTTCGTAAGAAAAACGGGAACAAGATGGCTACGAAATACGCGTCTGCTTGCCACGATGTTCCGAATTTCGAGGCCATGAGCATGTCTCGAACAAGCCCCAAGACTCTTGACAAAAATGTTGCTATAGCGAATGCAAGGCTACTTAACATTACACTCAATTTTCGACAACCTCCAAAGATTAGGTCAGTTTACTTTGCGTAAGCTATTGAGCGTTTTTCCCTTATCACAACAACCTTAAGTACACCTGGATACTGTAATTCATTCTCTATTCTTGTTGCGATATCATGCGCCAATTTCTCGATTGTTGCATCATCGGTTTTCTCTGGCTGGACAATAACCCTAATCTCCCTACCCGCTTGTATTGCATAGGCATTTTCAACGTATTTATAACTCTTTGCTATCTCTTCAAGTTTCATCAATCTCTTAATGTAGCTTTCTACGTCTTCCCTTCTTGCACCGGGTCTTGCAGCAGAGATAGCATCTGCAGCGGTGACAATGGCTGCTTCTGGTGTCATCGGTTCTTCTTCTCCGTGGTGCGCCATTATCATGTTGATAATTTCGTCAGATTCTCCATATCTTTTGAGAATCTCTGCACCTATAATCGTGTGTGAACCTTCAACTTCGTGGTCGAGTGCTTTACCTATATCGTGCAACAAACCTCCACGCTTTGCCTTATCTACATTCAGTCCAAGCTCAGCCGCGAGCAAGCCAGCAATTTGAGCTACTTCGATTGAGTGGTTCAGAACGTTCTGACCGTAGCTTGTTCTAAATTTCAATCTACCGAGCAATTTAATAATTTCCGGGTGGAGTCCTCCAACACCAACTGCAATTACTGCTTCTTGACCTGCCTCTTTGATTTCTTTTTCAACTTCTGCCTTCGCTTTTTCGTACATCTCTTCTATCCTTGCTGGGTGAATTCTACCATCCTGGACCAATTTTTCTATCGTTCTCCTTGCGATTTCTCTTCTCAACGGGTTGAAAGAACTCAAAGTAACCATTTCAGGTGTATCATCAATAATAAGGTCAACACCCGTTATCTTTTCAAAAGTTCTTATATTTCTTCCTTCTCTTCCTATCAAACGACCTTTCATATCATCGTTTGGCAAGGCAACCGTGCTGATAGTAACCTCACCAGTGTACTCGGGAGCATACCTTTGAATAGCGTCTGCGATAACTTTCTTTGCATACTTTTCAGCATCTTCTTCGTATCTTGCTTTAATTTGAACAAAAACTTTCGCAATTTCGTGTTCGTATCTTTCTCTTGCCTCTTGCAAAACTATTTCTCTTGCTTGTTCGTGCGTAAGACCTGCCAGTTTGGTAAACTTTTCCTGGATTTCCTTTTCCTTCGCTTCAAGTTCCTTTGCTTTTGCTTCTAATTCTATTTTTAAGTTTTCAATGAAACTTTCGCGCTTATCAAGCATCTCTTCTCGTTTACTGAGAAGTTCCTCACGCTTCAAAATCCTTTCCTCGAGTTGCTTTATTTCCTCTTCTCTTCTCTTTCTTTCTTTTTCTATCTCTTCGCGAATTTGGTGTGCTTCTTCGCGCGCTTCTATTATCATTCTTTTCTTTATCTCGGTAGCTTCTTTTTCCGCATTCTTTATTATGGTTTCCGCATCTTCCTTAGCAGCCTTTAATTTCTTTTCGATATCTTCTTGAGCTTTTTTTCTGCCAACCGTGCTTCCAAGGTAGAAACCTAATGCCAGACCTACGACCGCTAAAATTATGTATATCAAAATATCCATTACCAATCACCTCCAAAACCATGTCTGTATAGTTTTTCTCGCTTTTTGTGTTCATCTAATCCTTTTGTCAGTTTTTCGATAATCTCTTGAACATCAACTTCTTCAAGAACTTTTTTTATTGCGTCTTCTATTACGTATTCATCTACATGTAGTTGCCTGAGTTCATAGCGTATCCTGTAAGGACCTTTGTAATGTATTACCAAGCTATCGTAAGCATAAAGATACGCAAACTTCTCATCGTCTATAAAACCACTCTCTTTGAGCTTTTCTATTGTTTGGTTTATAACCTCATCTGAAAAGCCTTCTTTTTTAAGCCTGTTTTCTACTTCCCACTGGGAGCGTGCTCTGAATTTGATGAATCTCAGAGCAACGCTTAAAGGATCAGATTTAGCCCTCTTTTTTGAGCTTCTGTTTAACTGTTTACTATTTTGATAGCCTTTTTCGTCTTCCCACTCGTTATGAGACTCAAAACTATCTAAGTTGTTTCTGTTGCTTTGAAGTTCGTATTTACTTTGTCGCCTTTTCCGCATTCTTCGTTCCTTCTGCAACTTGCGTTTCTTCACTTACCGGTTTAGAGAAATATTTCTCGCGTATTCTTTTTTCAATTTCATCCGCAATTTCGGGATGTTCTACAAGATAACTTACAGCGTTTGCTTTCCCTTGTCCAAGAGAATGTTCTTTTCCATCGAGTGCCTCGTACGTGAACCAACTCCCTCGCCTGTCTATAAATCCTTCGTTCACCGCGATGTTGAAGAGTTCATTTTCGCGAACAATTCCTCTTCCATAGATGATATCCACCGTTGTTGTTTTAAACGGAGGTGCAACCTTATTCTTCACAAATTTAATCGTTACCTCGTTTCCTACGTGTTCGCTTCCTTCAACTATCTTACCTGAAGACCTAACTTCCATCCTCATTGTTGCGTAAAACTTTAATGCAACTCCACCGGTGGTTGTTTCCGGATTGCCATACATAACCCCTATTTTCATACGCGTTTGGTTAATAAAGATAACTACCGTTTTGGATTTGTTTACATTTCCTGCGAGTTTTCGTAAAGCCTGCGACATCAACCTTGCTTGAAGACCTATCTGCGCATCTCCCATTGCTCCTTCGATTTCAGCACGTGGAACGAGTGCTGCAACCGAATCAATGACAATAAGGTCCACAGCGTTGCTTCTAACCAGTTCATCAACGATGTCGAGTGCTTGTTCGCCGTAGTCTGGCTGTGAAATCAAAAGCTCAGAAAGGTTTATTCCAAGGTTTCTTGCATAATTCAAATCTAGTGCGTGTTCTGCATCGACGAAGGCAGCTATTCCGCCAAGTTTCTGGACAGAAGCGATAGCATGGAGCGCTATCGTTGTCTTACCGCTTGATTCTGGACCGTAGATTTCTATGATTCTTCCACGAGGATAACCACCAACGCCTGATGCGATATCAATAGCAAGCGAACCACTTGGAATAACCTCTATGCTTTGAACGAGGTTATCTTCACCAAGAATCATTATTGAACCTTTACCATACTGCTTTTCAATTTTGCTGATGGCTTTTTTCAGTACATCCCTTTTCATTTCATCTGACATTCTTCATCAGACCTCCCTCAAATTTCAGTTTGTAGACCCATTTGTAAATCGGACCTTGCGGTGTTAATGTGGAACTGTAAATCGTGACCCCGTCAACCACAAGCGTTATCTTGGGCGTTTGGATACCTTCAACTAGCTTTTCCCAATCGGTTGGGTATTCTTTTACCCTGCCCAGAGTAACGTGTGGAACAAAATTGCCTTGTTCATCGTATTTGATTTTGTTTTTGTTAAGTTCAGACTTCATTTCAAGGAATAACCTCTGCAAAGATTTTGTAGGTTCAAGTTTTAAAAATAGCACTCTTGGAGAATGCTTGAATTTGAAATAGCCAAAACCTGCTAAATCCGTGCTGAACGAGGGAAAACCTTGTAATCTTTTCTGAAGAGCATGAGCCATTGAATCAACAGCTTTTTCGTCCATCTCTCCAAGGAAAAAGAGTGTAAGATGAAGGTTCTCCGGTTTTGTCCATGTGGCCTTGAACCCCATGGAAATAAGTTTGTCTATAACCTCCTGTGCAACTTCCCTTATTTCTGGATTTACGTCAATAGCTATGAACGTTCTCACAGTAACCCCCTCCAGGTCTTTGCTTAAGTACTTTTTTAAGCAGTTTTTTAGCGGTTCAAGTATGTTCGATTTTGGTAAAGATAAATCATTCCAGAGAGTATTGTAACAATGGCTACAAAGTATACCAGAACCAAATTTACTTTTCCAAACAATAAGCCAAGAGAGAAAAAGTTAAGTTTCTCAATGAATAGCCCGATTGCCAGAACCATCTGAGATACTGTTTTCATCTTGCCGAAGATATTAGCAGCGATGATGTTTCCTGCTTCTGATGCGACCATTCGAACGGTGCTAACCAGTGTGTCTCGAAAAACTAAGATAACCACAAGCCAACCAGGGAGCATACCAAACTCTACAAAGACAACAAAAATCGACGTAATTAAAATCTTGTCACTCATTTGATCGAGAACCTTACCAAGTTTTGTAACCTGCCCGAGCTTTCTGGCGAAATAGCCGTCTACATAATCACTAAGGGCTGCTAATAAGAACAAAAAGAAAGCCCAAGCGTACAGGTCAAAATACATCAGCAGCACGATGAAAACTGTTGAAATAATCCTCAACCAACTTATGGTGTTTGGTAAGTTAAAAATAACATTCGTATCATCCGATAATTTCAAATTAACTCCCCCTCCAAATCATACGTGTCGGCCTCTGTGATTTTAACCTTTACAAACCCTTTTAAATTACTACCTTTGAAAAAGACGTTACCATCTATCTCTGGAGCATCCATGTAACCGCGACCTATGAGTACTCCACTAGCTTCTTCTTCAATCAAAACATCGAGAACTTTTCCAACATATCTCTGGTTTCTAATAAAGGAAATCTCTGCTTGAGCTTCCATTAACTGATCCAACCTTTTTTGAGCAGTTGATAAACGAACTTTGTGTGGTAATTTGTAAGATGGTGCGTCTTCTTCGTCTGAATAAAGAAATGCTCCAAGCTTATCAAACTCAACACGTCTTATAAACTCCAATAATTCTTCGAAATCTTCAGATGTTTCCCCTGGGAATCCTATAATCACCGATGTCCTAAGTACCGCCTCTGGATACATCGCCCTAATCTTCTCAAACAAGTCTTCGAGTTCCTCTGGTGTTTTGGTCCTGTTCATAAGTTTCAAAATCTTCTCGCTACCATGTTGGACTGGTATATCGAAGTACTTTACTACTTTTTGGTACGAAAATCCCTCAAGAATTTCGTCCGTTACATGGTCTGGATGCATATACATAACCCTTATCCAGAAGTCTCCAGGTATATCGTTCAACTGCTTGAGTAGCTCTGGAAGCATCGATTTTCCGTACAAATCAACACCATATCCCGTCGTATCTTGAGCTACCAAAATAATCTCTTTTTTTCCCTTTGAGACCAAGTGTTTCACTTCTTTTACTATATCCTCGAGCTTTCTGCTTACAAAACCCCCCTTGAATTTTGGTATTGTGCAAAAAGTACAAGCGCGGTCACAACCGTCAGCTATCTTTACATACGCATACGGAAGGTCATCATCAACTCTTCCTTCAAAATCGTACACAGCTATGGGATCTGTTACGTACTTCTTAGTTTTCTCAAGGTTGTTTGCTAACACTTTTGGTGGAAGAACGCCGAACCATCCGTCTACCTCTGGAATTTCGACAGGTAACTCCTTGGGATATCGTTGAACCAAGCATCCTGTGACAAATATTTTGAAATCTCTTCCTTCCTTTTCCTGTTTTCTTTTGTGTTCAACAAATTCCAAAACTGTGTCAATCGACTCTTGTTTGGCATCTAATATAAACCCACAAGTATCGATAACTACTCCGTCCGCCTCATCTAAATCGTCAACAATTTCATGTCCAAGTTGTTGAATATGGTGCTTGAATAGTGCGAAATCTGCTTCATTCTTTGGACATCCTAAAACAACAATGTATAATTTCAAGAATTCCAACCTCCTCACCTAACACGCTTTTCACTTTTCACAAAATTTTGCAGATACTTCTTCCTTTTTTCAAGGTACAGGTCTCTAATTTTCGAAAGTTCAAATTTATAGACTTTTTCTTTGTAATTTGGATAAGTAAAATCGTAATCTTTCCAGGACCCATTTATGTACATCAACGTCGGTTCCGCATATATGCCCTGTCCTATATATATCCTGTGAGGCCACATCTTTGTTGTAGCCAAGACGAACTGCATGTGGTGTATGTATCCAGGGTCAAGGTTGAAACGTCTTTTACCATCAACCGCATGTTTTAACTCCAATTCGTTTGTCTTAATCTTTATCGATGCTAACAAAGACGGATGAATCAGCCTTTCAAAACTAATTAACTTTCCTGTTATTCCAGAGCCCATTTCTTCGTTATAGTAAAGTGTGTACTTTTCAAAATCGAGTTCCGGACTAATGTAATCTATGGGTCCAAAAAGAGATATTAAATCAGGTTTCACAGTTTCAAACCAATAATCCAGCTGTGCCGAAAAAATAAATATCACTAAATTCACGGGCTCAACAATTTTCACTTTTCCCATATAACTTCCACCTCGAAACGCGGTATTTTAACAACCTTCACACGGTTCCCGTAAAGCCGCAAGATACTCTCGCCAAAAACTACATATTTTCCAACATCCAACTGTGCTTCTTGGCTGTGTAAAATTCCATTAAGCACATAACTGCCCCTTAGACCTTCTATTGTCACAAGAGGGGCATTCTTCACTTTTGACACGTATTCGTATGTGAATAACAACATTAGAACACTTAGCAGTGTCATCACATAAAACAAAATTCTTATCCACTTTTTCGACATTTCTTCACCTTTTAACTCAATTGACTATTTAGTAAAAACGCTTGACCTTATTCTTGTCTGCTTGAAATTCTGGAATCCTGAACCCTATGACTAATTATACAATAAAATTCCAAAAAATGAACACCGAATCGAAATGATTAAAAATATTCGCAATTATTACCGTTTGTAAATCCAAACTTTTTTAGCCAAAAATAACATCGAGAAACAGCAAAATTGAAGTTAAATATACCACTATATATTGTTGGTGGTAAATTTTCGAACACAATTTATTGATTGGTGGTAAATTTCTGGTAAGTTTTTGGTAAGTTTTTACCACCTGCTGGTAAGTTTTCTACCACTATATTTTGTGAAAAACAAAATTAGCTTACTATCCATAGGTTGTTGAGAATGATTCTCAACAAAAAACTTACCAAATTTACCGATAGTGAAAAATTTCACAGCTTTTAGGTATGCCTAATTGCACTTAAAACGTTTATTCATCGTAATTAGAAAAATTTACCACCTTTAATGTGGCTTGAAATCTATGTTTTTCGTAAAAACTTACCAGGGTGGTAAGTTGTAACAAAAAGGTGGTAAGTTGTAATATGAACCTGTAATACGCTTGGATAAAAGTTTGTACTGTTACAATTAGGTAAACTTACCAAATTTACCACCCCTATATATAATACTACTACTATCTTAACGTAATATATATACCTATCGTTAAGGTATAGGGTGGTAAATTTCTAAGTTAGCCAAGTTAACCAACGTAACATGGGGGGGTTACACCAGAAACAGAAATAGAAAAAATTGGTTAGGATAAATTCAGCAGTCAACTGAACCATCCTAACCAATCAAAATCAAGGTAGACCAACAAATGCTTAAGAAAGAAGGTCTTTTTATTATCTCTGAACTCTAAAATCCTGAGAAAGCTTTTTTAGAGAATTTAAATGTAGTATTCTAGCTAACACAACCACAAGAACAAGACCTATTGGAATCAGAACCAGTGGTGAAATCTTAAAAAATCCGTAGATAATGTACATTAAAAATGCTATTAAAGCGGTAAAAACAGCGTATGGTAGTTGTGTATTTACATGGTCCATATGGTCACAACTTGCAAATATCGATGAAAGAACAGTTGTATCAGAAATTGGCGAACAATGGTCTCCAAATATCGAACCTGCGAAAACTGCTCCCGACATAACTGTAACTGACAACCAAGCATCACCCGTCAGCTTGTAAGCAATCGGGATAGCTATTGGTGTAAGAATTGCCATAGTTCCCCAAGAAGTGCCTGTAGCAAAGGAAATAAGAGCACCAACGACAAATATAATCCCTGGAACCAAGGCAAAAGATGTCCCTTCTTTTATTGAGGACACTACAAATCCTGATAAGTCAACGTCTTTTGTCACACTTCCAATAGACCAAGCAAGAACAAGGATAGTACAGGCAAGAAGCATCAATTTAAATCCGTCAACAACTGTTTTAAAAGTTTCGGAGATATCCATAAGCTTGAAACCGAGAGCCAAAACGATACCTGTAAACATCATAGCAAATGCTCCCCACAACAAAGCAGTTGCAGCATCGGCATTTCCAAGCTTTTCTATCAGTGTATCACCACCAGCCTTAGCGCCTGTATAATAGAACCCCCAGATTGTTACTCCGATTAAAGCCAGGATAGGAAGGACAAATGTTATAATCATCGGTCTCTTTTCAATTGGTTTGCCAAGTTCGAAACCTACATCCAATAAAGGCACTGCACCATCACGTTTTGTTTTACCTTCTTTTTGAGCGCGTAACTCTGCTTTCAGCATCGGACCAAAATCCCAGAATGTAAACGCTATAACCCCAACAAATACAACTGTAAAAAGACAGTATAGATTAAATGGAATGCTACCAAAGAATGCAGATAGAGGGGAGATGTCTTTGATATTCGCACTTTCCATACCTTTTTGAATCATTCCAAGTTGGTAAGCTATCCAGTCTGATATGAAAAATGTAGCAACTGGAGCTGAAGTAGAGTCAAGAATATAAGACAATTTTTCTCTGGAGATTTTATGCTCCTCAAAGATATCCCTAGTGACATTACCAACGATAGCAGCATTCACATAATCATTGAAGAAAACAATAACACCAAGCAACCATGCCCATACAGTTGCTGACCTCTTTGTTTTAATCTTAGTTCTTGCCCAATCTGCCAATGCTTTACTACCACCAAGGCGCCAAATAAACGCAATTCCTGCCCCCATTATTAAATTGAAAAGCAAAAGCTTTGCATTCCATTCATCCGCAATCGAACCTGCAATTTTCTCGAGCGAGTAAGCAACAGCTGAAAATGGGTTGAAGTTGTTAAGCAGTAAACCGCCAGTTAAAATACCTAAAAAGAGGGACAGTATAACGTTTTTTGTGATGAAGCTAAGCACAATCGCTACAAGTGGCGGTAAAATAGACCAAAAAGTTCCAGCCATACCAACACCTCCTAAGAATGAGATAGAAAAACTCCTTTGTTGTTTTCTACATTGTATCAAATCAATGGAAAATTAAACAAAGCAATGCGTAGATTACACGAAGACGTAAAAACGCGGGGAAATTTTAAAATTCTTTCTTGGAAACACTTTTTAGAAATTTTTCGATGAACAAGCTCATGTTTTCGTAGTGCGTTCCACCCCAGTAGACTTTTCCACACCTTTCGCACTTTGCAAATTCGTCGAATGTTTCCTTAACTTTTTCAGGGAGTTGTTCCTGAATATCTTGTTTTGAAACACTTATTAGTTTACCATTGCATTCCATACATCTTGTGAATGGAGCAAACCAATTTTGAAGGTTATACCTGAGAGTTACTTCCTTAAGTTGTATTTTCGGGTCATCTGAACGCAAAATGTATCCATAAGTTACTTCGTTTCTTTTCAAAATTCCCCTGTCCCTTGTGAGAATGATAAGATTTTCAGAGAGCGCTTTTGAAACGATTTCATTGTCGTCCACAATTCCGTACTCAGCACTGATTCCAAGCATTCTAAGAAGTCTTGCAAGCTTTCCAAGGTGGATATCCAAAACAAATTTTGGAACACCTTCATATTTTGGGGTTAAAATGTATTCCTCTGGTATATCCAAATCACATTCTGGATAAACAAAGTACATATCTCCATTTTCCACGATTTTATCAAAACTCACAAAGCTTTTCTGTAGTGTTATAAAATACACCTCGGTGTGTGGAACACCGAGGCGTTCTACACAATCTTTTATCGTTTGATTAATTCCGGCATCCAATTGTACGTATTGTTTTCCAACTAAGTCGACCAAACTACCAAAAAATCTGATTGTTATTTTGGTTTCCATCTATCAAGATAACCTCACAATATCGCTGATAAGGGCTCCAGTGGATATGTAAGTTATCCTCTTCCCTGTTTCTGATTCGATAAACTTGACAAATTTCTCAAAATTCTTGTCGTCCAAGCTTTTCCAACCATCGAATTCCACGTACTCAACATGAACGTTGGAAATCAAGCCTAAATCATAAGGCATATCTATAACTTTGCCATGCTCACTTGTTTTGTATTTAACGGCAACCTTTATCTTTTCCATTCCAGCTAAAACATCTGCTTTTGTCATTATCATTTCGTCACAATTGGATATTTCAATTCCGTATCTGAGAAGTGGCAAATCGAGCCATCCACATCGTCTTGGTCTACCAGTTGTTGCTCCATATTCTTTCCCAGCTTTTCTGAGCTCATCTGCTTCCTTACCAAATAATTCCGTTGGAAACGGACCTTCACCAACCCTTGTCAGATATGCCTTAAAAACGCCTATTCGTTTATCGATTTTCATAGGGTAACCTAACCCAGTTTCGACGCCTGTAACGTTGCAGTACGCTCCAGTAACGTAAGGATAGCTACCCATATCAACATCAAGCAAAACCCCTTGAGTTCCTTCAAACAGAACGTTTGAATTGTTTAGTTCAGACCTGATTTCGAGAGGAGAAACGATGCAGTCCTTAAGCTTCTCGTATTCTTCAAAGATGCAATCGTAATCGTTCCATTCTATTGAATAAAGATTCTTGTAGAGCTCGCTGACAAAATGCAATTTTTCAAGTGCTACTTCTTTTTCTTTTAAATCCACCAGTCTCAACCCTATTCTGTGCACCTTGTCAGCATAAGCTGGACCAATGCCTCTTTTTGTTGTTCCAACAGCCTTACTTCCTTTTGAAAGTTCAAGTTTTTCGTCGAGTATCTTGTGAACTGGCAAAACGATGTGAGCCAGACTGGAGATTTTCAATCTACCTGAGATATCAAATCCAATCTTTTTTAGTTCTTCTACCTCGTCATTCAAGACCTTCAAATCCACAACGACACCGTTTGCAATATATCCTTTTGTTTTTGTTCTTACGTCAAACGAAGGTATCAAGTGATGTACCAGCTTGAATTCACCGTACTCGACTGTGTGCCCAGCGTTACTACCTCCGCTATATCGAACGACATAATCGAAATCTTTGGAAAGGTACGTTGTTACCTTTCCTTTTCCTTCGTCCCCCCACTGAAGACCATAGCAAACCACTTTCATTTCTCCTCATCTCCTCTTTCTGGAAGTTTTTTGAGGTTTGTATACAAAATTAAGTTACTTATTCAAGTCTTCGAATTGTTTAGAACTCGACATGGAAATCTTTGTAATCTTGTGGAGGCAAGATTTCTTCATCGTAATCGGTGATATAACTCCAACCGTTTCCTTCCATAACTCTTTTGAAAAGTTCAGACAGTTGCTCTGAATTCCCTCCGGCAACGATTGTGACACTTCCATCCATTTCATTCTTCACATAACCTTTAACACCTATTGCACGTGCCACGTTCTTAACGAAATGTCTAAATCCCACACCCTGGACAATACCCCGCACATTCCACTTTTTCCAAATGGTGTTTTCCATAACTTTCACACCACCTTTGGTCCCTTTTACTTCGGAGTTTTATAATTTTTCTAAAACACGCTTTTTTTATAACACAATTTTTTGAAAATTCAATCTTGAAATATCGAAGTTTTTGTGTATAATTCTTGACAAAGAAAACACTAATCAAGAAGTAGTAAGAAGGAGCAATTTAAAGCAGATGATTGAAACCAAAAGGGCGAAAGCTTTAATTGTTGATGAATACCAGAACAAACAAATAAGCATGATGGCTATGATGATGTGGCGTACCGACCGTCCGGTATGCCTGTAGTTTGTTAGTAAGCAAAAGGACGGTCGGGTGAGAAAATCACCCGACCTTTTTTTTATATCCAAAAGTATATCCAAAAGAAAGATTCTACAGGAGGTGATACTGTGAGCAAAATAGGTGGTTTCGTTGTAGTTAAGTTTGGCGGTTCGAACTTCAAAAACTCTCAAAGCTACTCTGAGGTAATAGCAAAAATCAGAGAAATACTCGAGCTTGAGAAAGAGAAAACGTTAGTGTTGATTGTGAGTGCTGCTTATGGTATTACCGATAGATTAGTTAACGCGGTTAACAACTTTCAAAATATTGATGTTCGAAATTTTTTGCGGGAGCTTTACGATTTGCATGCTTCACTATTAGAGGTCACCAATGATGGGAATTCCTATGAAATAACAGAAGAGCTTAAAGAATTAGAAAACAGAGTCTTTGAACTGGAGAGGATATTCGATGCTGTTAAATTACTTCACAAGGTACCTAATTTCGCAAAGGATTTAATCATCAGCTATGGTGAACGTCTTAACGCGTATGTATTGCAAAAATTACTTCAGAGAGAAGGACTTAATTTTGAACTTAAGATGCCGGAGGAATGGATAATAACCGATGGAAAATTTGGAAATGCATCTGTGCTCCTTGAACCCACAAAACACTTGATTGAGAAACGCTTGAATGATTGGAAAAACAATCATTCCATAGTTCCTGGGTTTTATGGTGTATCGAAAGATGGTGATGTAACTCTCTTGGGACGTGGTGGGAGTGATTACACAGCCACTGTTTTGGCATATGCTTTAGATGCAAATTATGTTGTACTTTTCAAAGATGTCAACGGTTTTCTTAGCGGTGACCCGAAAATTGTTGAAAATCCAATATTGCTTGAAAAACTCAGTTACGATGAACTTGAGGAGCTCTCATATTTTGGTGCGAAGATTGTCCATTCAAATGCAGTGGAACCACTTAAGAACCGTTCAATACCATTGTATGTGTGCAGTTTTTCAGGAAATTTCAATCTCAGCAAATGCACGGTAGTTTCAAATGAAAAACATCGTTCTGAGAGGTGTGTGAAGAGTGTTTCGTTTACGGATGATGTGGCAGTTGTTCAGTTCTTTGGGGCAAATTTGGGACGGGTTCCAGGTGTATTGGGTGAGATTTCAAAAAGTATGGCACAATTTGGTTTAAATATTAAGTTCGTTATCACATCCCAGACAGCGATAAATCTAATAGTTTCTAAAAAAGACCTCCCGGAAGTTATGAGAGTTGCTGAAACGCTTAGGCTTAGAGAAATAGAGAAAATTTCATACAGAACAGATAAGGCGCTTGTGGCAGTTGTAGGTTACGGTTTACTCGATACACATGGTATAGCAGCTAAAGTTTTTGGTGCGCTATCCAAAGGTGAGATAAACGTTGATATGATTTCCGCAGGTGCTTCGGAAGTTTCGATGTATTTCTTAGTTGATGCTCAGAACGTAAAAGACGCAGTTAGGATGGTCCACAATGAACTTTTTGGTGAGGATTAAACAAAGCGAAGAAAGGGGGAGATGAAGTTGGAAAACTTAAGAAGCATAGAGGAAATCAACAAGAAAATTGCCAGGGGAGAAGCGGTTGTTCTTACAGCTGAAGAAGTTGTAAAACTCGCTAAAGAAGAAGGTATCAAGAAAGTTGCAAAAAAAGTTGATGTCGTGACCACAGGAACATTTGCTCCTATGTGCTCCAGTGGGGCGTTTATAAACTTTGGTCACACGATGCCCCCTATGAGAATGGAAAAGATAAAGCTTGCTGGTGTTGAGGTTTACGGCGGACTAGCTGCTGTCGATGGATACATTGGTGCAACGCAAGAATCAGAGTTCGACAAAACGTTTGGTGGCGGGCACGTTATAGAGATGCTCATAAGAGGGGAAAACCTCTTGCTTGAAGCTTACGGAAAAGGTACAGATTGCTATCCGGGGAAGTATTTCAGAGGATATATCAACAAGGATATGATAAACGATTTCTTCCTATTCAATCCACGAAACGCTTATCAAAACTACGCTGCAGCTACAAATAGTTCTGATAAGACACTTTATACCTACATGGGTAAGTTGTTGCCAAATTACGGCAATGTGAATTATTCAACATCGGGAGAGCTCAGTCCGTTACTTAAAGACCCGAAAATGTTAACGATAGGTATTGGGACAAGAATATTCCTCGGAGGTGCGGTCGGATACGTTGCTTGGTATGGAACGCAGTTCAGAACGCAAGTAAAGGAAAGCGAACATGGTGTTCCTCTTGTTCCTGCACGCACGCTTGCACTGATTGGTGATGCTAAGAAAATGGAACCAAAATTTGTAAAAGGAGCATACTTTAAAAACTACGGAGTGACACTATTTGTTGGTGTTGGTGTCCCGATACCAATCTTAAACGAAGAAATAGCCTACTATGTAAGTCTTTCTAACGAAGAGCTCTACACAGAGATAAAAGATTATTCTAATCTGGAAAGACCTACTGTTGGTGTGGTAAGTTACGCACAACTAAAGTCAGGTAAGGTTGAAATAAACGGTAAAAAGGTAAGAACCACATCACTTTCGAGTTTAGAAAAAGCCAGAGAGATAGCCCATATTCTCAAAAAATGGATACTAACAGGCAACTTCTTTTTGACGAGTCCATCGGTAATGCTTGATGAAGAACGAATGCTGAAAAACCTTTCAAAAGTTGAGCAGATTGTTCCTCACTTGGAAAATGAGAAAGTCGAATATGTTAAGGGTGTGTTTAATCCAAAAGATAAACTGAACGAACACAAAGAATGTGTCAATTGTGGTGCCTGTGTTTCGGTATGTAACCAAGAAGCACTATATTGGGATGGAGATAAGGTGAAATTTGATGAGTCAAAGTGCGTATATTGTATGTTGTGTACCGATACATGTCCTGTTGGACTGAAATTACCGGATGAAAAGTCAGAGACAAAATTTGAAATGCCTTATTGATGAGTTGAAATCTTGGCGAGGGATATACATGGAGTTTGAATTCGAGGGAAAAATGCGAAAGAAACACTATGGGTATGTTGGGCAAGTTGATAAATTTCAAGAAATTCAGATGAGTCAAAGGAAGCTTAGAATCGTCAAAAAGTTTTACAGAAATTACTACTCGGAAAGATTCACAAGATTTTACGTTAAATACAAATACACCGACTTAGCAATAGGTGTTGATAAATTCAACCTCCAGATGCTCGATGGAGTTTATGATTTAGTTAGGAACCACTACAAAGAGCTTGAAAGATTAAGAGAATTCAACAAGGAGTTCTTTGAATCTTTCAAACCTGTTGATGTTTCTCTTTTTCAACCAATAACAGATATAATCCTCGCAATGGCTGAAGCGTCTAAATTAGCAGGAGTAGGACCGATGGCTGCCGTTGCTGGAGCTTTTGCTGAATCGGTTGGAAAGTATCTGTTGAAGATACACGGAAGCAAAGAGGTTATTGTAGAAAATGGTGGTGATATTTATTTAAACGTTCGAAGTGAGGTAAGAATAGGAATTTTTGCAAATTTTGATAGTGAATTCAACAAACTCTCTATTATTTTAGGACCTGGTGAATATGGGGTATGTACTTCTTCTGGAAAAATAGGCCATTCGGTAAGTTTTGGGAATGCCGATGCAGCTTGTGTAATAGCAAGGAGTGCAGTGATTGCTGATGCTTTCGCAACGAAATACGGGAATTTAATAAAAAGCGAGAAAGACTTTGAAAAGGTCTTGGGGCTTGTCAAGGATGATATCGATGAAAAAAGATATATATTGGGTGTATTGTTTGTTGTTAAGAATAAACTACTTGTTTACGGAAATGTGAGACTTTCAGTTTAGTTTTAGTTTTGTAGATTGTAAAACTTTGGAGGTGGGGAAGTTGAAGGTTACGGAAATGGTCAAAGAAAGAAGGATTATATCCATAGAGATAATCCCACCAAAACGTGGCGAGGATGTTGAAAATATCTACAGAACCCTGGATAAGCTTATGAACTATGACATTTCATTTATAAGTATTACAAGGCACCCTGTCGAAGTAGATTACATTGAATACGAAGGCAGAATTATTAAGGTTCATAAGGTCAAAAGGCCTGGAACAATCGGGTTAACTGCTGCGTTGATGAATAGATATAGAATTGATGTTGTTCCACATCTTGTTTGTGTTGGGATGAGTAAATTTGAAATGGAAGATATGCTAATAGACCTGGATATAATGGGGGTTGATAATGTTTTCGTTATACGTGGTGAAACTGCCTCAAGTGTTGAGAATTATAACAAGGGAGATTACAAGTACGCTGTTGAGCTGGTAAGACAAATAAAAGACCTGAACATGGGAAAATACCTCTATACAGAAGCTAAGCCAACGAATTTTTGTGTAGGGGTGGCAGGATATCCAGAAAAGCATTATGAATCTCCAAACATAGAAACTGATTTGAAATTTCTCAAGCAAAAGGTAGATGCAGGAGCAGATTATATCATCACGCAAATGGTCTTTGATGCGGATATTTATAAGAACTTTGTTGAGCGTTGTCGAAGTATAGGCATAAATGTCCCAATAATTCCAGGAGTGAAACCTGTAGTAAGCAAAAGTTCAGTGTTTAACATTCCAAAGAAATTTTTTGTGACCATACCTCAAAGGTTTGTTGAGGCAATCGATAATGCGAAGACAAAGGAAGAAGAGTTTAAAGTAGGAATACGTTTTACAGTCGAGCTTGTTGAAAAGCTTATCGAATACAGTGCTCCAGGTATACACATTTTTACAATGGGGCGTGGAGAGGAGAGCTGTGAAGTAATTAAGCATACTCAAAGCATACTCAAATGAGAATGAGAAATTTTGAGAACTATCGATTGAATGAGTAAAAGTTCACTCTTGCTGTGCTTAATATGAGACAGAAAATCACAGAATGAATTCGATGGATAAAACAGTTTGTGGTAAAATGTTTTCAACACGAAGTTGAACAATTTGTTGATTGATGCGAAGGTGGGATGTGAATTGGCTGAGTTCGAAAAGCTTGGTAGACTTTCAAAGATTAGGGAAATAATTCGTGATATATTTTTCAACAATGTGAAGCTCTCTTACGGCTGTACAGAACCTGTTGCTGTTGGGTTATCTGTCGCCGTGGGGAAAGATTATCTGAAGGGTGAACTGGAAAGGTTAGAAATAGTAATGGATAGAAACACTTACAAAAACGGTTTGGAAGTTGGTATTCCAGGAACTCATCTACACGGCTTTGAAATTGCAGCGATGCTGGCTTATTTAGTAGGTGATTCCAAACTTGGGCTCGAGGTCTTTAAAAACGTGACAACCGAAGTGATTTCTAAAGCGTATGAGATGAAGGATAAGGTTACTGTGAAATACGAAAACGATATGCGCTTGCACATAAAAACAAAGCTTGTAGCAGATAACGAGGTAATTGTTGAGATAACAGATTCTCATGATAATGTCACTAGAATTGTTGTGGATGGAGATGAGATACTCAATATACAATCGAGTGTGAATTTTAAAAAGGACGCAGCAAGAAGCATTACATTGAACGAAATATTTGATTATGTGCAAAATCCTGATGAAGATGTCTTAGAGATTGTTAGACAAGCGATTCAATACAATGTTCGGATTTCGAGAATAGGTTTGGATACACATGGCAATTTTGGAAGAATACTCGAAGGTATACCACGATACGTTGCTGCCGGTGTTGACCAAAGAATGAGTGGTGCATTGCTACCCGTCATGACTGTTGCGGGCAGTGGAAACCAGGGGATTTCTTGTATAGTCCCTGTAGCAACTATTGCTGATGAACTTGGTGTATCGCGTGATAAGAAAGAAAAAGCAGTTTTACTTAGTATACTTGTTACAATTTACATAAAAGCTTACACGGGGATGTTAACCCCAATATGTGGAGCTGGTAGCATAGCTTCAGCAGGTGCAGCAGCAGGAATTGTGTATCTAAATGATGGAACAGACGAGCAAATCAAAAACTCCATCAACAACGTACTTGCTACATTGTTTGGTATGACGTGCGATGGTGCAAAGAGAAGTTGTGCGCTTAAAGCAAGCATAGGTACTCAGATGGCATTGAACTCAGCTAAATTAGCTTTGAACGATACAAACATACCTTGCGGAAACGGATTCGCCGCAAAAGATGTGGAAGAAACTATAAGAAGACTGGAACTTCTAACCAATTCTCTTAGAAACTTCGACGAGGATGTTATAAATTTTATAGGACACTGCTAGTTGCTTTTAGGTTTTAAACTTTTCTTCAAAGAGCTTTTCCACAAGATTTATATACTCAGAAATCTTTTTAATATGTTCTAAATAATTAAATTCATTGTTTCTATCACGTGCTGCATACTCGATGTCCTTTGCCAGTTCTCCTATTTCTTCAAAACCAAGTGAACGTGCGGAACCTTTGATGCTATGTGCTTCTTGCCGTATTGTTTCAAAATCTCCTGTCGATAGTGCCGCGATTATATTGTTTAGTGAACTTTTCGAAGAGGTAAGAAATGTCTCAAGCAATTCTTTCTCGAATTCCGGTGTCAGGTCGTATTCTTTTTCGGCTTTTGCCAGTTCTTCCTTTAATTTGGATATGTCTTTTGCAATCTTTTCATCGTTTTCATCTTGTTCTTTTTTCTCGGGCTTAGAACTGCTTTTTGTTGTTTCAGAAATTGATGATTCAGCTTTTATAGTCGCTGCCTTCTCCGCTAGGTGGCTACAGCACGTCTCAAGGACGCGTGCTATTTCTTCAATCTTAATTGGTTTGGCAATGTAATCGTTCATTCCGGATGCCAAAACCTCGTCTTTGATGTTCTTCATAGCGTGCGCGGTCAAGGCTACTATCGGAACATCCAGATTGAACTGCCTTATCTTTTTGGTAGCTTCTATTCCATCCATTTCTGGCATTAGTATGTCCATGAAGATTAAATCATAGTTGTTTTTAAGAGATTTTTCTACAGCCTCTCTTCCGTTGAATGCAAATTCCGGTTCTATTCCGAATTTTTTGAGTATCTCGGAAATGAGCAGTCTGTTTACTTCGTAGTCTTCAGCAACCAAAACCTTCGCTTTGTACCTTTTTATTTCAGAAGTTTTCTTCGCGTCTTTTGTAGCTTTGGCTACGCATTTTTTCAATTTGAGAGTGAAATAAAATTTGCTCCCTTTACCTTCTTCACTTTCAACGTTGATTTTTGAGCCCATAAGTTCCACTAGTTGTTTACTAATCGACAATCCAAGTCCGGTTCCACCGTATTTTCTGGTTATTGAAACATCAGACTGCTCAAATGGTTCAAATATTTTTTCAATCTTTTCCTTGGGAATCCCTATCCCAGTATCCTTCACTGAGAAGTTTATATATTGGTGTTCCTCGTCTTCCCCTACCTTTTCGATACGAACAGACACTAGCCCACCTGCAGGCGTAAACTTGATTGCGTTGTTAATTAGATTGAACAACACCTGCTGGAGCCTGACAGGATCGAAAACTAAGCAATCTGCAATATTGTCGTCGATAAAAATATTATAGTCCACGTTTTTCTCTCTTGCTTTTGCTTCATACAACATGAGAGAGCTTTGAAGTTCGGCTTTTAGGTTAGATTCAACGAGCTCAAGTTGTAGTCTACCACTTTCGATTTTTGCTAAGTCTAAGATATCATTTATAACTCCAAGCAAGACCTCTGTAGACTTTAGTATAGTTGATAGATATTTTCTTTGTTTCTCATCTAGGTTTGTTTCAGCAAGCAAGTTGGCAAAACCTACAATACCGTTCAAAGGTGTTCTGATTTCGTGACTCATGTTCGCCAAAAAGTTACTTTTCGCTATACTTGCCTCTTCGGCTGCTTTCCTTGCCGATATCAGCTCTTGTTCATATCGTTTTTTTGCTTCAACGTTCGCAATTAATGAAGCCAAAAGTTTGAATATATTTTTCTCAACAGGATGCCAATCTCTAGTATCTTTAGATGCTGCACTTATAAAGCCCAATACTTCGTTCTCTAATATTATTGGAGTGATAAGTGCACAATGATATTCCCCAAGTATTCTTATTATCTCTTCGTTTTTTGTGGCTTCTCTTGTAATTGCAAACTGTTTTCCTTGCATTAGTTTTTCTAATTCTGGACCTTTTACTTTTTCTAAATCGAAAGTGATTGTTGAGGTTTCACCCGGATTTTCAGAATAAAACCAGGAATCAATGGATACAAAAGTCCCCGCAGCTTTGATAAACCTGTAAACCCTTAGTCTTGAAGTATTTAGCTCTTTGGCAACGAGTTCAACAGCTTTTGAAATCTCTTCATCAAGCCTTTCAATAGGAAGGTTTATGAAATTGATAGCTAAGTTTATGATAATTTGCTGATATTTTGAAAGCTTTCTTATTACCTCCTGTGCGATTTTTTGTTTGGTGATATCTTTTTGAATAGAAAGTATACCTCTTTTTCCATTTGGCAAAGTGATACTCGTTTCGTAGAGTTCAAGATACCTAATTTCTCCATGCTTTCCTAAGTTTCTTACCGTATGCACCAAAGTCTTTCCGGAAAGTATCTCTTGAATGTTTTTCTTGACTCTTTCATCATCTTCTTTTGGTGCGAGAATTCTGACATTTTTACCAACCAGTTCCTCTTTGGACCTTCCGTTTATTTTGCAGAATTCCGGATTTACGTCGATGATGTTACCTTCTTCATCTTCGATAAGTATCCCAACAGGAGCAAATTCGAACAGAGTTTTGTAACGTTCGTTTTCTAACATTCTTGCTTGCTCTGAGAGTTTTACATCGGTTACGTCGTGGAAGAATACAACCTTTCCTTTTTCATTTCCTTTCTTATCTCTCAATGGGCTAGCCCATACCTCAAAATAACGCCCAAACCTTTTAACCACTCCTTCACCGTGGTTTATGACTTCCAAGCATTCTTCACTAAGGATGTCATTGGCTGGCTGGTATAAAATATCATTTTTTCCAAGTAGATTCTTAATATAGTTTTCAAAAGTTTTATTGGCGCTTATTATATAACCATCCTTGTCGAGAACAACTATCAAATCTTTGGATGATTCGTAAACAATATTTTTTATCTCGGACTCTAAATCAAATCCGTGTAACTTTTGTGCTTCGAAGAGTATAATGATTATACTTATCATCAACCCGAAAGGTAGCAAATCGACAGGTAGGTTGAACAAGATATAAACAGCACTTGCAGTAACAGGTATCATAACTGCAGCAAATAAGTGGATTATTGTAGCTTTCCGAAAAACTGTTTTGTATCTATTAACCATTTTTAAGAGCAAGTAATAACCTATGAAGAAAATAGTATAACCGTAAAATATTTGTACGTAATAGAGAGGTCCTCTCAATATATAGTTTCCTTCGACGACGTAACCTTTTAAAAAAAGGTTATGCAGTTCGTTTGTCCAAACGAGAATAGTCATAATGACAGGAGGAATAAAGAGTACTGCAATTTCCTTTCTTGCAACTTTTCTTCCTGAGAAAGTTGAAACAAAGAAATACCAGAGCACTGGAATATACGGAACAGCAAGATACTGCACTTTATACCAAAAAAATGCATTTGCGATATCGCTGGACATTAAATTAAGTAACTCCATAGCGTATCCAAATGAATAAAACCCCACAGCAAACGATGTAAGAGCGCCTATTATGGATATTTCCTTGTTTCGATACCGTGAAAATACCGCTATCGCCTGCAACGATATTATCGAATTGTATAACAGCAGAAAAACAAAGACTAAGGGAATTTTAAACACATGAATCACACTCCTTTTTCAAGAAGATTTTTCTGACATCTTAATATTGTGAATTTAAGTTGAAATTAAAATTACAAAAAATCGAAACAATCATTTTCTTCTTGTCTATGCTAAAATATAAATTGGGAAGACTATTTGGGATTTAAATATGTATTGTAAATATACGGGGGTGTTTCAATTGCAGGAACTTTTGAATGGGATATTTGCACTGAATGTTGGCAATGTTGTCATGATAGGAATAGGGACTTTCTTAATATATCTTGCTATCTCCAAAGAATATGAACCAGCACTATTAATTCCTATAGGTTTTTCTACAATATTGGTAAATATTCCATTCTCTTCTGCTATTGACCAATGGGTAAATGGAGTTTTACATCGTGGTGTTTTGAGTATATTCTTTGACATAGGTATTATAACAGAAATTTTTCCACTTTTGATATTTATCGCAGTAGGTGCAATGATTGATTTTGGACCTTTGCTTGAACATCCTATAATGTTCCTTTTTGGAGCGGCTGCTCAGTTTGGTATATTTGCAACGATGGTTGTTGCAACGCTTTTGGGTTTTGATATAAAGCAGGCAGCTTCCATAGGTATAATTGGTTCTGCGGACGGACCAACTTCAATTTACGTTGCGGGAAGATTCGCAAGAGACTTGCTCGGTCCAATCTCGGTAGCAGCTTATTCTTATATGTCTCTTGTCCCGATAATACAGCCACCGGTTATAAAAGCCCTCACTACCAAGGAAGAAAGAAAAATAAAGATGGCACCGAAGGGTTTAAAAGTGGATAAAACCGCTAAGATTATTTTTCCTATTTTAGTTACCATCATTGCAAGCTTAATTGCTCCAAGTGCAGCAGCACTGATAGGTTTTTTAATGTTCGGAAATCTTTTGAGAGAGTGTGGAGTCTTAAACTCAATTTCAAAGACAGCTCAAACAGAGCTTGCCAATATCGTCACTATTCTTTTAGGATTGTCTATAGGTTCAACAATGACAGCTGATAAATTCCTACAACCAAGGACACTTTACATACTACTTTTGGGTGTTGTTGCTTTTGTTTTTGATACTGCTGGTGGTGTGTTATTTGCAAAGTTTCTAAATCTCTTTCTTAAGAACAAAATCAATCCCATGCTTGGAGCGGCAGGAATTTCTGCGTTTCCAATGTCTGCAAGGGTCATTCATCAGCTAGGTAGAAAAGAGGATCCAACAAATTACTTATTAATGTACGCCGTTGGGGCAAATGTTGCTGGTCAGATAGGTTCAGTGCTTGCCGGTGGAATACTGATAGCACTTGTAGGAAATCTGTAAAAGTTTGAAGGAGACGGGAATATGGTGAATGTAAACTTCTTGCTAGCGTTAAAAATTGGTATCACTGGCTATTTCACTCTAATAGGTATACTTCTTTTGTTCTATGTTTTGCTAACAGGTTTTGTGAAAATTTTTACTAGGAGTGATAAGAATGGCGCGAAAAAAAGCGGTAGAACAACTTCAGAATGAAATCAAAAACATGTTCTACCTCTTCAGCAAACATCTTTTGAATATAACAATAAACAGGGAGACGAGTCTCAAAAAAAGAGACTTTGAGCAGTTGCTTAAGATAGCTGTCGATAATCTCAGCTTTGTCCATAGCGGAAGTGTTCTATGGCAGGATAAAGATGGGACATTTTACTATTTGGTAGTTTATAACCACGATTACGATATTCTAAAGAACGTTAAATTTTCTCCAAAAGAAGTGGCTATGAGAAGATTCAAACGTGCATATGTAATTAAACGGAGAAGTGTTGATTTAATCAAAGAGCTTGCAAGAAAACTGAACGAAAACGAGGAACTTATTCAACAAAAGGCACAAAGTATTGATAACATAAAAGCTTTTATGTCTATCCCTATAAGATCACAAAGAAAGGTCGTAGGTTTCTTTAATTTAGATACTTGGGAACATGAAAATATATTCGAAGAAGTTGAGTTCCAAAGCACTGCCGAGGTAATGGGAAACTTACTTTCCACCGTTGTTGAAAGGTTTGAGTTGATAGAGGATATAAAGGCCAAAAATGCTGAAATCGACAAAATAAACCTTTTTGATAAATTAACTTACCTACCTAATTTGAAGAATATAGCTATTTACTTCGATAAGTACTCTGAAATAACTAAGCGAATCCCGGTTAAGTTGTATTTGATGCTTCTCGATGTAAAGGAGTTTGAAAAAATAAACAAAGTCTATGGATATGAGTTCGGGGATGATTTGTTAGTTAAGTTATCGAGAGTTATTACGAAATCCTGTAGGAAGAGTGATATAGTTGGCAGAACTAATAGTGATGAATTCATAATACTTACGCTTTCGAAAGAAACTCCTGTATCGTTAATGAAAAGATTCGAAGAAAAGATTTCAGACTTTTCTTCAAAATTAGGAATTAGCTTAGAAGCTCAACTAAGCATAGTCGAATATGGAACAGATGGAAAAGACTTGAACACGCTTATCTCAAAAGCTCAAGAAAGGCTTTACCAGAACCGAGCTTTTGCTGAGCGCTAGCATAAAAAGAGGATTCTAATTTCGGAGGTGAAAGAATGGGTAAAAGGGATGAAATAAACAAAGAACAGCATAGCCAAGAAACTGCAAGAAATTCTGAGCATTTTGAACATTACTACGTTGAAGAACCCCAAACTCCTTTAAAAGTTAGAGAGGTCCAGCTTAAGCTGAAAAACGGGCACATCTATTCGTTTAAAAGCCCTTCCGGAGTTTACTCTTTTGGAGATGTTGATAAAGCTACGCAGATACTTATCAATCATCATATGCCAGTCAGTGGGAAGGTCTTAGACATAGGTTGTGGATACGGTGTAATAGGTATTGTTTTGAAAAAAGAAAATCCCAGCATCGAAATTTTCATGTCTGACATCAACAAAAGGGCAGTTGAATTCGCAAAGATAAATGCAAAAGATAACAACATCGATGCTGACATAAGGCAGGGGAATTTATACGAGCCTTGGGATGGGATGCTTTTTGACCACATCATTGCTAATCCACCAATTGTTGCTGGTAAGAAAGTGTGGATGGAATTAATTACCGGAGCGTATGAACATCTAAAGCCTGGGGGAACACTCCAGTTGGTCGCATATCACAATAAAGGTGGCGAAAGGATAAGGAACTTCATGAAAGAAGTTTTTGGCAACGCCGAGGATATCTGGAAAGAGGGCGGTATTCGAATTTATTTATCACGAAAAGAATAAATTATGCACAGGTGAGTGAATAGGCGTGCTTATAGAATTAAAGAACGTTTCTGTTATTTTTGAAGAGAAAACAGACGTTGAGAAAATAGCGCTTAAGGATATAAATCTATGTTTTTCAACGGGTGAAAGTATTTTGCTCATTGGTAACACGGGCTCCGGAAAGACAACGCTTATATATTTGCTCGACTTACTTATAAAGCCTTCTAAAGGCTTTTTACTTTACGATGGTAAGGACCCTTTCCTTTACCCATACGAGTACCGTAAAAGGTTTGGGGTGGCTTTCCAAATACCGGAGAGACAGTTTTTTAGCGAGACTGTTGAAGAGGAAATTACATATGCTGCAAAGAACTTTGGTGTATCATTCAATCAGGAAGATATTGAAAAAGTGCTTGAACTTGTGGGGCTAAGAAAAAATATACTTAAGGAATCTCCTTTCAAGTTATCTGGTGGTGAGCAAAGAAAGGTAGCAATAGCATCCATTTTATTACATAAACCGGAATTCCTAATCTTTGACGAACCAACTGCGGGATTAGATTTGAAAGGTGTCCTTGCGGTTAGAGAAATTCTTAAGAAATTCAAAAACAGTGGTAAGGGGTTTATTGTAGCAACTCATGAACCAGAGTTATTTGAGGATTTGTGTGGTAGAAAAATAGTCTTGAAAAGTGGTTTTGTTTTGGAAGATGTGAAGTTATCAGAAGCCCACACTTAAAAGGACAGGTGGTTTGTTTGGTATTTGAGTATAAAGGTATAGATCGAAGTGGAAAAAAGCTGAAAGGAATTGTTCAAGCAGATAGTATAAAAGAAGCATTGGATAAACTTAAGGAACAAGGTATTTTGGTTACCGATATTGTGGAAAAGAGTGAAAAAAGAGTGTATGCAAGCACGTTTGCCGGGCCTGTCTCACCTGGCCGCAATGTAGCTAGAAAAAGAACAGTTTTCCAGGTGAAGTTGAAAGATATCGTTCTTTTCGCAAGACAGTTGGAAACAATGATAAGCGCAGGTTTGAGACTCGTGGATGCAATAATGACACTTTCTGAACAAGAGGTGTTTTCGAAAAAATTCAGGAATATACTAAGGGAAGTTGCAGCTGATATGAAAGGCGGTATGTCCTTTTCCGATGCACTTGAAAGACAAGGAGTGTTTGACTCTATCTTTATAAACATGGTGCGTGCAGGTGAAGAAGGCGGTGTCTTAGATGTTACTATGAAGAAAATCGCAAATTATTATGAAGGAATGAACAGGTTAAGAGAACAAGTAAAATCATCCATGGCGTATCCAATGTTTATTTTGGGTTTTGCTGTAGCCGTCGTTATTGTGATTTCTGTTTTCATTTTGCCTAAGCTTATCTCCGTATTTGGTACAACGCCCCAAGGAGGGGTTTTGGGAATCCTTATGAAATTGAACTACATCTTCACCAAAAAATGGTACATACTATTGCCTGCAGTTGTAGCAATCGGAGTTGGATTGAAATTCTTCCTAGATACAGTATACGGTGCGTATTTGAAAGAATTCATAGGAGGATTAATTCCGCCGATAAGAAAGCTGAGACTCAAAATGGCCAACGAAAGATTTACAAGAACACTCGGAGTTCTCATCGGAAGTGGAGTTCCAATGGTTAATGCGTTAGACATGGCTGCCAAGGCTTCTAACAATCCGAGGTTTATGGCAATAATGTCCAAGGTTATTGAAGAAGTCAAAGCAGGGAGTAACTTAAAAGATAGTCTGAAGCGAACAGGCATTTTTCCACAAATTGTGTATGAAATGGTTGGGACCGGTGAACAAACTGGTAAACTCGATGTTGTCATGGAAAAGGTTGCCGATTTCTATGAAGAAGAAATCCTGGCTGATACAAAGAAGCTCGTTAGTCTTATTGAGCCGATGATGATTGCGTTTGTTGGTTTGTTTATTGCTTTCATTGCTTTTACAATGTACTCAACGATATTCCAAATGCAAGGTCAGTTTGGGCGATAAATACTTCAAAATCATGCGAAGGTGACTGAGGTTGAACCTAATTGAACTGATGGTCGTACTGCTTATTCTAGGGTTTGTTTTTGTTGCTTTTTCAACAAGCCTTATGAAAATAGCCAATATTGATTTAACAAAAGAGTATGTAGAAACGGCTGTTTATGCAGGTTTATGGAAATCTCAACTGTACAAAGATTACAAAAGCAACAATTACTGTCGAATTGTCACGGTAGATATGGTAGAGTTTTACAAAGCTTCTGAAAGTTGTCTTTCAGGTCTTGTGGTTAACTCTTTCAGATGGGTAAAAGGTGGGACATACTCAGGAGTAGCGGTTGAACCTATCCTTTTCAAAGTTTCAGGAGGTGAAAAATAATTTGAGCGTATTTTCGTACAGAGTGGTAACATACAGCCTAAACGATGGACAAATCAACACAACGATTGCAAAATACCATCTGGGAAAGCTGAGGGTAAAAAATTATTATCCTCAGTTTGTTCTTGCTGATCCTGAAGACATAACGGTAATAAACATACCGTGGGATATTATCCAAATGGCATTCTTAGAGTTACCACCTACGAAAAAAGAAAGGGATCGCATAAGAGCAGCCGAGTTAGAAATCAGGAGAATTTACAACCTCAGTGAAGACCTAATCATATCTTGTATACCTTCCGCTTTCGGTAAGTGTCTTGTATTCTTTTTGAAAAAATCTGATTTCTTTAGATTCCTTAGTTCATACAATATCAATATCAATTTTATACCAGACGTGGCTTATCCAAACATTCTTGCCGAACTCTTGTTAGTAAAAAAACTTCCTGGAAGATGGGTTTACATTGTGTTTAGCGAGCACACTTCAGGTATTGTAATTATGAACGGTGAGAATATTCTGAACGTAAGAATGATTGATTTATCTTTGAACGAGATTAATCATATTGTCAAAGAGGAGACAGGTTTTGAAATCTTCGAGATAGAGAACAGTGGTAATGAAGAACTGATAGGACAAGCGAAAAAGATAGTTGATAGCATAACCTATGACATACTGGGAATAATAGGTAGGGAAGTAATAATCTCGATTAACACGACGGAACAAGAAAAACTTAGCATAGAAATGATTGATGGTATCTCCTTGGTATGTCGTTCAAGTATTATCAAAGAAGCCATTTTATCTACCGAGTCTGATATCAAATCAAAACTCTCCGAGGCAATACTTACA
>Ga0224486_100050_pt1 | contig 63772 bp, 56 predicted proteins | sample TexhydDE_CT_test_FD_172013 | JGI IMG/M metagenome (GOLD analysis project Ga0224486, IMG submission 172013) | Fracking water microbial communities from deep shales in Oklahoma, United States - hydraulically fractured wells DE_CT_test ... | reverse complement strand
TAGAAATACTGAAGTTAGTAGGCATACCCAATGCGGAAAAACGTGTCAACCAGTACCCTCACGAGTTTAGCGGCGGCATGAGGCAAAGAGCGATGATAGCCATCGCACTGGCCTGCAACCCCAAACTTCTTATAGCCGATGAGCCGACGACGGCTCTGGACGTAACTATACAGGCACAGATCCTGGACCTGATGAGGGATTTGCAGAAAAAGTTAAACACAGCCATTATAATAATCACCCATAACCTGGGCGTCGTGGCCAATTTGGCCGAGCGGGTCCTGGTCATGTATGCGGGCAAAATAATCGAGCGTGGCAGCCTTGACGATATATTTTACAACTCGCGTCATCCCTATACCTGGGGATTGCTGATGTCGGTACCCACTCCCGACTTGGACAAAAGTAAGAGACTAGCTTCTATAGACGGCACACCACCAGACCTCTTTGCTCCTCCGGTGGGCTGTCCTTTCGCTGCCAGGTGCGAATACGCTATGAAGATATGCTACGAGAGGTATCCGGAAGAATTCACGGTGGGCGACGGCCACAGTGTGGCCTGCTGGCTGATGCATCCCATGGCTCCAAAAGTGAAACCGCCTGTAGGAAAAGGGGTGACTTTACATGACGGTTGAAAGAATTCCTCTTGTCGAAATAAAGAATCTGAAAAAATACTTTAATGTGGGTAGGGGTGCGGTTTTAAAGGCCGTCGACAACGTGAATCTACAGATAATAGAAGGCGAAACCCTGGGCCTCGTTGGTGAATCTGGGTGCGGCAAGACCACTCTGGGAAGGACGATAGTAAGACTTTACGAACCCACTGCAGGACAGGTGCTTTTTGAAGGCAAAAATGTGCACAAGCTAACCGGCCAGCAGTTGAAGGAATTCAATCGGAAGGTTCAGATGATATTCCAGGACCCCTATGCTTCGCTGAATCCCAGGATGACTGTGGGGGATATAATAGGAGAAGGTATTGATATCCACGGCTTATATAAGAACAAAGAACGTACCGATAGAATATACGAACTTTTAAGCCTTGTCGGCCTGAACAAGGAGCACGCTAACCGATTCCCCCACGAGTTTTCCGGTGGACAGAGGCAGAGGATAGGTATCGCACGTGCCTTGGCAGTAGAACCGAAATTCATAGTCGCCGACGAGCCCATTTCCGCCTTGGACGTCTCCATACAGGCACAGGTTATAAACCTGCTTATGGAACTCCAGCAAAAGCTAAAACTAACCTATATCTTCATCGCTCACGACCTGAGCATGGTAAAGTACGTTTCCGACAGGATTGCAGTTATGTATCTGGGGCATGTTGTGGAGCTGACTACGTCTGAAGACCTTCACAACAGGCCCTTGCATCCGTACACGCAGGCGCTTCTCTCGGCCATACCGGTTCCCGATCCGGAGACCGAGAGGAAAAAGGAGAGGATCCTGCTGGAAGGAGACGTACCGAGTCCCATCAATCCGCCGAAAGGTTGCAGGTTTGCCAAAAGATGCAGGTACGCCAAACCCATCTGCACCGAACAGCAACCGGAACTCAAAGAAGTGGAAAAGAACCACTTTGTAGCATGTCACCTATATTAGATAAAATACCGGCCAAACAGCATTTTAAGGCTGACGGCCGGCTTTTTTATTTGGCTTCCACAATATATGTAAACTCTTTTCAACATACGTTCTGTAGCTCATTTATCATTAATAAACTACAAAAATGAACTACAAAGATGGAGAACATTTTTGTAGCTTGCCATTTGGTATAGCTACATGCCTTCCACATCCTTTTGAATTTCTTCTTCAAAAGAAAATTTGCCATTGTTTAGCTTCTCAACAAAAATAGGTTTAATAAATACAACAAAATACAAAAGACTTGCAAAAAGTATTACAAAAATAGCTAAAAAAGGATATGTATAATTCTCATTTTCTAATATATAGCCAGCTAAATAGCTGGCTATTGCTGATCCTATACTCCTTAAAAGTGACTTTTCTCCAGCAAAAAAGTCCCTCTTTTCTTCCTCTATCACAGACATTGTTTGACTTTCTATCATATTATTTAAAAGAGTAAAACACCCACTTCTCAATAAAAATATTGTTGAAAACATCATTACAGAAATATCATTAAAACTTAATATAAGTGCAAAAAATAAATTCATCCAATACACATAGTAAAAAGCTTTAATGGTTCCAAATTTGTTAATTACCCAAGGCATTATCATGGAAGCAAAAAACAAAATTAACCCATTTACTGTCAGAAAATATGAGATATATTCATCGCTCCAGCCCATCCGAAATTTCACAATCACATTTTGGAAAGGAACTATCATAGAAAAAGCCATCCCCGCCAAAAAAATATAAAAAGTAATTAAAATAATTTTTTTATCAAAAACTTGGGAAATCCTAATATTTGACAATAATAACTTGCTCTTACCTTTATCAAAACTATTATTTAAACATGGCAATAAAATTCCCCTTAATAAAGCCGCCAGTAAAATAAAAATAGCAGATATATAGACTGCCCATTGATACTTTGTATTGCCAAAAGGCAGCCAATTAGGTATAAAACCTCCTAACAAAGTTCCCATACCACTAAATAAAGTGAAAACAGCAAATAAAAGGCTATAACTTACAGTTTCTAATTCATTTATTTTAGCATACGAAAACAAAAGCTGTATTTCTGTTGTAATCAAAAAGGAAATTCCTATAAATTGTATAATCTGTGCCAAGTAAAAAATTCCCATGGATTCCCCTAATCCAAAAAGCCCATATCCTATCCCTATAAGTGTTATTCCTGATATAAAAACGCGTTTTCTTCCAATATAATTAGCAAAAAAACCTGCCGGAATAGCAGCTGCTCCCATCACTAAAGTCCCGACAGAATTGAGAACCCCTATTTGTTCAGGAGATATGTTTAAAGCAAGCAAGTGCAAATTTAATACTAAGCCAAAAATCCCCATCCCTATTCCCAATAAAGCTTCAGTTGCTATAAAACGTTTTACTTCCTTAGGCAAAAACTTAATCTGCGCAATGAAAGACATACAAGAGCTCCTTTCCTCTCCTTGGTTATTCCCTAAAAAAGCCGCTCTTAAAAGATGCGGCTTCAAGGACAAAAAGTTTACCTATCTTTATTTCCCCTTCGTTTTTAGATTAAAAATATTTTTTTGCTAGGAATATTATATCATAGTAATCTCAGACTCCAAAGAATATATTGGTTTTACACAATCTGAAATTTTTCTTTAAACCCCTTTGTCAACACAATAAAAAAAGTAAGGCTCGTAATGGTCTTCGCTTCAGCCAGTACAAATCTCTTCATACCTCACTTAAAAGGCAAGGTATTGCAAAACCCATACTGACCTATGCTCGACTATTATAGATACCTTAGAAACCTTATGCACTTTGCATAAGACCTCCAGTCTAAGTACATAACGTACTTCGACCTGCGGAACCTATAATAGTCTTAGCTCGACTATAATACATCCTTTTTAGCCTAAAAATTTAGGCTTTACATGGACATATTATAATCTGCCCGCCGACTGGCATCCGACCTTTTGATCGAATACCAATCTTTGGCCGACCATCACAGAACTTGCGTCCTGTGATGATCTTGGCTCGACCATTACGAACCTTACACTATTATATTGCCCTTTTTGTCTTTTTATATTCATTTGTTTTTAAAAAAATTTAAAAAGGAATGAGATACCCACTTTTTTGGTTTAAGCTAAAGCTCTTAGTGAGAACAAAGGAACTGCACTTCATTTTAAATTATACAGAATATTGATAATTTAAAGCAATTACTTTTGGCTCACTTTCTAGATCTTTCTTAGTAATACCCATTTCTGTGGATAAAATCTTTTTGCCACCTGTCATATCCAAAAAGTTATCCACAGTATCAATAGGGAAATTAATAAACTCCGTTTTATAGTGCATTGGTATAGTTATTTTAGGCTTTAACTGGTTCATCACTTCTACCGCTTGTTTTGCATCAATTGTATAATAGCCTCCAACAGGAATTAGTAGTACATCAACAGAACCTATTTCTTCAACTTGTTTTTCTGTTAAAACATGTCCCAAATCTCCCATGTGACAGACTCTGATTCCATCAATATCAAAGACAAAAACTATATTTTTACCTCTTTTTGCACCATGCTCGTCATCGTGAAATGTATTTACACCTTTTATGTTGATACCTTTTATATTATGTTCTCCTACTGTGTCAACAATATCAAAGTTTCCCTTTACCGCCTTAAAATAATTGTGGTCAAAATGGGAATGAGAAGATGTCACAATGTCTGCCTTCACATTTGGCATAGGGTACCCAACTGATTCATTAAAAGGGTCTGTAACAATAACCGTGCCCTTCTCAGATGTCAATTTAAAACAGGAATGACCCAACCACTTTATATTCATAAATTAACACCTCCTATCCATATTATACCACAAAATAAAGGCGGAAAAACCGCCTTTTACATTCTCTCTGGTGCTGTTATTTTCAATATATCTAAAGCGTTCTTTATAACAGTCTTTACTGCTAATATGAGCACAAACCTTGCTTTCATCAAATCTTCTTCTACGCCTTTTACTCTATGACTGTTATAAAAAGAATGGAAAAGCGATGCTACATCAAGTACGTACCTCGTAATTCTGTGGGGTGCCAATGTCTTTGCAGCAATAGTAATTTCTTCAGGGAAATATGCCAATTTTTTAATTAATTCTTTTTCCTCTTCTTCTTTTAAAAGGCTTAAATCTACTTCATCTATATTATCTATCTTTACACCCTCTTCTTCTAACTGCCTTATTATGGAGCAAATCCTCGCATGGGCATACTGCACATAAAATACTGGATTTTCATTCGATTGCTCTTTAGCCAAGTCAAGGTCAAAATCAATGGGACTGTCTGCAGACCTTAAGTTGAAGAAAAACCGCGCTGCATCTTTCCCTACTTCATCTATCAGATCTCGTAGTGTCACCATTCTGCCTGTCCTTTTGGACATTTTAACAACTTGACCGCCCTCTATGAGTTTCACAAGCTGCATTAAAACAACATCAAGCCTATCAGGGTCTATACCAAGTGCCTGCATCGCTCCTTTCATAGGAGCAACATGGCCGTGGTGATCTGCCCCCCACACATTTATAACCCAGTCAAATCCGCGAGTTATAAATTTATTTTTGTGATAGGCTATGTCAGAAGCGAGATATGTAGGAAATCCATTAGACCTAACTAATACATCGTCTTTTTCTGCGCCAAATAATGTCATTTTAAACCACAAAGCCCCGTCTTTTTCATAAGTGTATCCTTTTTGCTTAAGCTCTTCAATTACTTTATACACTTCTCCGCTGTCATAAAGAGATTGCTCAGAAAACCACACGTCATATTCTATCCCGTAAAGAGCTAAATCCTCTTTTATTTTTTCTAAATTTTTCTTAAGTCCATAATCTATGAGTGCCTTTCTTCTCACTTCTGATGGCACATCTTTATATTTATCTCCGTATATTTCTAAAAATTCTCTCGCTCTATCTATTATGTCCTCTCCTTGGTAGCCACCTTCGGGCACTTCAGCTGGTATACCCAATAATTGCAGGTATCTTGCCTCAAGGGAATATCCAAATTTTTCTATTTGATTTCCTGCGTCGTTTATATAAAATTCTCTTGTAACATCGTATCCTGCATAGTCAAGTACTGCCGCCAAGGCATCTCCCAAAGCACCACCTCTTGCGTTTCCCATATGCATAGGACCCGTCGGATTTGCCGATACAAATTCCACTTGCACTTTCTTGCCATTTCCTATATTTACACGTCCATAATCTTTTCCTCGTTCATAAACGAGCTTTAAAGTTTCTTCCAAAAATTTATCCTTCAAAAAGAAATTGATAAAGCCAGGTCCTGCAATTTCAATCTTTTCTATAAAAGTATTTGAAGGGTCCACTTTTGAAACAATGATTTCTGCAATTTTCTTAGGGGGCATTTTAGCCTGCTTTGCTATTACCATCGCTGTGTTTATTGCAAGGTCACCATGTTGTTTTTCTTTTGGCTCCTCTATTTCTATCTCTGGAATAACCTCTATATTCATCAAACCTTCTTTTACAGAATTCTCTATAGCGGTAGTCACCATGTCTTTTATTTCATCTTTTACTTTTTGTATAATGTTTTCCAAATCAGTTTACCTCCCACACTTTTAAGTATAGTTCATTATCGCTCACAGTCTTGTTATTAAGGTCAAGGGCATATTTTATAGTAATCTCACCACCAGCTTCGGACATAGCCACTTTTACATCTGTTGGCAGTATTCCCAAAAGAATTTTTCCATAAGGGGTATCATAGTCAGACTCGTATCTTTTATTTTTTTCAAAAACCATTTTAGATTTGTTAGTGCCAAATCGCAATAATGTAACTTTGTCTTCTGTAATTTTTAAAGTAGTAGTAGTTCCATCCATTCCCGATAGTTCACTTTCTTCATATACTACATAAAAAGTATTACCTTTAATGTAAAAATTGCCTTCTGTAATAAGTTCTATTGTATCAGATTCATTTTGATCGTTTTTTTGAGTACCTTTTACGGATATAATCGCTTTTTTCAATTACCTCTCCCCTTCTTCCCTTATTTCTCACCATTCCCTACATTTTTCATTATGGCTCTCTACTGCTAAGTTTATAAGCTCATCCAATAATGTTGAATAAGACTTTCCACTTGATTCCCATAATTTGGGATACATGCTTATTTTTGTAAACCCCGGAATGGTATTAACTTCATTTAAATAAAGAGTACCTGTATTTCTATCCATTAAAAAGTCTACTCTCGCCATACCTCTCAAATCCAAAGCTTTGTAGGCCTTTATAGCAAGCTTTCTTACCTCTTCCATTTTTTCATCTGGAAGTGGTGCAGGTATTAAGAGAAGAGATTTACCCCCATCAAAATATTTAGCATTATAATCATAGAATTCATTAGAAGGAACAATTTCTCCTGCAATAGAGGCCTCGGGATTTTCATTACCCAAAACAGAGCATTCAATCTCTCTGGCATCTATTCCTCTTTCTATTAATAATTTTCTATCATATTTCGCAGCTAATTTCAAGGCCCCAGGAAGTTCTTCCTCGTTGTGGACTTTAGTAATGCCAACACTCGACCCCAAATTAGCAGGTTTTACAAAACAAGGATATCCTAAGTGTTCAATTTTTTTCTTTATAGCTTCTAAGTCTTCAATCTCTTTTCCATACACTACTACAAAATCAGGTGTAGGTAACCCCGCTTCCTTAAAAATTCTTTTTGTAAAAACTTTATCCATGCATAAAGCAGAAGAAAGCACATTAGCACCTACATAAGGCATGTCTAATAGTTCTAAAAGCCCTTGTATAGTCCCATCTTCTCCATTAGGACCATGTAAAACAGGAAATACCACGTCTATAGGATAAAAACCGTTTTCTCCATCTTCGAAAGTTATTATTCCTCTATACTTTGTAGAAGCTCCCATAATTGCAGGAATTCCTTCTTTTTCCCATTCTCCAGTTTCTATTTTCCCCACATCTCCTCTATACAGATACCATTCTCCTTTTTTTGTAATACCTACCATGTAAATCTCGTATTTATCTTTATCAAGGTTGTTTATTATAGACTTTGCAGACATTAAAGAAACTTCATGTTCTCCTGATTGTCCGCCAAATAAAACAGCTATTTTCTTCTTCGCCATTCTCTCACACTCCACTAATTTTTCTTACATTATCTTTATTCTACTCTTTTAAGAATATGTATTCAAGAAAAATTTTATTTTATAAATTTAAAGCCGGGAAAGAAGATGTTTCTTCCCCAGCTTGGTGGGCATTTAGAAGGTGGTATTTCCGTTGTTATAATTTCCCACAAGCATTTTTTCTGCTTTTTCGATTGCAAGTTTTACAAGATTACCGCAATTTCTAGAAGAAACACTTCCCCAACCTTCCTTCATTACTGTGTCGTAAACGCCGAGTTCTTTAGCCAACTCATATTTAAGTTGGTCAGACATTAAGCCTCTGCGTCTACCCATTTTTATCCCCTCCTTCTTTTGCCCTACAATTATTTTGCACTTTAAAAGCACTTTTATGTTATGGACTACATGGTCAAATCTCCATGTTCTGTTTTTATAACCTTTAAAATTTTTTCTTCATTTCCATTTAATGCATTTATATAGACGTAAAAAGTATCTCCTTTGTAGGTCCCCTTAAATTCATAAGCTAATACTTCTTTCCCGCTTTCTAAAGGAATAAGTGTTAATTTCCTTCCTTCTATTTTTAAATTTTTATTTACTTTTTGTTCCGCTTCTTTTTCCGTAAGTTTTGGTTTTTCTAATTTTCTTTCCGTATGATTCATGTAGTAAGCTGTAGCGTCAAATCCGATTATGTCACCATTGTCAAGTGCCACTTTCACTTTGACAATGTCTGGATACAAATATACCTCATCTTGTACAGGAACAAAATTAAACTGTACACTACCATCTGCCTTCATAGAATAAGTACTTTCCACGTTTTTGAAACCGTGTTTTTCTAAAAATTTTTTAGCATACTGCAAAGCTTGTGATTGAGAAATATTTATTTTATTCACACTTCTCTGATCCATCATCCATACAACATATCCACCTTTTTGACTGACATTTATATAAACCGGTAATTTACCTGGAGATTTTAATTCTACGCCATAGGCTTTTATTTTTCCATTGTTAGGACTATACTTGTTTTGTGATTCTACAGGCTTTCCATAAAAATCTTTTGCTATTTGTAAAGCTCTATCGTAAGAAACTTCTTTCCCAACTAAACCTTTAGGTGTAGTCTTTGCTAAACTTTCAGAAAAAGGGCCGTCATATATCAAAGTAGGGTAATTTGTCATAGTCTGATTGACATTACTCATTTTTACATTTAAAATCTTTCTATCAATCTCTCCCATTTTTTGTGTACCTTTTTGACGTAAGTTTCCAAGTTCATATCCACCTTGAATTTTTTTTCTTAAGTCTTGTAAGTTTTTACCTAAAAATACCGCATAATTCTGTAATTTCGTAAGGGTTTCTAAATCTTGTTGTGATAATTTTTGCCCTGAAGCAACTTTTTTTGTAAGACTGTAAGCGTAATCGCCAATTTGTGTCAAAAACTTTGAAGTATTATCTATTTCAGGCTGCCCTATAGGAAGTTGATTTAAGTGCTCTTGCCCTGAAAAAGCTTCTCTCCATATTTCATCTAAAATTGGAATAGTAGTTTTATCTGAAGAAGCTACCATTAGTTTTCCCATAGAAGTTTCGATGTTCTCTACGTTAGACACCAATTGATAAAAAGACCTATCATATTGTGCTTGTAAATACCTGTGATAAGAAATTTTTTCAATATATTGTCTATATCCCCATGCTCCGAGGATTAATATTAAAATTAAAGCAAAAGCCGTCCAAGCCCCGTTTTAACATTTTTTCACCTCACCTTGCAAAGATATGGCTGCCTATTTGGGTTATAATTGGCCTGTTAAATATCCAATAACTTGTCACTCTCGCAGCGTTGTAATAATACAATGCACCACCAGTAGGGTCCCATCCAGCAATCGCATCTCTTGCCGCCCTTATGCTGTCATTTGTAGGAGGTAGCCACATTTGACCATCATCTACTGCAGAAAAAGCCCCAGGTTGAAATATAACACCTGCTATAGTTTTTGGAAACCTCGGGTCTCTAACTCTATTCATCACCACAGCTCCAACTGCAACTTTTCCAATATAAGGTTCCCCTCTCGCTTCTCCATTTATAAGCATTGCCAAAAGATAGACATCGTCATTTGTAGTAACAGAAGAAGAAGCGTAATAAGCCGCTAAATCCTGTGCAGTAGTCGTAAAACCTAGAGCTACTTTTGTATCATCATCTACAATTCCAGTAACTCTAAGGCCATTATATGCTTGAAATTTTCGAACTGCCAGCCACGTTCTAACCCCAAAAAATCCATCTACAGCTCCCGTATAATATCCCCAGTCTTTAAGCCGTGCTTGAACTTTGGCAACATCACTACCTGTATTCCCCCAATAAAGGTTAGACATAGCTGTTTTAGTCAAATCATAAGCCGCATATTCAAAAACTGCTGTTATAAAAATAGCCAAAACTGTTATTATAATCTTTATGCGGAGAATAAAATCTCTTTTCATTTTGAACCTCCTTTTCTTTGGTGTTTGTAAATATTTTTTGTAGTAGTAAAAGTATTATACGCTGTTTTTAATTTAAAAAATTAAAGCGCCCTTTAAGGCGCCTTCCATGCCACTTTAAATTTATTGTAATACTCCTCTATAATTTCAACTATTTTAAATTTAACTTTAGGTTTTTCTTTCTCAAGAAGTTCCATTTCATCTTGAGAAAGGTATTTAGCCACTTCCTCTGCAGTTTGTGTATCTGTAAACCCGTGGGTAACATCAATAAAGCAAAGGGGAGGAAATATTACACACCACCAATTTTTACCTTCACCGTTTCCGATAACTACTTTAAGCGCATTATAATTCCCCGCAGGAAGAGTTATAGTGCCATAATACCGAGTAGGAAAATCAAAGGTACCATAGGCAACTTTCACATCATAATTCTTGCCCTCTCTACGAATTACTTCCTCTGCAACCTTTTTAATCTCCTCAATACTTTGCTTTATAATCCTTTCCGAATCTTTTACATCTTTTACTTTTTCAAATTTAGGCGTTAAATCAACAAGTATAGCATCTCTCACCTTAAGTTTTAATTCCTGGTCTTCTTCGGAATCGCTGTTAGCAATCACATGAAACCTTATTAATTTACGGGATAAGTCTTCTTTTTGCAAATTGGAAGATTTAGCCCCATAAAAATTTACTGCTATAATAATTGCTAATACCAACAACGCAATTAACCGTTTCATGTCTTATCCTCCATTACAAATCTTTAGTCTAACTAAAGTATTGCCAAATATATTAAAAAATATACCCTTCTACCTGAAAAGCCCTATCCTTCGGACATGAGAAGTAACATCTACTTTTATCTCTACTTCCGGGAAAATTTTATCCCAGTCTTTCCCCACCTTTTCCCATAAACTCGGATGATATTTTTCAATATAATCTCCTATACCTAGCATGTCTACTTTCAATTCTTTTTGAAATCTATTTATAGCTTTTTGTGTCATCTTCTTTATTTCGTCACTAGTTTTTCTTTCTATGACGTTTAACAAATCACCTTTCATCATTTGCTTTTCAAAAGTATATTCTGTTATATCTCCTTCCACCTCCAGTATAACTCTATAAATAATTTTTCCATTTTCTTCTTTAACAGCTCGCCTTCTAATAACATTTGAAATATTAAAAGGAATTTCTATTCTTTCTTCATCGCCAGGCGTGCTAACAGCAACATCTCCACCTTTTACAAGTCCAGTTAGCAACATATATCCCATGTTTTCATCATCTTCCATCCAACCTGCTAATTTATAATTTTTGATAATAGCAGAACCTGCTATTTTAATTTCATCTTTTCCTGCAATTATTTTTGGAATTATCGCATTACCATTTGTCTCATGAAGAGACTTAGTGATTTTATTATAGTCAATTGTTGGAAATCTTGATGTCCTGTTGTAATGTTTGAATATATCTCGAATATAAGCTCCTGTATTTGGTTCCATCTCATATTTTTTTAGAAGAATATCCTGAGCTTTTTGCGGAGTTACAAGAAGATAAACTTTACGGCTCAATTCATAACTCCTGTCAAGAGAATCTAAAACTTGTTGAAATTTATCCTTGTTTTCCACTACGTCTTTGCCAAAAATAATAGCTTGTGTATGACCTAAATACAACGCTTTATCAATTCTTGTACTTATATGCCTTGATGCAGAAAAAATTGTATCAGCTACTTCAGAAACAGCAAAACTTGGCTTTTCACTTCCTCCTCCACCACCGCTGGTACCTTTTGTTATTTGGGCAGCATTAGGAAATTGAAAAGTCACAACATATCTTTTATTCGAAGAAGATAAATCTATGCCAATTGCCATCACAAAAGCTCTATCTTCTATTTCAATTTTATCCCAACAGCCTGTCAACATGAGAAGAATTAAAACCCATAATATCACTATTTTAAGTTTTCTCTTCATCTTTACCACCTAATCTTTTAACTTTTAAAATGATATACAGCAGTATTGGCAATATAGCAATAAAAAACACTGACATGTACTGGGAAACATAACCCGCATATTTATAAACTGTCACAATAGAATCAGGGATTAAGGATATCAAATATATTATTGGAACTGCCGGCAATACAAAATAAGAATGTTCTCTTGCCTTTAAAAGTTTTGAAAGAATCAAAGTGGCAAAATAGTGAAAAGAATAAATGGTAGTAAAAATGGTGAATGTCCATATTCCCATTATAATTCCCTCTACATTTTCAATGAAAAATACAGGGAAATTAATAGATTTAATGAGGGTCAAAAAAGGCCACAACTGTTCCCTTGTTTCCTTGTATCCAAATATGCCGATTACAAAAAAAGTTATATACATGTAAAACAACATCGTAGAGAACATTGCTGAATTGACACTTCTTTTTAATTTGTCCCTATCAATTACATATGGAAAAAGCAAGTACAATATCTCAAAACCAACAAAACTATATGTAGTCATAAGCATTCCTTTAAAAAACTTAATTAATGAAACTCTCATAAACGGAAGAAAATTGCTTAAGTCTACATCAGTTAAAACCGGCAAAAAAAGTAATACAAGGGGTATCACCATTATAGGAAACAAAATTTCTGACATTCGTGCAATTGGTTCAAGTCCATATCTTACCAAATAAGCAGAACTAAAAAGCATAGTAAGAATTATAATTTCAATAGGAGTACTAGGTAACAGATATATTTTTAAAACTTCCCCAAAAATTCTTGCATCAAGGCTTACAAACATTACAAAGTAAAACACCAGCACAGCACTTATAACAATAGAAATAGGTCTTGTTATAAGTTTACCGGCATATTCAACAAAAGTTTCTGTAGGAAATTTAGAAGATAAATAAAGTATCAGCCTTGCAAAAAAAAGAGAAGCAATTCCTCCTCCTAAGATAGCTATAAGCCCATTAGGCCCTACCTCTTTTGAAACATCTGCAGGAAGACTTAATATTCCAGCTCCTACCATGGTAGTAAAAAGTATTATAGCAACTTGATTCGCAGAGATTTTGTCATTGTTTTTTATCATTGTTGTCTCTCCTATCATCTTCTATGCTTTCTATTTTTTCTTCTCTTAAATCCTTCATCTTTTTTCTATCAGGGGTATCTAAAATCTCCGGCCTGTTTTTAAAATACATCAAAGGAGCCTTTATCAAAGTATCCGCAAGGTCGCTTATGTCTATTTCCACAAATGGAGAAAGATAAGGAACTCCAAAACTTTTTAAAACAACCAAGTGAGTGAGAACCACCATAAACCCAAGCATTATGCCATATAAGCCAAAGACAGCAGCAAGAAGCATAAATATAAACCTAAGCATTCTAAAAGCAATGGCAGCGCTGTAACTGGGTATTGCAAAAGAAGCTACAGCTGTAACAGCTACTACTATTACCATGAGAGGACTTACAATACCCGCTTCGACAGCAGCTTGCCCTATAATGAGACCACCCACAATGCCAATAGTTTGCCGTATAGGTACAGGAATCCTAACTCCCGCCTCCCTTAAAAGCTCAAAAGTCGCTTCCATAATTAAAGCTTCAAAAAAAGCAGGAAAGGGAATACCTTGTCGTGTTGCTGCAACATATAAAGTTAATTTAGTCGGTATAAGGCCAGGATGATAAGCCGTAAAAGCTATGTAGACAGCCGGTGAAACCAATGCCACAATTGCTGCGAGAAACCTTAAAATTCTCAAAAGGGAAGATATCATCCACCTTTCATAATAATCTTCAGGCGATTGAAAAAGAGTGGCGAGAGTAGTAGGTATTATGAGAGCAAAAGGAGTATTATCTGTCAAAATTGCCACTCTTCCCTCCAAAAGGGAAGCTGCAACCTTGTCAGGCCTTTCTGTACTCAAAACTTGAGGAAATGGTGAATGCCAATCTTCTTCAATCAATTGTTCTATGTATCCGCTTTCAAACACTCCATCTATTTTTATATTTTTAAGCCTCTCCATCACTTTATCCAACACATTTCTATCAACAATATCCTCGATATAAAGCACTGCTACGTCTGTATGAGTTCTTTCCCCAATCTGTATTTGTTTTATTTTCAAATTAGGGTCCCTTATCCGTCTTCTTACAAGGGCAGTATTTACCCTTATTGTCTCAGTAAAACCTTCCCGGGGACCTCTTATAGCTGTCTCTGCTTCAGGAGAAGAAATTGACCTCATTTGCCAACCTTTACTAGAAATAATGACTATTTCAGGTGAGCCTTCAAACAATAATGCAGTGTCTCCACTCAATATTGATAAAATACATTTATCCAAGTCTGTAATCTGTTTTATGTCCCCTCCAGTTATAGTCCCTTTTTTTATAACCTCATATAAATTACCTTTTATCTTCTCAATAGAAGGGGCTGCTTGTCTTGAATCCAAAAGCAAAGAGTGGAGTACATGGTCATTTATGAGGTCTTTGTCTACAAGCCCATCTATAAATACAATTGCAAGATTATATTGCTGGTTTTCCCCCACCCAAATATCTCTATATATTACATCATCACAATCTTTTAATTTATTTTTTATATAATCTAAATTTACCTTAAGACTATTTGAAGCTAGTGTACCATTTTTCGCTTCCTTTTTATCGTTTTTTTTGCCAAATATCTTATCAAAAAATCTCATATTCTCCTCCTTACATAGGAAAAAAGGTTCGTAAAATAATAGCAACTATCCCAATAAAAACATAAAACAATCCAATCCACCTACACAGCTTAGCATCCCTATCCAGTCCTTTTCTCTCTAAAAATTTAGGCTCAATAAAAGCTTCATAAATCCCTACAATGAATACATTAGCAAACATATAAACTGTAAAGTATTGTCTTACAAAATGCAGTAAACTATACATACCATCACCTTCTGAATATATATTTTGCACTCAGAAAAAAAATATACAAAAAAAAATAGGCCTATGCCTATTTTCGACTGAGATATTTAGTTGCCATTACTACATCTTCTTCTTTATCAACATCGTTACCTATCTCTGGATATTCGGATATGATAGCCTTTCCATTTATGTTAAATAACTCTTCTGCTTTTTTCTCAATATGAGAAATTGAAAGTCTTCCTATTAAAAATAAAAATAATATCTTTCCTCCTAATAATTTCCCTAATTTCCATGGTCTTTTTCTATAAGTTATAAATTGTTTCGCATCTTTAATTAATCTATCTATGATTCCAGGATTAACATAAAAAATATTACCACCTGTAAAAACTCCTTCCTTTACCCGTGCATAAGTCCTTTTAGCCTCAGGAAACTTTTTTAAGTTATCTTCTTTTCTAACAATAGGATAACACAAGTCCGCTCCTGTAGCTTCTGACTTTTCAATAAAATCACAAACAGCTTCTTTAGTCAACATAGGAATATCACAAGTAAGAATCAAAACTCTTTTGTCATTTTTAAAAAGTTCTACTCCTTTTAAAACATTATCCATTATATTATCAGCTTGCTCAATGATAACATCTATACCTACTACTTTTTTAAGTTTTTCAGGATCTCCAACTACTGCAATTTTATCTATTTTATCACAACCTCTTAAAGCCTCAATTACATAAGAGATCATATATTTCCCTTTTATTTCTATAAAGGCTTTATCAGGCAACTTATCCTCTTTAGTACTGCCGGCCAAAATTATGGCATTCACCTAACTCACTCCTTGTAACTAAAATACTTTATGTCTTTTACAACCTCTGTCTGGAAATTGCGTATGTGTTTCTCTGCCCATTTTCGTGCAGCATCCGTATCTCTTGCTTCGATAGCCTCTGTAATTTTTTTATGTTCTTGATGTATTTTTTTCGCTTTTTTCTCTTCATTTATATATCTGACTCTAAATCTGTGTACATGTTCTTGTAAATTATTCATTATTTGAATTAATTTGTCATTTCGTGAAGCAGTAAAAATTAAATCATGAAACTCCTTGTCCAATTTTACTAGCCCTTCATTATCACCTTCTTCTATTTTTTTTTTGAAATTCTTCTATAATTTTTTTTAATTTATCAATTTCCTCCTCCGTTATTCTTTCAGCAGCTAGGGAAGCAGCTAATCCTTCTAACGAACTTCTTACTTCTAAAACATTCAAAAGGTCCTTTGCATCCAAATCTGCCACATAAGCTCCCTTTCGAGGAACCATAACAACTAGCCCCTCAAGCTCCAATTTCCTAATCGCTTCTCTTACTGGAGTTCTGCTTACGCCCAGCTTTTCTGCCAGTTGAACTTCCATAAGTCTCTCTCCAGGTTTTAACTTACCTGTAATTATGGCATCCTTCATGTAATCAAAAACTACATCTCTTAGCGGTTTATAATTTTCCAATGGAAGAAAATCATTCATACAATTCTAACCCCTTATCTATAGTTTTTGAAAAAAACACAAAACTGTAAACTTCTTTTAAATCCTCATAAGCTTTTCTAAGCTTTTCTAAATCGTCAAAAATTCCATAAACAGTGGGACCACTACCTGACATAGCACATCCTAATGCGCCTTTTTTAAGCAATTCCTCTTTTATTTTATTAATAATTCCATATTTCTGAGAAGTCACTAATTCTAAATCATTTTTTATATTTTCTGCAATTTTGTATATGTTTCCTTCTTGTATAGCTTGGACTACTGGAACAGTAGCATGATGACTTTTAAAATTAAGCCTATCCCATTTATCATAAATTTCTTTTGTGGAAATTTCAATATCAGGTTTTACAAGAAGTAAATTCATAGATGTAATTTTTAAATCCTCAAAAATTTCCCCTATGCCTTTCGCAAGCTTTGTCCCACCTTCCAGACAGAAAGGAACATCTGCTCCGACTTTCAGAGCAATTTCTTTTTTTTCTTCTTTTGACATATTTAAATTCCATAATTTGTCTAATGCAACAATTGTAGCAGCAGCATCAGCACTTCCCCCAGCAAGGCCGGCAGCTAAAGGGATTCTCTTGTCAAGCTTGACTAACACCCCTTCTTCCATTTGGTATTTTTCTTTTAGAAGGTTAATGACCTTCACTATTAAATTATCTTCTCCTAAAGGTACTCTATGGTCATTGCAAAAAACCTTGACTATTTCGCTTTTTTCAAACTCTAAAATATCAGCCAAATCAATTGATTGCATTATTGTAGAAATTTCATGATACCCATCTTCTCTCTTTCCTAATACATCTAAAGATAAATTAATTTTAGCATAGGCCTTTACTTTGATTTTTTTCATTTCTCCATCCCATCCACGCTCTTTCAATAATATTATAGTTATATATTATACATTATACAATAAATTTTCTGTAAAAAAAATACGCAGTCTCCTGCGTATCATTCTTCCATAGGTATTATTAATTTCATTCCCTCTGAAACTTTTTCTTCTTCTAAACCATTGGCAGAAATTAATTCTTCAAGGCCTACTCTATACCTTTTAGCGATATCCCACAAGGTTTCACCTTTTTGAATCATGTAAACAACAATGCTGTGTTTATTATCGATTTCTCTTGGGGCTTCGATTTCTTTAAGGTCTACAATAACCTCTATTTCTTTCTCTGCAAGTAAATCAACTGTATTATCAATTGCAAACTTTAATTCAATTTCTTTCATGGCTATTATTTCATAGGAAACATGAGAAATTTTTATATCAACCAACATGGGTCCTTTAACTTGACTTATCTCAACAAAAGTCTTAAAAGGATATTCATCTCTATAAGACTTTACACTACCTTCTTCAGACAAATATAAAATAGTATAATCTAATATTCCTTCTAAAACCAATTTATCTACATCTACACTGTAGTCAGATATAATAGGAATAACCACAACATCTATCAATCTTTTTAAGAGAGAAGGTAATTCTACATTAGTTTTGACTACAAATTGAGATTTATAAGATTGTAATTCCTCTATCACAGTTAAATTTTCTTTCATGGGTTGAATATAAGCTTTTGTACCATAGGCATCAACAGGAAGCTCTCTATCCTCCGTCTCAAACACTTGAACTTTTACCCTTATTGTGACTTCTATATCTAAAATAGTATTTTCTCCCTTTTCATCCTCCACTGCGGTTGTAATTACCTCCATGAGTTCCTCTTGAGTTTTAGCCGACATATAACTTAAAGCCCCAGGAATATCTACAAAATTTGCATAATTTAAATCTGTTTCTAAATTTCCAAATTCTCCTTCCTGTGAAATATATAAAATATTACATTGTACACTTCCTTGAACTATTACTTTGTTATCAGTGACTTTAATTTCCTCCGGTTTTACCGCCACATCTGTTTTTACGACTTTTTGAATAGGGGCTTCCCCCTCAGGAACTTTTATTTTATCTTTTACAAAGACTTCTACACTATTTTGCCCCACTGTATGCATTAACTTCACTTTTTTCTTTAGGGACTCCACTTTTATCGAATCTTCAGCTCCTATTACTACTTCTTTTTTATCAGATACTACTAACCTACATTGTATCTTTATTACAGCTCTCATACTTATTTTTCTACTGTTTACCAACTTGTAGTCAACATTTTCAACATTTGCAACTAACATACATCTGCTCCTCTTATCAATACCTTCATCCTCAATTACATGTGAATAGTCAATTTCTTTTTCAATCCTTTCAAGCTCTCCATTTTTTTCGCCCAAATACAAAATATCTAATGCTAATTTACCTTCAAACTGAACTTTTCCTTCTGTCACAAAAACTTCATTAATATATGTCCGAGGATTTAATGCCAAAAGTACCAGCACGTCCGGTTCATTCTCAGGAACAATTATATCACTCTCTACCAGAAGTTGAGTATCATATGTACCCGATACAGAATCAAACTCTAAAATATCTTTATACACCTGTGGCATGCTTTTACCTCCTTAAAATAATAGTCCTTCACAATAAGATATGCTAATATAATATATAGTTATTGAGGTAAAATTATGCCAAAAAAATAAGACCGAATATCTTCGGTCATTGGAGACACTGGATTTTTTTATTTCCTTCCATCACTGTCAACTCTACTGTATCTGTCAAAATATCTGAATAACTGTAAGAAACCCTCCGGGTCGCTCCTTGTCCATCTAATACCACAATAAAAATGCTCGGATATGTCTTTTCTAATAATCCCTCTTTTATTATGGTCTTTTTTCTGCCACCATTTGTTTTAAGGCGAACTCGAGCACCTATATGTTTATCCAATTGTTTTTTTATTTCATCAAGGGTTGATCTATCTGCCACCACTATCAACTCCTTAGCACATGCTGTGAATATTGTACCACAATTTTCAGACAATGTCAAGGGTATAATATTATATCAGTGCACCTGCCTACTTGTCAATAATGATTTTTATACAAAAAACAAAAAAATATGCAAATCTCAGAGATATTTGCATTTAATCAATAATTTTTAGCTTAAGGAGTAAATTAATTTAATATTTGCCTTTTGGAATGCCATATCTAAATTTTCCTATTGTCTGCAATCCTCCAATTCCTGGTGCTCCCGTTATAGTGTTTTCTATTAATTCTTCAATTTTTACAAGCTCATTTATATGGGAAAAAGCTACTTTTTCACTTACCAAGACTGGATCAAGGCAGTGTATTAAAACCCTTTCTGGAGAGCTGGCATAATTAGCTCCCGCCTTTATAAGAGCTTCGTAATTTGATTGACAAGCTCCTGCAAAAATCACTAAATTGTCAAGTGCAGGTTCGTATTTCCTTGCATTTTTAACCGCTTCCACAAAATATTTAGAATTTCTGTAGTTATTTATATCGCCATAATCCCTACTATTGCTTCTTATACTATCATGACCTGTAAGAACCAATATATCCGGCCTATATTTTTCTAAAAGGTCATACACCTTATCTGGTTGTTCTTCTTCCTTTACTACTACTCCTACGACTTCCATACCCACCTTTTTATAGGCATCAAGACATATATTTAAATATTCTTCATCTCCGTCTATGTGAAGGACTTTTCCTGGCCTTCCGTAAGGCTCTTGCCGACTTGCACGTACCATCCCTTTTTTTCGCTGAAGGCTTTTTGAAGAAGCAATTTTTTTTAAAAGGTATTCTGCCTTTTCTCTATAAGGCCTATCATATTCCGCAATTTTGGCGCGAGAAACCTCTATAAGGTCATCTTCTGGTGCATCTGCAATTATTCTCATGTTTAAACCGTGTAAAAGATAATGTCTTACTCCTTTATTATCTATAACATTAATGACTCTAAACAAAATGTCAGAGCCATAAGACTTTCTCATTACAATGTCATTAATGCGAAAAGCCATAAATTAACCCCCCTGCGCAGCTTAATTTATAGTTTATAATATGCAGAGGGGTATATATAGGTGTATATAAATTTATTCTTCCATCTGTTTACCCAAAAAAGCAGCAGCCGTTTCAGCGATTTTTGCTTCAACTTCTGTAACTGCTTCACCGGCTTCTTTAGTAAAAATCACCACACTTCCTATTGTATCTCCTCTTGAAATAATAGGAACTATAACTTGAGATGTAATGTTAAATTCCTGTCCATCTGCTATTTTAATCGGTCCTTTATCTTTCCCTGTTCCAAGCATTATCGTCTTTTTTGCTTCCAAATATTTTTCTAATTCTTGACTTATTGGTTTATCAATTAATTCTTTTTTTGCAACTCCGGAAACAGCTATTACATTATCTGTATCTGTAATACATACAGGGTGTTTGGTAGATTGATATATGCTATCAGCGTATTCTTGCGCAAAATCGCTTAATTCACTTATTGGAGAATATTTCTTTAAAATTATCTCTCCTTCTCTATCTGTAAAAATTTCCAAAGGGTCTCCTTCCTTGATTCTTAATGTTCTTCGGATTTCTTTAGGAATAACAACTCTCCCTAAATCATCTATTCTGCGTACAATTCCTGTAGCCTTCAAAGTAAATACCTCCATTTCCTAAAATTTTTAGCTCAAGATTAGTATTTATATTTTTCCATAAATTTATTCGCAAAAAAAAGACCGGCAACTAAATTGCCGGCTTTTTTATCCTACTGTTACTTTTATGTTTTGAGGAAACTTTTGTATTTTTGCTGCTTTCTCAAGGGCATCATATTTTTCTATAATAACTTGATTTTTCTTATCATCTAACAAATAACTTTCTATAGTATCTTTTACTTCATCAAAAGGTTTTATTATAACACCATCTGACTTTATTATATGGTATCCATAATCAGTCTTAACAGGTTTTGATATTTCACCTTTCTTAAGTGAAAAAACTACTTGGTCAAACTCTGGAACCATAACGCCATGAGGAAATTCTCCCAGATCTCCTCCTTGGTCTTTTGTAGCCGTATCAACAGAATACTCTTTTGCTAATGTAGCAAAATCTTCGCCTTTCATAAGTCGATTGTATATATCTTCTGCTGTTTTTTCATCAACCACTAATATATGACTAGCCTTCACTGTTTCGAATTGCTCTTTATTATCCTCATAATACTTTTTTAACTCTTCTTCTGTAACTTTTACATCTTTTGTATATTCGTCAAAGAGCTTATTTATTAAAAGATAATTTTTCACATCTTCCTTTGTAATATCTTTACTAACTTCTTTTTGTTTTTGATATTCATCCTCTATTTCTTTATCTGTAACTGTAATATTATTTTTTAGAGCTTCTTGCACAAGCAATTTTTCAGCAATTAAACTATCAAGCACATTTTCTTTTACTACATCTAAAAACTTTTTCCCTTGATAATCCTCATCCCATATATCTTTTGTATATTGGGGACTACTTTCAATTTGTGCCTTTACTTGGTCAAAAACTTTTTTATATTCCGCATTAGTTATATTTTCACCGTTGACAACTGCTACCACGTCTTTTTCGGCAGAACACGATACTGTTAAAAATACTATAAAAACGAAAGATAAAAGTAATGCAATTTTCCTCTTCAAAATGACATCCTCCTGACTTTAAAAAGTTTACATGGGCATAATTTAATTATATATCATTTTTATCCTCACTGCAAACTTTTTATTTTTTCTACCAATTCAATAAGTTCTTTTTGCAGAGTCTCTTTTTTATTGAATTTATAAGTGAGGTATGGCTGTACTTGACTTGAAAATACTAAATTCCCTCCATACTCCTTTATTACTTTCTCTATAACCTCCATATTTACCAAATTCATATCATTAAACTTTAAAATAACAGAATTCCCTTTTTCAGTTATTTCGGTAATATTGACTTGAGAGGCAATAGCCTTTAAATAGGCAATTTCCAATAGTGCCTCTACAGGCTTTGGATAATCGCCAAACCTATCTACAAGCTCTTCTGAAATCTCTATCATATCTTCTCTAGATTTTATAGAGGCTATTTTCTTGTACATCTCCAATCTTAAATTTTCGTCTTCAATATAGGAAGAATCAATATAAGCATTGACCTTTATGTCTATTGTGGTAGTAATCTCCTCTTTGGGAGCTTCTCCCTTTAAATTCCGTATAGCCTCCTCTAAAAGTTTTAAATACAAGTCATAACCAATAGCATCAATATGGCCATGTTGTTCTGCTCCTAGGAGATTGCCTGCACCTCTTATCTCCAAATCCCTCATGGCAATTTTAAATCCAGAACCAAATTCAGTAAATTCTTTTATCGCCTCCAACCTTTTTTCCGCCACTTCACTTAAAACTTTATCCTTTCTATAGGTAAAATAGGCATAAGCAAGTCTATTTGACCTACCTACTCTTCCTCTTAATTGATACAATTGGGAAAGCCCTAACTTATCGGCATCATAAACTATAATAGTATTTACATTTGGTATATCAAGCCCTGTCTCAATTATTGTAGTACTTACTAAAACATCGTATTCCCCATTTAGAAAGTCAATCATCACTTTTTCTAATTGACTTTCTTCCATTTGCCCATGAGCCACAGCTACTCTACAACCAGGAACTAAATCTTTTACAAAAGAAGCCATCTTTTCTATGCCATTTACCCTATTGTAAACAAAATAGACTTGTCCCCCTCTTGCAATTTCCCTTAAAATAGCATCTTTTATTAATTCTTCATTAAATTCCACTACATAGGTTTCTACTGGAAATCTGTCTTCAGGAGGATTCTCCAATACACTCATATCCCTTATACCAATCAAGGACATGTGTAAAGTCCTGGGAATAGGAGTTGCTGATAATGTCAAAACGTCTATATTTTCCTTAAGTTTTTTTATTTTTTCTTTATGAACAACTCCAAACCTCTGTTCTTCGTCTATAATTAAAAGTCCTAAATCTTTGAACTTTATATCATTTTGTAAAAGCCTATGAGTACCTACTATAATATCTATATTTCCTTCCGCTAACTCTTTAATTATCTTACTCTGTTCTTTAGGAGTTCTAAAACGGCTGAGCATCTCTATCTTTACAGGAAATTCTTTAAACCTTTCAATAAAATTAGCATAATGTTGATAAGCAAGTATAGTAGTAGGACACAAAAAAGCCACCTGTTTCCCATCAGCCACCGCTTTAAAGGCAGCCCTTAAAGCCACTTCTGTTTTACCATATCCCACATCTCCACAAAGAAGTCTATCCATTGGCCTGTCTTTTTCCATATCCTCTTTAATTTCTTTTATACACCTTAACTGGTCTTCTGTCTCTTCATAGGGAAATTGCTCTTCAAACTCCTTTTGCCATGGAGTATCAGGAGAAAAAGCATGTCCTTTCACCATCTGCCTTTTGGCGTAAAGTTGTATCAAATCCTTAGCAAGGTCTTCCACTGCTTTTTTTGCTTTTCTTTTTGCTTTAAGCCATTCACTACCCCCTAATTTATTTAATTTAGGAGGATTGTCTGTAGGACCCACATATTTTTGCACAAGGTCTAATTGTTCTACTGGTACAAAAAGGGTATCTCCCCCTGCATAAATTATTTTTAAATAATCCCTTACAATTCCATCTACTTTTATCTTTTCTATGCCTTCATACTTTCCTATGCCATAATTTACATGCACAACATATGACCCTATTTCTAATTCAGTAAAGCTCTTTATCTTGTCAGCATTTTTAATTTTTACAGTTCTTTTTCTCCTTTTAGTCTGACCAAAAATTTCTCCATCGCTTATAACAGCAAATTTTGCATCCACATACTCAAATCCCTTGCTAACAGAGGCAGCATATATGACCACTTGCCCTTTTTGTATATCGTATTCACTGTCTTTAATCACTACAGTATCAATATTAAAACTGTCAAGAGTATCTTTTAAAATTCTTGCTCTTTCTTGATTCCCACTTAAAAGCAACACTTTATATCCTGCGTTTTTGTAATACTTCAAATCATCTACTAAAATATCCATATTGCCGTGAAAATGATGCATAGACCTTGATACAAAATTAACAATCGTTTGAGGTTGTAACTCATTGCCTGGCTTTGCTAAAGTATTCATTATGAGTAAAAAATTATTTTTCACTCTTTTTAATATTTCCTCATAATCAAAAAAAAGCTTACTTTGCTCTGGCAAAACCTCTCCTTTTTCTAACAAAGCCTTGAAATTTTCATTAAATTCCATTTGAAGGTTATTTACCCTTTGTTTAATGCGACTGCTTTCATCTAAAATAATAACTGCATCTTCTCCCATATAGTCAACAATAGAATAAACGTCATCATAAAAATAATCTATAAGCTCATAAATATTTTCTACCCTTTTAGATTCCGTAATCTCCTCCATAATTTCTTCAAATTTTTGCTGTAATTTTTCTGCAATACCACTTTTCGGTTTTTTTATTTTTGACAAATAGGAATTTAAATAGTTCGAAACTGCCGAAATCCCCTTTTTGATGTGCTCTGCCTCTGCGATAAACTCTGTAGCTGGAAAAATATTTATTTTATCAATATTTTCTAAAGACCTTTGGGTAATCACATCAAAAGTCCTTATGGAATCTATTTCATCGTCAAAAAGTTCAATCCTATAAGGATATTCTTCCGTAGGAGAAAAAACATCGATTATTCCTCCCCTCACACTAAATTGCCCTTTTCCTTCCACTATTTGAACCCTTTCATACCCCATGGTCACCAAACTTTTTATAACTTCTTCTAAATTTACAGTATCACCTAATTTAAAAACAAACTGATACTTTTTAAACAAATCCATAGGTATGAGCTTGCCTACTGCTGCATCTATAGAAGTAACTACAGCATGGGGACTTTCTTCTGACAATTTTTTAATTACCTGCAATCTCTGAGACACCACTTCTTGACTCGCAGCATCTATTTTATAAAACAAGGCTTCTCTTTTAGGAAATAAAGAAGCATTGCCAAAATTAAAAGAATACAAATCTTCGTATATTTTTCTTGCTTCCACCTCATCAGGAGCAATAACTAACACCTTTTTGTTAAACTTAGTCATTATATAATGGGCAATATGGGCTTTTTGAGAATCTGTAAGCCCATAAGCCAAAACAGGTCCCTTCCTCTGTTTAAGAAATTCTTCTATTGTTTTAATCTCTTTTAATTCTTCTATTTGGCGAGTAAACATGTTCATCACCTCAACATAAGACTATTCCATAAGCCATGTATTAAAGAAGTTACAATAATAGCCAAAAAAATATTTGTTTGCATCACTAATATGTAAGAGGTTATACCAAAAAAGCTGTGGCTTAAGATACTTAAAATAGAAGCCCTTAAATTGATTTTATATGAAGCTTTTATGTAATCATTTACTGCCTCTGCAATTCCAAATATCAAATGAGACAAAAGAATAGAGGAAGTCAAATACCCTACCACTGTCTTACAAGTTTCTTCAATGGCTGGTACAAGATAAATTATAGCTCTTCTCTTGTATTTAGTTACTGCCATCCTATTTAGAAAATATGCTAAAATTACACCACCAATTCCAGATAATAGCCACATGTATTCATTTTTCTCCTTTATTGCCTTTTTATCAACCGTTAAATTTGCTCATAGCATGTTCTATCCCATTTTCTATAATATCTATCACCGCATCTGCTGCTTTTATAACAGCTTCATCAATTAGTTTTTTCTCTGACTCTTCAAACTTTCCTAATACATGACTTACTAAATCCTTTTGCGGTTTTCCAATTCCTATTCTAACTCGTGGAAATTCTTCGCTATTTAAAAGATATATGATAGAATTCATTCCATTGTGACCGCCTGAACTTCCTTTTTTTCTTATCCTTATTTTGCCCACATCCAAGTCTTTATCGTCATAAATCACAATTACATTTTCAAGTGGAATTTTATAAAAATTTACAGCATCGTATAAAGCTTCACCACTTGAATTCATAAATGTCTGAGGCTTTAAAAGAATTATTTTCTCTCCTTTAAAATTCCCTTCACCCACAAGGGATTTAAATTTTAATTTTGTGACATTCATACCTAATTTTTTTGCCAATTCATCTATTACCATAAATCCTACATTATGTCTCGTTCCTTCATATTCTCTACCAGGATTTCCTAAACCTGCAATTACGTACATACGACCACCCTTCCTTATCAAATTAATTATACATAATTAAACAAAAAAAAGCTATAGAGTACACAAAATACCGACCAGTAAAATCACTGGCCGGTTTTATTCAAAGTTTGCGCTGCTTTGCAATTTTACAGTAACTGTAAATGTTCTGCCATTCCTCCAAATTGTCACCTTTATTACATCTCCAACTTTGTGGTTATTTAATATGCCTTGTAAATCCTCAAAGGAAGTAATGTCTTTACCATCAACCTTTATTATCACATCTCCTGGTTGAATACCAGCTTTTTCCGCTCCACTATTTGGCTGAACTTGAACTACATACACTCCTACGGGCAAATTATATCGGGCTGCATCTTGTTGTGTAATAGTTTGAGCACCTATTCCCATCATAGGCCTTTCTACATAGCCGTGTTTTATTATCTGGTCAATTATAGGTTTTGCCTCGTTTATTGGAATTGCAAAACCCATACCTTCAACAGGGGTTCCTTGGCTTCCAAACATTCCAAAAGGGTCTTGTATACTTGGTCCTATTGAAGTGAGCTTAACACTTGTTATACCTATAACTTCTGCTTTACTGTTCACAAGAGGTCCGCCGCTGTTGCCAGGATTTATAGCTGCATCCGTTTGTATGAGTTTGACAGGCCCGTAATCACTTTGGAGGTTTCTGTTAAGTCCGCTTATTATACCAGCTGTGACTGTACCTGCAAAGGAATCTCCAAGAGGATTACCTATAGCAATTGCCAATTCCCCAGGTTGGAGTTTGGAAGAATCTCCTAGTTTTACAATGGGTAAATTAGGAAGGTTTATTTTAAGTACTGCGAGGTCTGTTCTATCATCTTTTCCTACAAGTTTTGCATCAGCACTTCTTCCATCTGAAAGTTTTACTGTGATTTTTGATGCTCCGTCAATTACATGGTTATTTGTGACAATGTATCCATCAGAGCTTATGATAAATCCAGAACCGCTACCTCTAGTTCTATAACCGTAGTTGTAAGCAACACTTGTACTAATTTCTACAACTGCTGGGCTCACTATTTTGTAAATGTTGGGTATCAAATTTAAAATACCGCTTTCGTCTGACGAAGTAGCATCTAGAGGTAAATATCTTGTAACAACTTGTGCTGACGCATCATTTTGGGTTCCATAGTATTTCATTACAGTTCCTGTAATTCCTCCGCCGATTAAAGCTGCCACCAACGCTACTGCGATAAAAGAAGCTAACATTCTCTTTCTGAATCTTTTTACCATCTTCCCCAAACTCTTTTTGTTGTTTCTAAATACCACTTTAGGAATTGGCGCAGTAGTTTCCAACTCCTCTTGCTTTTGTTCCTCTGCTTTTAATATTTCGCTATTTAATTCTTCTGTTTGATATAGCTCTTCTTTTTCATTTTCTTCTGGAAGAACTACATTCTCCGGATCATTCTTTTCAATTTTATCTTCAAAGTCTTTTTCGTAATCCATAATCACTCACTCCTTTTGTTCTTTCTTGCTTTTAATTATAACCCCTTTTTATTAACAAATTATGAACATGATGTAAAGATTTTAAGTAGTTTTTATTAAAAAATTTCCGCGTTGTTTTTTATAAATAAATGTGCGGCCCAAGTATTCACTTGGACCGCTATGATAAGGGAGGTCAAGGAGAGGCATTTGTCGCTCTCAAATATTATTGTATCCCTTATTTATGAATAAAGTGTTAACAAAGTGTAAATATTTTATTGTGATTTTTTAAAATTTTTTCACCGACAAAGTAAAAGTAAATGCTGTACCTTTACCAACTTCACTTTCTACCCATATTTCCTCGTTATGAGCATTTATAATACGCTTTACTATATAAAGCCCAAGGCCTGCTCCATCTTTTCCTCTCGATTTGTCCGCTTTATAAAATCTATCCCATATATGCTCTTGGTCTTCTGGAGAAATACCTATTCCATTATCTTTTATAGTAATGAATACTTTGTCATCTTTTATTTCAGTAAAAATATGAATTATACCCTTTTCTTTAGAAAATTTTATTGCATTGTCTATAAGATTTGTCAAAACTTGTTCTATCTTGTCCTTATCACCTATAACTATTCGTCTGTCTTCTTCAAAATCAACTTTAACGGTTAGATCTTTTTCCACTATTCTTTTTTCAAACTTTATAACGGCCAGTCTTATAAGTTCATTTATATCAAATTCCGTCTTATGCAGTGGAAATTGACCTGACTCAAGTTTAGTCATTTCAAGAAAATCGTCTATGAGCCGAGACATCCTCCGTGTTTCTTTTTGTACTATTTTAAGATAATCGCAAGCTTTTTCCTTTGGAATAGTACCGTCTAATATCCCATCTATATATCCTTGTATAGAGGTCAATGGAGACCTCAATTCGTGAGAAACATTTGCCACAAAATCTTTTCTCATGTTTTCTAATTGTTCTAATTCTTTTGCCATAATATTAAAGGATTTAGCCAAATCCCCTATTTCATCTTCTTCCTTATGTTGTACCCTTGCAGAAAAATTCCCCTTCGCTACCTGCTGAACAGCTAAGCTCATCTCTTTAAGAGGCTGAGATATTTTACTGGAAGTATAAGAAATGAGCACAAAACCTATTATAAGAGCTACTCCTCCAGATAAAAGCATTAAAATAAAGATGTTAATAATAGTTTTATTCATTTCTGTCAAAGGAGCATGCATAAATATAGCACCTTCAATTCGGCCATTTATAACAAGAGGCACTCCTACTGTCAAAACAGGCTGATTGAATTTGCCACCAAAATATCCTTTTTTTACAACAGATTGTCCATCTAAAATGCTTTTTATTTCTTCTTTACTGAGGCTTACTCCTGTCCATGCTTTGCCCTGCTGTTGTGATTGACTGTAAATTAGCCCTTCTTTATCTACGATCCATACAGTAGCATTAATCAATCTAGTAACAACGTTTAGTTCTTGATTCCATTTATCTATGTTTATGTCTCCTACCGCAAATTCATTTAAAATTGCATTTATTTCTTGAGCCTCTTCTAACATTATTTTTTCTTTGTCAGCAAAGTAATAGTTTTGAAACATCAGATAAAACATCCCTGAAAGAATAGACAAAGTAATAAGGATGATAATCATATTGCTTATAAAAAGTTTTTTAAAAAGTCTATTTTTGCTCAAATTTAGTTCACCTCAAATTTATAACCTACACCCCATACGGTGGTAAGTTTCCAATTAGGGCCATCTCCCATTTTCTCTCTAAGCCGCTTTATATGAACATCTACTGTACGACTATCTCCCATATAATCATAACCCCATACATTTTCTAATAGCTGGTCTCTCGTGAAAACCCTGTTAGGATGTGTACATAAGAAATATAAAAGTTCTAACTCTTTGGGAGTTAAATCTACATTTTGCCCTTTATAAACAACTTTATATTCGCTTAAACTTACATAAAGTTCTGGATAAGAAACAGCCTGTTTTTCCTCACTTTCCGGTTCATATCTTCTTAAAACCGCTTTAACTCTTGCTACTAATTCTTTCCCGTCAAATGGCTTTACGATGTAGTCATCAGCGCCAATCTCTAAAGCCAATACCTTATCAAGTGTATCCCCTTTTGCGGTAAGCATTATTATAGGCACCTTTGAAAATTTTCTGACTTCTCTGCAAAGAGCTATACCATCAATTCCTGGCAACATTATGTCAAGTATGACGAGCTTTGGAGGTTTTTCTTGTATTTTCTTTAGTGCGGTTTGCCCATCGTATATCTGCTCTACATCAAAACCCTCTTTTTCAAGGTACAAAGAAACTATTTCACATATATTCTTGTCATCATCCACTACATAAATCTTTCGGTTATCTCCCACAAAACCACCCTCTACTTCAAGTTTCCTTGCTTAAATTATATCATAATAAAATTTTAAATAATATAAAAAAGGCACATAAAGTGCCTATACAAACAATTTACTTACAGACATTCCTTCATGGATTCTCGAAATCGCTTCTGCAAATAAAGGAGCTACAGACCTCACTTTAATTTTGTCAATTTTTTTCTCTTCGGGAAGAGGGATTGTATCGGTTATAACCAATTCTTTTATTGGTGATTCCTTAAGCCTTTCAATCGCAGGGCCTGACAACACCCCATGAGTCGCGCAAGCATAAACTTCAGTAGCACCACTGTCAAGAAGAGCCTCCGCCCCTTGTACCAAAGTACCAGCGGTATCAATAAGGTCATCTACCAAAATAGCCTTTTTCCCTCTTACATCACCTATTATATTCATTATCTCTGCTACATTAGCTTTTGGCCTTCTTTTGTCAATAATAGCAAGAGGAGCATTCAATTTTTCTGCAAAATACCTCGCTCTTGTCACACTGCCATGGTCAGGGGAAACAACTACTACATCATTTCCCAATTCCTTGTCAAGAAAATATTTCGCAAGTATTGGTCCTCCTAAAAGATGGTCTACAGGAATATTAAAATACCCTTGTATTTGTGGAGCATGAAGGTCCATTGTAACAACTCTATGGGCTCCTGCTGCAGTTATAAGGTCAGCTACAAGCTTTGCAGTAATTGGGTCCCTCGCCTTTGCTTTTCTGTCTTGTCTTGCATAACCATAGTAGGGTATAACTGCATTAATTTCAGCCGCAGACGCCCTTTTAAAAGCATCAATCATTATCAATAATTCCATTAAGTTGTTGTTAACAGGCGCACAAGTTGACTGTATTACAAAAACGCTTGCACCTCTTACACTTTCTCCAATCCTTACACTTATCTCTCCATCACTAAAAGTCCCTACTTCTGAATCACAAAGTTTAAGTCCAAGATGTTCTGCTATTTCACTGGCTAACTTAGGATTTGAATTTCCTGAAAAAATTTTTAGAGAACTATTATATCTTACCATTTAATTTGAAGCCTCCCTTTTTTTATTCTTTCCTGTACCCAGCCCTCTTTATTAGTTTGCCTACTTCTGGCTATGGCAAGGGCTCCTTCAGGAACATTCTCTGTTATAGTTGAACCAGCAGCAATATAAGCATTATTTCCAATCTTTACTGGCGCTACAAGATTTACATTACACCCCACAAAAACATTATCTCCTATCACTGTCTTGTACTTTTGTTTACCATCATAATTAACTGTAATAGAGCCACATCCCATATTGACATTTTTACCAACTTCCGCGTCTCCCACATACGTAAGATGAGGAACTTTACTCCCTTCATCAATTATTGACTTCTTTATCTCTACAAAATCCCCTATTTTGACATTACTCTGTATCACAGTTTCTGGCCTTATGTGGGCAAAAGGTCCTATTTTAACATTATTTCCTATTTTTGAAGAGAGTATTACCGAATACGTGACACTACATCCATCACCGATTTCTGAATCAACAATCCTACAATTAGGCCCTATCTCACAATCACTTCCTATTTTCGTTTTCCCTTCTATAACACAACCAGGCAATATTACAGTATCTGCTCCAATCTCCACTTCAGCTCCTATATAAGTGGTATCAGGGTCCACTATTGTTACTCCGTTTTCCATGTGACGATAATTAATCCGCTTTCTCATTATTTTCTCTGCTTCAAAAAGCTGGACCCTTGAATTTACTCCCGTTATCTCCTCTGAAGGTACAGTAAAAGCGCCAATTTTTCCATCCATATCTCTTATAATTTCCACAGCATCCGTCAGATAATATTCACCCTGTGCGTTATTATTGGTTATCCTTCTTAACGCCTTTTTTAGTTTGGCTATATCCATAACGTACATGGCAGAATTTATCTCATGGATGCTTTTTTCTTCTTCCGTCGCATCTTTATCTTCCACAATCTTTATAACGTTTCCACTTTCATCCCTTATTATCCTCCCATAACCTGTAGGGTCTTCTAATACTGAAGACAAAATAGTGACACTGTTATGCTCTTTAATATGAAAATTTATTAATTCTTTTAAGGTATTGGAGGTAATAAGGGGCGTATCTCCAGTCAAAATCAGAACATTACCTTCCTCAGGGAGTAAGTCTTCCGCCATCATCACAGCATGACCTGTGCCTAACTGCACTTCTTGATAAGCATACTTGACTCTTTCTTTTAAAACTTCCTTAACTTCTTCTGCTTTGTGGCCGACTACTACAATTACTTCGTTACTTCCTATTTTTTCCACCGCATCTACTACCCATTCTATCATCGGTTTACCACAAACTTTATGAATCACCTTGGGATGCTTAGATTTCATTCTTTTCCCAAGACCCGCCGCTAAAATAAGCGTCACTAGCCCTTCCAATTTTTCCACACCCTCTATACTAAATTTAATTCTCATACCCTATACTATTTTAACTATAATTGCAGCAAAGTTCAACAAAAAAATAAAAAGGAGACAAGCTCCTTTTTATTCCTTATGTGCAGCTTCTTGTTCTTTTGCTTTTTCATATTCTTTGAGAATAGCGCTTTGTAATTTATTTCTTGTGTCTGAATTTATAGGGTGAGCAATATCTTTAAACTCCCCTTCGGGAGTTTTTCGACTTGGCATAGCAATAAACAACCCATTTTGGCCCTCTATAACCTTTATGTCGTGAACTACAAATTCATTGTCAAAGGTTACAGAAACTACAGCCTTCATTTTGCCTTCCTCATTAAGTTTTCTCACCCTTACGTCTGTAATTTCCATAAGCTCACCACCTTCCTGAAGTTAAACCCTAAGTTAGCATTTGCGGAACTACTCTTACACTAATAAATATTCGCCATAAAATCAAAATTTCCTTCAGGAAAAACTAAAATTCCGAAAAATTTTTAAAAAATTTTATTCATTTTAATCCTTCAATATCCAATCACTTATTTCAATGTCAATTATATTTTTCTCTTCCTCCATATTTTTTAACACGAAAACCGAAATGTAATTATCTACCAGCTTATTCTCCGGTTTTTCCGTCGAAATCATAACTCCTGCACCAACCACTTCAGCGTCAAATTCCTCCATAAGTTCCATCATACCTTTAATCGTCCCACCTGCTTTCATAAAGTCATCTATCAATAATACTTTAGAACCTTTCTGTAAAGACCTTCTAGCCAAAGACATAGATCGTATGTGTCTTTGAGACCCAGAAATATAATTAATAGAAACAAAAGAACCTTCTGTAACTCTGCTATCTTTTCTAATTATTACAAGTGGAACATTAAGCGTCCTTGCGCACATCAAGGCAATAGGTATACCCTTGGTCTCCACAGTAACAATCGCGTCAACGTTTTTATCCAAAAAAGGAAGCACTAAAATTTCACCAATTTTTGTTACAATATTGGGAGAATAAATCAAATCAGCAGTGTACAAAAAACCTCCGGGAATTATTCTCGACGGATCCTTTAATTTTTCCTTTATTTCTTGTACAAAAGGCAAATAACTTTTAATATTAGCTATAGGAATGTATTTTACTCCACCACCAGCTCCAGGCAGCGTAATTAATTTACCAAAATTAAATTTTTCTATCACATTCTTTAAAATATCGATATCTTCCGAGGCAGTAGATTTAGCTATACCAAAAAAATTCATAAAATACTCCAAATTTATTAGTGTATTAGGATTTTCACTAAATATCTTAACGATTGCTGCCAATCGTTCATACCGTTTGTACTTATCCATAAAAAATAACCTCCGCACATACAAACTTTTATACCAAAATTATATTTAAAAGTTCACTTTTGTGCAACATGTGATATAATTTTTTTATAAATATAGTTGCTTTTGACAAGCTTTAATCATATTTTAACCATGAAAAGGCAATAATAACAATAGGAACTGAGAGGAGCGTAAACTATGGATATAAATCTTGAAAACTTTAAAAGAGTGCATTTTATAGGAATTGGCGGTATAAGTATGAGCGGTTTAGCTCATATACTTTTGAATAACGGCCATATAGTAACAGGCTCAGATATAAAAAATTCTCATATAATCGAAAGGTTAAGACAAGAAGGAGCAGTTATAACAATACCTCACAACGAAAATAGTGTCATAGGTGCTGATTTAGTAGTGTATACAGCTGCTATCCATGAAGATAATCCTGAATATCAAAAAGCTAAGGAATTAAATATACCTATTATAGATAGAGCTACCCTTTTAGGTCTCATTATGAAAAAATACAAATACGGCATTGCTGTTGCAGGAAGTCATGGAAAGACAACTACTACTTCTTTAATATCTGTAATACTCGATGGTATGGAATTTGACCCAACAGTTTTAGTAGGAGGAGAAGTTGATGTAATAGGAGGAAATGTGAGAGTTGGAAGCAGTGAATATTTTGTCACAGAAGCTTGTGAATATACAGATAGTTTTCTAAAGTTTTATCCTTACATAGCTGTTATACTAAATGTCGATTCAGACCACTTAGATTACTTCAAAAATATTGACAACATAAAACAGTCTTTTAGGCAATTTGCTAATTTAGTTCCACCAGACGGATTCGTGGTAGCATGCAAAGATGATGCAAACACCATGTATGTTGTAAATGGGCTAAATAAAAACATTGTGACCTATGGCATCTACGAAGATAGTGATTGGAAAGCAAAAAACATAAGTTTTGATGATAAAGGTTGTGCTATTTTTGACGTTTATTATAAAGAGGAATATATGGGCAATTTTAAATTATCAATACCCGGAAAACACAATGTTTACAACGCCTTAGCTGCTTTGGCAGTAAGTCACCTTGTAGGAATTGACATAAAAAAAGCTTCTCATTATTTAACTGAATTCAAAGGCACTCATAGAAGATTCGAAATAAAAGGAATAGTTGATGGCATAACAATTGTGGATGACTATGCTCATCACCCTGCTGAAATTAAAGCAACTTTAGAAGCAGCAAAAAATTATCCTCATAAAAGAATTATTTGTATATTCCAGCCACATACTTACTCAAGAACTAAATCTTTGCTTAATGATTTTGCAGGATCCTTTGACAATGCGGATAAAATAATAATAGCTGACATATACGCCGCAAGAGAGAAAGATACAGGAATTGTTTCTTCTAAAGATTTAGTGGAACTAATCTCTCAAAGAGGAAAGGATGTTTTGTACTTAAAAGACTTTGACTCTATAGTGGAGTATTTAAATAAAAATGCAAAAGCAGGCGATTTAGTATTAACAGTTGGAGCAGGAAATATCTACGAAGTAGGAGAAATGTTTTTAAAAGGCCATAAAAAAGCTGTAGGAATGTAAACCCTACAGCTTTTCATCTTGCAACACAAGATTTCCTCTCCACAAGCTTTACAGGCACAATGATGTGGTCTGTGTCTACATCCTTTTGCTTTAACCTTGCAATCAAAAGTTCTGCAGACTTAATTCCCAAATCAAATGTAGAAATATCTATTGTCGTAAGGGGTGGGTTTGCAAAAGCTGACAAGGGAATGTTGTTAAACCCTACTATTGATATATCCTCAGGAACTCTATATCTTTTATCTATTGCAGCCCTTATAACACCAAATGCCATAACATCATCAGTAACCACAACTGCAGTAGGTTTTTCTCTTTCTAATATTCTCATCATCGCCCTGTATCCACCGTCTTCTGAAAACTCGTCTTGTTCCACCAACTCTCTCTTAAAAGGTATTCCATTTTCCTCAAGGGCAAGTTTATAACCATCTAACCTATCTAAACTCACTACATATTCCAATGAACCACTTATAAAAGCAATTTCTCTATGCCCATGTTTAATAAGGTAATTAGTAGCAAGCTTAGAAGCCCCTATATTGTCATTGTCAACCCAATACACACCCTTGGCGTCTAAAGGCTTACCTATAACAACAAAAGGAAATTTTTCATCTCTTAACCAAGGTATAAGCTCATCGGTTGTACGGGAAGATAAAAGAATTATTCCATCAACTCGTTTGCCTTTTACCATATTTATAACCGCTTCTTTTTCCTCTTCTTGATTCCCAGATGTTGATAAAAGCAAATCATATTTTTCTCTGTGGGCAACAACACTTATTCCTCTCATCACTTCTGGGAAAAAGGGATTTGAAAAAGCTTCCTCTGTAGAGCGAGGCATTATAAGCCCTAATGTATTTGTCACTTTACTTGCAAGGCTTCTGGCAATGGCATTTGGATAATACCCCAATTCCTCCATCGCCTTCCAAACTCTCTCTTTTGTCTCTTTGCTTATACGAGGATTATCAGCAATAACCCTCGATACAGTAGAAGGAGCAACATTTGCCCTTTTGGCCACATCTTTAATCGTTACATTCATTATACCACCACCTTCAAAATGAAACCGATTGCATCTCTTCTATTTATTATTCTATCCTATTCTTTTATTTACGTCAACACTTTTCATTTTTTTAAACATGCAGTGTACACTTTTATATAACTCCTGCTATCTTTAATATTTCCCAACTGATCCTATATACAAACACTAAAACTGACAAAAGCACAGGCCAATATAAGAAAATGTGTAAATCTTCTTTTACTGTTGTAGTACCGCGTATAATATATGGGTCAGTTATTTTCTTCAAATATCTCAATAGCACATACAAAAGAACAGAAGCAAACAATGCAAAAATCCCATAACCAACGACTACAATAAATGGAATATTTACTTGTTGTAATGGAGTTGCTTTTCCTAAGTTTTGTTGTGCTACAAAATATGATAACAACACAGAAATAGTGTTATTTGTAAAATGGCCTATCATTCCCGCATATATGGAATTAGTTCTATACACTACATATCCTAATAAACTACCGAGAAAAAGTATACTTAAAAAATTTTGTACATTTAAATGAAGCATTGCAAAGAATATAGCGGTTATAAAAATACTCTTTATAGAACCCCTCATTTCAAAACTTCTCATAACAAGTCCCCGCATAAATATTTCTTCACTACAGGCAGCTACAGCTCCAAATATTAAAATTTGCATAAAAAGTTCTTGTATATTGGAAGCTGCAGGCATTTGCATGACAGGAATTTTACCCAATTTAGATAGAAAATAATTTGTCAAAAGTGCAAAAAAACCCCGATACTATCCAGCCTAAAATAGCTATTATTATCACTAAAAAAACTTTATCCCCTTTTATAGGATTTAACCTTAAAACATATTTTACATCATATTTTTTTAAAAAAAGATAAAGAATAACAGGCAGTAAAACAAGAAAAAATTCTGTGATGAGTATACCTATATATAAAGAAGCCTTTTGCACCAAATATCCCACTGTTATGAAAAGTAACATGACAAAAAAGTACAACTTACTTACATCTTTTTCATCTGGTCGCATCTAATCACTTCCTTTTTTACATCGTCAATTTCACCCTTATAGATTTTAACATAAAAAGAATAAAAAAGTAAGAATTAAATGTGAGGATTTTGTGAAACCTAATAATTGAAAATTTCAATTAATGTGATATAATAAATAATAGAAAAATATGGAGGTGATGTAAATGAGCCTTATGAGACGAGGACGCGACTGGTGGGATTGGCCCTTCGATTTCAATATTAGAAATTTGCCAAGCATTTTTGATGTGAATTTCCCATCTATTTCAGGTCTATTTTCTCGGCCAAGAGTGGACATCACCGAATCTGAAACAGAAATAGTGGCAACAGCTGAACTACCGGGCGTTGACAAAAAAGACATTGAAATAAATGTCTATGACAATATACTGGAAATAAAAGGGCAAACCACAGTAGATGAAGAAAGAGAAGATAAAAATTATTACATGAGAGAAAGATATTACGGAAGTTTTGCCAGAAGAATAGAATTACCCGCAGAAGTAGACCCTGAAAGAACTACTGCTAAATTTGAAAACGGCATTCTCAAAATCACAATGCCAAAATTACATCCAAGCAAACCAAAGGGAAGAAAAATAGATATAGAATAATATGAACAAAGGTAAGCAAAAAGTGGAGATGCAAAATATCACATTATCTTTGCCTAAGGGTTTATTACAAAAGATAAAACATATAGCTATAGATAGACAAACATCAGTATCTAGCCTTTTAACAGAAACTCTTGAGGAAATTGTAAGAAAAGAAAATTCATATGACAAAGCCAAGTCACGCCATATATTAGAAAAAGGTTTTAACTTGGGTACGGAAGGCGAACTTACCTGGAGCAGAGAAGATTTGTATAGAGACCTAAATTCAGGTCAGTACTCTGGCAAAGTAAAGGTGCAAAATCCTTTTAGCAAATAAAAAACTGGAAGGCAACAGCCTTCCTTTTTTATTCTACTTTTTTCTTAAGAAGCGCTACCATTAATGCAGTAACTACTGTACCAACTGCTATTACTCCAATGTAAAGAAGAGGATTTGACACAGCTATCGGTATTACAAATATTCCTCCATGAGGAGCTCTTAATTCAATGTGGAAAAGCATTGAAAGAGCACCTGTCACAGCAGAGCCCACCATTATTGAAGGTATTACCCTGAAGGGGTCTGCTGCTGCAAATGGTATAGCACCTTCTGTTATAAACGAAGCTCCCAAAACCCATGCCGCTTTACCCGCTTCTATCTCTTCCTTTGTAAATCTATTCTTGAAAAGAGCAGTTGCAAGTGCAAGTCCAAGTGGAGGAGTCATACCAGCTGCCATGACCGCTGCCATTGGAGCAAAAACATTTGATGCTAAAAGACCTGTTGCAAAAGTATAAGCTGTCTTGTTTACAGGACCACCCATATCAAAAGCCATCATAAGTCCCAATATTGCTCCAAAAATCACTGCATTTGTAGAACTCATCCCAGTAAGCCAGTCAGTCAAAGATGTCATTATGGCTTTCATTGGAGAACCAATTACATATATCATTAAAAGTCCTACTATTAAAGTCGATAATACCGGCAATATGAGTATTGGCATTAAACCTTCTAATGTTTTAGGAAGCTTTATTAACCTTTTCAGATAAACTATCGTATATCCTGCCAAAAATCCTGAAATGATACCGCCTAAAAATCCTGCCCCAGTGGATACTGCCAGCATACCGCCTACCATGCCGGGAACAAGACCAGGCCTATCTGCAATAGAAAATGCTATATAGCCAGACAAAATCGGCACCATCAATGCAAAAGCTGAACCACCGCCAATTTTCATCAAAGCCCAAGGAAGAGTTCCTTCTACCTCAAAGGCTTTATATCCCCAGAAAAAGGAAAGTGCAATTAAAATACCACCTGCAACTACAAAAGGTATCATGTAGGAAACACCTGTCATAAGGTGTTTGTAGGCACCTGTCCTTTGCGCTGACCTTTCTTTATGAATTTCTTCTACCTTTTCTACATAATCTTTTGGCTTTTCCATCTTAAGAGCCTTTTCAATAAGTCCTTTTGCATCCTTTATAGCATCTTCAACTGGTACCTCAAGTACAGGTTTACCGGCAAATCTTGATTTATCAACTTTTGTCGCAGCTGCTATTATGACAGCATCAGCAGCTTTTATATCTTCTTCAGTAAGCTGGTTTTCTGCACCTATTGACCCTTGAGTCTCTACCTTTATGTCTACTCCCATTTCTTTGGCTGCCATCTGAAGATTTTCCGCCGCCATATAGGTATGAGCAATACCTGTAGGGCAGGCTGTAACAGCAACTACCTTTTTCATAACTAATCCCCTTTCTTTAAAAATTATTTTCTAAAAGCGTTTATGACTTCCTCAGGTGTCAAAGCTTTTTCTAACTCTTCTCTCACCTCCTTATGCATTAAAGACCTTGAAAGCTCAGCCAAAACTTTAAGGTGCAGCTCATCAGAGTTGTCTGGCACAGCAATTAAGAAAAATAAATGTGCCGGTTTACCATCCATTGAGTTATAGTCTATTCCTTGGCGAGACTTACCAAATACTATTGCTGGCTTTTTCACAAGACTGCTTTTGCCATGAGGTATTGCAACCCCATAACCTATACCTGTAGAAAACTCCTCTTCTCTTTTTTTCACCACTTCTAAAAAGCCTTCTTCATCATCTACAACTCCATTTTCTTTTAAAACACTTACTAACTCTTCCAACACTCCATTTTTGTCCTTTGCCTTTAGGTCAAAAACCATCATTTTTTCGTTCAATACATCTTTTATTTCCATTTCCCTCACCTTTCTATCCTCTCTATTCCAATCTTATCCTTTAATATATTTACCTCCTCAAGAGTGCCTGCTCTTGTGCCTTCTTTCATGACAACGGAGGTAGATAAAGCTGCTGCTATTTTTATAGTCTCCTCAATCGGAAGTCCTTTGTATATTCCATGGGCAAAGCCTGCAACAAAGGCATCTCCTGCTCCAACTGTCCCTTTTACTTCAACTTTTACAGGCATTACCCTATATATCCCTTCCTTTGTTATCACAACACTACCGCGACCTCCCATAGAAATCGCAACTATTTCTATACCTGAATCCTTCAGCTTTTTTCCTTCTTCAATAACCTCTTCTAAACTCTCAAGCTTTTTGCCTACTACATCTTCTAACTCCTGCACATTAGGCTTTATCATGTAAGGCTTTTCTTCTATGCCGTATAAAAGCGCTTCTTTGTCAGCATCAAGAATTATTTTTAAATCACCGCTTTTTACTTCTCTAATTATGTCTTTGTAAAAAGTCTTTGGCACTCCTTGTGGTAAACTTCCTGAAAGCACAAGCACTTTTGACTCTTTAGTATATTTAAATATACTTTTTTTAAGTAGCTCTATTTCTTCTTCGCTTACATGAGGTCCATATTCATTCAAATCAGTAACTTCCATCCTTGAAATATCAGAAATCTTTATATTTGTCCTCGTCTCATTTTTTATTTTCACAAAGTCAGTTTTTATGCCTTCATCTTCTAAACAATCGATTATATATTTAGCATTAGGTCCTATAAAGCCAAGAGCAATAACATCATCTCCAAAATTTTTAAGGTTTTTAGCGACATTTATACCTTTTCCCCCAGCATCTACTCTTGAGCGGATTACCCTATTTACAGAACCGAGTTTTAAGTTTTCAACAATTATTGTCCTGTCAATCGCCGGATTCGCTGTTACCGTCGTTATCATTATTTTCATCCTTTCCAAAGCTTACTATATCTATATTTGCCTGTTCATATTTTCTCACTATCTCATAATCAACCTCATCATCTGTTATTATTGCCGTAATGTCCTTTATATCTGCAAATTTAACAAAAGACTTCTTTCCAAATTTAGTGTGATCTGCTACTATATAAACTTCACTTGACACATCACACATGGCCTTTTTTGTATTGGCCTCAATTAAGTCTGGAGTCATAAGCCCATCCTCAAAAGATATAGCATTTGTGCCTATAAAAGCCTTATCCACTTTAAACTGTCTTATTACCATTTCAGCAATAGGACCAACTAAAGCCTTAGTCCTCCACCTCTGTATACCTCCTGTCACAATAAGCTCAATATCCTCGTGTTTTGAAAGCTCTATTGCAATAAGAGGTGAATTAGTGACAACAGTAAGTTTCGTATTTTTAAGATTTCGCGCAATCTCAAGAGTAGTCGTACCGGCATCTAAAATTATAGAATCTCCTTCTTCTATCATTGATGCAGCAATTTTACCTATCTTCCTTTTTGCCTCTAGTTCCACATCTTCTTTTTCAAAAAATGCAGGCTCATAATGAGTGCCAACATTCAATATCGCGCCACCGTGAGTCCTTTGTATGAAACCCTTTTCTTCCAGTACGTGCAAATCTCTTCTTATTGTAGACTCAGAAACATTAAAAAGTTTGCTAAGCTCAGAAACACTGATACTTTTATCCTTGCTTATAATCTCCGCAATCTTCAACCGTCTTTCCTCACCAAACATTCTATCAGATATACTCATATTCATTCACATCCATTCAATGTTATTCCGCTCATTTATGATTGTTTTTGCTTATTTATGATTATATATTATCACTTTCATTTTGTCAATAAAAAAAGGAGTAGTTTTCTACCCCTTTTTTTATTTATAATTTGCAAATAAATTTTTCAACTCATCAGTTGTATTTTATTTACTTTTATATATATATTTTCGGATTTATTAGCTAATTGTTTAAATACCTATTTCACATATAAATTATGGGGTACAATCATCTTACCCCCACAAAAATTACCCTTTAATCTTTAATATAGCCCCTATAAAATCCCTAAACAGAGGATGAGGTTTTAAAGGCCTTGATTTAAACTCTGGATGAAACTGGGATGCTACAAAATAAGGATGGTCCTTTAATTCTATTATTTCCACCAACCGTTCATCAGGAGAAAGTCCTGAAAGTACAAGGCCTTTTGAAGTTAAAAGTTCTCTGTATTGGTTATTAAATTCATACCTATGTCTATGCCTTTCATATACTAATTCGTCTTGATAAGCCTGATAAGCTTTTGTACCTTCAATCACTTTGCAAGGATACACTCCTAATCTCATGGTACCGCCTTTTTCATCTATATCTTTTTGTTCAGGCATAAGGTCTATTACAGGATAGGAAGTATTTGGGTCAAATTCTGTAGAATTAGCTCCTTTTAGTCCTGCTACATTTCTTGCAAATTCTATTACAGCGCATTGCATACCAAGACACAATCCAAGATAAGGGATTTTGTTTTCCCTTGCATATTGTATAGCTCTTATCTTCCCTTCAACGCCTCTATCGCCAAATCCTCCAGGCACTAATATACCGTCTGCACCTTTTAAAAGTGTTTCTACTGTCTCATCATTCACATGCTCTGCATTTACCCATCTTATATTCACAGCAGCGCTATGATAAACCCCTGCGTGTTTTAATGCCTCTACCACACTTATATATGCATCATGAAGGTCTACATACTTACCTACTAACGCTACTTCTACCTCTTTTATGGGATTTTTTTCTCTTTCTACATATTCTCTCCACTCTTTTAAATCCGATTGGCCAAGTGGCAAATTTAATCTTTTTAACACATATTCATCTACTTTTTGTCTTTCTAATTCTAATGGTACTTCATAAATTGATTCTACATCCCTATTTTCTATAACAGCTTCTACACTTACATTGCAAAAAAGAGCAATCTTTTCTTTTAAGTCCTGTGTTAAAGAAAGTTCTGTTCTACATACAATCATATCCGGTTGAATACCTATAGAGCGCAGTTCTTTTACGCTATGTTGAGTAGGTTTTGTTTTTAATTCCCCTGTCTTTCCAAGATGAGGTACTAATGTGACATGAATAAACATTACATTTTCTCTTCCTTGTTCAATTGCTACTTGTCTTATAGCTTCAAGGAAAGGAAGACTTTCTATGTCTCCTACTGTACCACCAATTTCGGTTATTACTACATCCACATTCTTTTCTTTTGCAACTCTGTATACTCTTTCTTTAATTTCGTTTGTTATATGAGGTATTACTTGTACTGTGATACCAAGATAATCCCCTTTTCTCTCTTTTGTAATGACAGACCAGTACACTTTACCTGCTGTTACATTGCTATTTTTTGTAAGATTAATGTCTATAAATCTTTCATAATGGCCGAGGTCTAAATCTGTCTCTGCACCATCCTCAGTGACAAAAACTTCACCATGTTGGTATGGACTCATTGTACCAGGGTCTATGTTTATATAAGGGTCAAATTTTTGTACTGCAACTGATATGCCGCGGCTTTTTAAAAGCCTTCCCAATGATGCAGCAGTTATGCCTTTCCCAAGAGAGGATACAACTCCTCCTGTTACAAAAATATATTTTGTCATTATCTCACCTCTTAAGTGTATTATCGTTTTTTATGATTAATTTTTAAGTATTTTTAACCCATAAAAAAATCTCTATTTTGGAAAAATAGAGACTCGTATCCCTTTTAGATTTAAATGGATTTTTTTGTTTTTTTACAATACCGCCAGTACATAAAAAAACACCTCGTAAAAATAAATACTCATTTATTATATAGTATTTTTAGGTGATTGTAAAGAGGATGGAACCCCTCACTTCACAAAATAAAACACCTATTGTAATTATTATAACACAAGTTGCATTAGTTTTTGCAAAATATTATAATGTTTTAAGATGCTAAAGAGAAAAACGAGGATTTTGAGTTGTTTAAGGAGGAAAAATTATGGCTGCAGATTATCACGTCCACATAGAAAATGGGCCTTATACAATAGAATGGCTTAAGAAGTTCATTGATGTAGCACTACAAAAAGGTTTAACTGAGATTGGCATTTCTGAACACGGACATAGATTTAAAGAAGGGTACAATGCGTATAAAAGTGACGGTTTTAGAAGCGAATGGATAAAAAACTACATGAACCAAAACATTTCTGAGTATGTTGAATTAATTACTGAAGCAAAAGCAATGGGTTTGCCTGTAAAATTGGGCATTGAAGCGGACTACTTCCCAGGAAAAGAAAAAGAAATAAAAGAATTTATTGAACCTTATCCATGGGATTATGTGATAGGGTCTGTACATTGGATTGAAGATTGGGGGATAGACCTTGAGGAATCTATAGAAGAATGGAAACTATGCGATGTTGATTCGGTTTATCTTGAGTATTTTAACATAGTTGAAAAGATGGCCAAAACAGGCTTATTTGATATTATAGGACACATTGACCTTGTAAAAATTTTTGGATTTAGGGCAAAGCCTTATACCTTTGATAAAATAAAGCGAAACATCGAACAAATCTCAAAAACAGGGATTGTAATTGAGGTTTCTACTGCAGGCTTTAGAAAACCAGTAGGAGAGATTTATCCTTCAAAAGAAATAATGGAAATGGTTAAAGAATACAACATACCTGTTGTGATAAATTCTGATGCCCATAATCCTTACGATGTGGCACGAGATTTTGACAAGGCTTATGCTTATGTAAAATCATACGGGATAAATACTCTTTATTATTTTGAAGGGAGAAAAAGAACACCTTATAATATTTAACCTTATAATATTTAAAGGAGCAAGAAAAAACTTGCTCCTTTTTTTATATTAACCCCTTACCGCTCTTGCTTTTATTATGCTATTTAATTTATTTAGAGACTCTACCGCTTCATCAGGAATTTCTCTGTCCGTACTTACAATCATTAATGCTGTTCCATCATTTTTATTGGGGCTTACTTGCATAGTGGAAATGTTTATGCCAAAGTCTCCTAATACATTTCCTATGTGACCTATAACCCCTGGCACGTCTTTATTCTTGACAAATAGCATGTACTCCGTAGGTTCAAAATTTACTTTATGTCCCATATACTCTACAATTCTTATTTCTTCTCCATATGTGGTTCCTGCAAATTGTGTCGTTTTGCCATTGGTATCTGTAATTTTGAGAATAATAAGGCTTGAATAGTGGTTTATTTCTTCGATTTTCCCCTCTACAACTTCTATTCCCATTTCTTTTGCCCTTAATCTAGCATTTACAACACTTACATCCTCCTCCAATACAGGCTTTAAAAAGCCTTTAAGAGCATAGAGAGTAACAATATCTGTATTAGTTCTAGAAATCTCTCCTCTATATATCACTTCAACTAATCTAACAGGAGTATCATTTATTTGATAATAAAGTGCTCCCATGGCTTCAGCCAATTTCATATAAGGTTTAAGCTGTGAAAATTCGTCGGATTTTACCCCGGGTAAATTTACTATATTTCCGTAGAGATTACCGTTTAAAGCCGAGATTACTTCTTGAGCAATGGATATGCCTATGTTTTCTTGCGCTTCATAAGTTGAAGCTCCAATGTGAAGAGTAAAAACAACATTTGGCAGTTCAAGAAGAGGATTGTGAAAATCTTGTCGTTCTACATTATATTTAGGTTCTACTTCAAGAACGTCTAACCCTGCTGCCGCTACAATGCCCTCTTTAATAGCATTGTAAAGGGCTTTTTCATCAATGATGCCTCCTCGTGCGGCATTTACTATTCTAACTCCCTTTTTCATTTTTTTGAACTCTTTTTCGCTGAGCATTTTTTTGGTCTCTTCCGTTTTTGGGAGGTGAATTGTTATAAAGTCTGATTGCTGAAGCAATTCATCTAAAGTAACTTTTTCCACACCGTATTTTTCAAAACGTTCATCTGGCATATAGGGGTCATATGCAATTACTCTCATGTTAAATGCTGCAAGTCTAGACGCCACAAGAGAACCAATTCTTCCTAATCCTATTACGCCGACAGTTTTTCCGTTCAATTCAACGCCTTTGAATTTATCCCTTCTAAAGTCTCCATTAAGGCCAGCATGATATGCCTGCGGTATATTTCTGGCTATAGCCAGCATAAGACCAATGGTCAATTCTGCAGCAGCTACAGTATTTCCAGCAGGAGTATTTACAACAAGGATTCCTTTTTCAGTAGCTGATGACACATCAATGTTGTCAACACCATTTCCCGCACGACCTATGACTTTTAATCTTTCACCTTTTTCGATAAGTTCTCTATCTACTTTTGTAGCACTTCTAACAATAATAGCGTCATAATCTTTAATAATTTCTAAAAGCTCATCTCTTGAAATATTAGTTTTCACGTCTACGTCAGCGTGTTTTTTTAGATATTCAATGCCATTTTCTGATATTTTCTCTGTGACAATTATCTTCAAATTATATCCCTCCTTATCCCTTTATTGCGTCTTTCAACGCCTCAAGAGTTTCAGTAAGCATTTCTTCAGTCACATAACCCATGTGACCTATTCTTATAATTTTCCCTTTTAAAGGTCCTTGTCCTCCTGTTATCAATACCCCATGTTTTTCTTTCATGTGATTTATGATCTCTGATGCTTTGTACTTTTCAGGAACTTTTATAGCAGTTATTAAATCAGAAGCTATGTCTTCTTCCGGCAGCAGTTCTAATCCCAAGCTCTTTACGTATTCTCTCACTCTTTTCCCATATGAGGCTTGCCTTTTGTATACATTATCCAACCCAAATTCCAAAAGCATATCTGTCGCTTTTGCTACAGCCATTATTGTAGACACAGCAGGAGTAGCAGGAGTATCAGGATTGGGTTTTAAAACGCCTTCTCTTGCTTTTTTTAAGTTGAAATAATATTTTGGAAGATTAGAAGTCTCCGCCATTTTCCATGCTCTTTCACTTAAAGCGACAAAGCTAAGTCCAGGAGGCGACATAAGGCATTTTTGAGAACAGGTTATTACTGCATCAATACCCCATTCGTCCATTTCAAGAGGTATACCGCCTAAAGAGCTTACAGCATCAACGATGACTACCACACCGTACCTATTAGCAATTTGGGCAATTTCTTTTACGTTATTTGTAACTCCTGTAGAAGTTTCATTGTGAGTGACTAAAAGTGCTTTGTAATTGCCTTTTTTTAATTTGTCTTCCAATACGTTAAGGTCTACTGCATTTCCCCAACCAAAGTCATGAAGTTCCGCATCAAGCCCATAAGCTTTCGCTATATCATAAAACCTCTCTCCAAAGTAACCTATACTGGCGACTAATACTTTATCACCGGTAGAAAAAAGATTTGCAATGACAGCTTCCATTCCACCTGTTCCTGATGAGGTCAAAGTAATAACTTCATTTTTAGTTTTAAATATTTCTTTTAAATTTTTATTAAGATTAGAAAATAATTCATAAAATTCTTCCGTTCTATGGTGTAAAGGTTGCTCACCCGCGACTTTTTTTACCTCCTTCGGCACCATTGTCGGACCTGGTGTCATTAATATCATCTCTTTCATTTTCTCACTCCTTGTTACTAGATGTATATTTAATATGATAAATCAATAAAGTGAAAAATGCAATAGCAAAAAATACATTTGTCTATTATGTAAAGACATTGTTAGAAAAATAACGATTCCTTATAGGCAAACATCAAAATTTTTAGATTCCTCTGTTTTAAAAAAATAGCAAAGCCGCTAACTCGGCTTTGCTATCTTCTCATTCATTTTGTATATTTGGCATATACGTATCCGAATCCACCCTTATACAATATCTTATACCAACCATTGTATTCTCCAACTACTTTCAGTTCTGCCCCATAAGGAACTACTCCTAATTTTGCTGCGCTTGTAGAATTGCTAACTCTCACATTCAGTCCACTTTTAGCAGTGACTTTTACAGTTTTTATGATAGTTACATCAGATGAACTTGATATCACATCAACATATTTTCCATATATATACCCTATCTTGCCATTGTAATTTATCTTATACCATCCATTCACTTCCTCGAGCAGTGTTACTACTGTACCACGAGGAAGCACTCCTATCACCTTTGTGGAAGTACTTGCTCCTTCTCTTACATTGAGAGCTAATGCTTTTACAACGCCTTGAAGTTGCGGTTTCTCTTTTACTGTTACATTTACAGATATTGTTTTCCCACCATAATTTATATTAATTACAGTAGTACCTTTTTTGACCCCCTTCACAAGCCCTTTATCTACTGTAGCAATACTTGTGTCTTTAGAGGTATAATTGGCATCTTTTGTTATATCTTTCTCTGTACCATCAGAATATATTCCTGTAACTTTCATCTGGTAAGTTCCATCTATTTGTACTTCTATTAACAATGGCTGAACTATTATATCTCTAAGTACAGCTTCAGTAACTTTAATTGGAACCTCAAAAGAGCTACCTGAATATTCAACTTTAAGTATTGTATTACCTTTCGCAAGTCCTTTAACAACTCCATTGTTGTATTCAGCAATAGTTTTATCTGCTACTGTATATTTTGCAGATTGTGTCACCTCTATTTTTTCACCGTTTGAAAGAATACTGTAAACTTTAATAGCTGACGTCAAACCTGCTGGAACTTCTATAGAAGATGGTTGTACTTCTATTCCCTCTTGTACTGGAGCTACAACTTTAACTTTTATTTCCACAGTTTTATTTTGATACATTGCAGTTACTGTCGTTTCACCTTGTTTTATACCTTTTACAGTTCCATCAGCTTCTACTTTTGCAATGCTTTCATCTGCTGATTCAAATCTTACTTTATTTGTCACATCTACTGTCCTATCTTTAAACTCAGCAGTAATAGCTACTTTTGCTGTTTTACCTGCTGGTATTTCAATTTGATTTGGCTCAGCAGCAACCGAAACTAAATCTACATTTTCAAGAGGCACTTTAATCTGATTTCCTTCATAAGTTAGCATAGCGTAATTTTCTACTTCAGAAGTATATACCCTTGCAGTTATTTTAACTTCTGCAGTATTCATTGCTTCATCTATTGCTTTTATCAAAACAAAAGTATCGCCTTCTCTGCTAAGAGATATTTTTTCCGCAAAAGTATCGTCAAAAGTCGTATAATCGTCTGCCTCTTTGTTGCTCTTCATGTTGCCATTTATATAAAGTTTATACCCAAATCCTGTATCATGTACATTTCCACTAATAATAAGGCTTATATCATTCGGCGAAATATAACCTTTAAGATTCTTTGTATCTAAAGTAATTTCAGGAGTTGTAGTGTCTATATAAATTGGCACTTCAAATTCTGTTTTGTGCTCATGAGTTGATGGATCATTTTCATTATATAAATGATCAATTGCAAGGAATTGTATCTTTTGTCTTCCATCACTGTCAAAGTGTACTGTTGTCTTGAAATTGTTGTTTTCGTCAACTGGCACTAATTCACCATTAATATAAAGTTTACCCATAAACGTTGTCTCATCTTGTATATTCCCTGAAACAACAATATCTCTCGTATTAATTATTTCTCCTACCTGTGGTTCAACTACATTGATTACAGGTCCAAAATTATCTTTTATGTCGCTATTAAATGCAATGCATCCATTTTGCCCTATTGTGGTTTCAGAAACATTTCCTGCATAATCTACTCCCACTACAGCAATAAATGTATAGCGATATGGAATTGAAACGTCTGCTACATTTGCATCACTTGGTAATGCTTTTGCTTCCACATTTGTAACATTTCCTGTTATAGGATCAATCTTACCAGTAAGTATAATATAAGAATCTATTCCTGAACCTTCATCCTGACCTCCCCATTCAATTGTAGCCTTCCCATTAGAAATATATATGTCTTTCAAGTAGCCATATTGATCAATGTAGTCTTTATTTATCATAACCTCAGGAGCTATTGTATCAACTTTAACAGGCATTTCAAGAAGTTGTGTCTTAGCATTTGGATAATCTATCTTTGATTCAAAGCACATATAATACTGCCCATCAGGGGCTACTTCAAATTCTCCCGTTGCGGGGTTAAATGCTGTACCATCCCATATCCAAGAATCAGAAATTCTCGCCATAGAAGTTGCTGCTACATTCTTTCTTATATACTCTTCTTGAGTTATCTCTCTTATTACATTTCCATTCTCATCTACAACACTTACTTTAAATTCTCTTGCATTTCTTAAGAAGGAAAGCACTGGTTGTACAAAGTCAAATACACCATCGCCATTAGGAGATATAGCAATTGTAGATGGATCAGGTGTTTTACTACCAAGATTTCCTAAGAAATATAATTCATTGTTTATAACTCCTGCCATACCTGTAAGTCCATAATAAGTGTCATCCTCATAAAGAGGTGAATCTATAATTCTCGGCTCATCCCAACTGCCATAAAAAGCTGTATAAGGTACACTTAACTTTGGAAGGCTGCTGTCCTGGGGAATAAAGCTTAAAAATCCTTCTGCAAAAATATTTTGTAGCGCATTTTGTGGAATTATCAGTGTGACATTTACAGTCGCTTGTCCGTTTGCAGGCACTGTCACAGTATCTTTGTCAAATTTAACCGTCGCCCCTGTAAGGGTTGTTGTTTCGGCAAAGTTAAATCCCCAAAGAACATAATCTGTCAAAACTCCATACTCATCTTTCAAGTTATACGTAACATCGCTATTGCTGTGATTTTTAAGAATCAATGTAAATGTTACACTATTTCCAATACTGCCAAGGGCAATACCGGCTTTTCCATTTGCATCTGTAATTGTAACAGGTGTCTCAATTGCCTTATCTATTTGAATCATACCTGCTCCTTGTTGTCTCGGTGAATAAGGCTTAGGACTTCTTAAGATTTTACCTGTATAAGGAGCAGCATTGTCGTTTGTATCAATTATAACTTTAGCTGTATTCATTGCCATTATTTTAGCCATTTCAACAAAATCTCTGCCATTTTCAAATTTCAATTCGCCTTTAGCAACCCTCTCTTTAAGAACTTCTGCAATTAACGCCATCGCACCTGCCACATGAGGAGATGACATAGAAGTACCGCTCATTAAGCCATAAGAATCTTTGTTAAGTGTTGAATATATTCCGCCGCCAGGTGCCATTATTTCTGGTTTAAAGTCAAAGCTTGGTGTGACACCCCATGAAGAAAAGTCTGTTACATTGTCTCCAGGAGGAGTTCCTAAATTATTAGTCGCTATAGCACCATCAAATTTTACTGTAACTTTTTGCCCTTGATCTAACAAGGCTTTAATTGCAAGACCTGCATCTTTTAAAATAGACACAGAAGGAATTTTTGTACCTTCTCCTAAAGCCATTGATATTGTCCCTGTAGTGTTGTTGTAAATTATTGCAGCTACTGCGCCAGCATTTTGTGCATTTATTGTCTTTGCGTTAAATGTAATAGAGCCTCTTGAAATAAGAGCAACTTTGCCTGATACATCTTTGCCTTGGAAATCCTCAGGCTTACCTAATCCGCAGTATACTACCTCATATTCCCCTTTTAATACATCTGCAGGGTCAATAGGGTCATGGTCTGAAGGACTTCCTACAGAGTATACTACTTTGTCAAATCCTTGTGGTGCAGGATTTACAGAAAAGCTTTTTCCTGTAAGTCCAGGATTTATAGAAGCAGCTACTTGAATAGCATCAAGCCACAATCCAGGCGAACCGACAGTTCCTATATCTGGATCCATTGCATATGGATAAAATTCTGCGCTCGTCGAATAACTGGAGTTACCAGCTGAAACGACAACTATCACGCCATTGTCAACTGCATTTTTTATTGCAACATGCTCAGGATCATCAGGACGCACAAAACCCGCTGTTGAACCAAGGCTCATGTTTATGACATCTGCTCCAAAGGCAACTGCATGGTCAATACCTGCTACTATATCGTCTGAAAAAGCTGATGGGAAATTGGGATTGTTTGTAAATACCTTTTCTACTATGAGCTGCGCTTCAGGTGCAACACCTTTAATATTACCATTTGCTGCAATAATTCCCGCAACGTGTTGTCCATGCATTGACTGTGTAGCACCTATGTCTATAATTTCATCATTGTTGTCTGCCCAGTTCCAACCAACTGGCACTTTTTCTGTGAAATATTTATAAGGAAGGCCTGTCTGAGCTGCTATTTGCTGCACTTTTTCCTTAGTCAATTTCACCCGATTTGGGTCTGCAACTTTCATATCCTGATGTCTATAATCTATTCCTGTATCTATAACTGCTACAACCATTCCTTCCCCTTTATACCCTAATTCATTCCACACAGTAGGAGCATTTGTTGAATAAACTGCCGATGTCATATCAAGGAAATACTCATTTGCAATTCTTACATCCTTTACTCCTGGTAATAGCTTAATTTTTTCTATATCTTTGACTTTTACTTCGCCGCTTATGCCATTTATTGCTGTTTTATAAATATGTCTTACCTTAAAGTTAAAATTTTTAGTTAATTCATTTTTTACTTGATTTTGCTGTTGAGCAATTTTATTTAATATATTTGCTTTTTCAGTTTCTGCTAAAGTTTTAAGAGTTTTGTTAGCTTTTAAAGCATAAGATGCAACGCTGTCTTGTTGTAATTCTATAATAACTCTTACTGTCTCATCGGGAGAATATTTTTCAATTTCTTGCTGAGCGTCCTCTCCTAAATTTTGTATTTCTTTTCCCAGACGCTCTGCAATTTTTGATTTACTCTGATAAGGTTGAAAATTTTGTTTAAAGTTATCCTGAGCAATTTGCTTTAAAAGATTGTAATCGACCTTTAAGAAATCAATTATAAGTTTCGAATACTCTGATGTAGGTATTTGTTGTGAATAGCCAAAAGTACCAAAAGCACTAAATACTAAAGTAAAAACAACAAGAAAAACAAGAAACTTTTTGGCCATAAAATCTTAACCCCCTTGCAACCCCTTTTGTATTTGTTTCGACAAAAATCTATCCTTTTCCCCTTTCATCCCCCCCATTCTATAAACTATCTATTTCTAAGGGAACAAGCCCTTAATGCATTATAAACATTCTATTCAATATTATTCTATATAAATCATTTTTTTCCTTCTTGAGGATACTAATTTTTTTTATTTATAAAATTATAATATTGCAAGAATTTATTCATTTTCACTAAAACCAAAAAGTTTCCACATATACTACATATGACCTATATATAACTAAAATACTTTAAAATTTAAGTATTTATTATCTGTTTTTATTATTTTGGTAAATACTTTTTGTCTCTGTTTTCCATCCCAGTAATAAGTAAAGAAACATTTTCTATTATTTTTTAAACCTATCATACACTTATTTTAAAAAAATAAATATTATAATTAAAAAAAGCTCCTCTATATTGATAGAGAAGCCTTCAAAACTTGGGCACCGTTATTTTCGCAGTGAAGTTTATACACTCTATAGTCTATTCCCCGGTCAATATATACCTTGCTTACTTCATAAACTACTCTTTTTACCTTTTCCTCTGGACAAATAGCCATAATTGTGGGGCCTGCTCCACTTAAAAAAACAGAATAAGCACCTGCTTCTAAAGCTTTTTCAAAACAGGCATACATTTCAGGTATAAGTTTAGAGCGATATTTTTGATGTAGCATATCTTGAGAAGCAATCTTTAACAAATCGTACCTTCCACTAAACAAAGCTGCTGTTAAAAGAGAAGACCTACCTGTATTGAATACAGCATCTTTAAAATCTATTTTTTGGGGCAATATATTTCTTGCAATCTCTGTTTTTAAAAGTTTTTTGGGAGTAAAGGCAATAAATTTTAATTCTTCTTCTAATTCTTTTTTTACATAATAAGTAGTATTACCGTCAAAAACCGTTACATTCAGTCCTCCATTTAGAGCAGGAGCTACATTATCGGCATGTCCTTCCATAGAAGCCGCAAGGTCTAAAATTTCCTTATGTGTTAAAATACCCCCTGCAAGTTCATTTGCTGCTAGCATTCCGCCAATTATTGCTGCCGCACTACTTCCAAGACCACTACCTATCGGAATACCATTTTTTATCTCTATTTTTAATCCCTCATATTGTGTCTCAGTTTTTTCAAAAACTTTTTTAGCCGCTTTATAGACAAGATTATTCTCAGTTGTTTCAATTTCTTTATAGTCCTCTCCTGAAACCTCTATCAAGAGCCCTTCTTCTATAAATCCCATAGAAATTTCTGTATACAAATTTAGTGCTACTCCTATAGAGTCAAAACCGGGCCCTAAGTTTGCAGAAGAGGCTGGAACTTTTACCTTTACCATGTCACTCTCCATATAAAACTTCCTCCAATGCTTTTAGATTCGCCTCTATCGTTTTTATCTCGCCACCTAATTTAACAGCAGTATCTGGATCTTTTAATCCATTTCCCGTCAAGACACAAACAACAGATTCTCCTTCTTTAAAAAATCCTTCCTTGTATTTCTTAATAACTCCTGCAATAGAAGCTGCTGAAGCAGGCTCTGCAAAAATTCCTTCGCTCTTAGCTAAAAGCGCATAAGCCTCCAGTATTTCTTCATCTGTGACTTTGTCAATGAGTCCACCTGACTCATCTCTTGCAGCAACTGCCTTTTCCCAGCTGGCTGGATTACCTATTCGTATCGCTGTTGCAATAGTCTCAGGTTTTTCAATTACTCTGTTTTCAACTATAGGTGCAGCTCCAGCCGCCTGAAAACCTAACATTTTAGGAAGCCTCGTTATTCTTTTTGCATTATAATATTCTTTAAATCCCATCCAATAGGCTGTTATATTCCCCGCATTTCCCACAGGAAGCGCAACATAAGAAGGAGCATCTTTAAGTTCGTCACATATTTCAAAAGAAGCTGTCTTTTGTCCTTCCAACCTATATGGATTTATGGAATTAACCAGCGTTATAGGGAATTTTTGTGAAATTTCTCTGACTAATCTTAAAGCATCATCAAAGTTTCCATCTATAGCAATGACTTTAGCACCATAAGCAATGGCTTGAGCAAGCTTTCCTAAAGCAATTTTGCCGCCGGGTATAAGTACAATGCTCTTAAGTCCTGCCTTTGCTGCATAGGCAGCTGCAGAAGCAGAAGTGTTTCCTGTTGAAGCACACACAACTGCATTAGAACCTTCTTCTTTTGCCTGCGACACTGCTACAGTCATCCCCCTGTCTTTAAAAGAACCTGTTGGGTTTAATCCTTCGTATTTCAGATATATTTTTATGCCTGGAAAAAGCTTTTGAAGATTTACAGCCTCATAAAGAGGTGTATTGCCTTCTTTTAATGTAACTATGTTTTCCTCTTTTATTTTAGGCATAAATTCTCTATAAGCTTTTATTAGACCTTCCCATCCCATTAATTATTCCCCCTCTACTCTTATGACACTTTCTATACATTCTACTTCCTTCAGATTTTGTATTTCCTCTAAGGCTTCAAATACCTTCCCTGTATTCGCAATATGAGTGATCAAAACAATCTCCGCAGTATCTCCCAAAACCCCTTTCTGCACCACAGACAAAAGACTTATTCCCTTATCTCCTAATATGCCAGTAATTTTGCTCATTACGCCAGGTTTATCAAAGGCTATGAGTCTTATATAATATTTGGATACAGTATCCACAATAGGGAGAAGGTCTCCATCTTCGCACCCATTTTGAATTACAATATGGTTTTTTACATCCATTATGTCCGCAACAACTGCACTGGCAGTAGGCATCATACCTGCACCTTGACCATAAAACATGACTTCTCCTACTGCATTTCCATCAACTAAAATAGCGTTAAAAACCCCATTTACACCGTTTAAAGGATTATCTTTCTTTATCATGACAGGATGTACCCACGCTTCTAAACGGTCTTCTTCATCAATTTTTGCGTAAGCAATGAGTTTTACATTGTACCCCAATTCTTCCGCATATTTTATGTCAGCTTTAGAAATAGACTTTATACCTTTTGTGTAAATTTTTTCAGGCAAAATGAATTTGTTAAAAGCTAAAGTGGACAGTATAGCAAGTTTTCTTGCCGCATCAAAACCTTCCACGTCATCTGTCGGGTCTGCTTCTGCGTAACCCTTTTGCTGAGCCTCCTTTAAGACTTCTTCAAAGTCAAAACCTTTTTCTTTCATTTCTGTTAATATATAATTTGTAGTTCCGTTTAATATTCCTTTGATTTCGTATATTTTATTTGCCGCAAGACATTGTTTTAATGGCCTGATGATGGGAATACCACCACCAACTGATGCTTCATAGAGAAGACTTACTTTATTTTCTGTCGCAAGTTTTATTAGCTCTTTACCGTGAACTGCTATGACTTCTTTGTTTGCAGTGACAACATGCTTACCTTTTTTGAGAGCTTTTATGATATATTCTAAAGCAGGATGTTCTTTCCCCATCACTTCTACCACTACATCTATTTCTTCATCTTCTAAAATATCATTTGCATCAAAAGTTATTTTTCCCTCTGCAAGAGGTGTCCTCTTTTTATTGGGGTCTTTCACAAGTATCTTCTTTATCTCAATCTTTTCACCTATCTTTTTTTCAATGTTTTTACCGTTTTGGTTGATTAAATGAACTACACCTGTTCCAACTGTGCCAAGGCCCATTAGTCCTATCTTCATTCTCAATCCCTCTCATTCTCCTAAAATTTCTATTTTCCTAACTCCGTTTTGACTGGATAATTTCTCAAGGAAATTTTCCAAACTCATTTCCATGTACTGGGTATCAATAGAAATAGTTACGCTGGCAACCCCCATAGAAGGCATACTTTGATTTATGGTGACAACATTCCCCCTCGCATTTGCTACCACGTCCAAAATAGAAGAAAGCACTCCTGGCATATGGTCTAACACCATAGATAAAGTTATGATTTTTCCTTTGCTAAACTTAGAAAAAGGAAAAACATAATCTCTATACTTGTAAAAAGCACTGCGAGATATACCTACTTGTTTTACTGCTTCATTGATGGTTTTCACTTTGCCCGATTCTAATAATTCTTTCACTTTTAAAGTCTTTTTAAGAGAGTCCGAAAGGATTTCTTCTCTTATTATATAGAGTTTTCCATCTTCTCCCATGGATTTCACCTCCACTGTTTTTGTTGTATAAACATTACTCCATATATGGAATACATTTTATCACATTAAATTATAAAAATCAATAGCGGTTTACGTTTACTAAACAAAAAACTAATATTGAAAATTTAAAGCTCCAGGTGTACCATGGACAGCAATAATAGTAAAAATGCGGCAAAGTTTCATGCTTTGCCGCATTTTTATATTTTTTATATTTCCACCACATCACTTTCAATATTTCTCAGCGCCATACGCACTTCAAATTTAACTCCTGATTTTTTAAGCATATTCGTTACAGTAGCAAAAGCAAGTTCTGGTCTGTTATTATTTTGGCTTAAATGGCCTAAAAAAGCTATTCCTATCGCTTTCATTTTAAACAGTTTCATGAGAGCATCTGCAGCTGCATCATTAGAAAGATGACCTAAATTAGACAAAATCCTTTTTTTAAGAGGCCAAGGATATGAACCATTGATAAGCATTTCTATATCATGGTTTGCTTCTAAAAGTACTACATCAGAACCTATAAGGTGATTTGCAACACCTCTTGTCATGTACCCTAAATCAGTAGCAATGGAAATTTTTTTGTCTCCGCATTTAAAGGAAAAACCTACTGGCTCTACGGCATCATGGGGTTTTTTGAAGGGCATTATTTTTACATCCCCAATTTCAAATTCTTCACCTGTGGTAAAATAGAGTTTGTTTTTTTCGGAAATTTCTTTTATGTCTTTCTCCATTACCTCCCATGTAGCTTTATTGGCATATATAGGTATATTGTATCTCCTTGAAAGTACCCCGGCTCCGATAATATGATCTTTATGCTCATGAGTTATGAGAATGGCAGATAGACTTTTAGGGTTTATCCCTATGTTAAGTAATGCTTTTTCAATTGTTCTGCCACTTAAACCTGCATCAATTAGAATATGTACATCTTTATGATTTATGTAAATAGCATTTCCACTGCTTCCTGACCTCAAGGAACAAAACTTCATAGCCAATATACCCGCATTGCGGGTATCCCCCTTTCTTTTGCTTTCACAATTAATTATAACAATTTTCCTAAGGCAAGTGAAGAAATTTTCTTTTTAAAGGAAAAGAAATTATTCACATCCAATCTGTGTGCAAATTTTTCATAGCTCAAAAACTTCTCATATTTTAAACGAAAGACTTTTAACATCAAATTATCAACATATTCACATACATTTGTGGATAAGTTGATAATTTAAAAATATAAGAGGGGAATAACCCCTCTTATAGGGAAAAACCTAAATTACGTCCCTCAGAAATAGCGTGGACAATCTTTCTTACTTCTTTAGCATCTCCTATAACATGAAGCTTTTCTTGTGGTAAAACCTTACTGACCTCTTCGTAAAGAGAAGGATCTGGTTTTAAACCCACAGCTAAAACTATAGTATCGGGAAGTGGCAGCTCTTTTTCCCCTTCAGGTGTCTCCACCAAAAGCGCCTTTCCTACTTCTTTTAGACGAGTTTTTACATAAATTTCAACCCCACGTTCTTTTAAGCGCTTCATAATGAGATTCTTCTCAAAAATTCCCATGTCTCTTGCTACTTCCTCCAAAAGCTCAATAACTATAACTTCTTTGCCTTGTTCTGAGAGATAATCAGCAGTTTCCATGCCTATTAAGCCGCCACCAATTATAGCAACTTTATTGCCTGCTTGTTTTTCTCCTCTTAATACTTCCACAGCTGTCAAAAAGCCGTATTCTTTAAGTCCGGGAATAGGTGGTACAATTGGCTGTCCTCCTGTCGCAAAGACGACTTCGTCAGCCTCCCATTTTGCTATTTCTTCTGCTGTAACTTTATGATTAAGATTTAAATTGACACCAACCTTTGGAAGTACCTCTTTATAGTATTCCACGATGTCTTTCAATTCTTCTTTGTGAGGAGGAACAGAACCGGGCAAAACTTGACCTCCTATCTCTCCTTTTTCCTCATAAATGTATACTTTATGTCCTCTTGCAGCAGCAGTATAAGCTGCTTCCAAGCCTGCAACTCTAGCACCAATGATAAATACTTTCTTTCCAGGTTGAGGTGCTTTTTGTATTTCGATTTCCTCCTCCTTGCCAACTGATGGGTTGAAATTACAACCAAAACGGCGTCCTGCTCTTAATTCATCTAAACAGCCTTGGTGACAAGCAGCACAACGGCGTATTTCCTTGCTGCGTCCTGAGGTAGCTTTTTCTACAAATAGCGGATCAGCCACCAAAGGACGTCCAAGAGCAACTAAATCAGCTTTGCCTGATACCAATATTTCTTCTGCCAATTCTGGCGTATTGATTCGCCCAACAGCGATAACAGGAATATTGACCTGTTTTTTTATTTTTGAAGCAAATTCCCATGCCAATCCTTTTTGCGTTCCCAAAGTTTGCAATGTAATAGCACCAGACTCACAGCTACTTCCTAAAGAAACATCAATAGCAGCAACACCTTTATCTTCTAATATTTTAGCCAGACGGATTGCATCCTCTAATGTCCAACCCCCTGGCACAAATTCATCAGCACTAATGCGTACAATAATTGGAAAATCAGCACCTATCTCTTTCTTTATTTCATCTAATATTTCCATCCCAAAGCGAATTCTATTCTCAAAACTGCCACCATATTCATCCTCTCTCTTGTTAGTATGAGGTGACAAAAACTGGTGAATGAGATAACCATGTCCAAATTGAATTTCCAATGCATCTGCACCAGCTTCATAAGCTCTGACAGCAGCTTTTACGTAAGTATTTTGCCATTTCTTTATGTCCTCATGAGGTATTCCTTGTGGTTCAACTCCAATAGTTGGACAAGCTATTGAAGAAGGTGCGATAAGGGGTAATTTAGTTACCATTGGATTTGCTATCCGCCCTGCATGGTTGATGTAGACTGCGACTTTGCTACCAGCCTCCTGTAGGGGGGTAATAAGGCGGCGAAGCCCCTCTACCATTGAATCATCATAAATACCTAATTGACGCGGAATTTCTTTCCCTGAGAGGTCTACATATGCTGATTCTAAAACAATTAAACCCACTCCCCCTTTTGCCCTATTTACATAATATTGAATTAGCTCCTCTGTAACCTGTCCCTCTGGTGTAGCATAACCAGTTTTAACAGGCGCCATTACTACCCGATTTTTTAAACTTAAATTGCCTATTTTTATTGGCTTTGTAAGCTCCATTATATCACTCCTTTTGTGCAGTGTATTTTAAAATAATGTTCATAACTATTAAATTCGACATAAAATAGTCAATTCCTGCTTTGTTAAATTTTTGTCTTTATTTGCTTTGAAATGCAAATCTTATATAATTATATCTTCTCCACCTTTTCTAAGCCCAAGGATTTCTCTTTCAGAATATTTGGTAGTCCGTAAAATATAAAAAATAACTGAATCTTCTTCTTTGTCTATTATTCTTGAAAGCTCTATTTTTAGTTTTTTAAGATTGGCTTCTGATATTTCGCCTTCTAAAACAGAATTTTGAACCCAGTGAAGGTATTTTCTGCAAGTTTTTAAGACTTTATTGACCCTTTTTTCATTCACATCGTATACTAAAATTAAAAACATATCTTATCACCTAAATTTACCATTGTGCAATAAAAGGCTTGTACTGTTCTTCTTCAATCAAGTGTTTTTCCAATTTATACAACTCTAATCTTATAAGTCTTCTATAAGAAACATTGTTAGAAAGAGTCCTGTGTTTAATGGTTGTAGCAAGCTTATCTTCAAATTCCTGCACAAATACTTTTTTCCCTTTTTCTTTAAGTAATAATCCTTCTGCATCTTCTTCAAAGTCTTCTTTAGTAACCATTTTTTTGCTAAGCAAGGTAAATATAGTCCTATCTACAATGATAGGCTTAAAAATCTCTGAAACATCAAGATTTAAAGAAAAACGTCTAAAATTGGTCGCATGCAAAAAACCTATTCTCGGGTCTAAGTGGGTTTTGTATATTTCACTTAAAGTTGTCGTATACATCAAAGAATTTCCAAAGCTTATCAATGTATTCAAAAAATTCTGAGGTGGTCTTTTGCTTCTAAAGTCAAACTTAAAATCTGGGTTTTGAATTATCTCATCAAAAGCCTTATAATAATATTCCCTAATATTACCTTCTATTGCCATTAATTCATTTATTGTAGAAGTTGAATCAATGCTCTCCCCTAATTTTTCTATGGAATAAATGACATCTTCCAAATCTTTGCCTCTATTTGAATAATATTTCAATACTTGCCTTATATTCTTATAAGCTCCTTCGACAAATTTTTGAGCAAGATAAAGCCTTTTACTTCCATCATTATAGTGCTCAGCTTGTCTTAATATCATATAGCCTGAATTGAAATGTTCTCTTGGATAATAAGACCCTACATAATATCCATAATGATTAAAAAAATGAAGTATAATCTCTGATTGGGTTAAAAACTCAAGAAATCTTTTGTTAAGGCTTACTTCGCCAAAAATCATTATTTCAGAAGTATTTTCTACTGGTATAAATTTTCTTCCATTTTCTCCTTCAAAAAATAGAGTATTATCTTTTCTTTTTAATTCCCCATCTGAAAAAATATATATCGTCTTCTTCATGACATACAAAACTCCTTATACCCACAATTTTTACAATATGGTATCTTTATAAAAGCAGGTGGCTTTTCTTTATATACTATATCTTCAATTTCTTCAATTGCCTTTATAACTTCTCTTTCAAATTCTGGTGTAAGTTCTACTACTTCCCTCTTCCTTTCTTCTGGAAAAAAAAGTTGCCCTTTTGCAGTTATTCCGCTTTGCTTTAACTTGTAGAGATAAAATAAAAGTTGCATTTTAGCACTATCTTCCGCTTTTGAACTTTTCTTTACCTCGCCAATTAAAATATTATCTTTTTCCATTCTCACAAGGTCTAATACCACATTTTCAAAATGAATCTTTTTTCTATCCCTTTGATAAGAATTTTCATCAATAAGCCTACCTATTTCAATATAAGGATGTTCTTGGTCAGGCACTATCTGATGAGCCATAAGCCAAACTTGCCTTTTACAAATGGTATAGCTTTGCATCAATGCCCCTGTAACCTCAAATTCCATAGTATCACCTATAAAAGTTTTTTATATTTTTTAATTAAACTATTTTCAATCCTCATCAAAACCGGAATACATAAACTTATCAGCTATTAATGACTCTAACTACATTATCTTGTCATCTGAATATTCCCTATCTTCGATTGGTTTACCTAATTTTTAAATACCTCCAATTGTTCATCATTAAAAAATGTTTAATCTTTTCTATTTTCAATTAACCTTTCTATTTTGTTTGAAATTTTAATAAAAGTTTAAAACTATAGTCTCTTCTTCATGTTTTATATGCCTTTACCTAATTTCAATTCCTTATATGTAGGCTAAAAACCTGTTATATTTAAATCAGCAAATTGAATGGAATATAATCACGATGCCTTATCTCATCCACAAACAATTTATTTTCACTTCTTCTGAACACATAGGCATGTGCATTTTCAAAAGAATTTATGATTTTAAAAGTATCGTCTACGATTTCAATTGCGCAACCATTTTCTAGTCCTATACCCACTCCTTCGAAATCTATCATGAATTTCTCAAAAAGTTCCCTTCTATTTTCCTCGTTAAGATGAGGACATAGTATTGCATCGAAAAGCCCTAATCCTTCAACTTTAGTGTAATGCCAGTTTTCTTGATTTTCAAATCTCTGTGAATCGCTGAATCCATATTTGAACCAGCATATGGCTCCCGCACTCAACCCTGAAAGTACCGTTCCTCTTTGATAAGCATCGATAAGCATCTTATCGACACCTTTCGATCTCCAGATCTCCATCATCCTTTTTGTGTTACCACCACCGACATAAATCAAATCTGCCCATGAGATCTTCTTCTCTATCTGTGAACTATCAGGATCATCTTTTATCAAGAATAAAATATCTGTCTCACATCCAAGCATTTTACCATAGACAAAGTCAAAATTATCACAATACGCTTCAGGTTCGCCACTTGCCGTTGGTACAAAAAGGGCTTTTGGCTTAGCCTTGTCAGTTAGTTTGACTATTTCTTCATCTATCTTAAAAGTTTCAAATTTTGAAATCTCTCCTCCTCCTATGGCAACTACCTTTTTCATATCCTCACCCCGTTTATAAATGAATTAGATCACAGGACCTAAAACCATTAAATCAGATAACCCATTATGGTTGTTGCACCAGCTCTTCAATTTTACAGTCGCTATCGTTCAAATTTTAAAAAAGGAGTTGGTTCTTTCATGGATTTAGTTTATTCTCATGTTTGCGGATTAGATGTCCATAAAAAGAATGT